>JAEEGL010448996.1_pt1 | contig 14292 bp, 8 predicted proteins | sample 9134231 | NCBI WGS metagenome assembly JAEEGL01 (sample SAMN16246548, study PRJNA631951) | gut metagenome | biome: gut microbiome; feature: rumen; material: fiber-attached | host: Bos | place: Iran: Karaj | collected 2018-10 | reverse complement strand
GGCCGTCCGGCGGCACTGCCACACGATGGCGTTGTATACGGGCATGCCTGTCGCGCGGTCCCACACCACGGTCGTCTCGCGCTGGTTGGTGATGCCTATGGCGGCTATGTCGGCCGGTCCGAGGCCGGCGCGCGCGACGGCATCCCTTGCCACGTTATACTGGGTGTTCCAGATCTCCTCGGGGTCGTGCTCGACCCAGCCCGGCTGAGGATAGAGCTGGGTGAACTCCTTCTGGGCGACAGAGAGGCTCTCCCCGTCGCGGCTGAAGACTATGGCGCGGGAACTTGTCGTGCCCTGGTCGAGGGCAAGCAGATAAGCGGACATTGTCAGATCTCCTTGTTGAGTTCGAGAGTTGCGGCCACTACCGACGCGCGGTCGACGCCGGCCGCCTCAAAGACGCTCTGGCCCTCGGCCGGGACCGGGAAGCAGCCGTCGGAGGCTACGATGCCGATGGCGTACGGATGGCCCGGGAAAAGTCGGGCAAAGGCGTCCGCCATGTTCATGCCGAAGCCGCCGGAGCGTATCTCCTCCTCGAGGAATATGATGCTCTCGCAGTCTGAGGGCACGAGCTCGAGCACCCCGGCAAGGGCCTCGTCGTAAGGCCTTATGAATTCGCAAAGTATCACGCCGGTGTCGAGGCCCGAAGCGGTGAGCTCCTCGGCGGCCTCGGCGGCGGTCTGCGCCATCCTTCCGTGGCAGACGATGACGCAGCGCGTTCCGGCGCCCACGGAGTAGGCCCGCTGGCGGATGACGCCGTCGTCGCCGCCGGGATAGAACCTGGCAACTATGCCGGGCTCCTCGGATCCGCCGGGATAGCGCACGGCGGAGGGCCCCGGCAGCCCGAGGGCGCGGCAGAGCGTCTTGCGCAGCGCGGCGTAAGTCGCCGGCGTGAAGATGGCTATGCCGGGTATGCCGGAGAGGAACGATACGTCGAATATGCCGTGGTGCGTCGCGCCGTCGGTCCGGCTGAGGCCGGCGCGGTCGACGGCAAGGACCACGGGCAGCCGCTGCAGTGCGATGTCGTGCACCAGGCTGTCGTACGAGCGCTGGAGGAAGGACGAGTACACGGCAAAGACGGGCCGCAGGCCGTCGCTGGCAAGGCCGGCGCAGAAGGTTGCTGCGTGCTCCTCGGCGATGCCGACGTCGAAGAAGCGGTCCGGGAACTCCCGCTCGAAGGCTGACAGCCCTGTGCCGGCGCTCATGGCGGCGGTTATGCCGCATACGGACGGATCCTTTGCCGCGAGATCGCATATGACCCTGCCGAACTCAGCGGAAAAGCCGCCCGTGGAGGAGTCGCCCGCGGCCCTGACGGAATGAAACGCCTGGGGGGTCTGTTCCGCGGGGGGATAGCCCTTCCCTTTTACGGTCTTCACGTGAACGACGGCGCATTCCCCGCAGCGCTTGGCCTCGCGGAGTATCTCCTCGACCCTTGCGCGGTCGTTGCCGTCGACGGGCCCCATGTAATACAGCCCGAGATCCTCGAAATAGTTCGATCCGTACAGCGCGTTCTTCAGAAACTTCTTGACCCTCACGGTGGCCCGCACGAGGCCCCTGCCTATAAGCGGGATGCGGGACAGGAAGGACCTTGTGCGGTCTTTCGTCCTGAAGTATCTCGGAGTGCTCCTGATCCTGGATATCGCCATGGCAAAGCGGCCGATGTTCTTAGAGATGGACATCTCGTTCTCGTTTATGACGATGATCAGCCTGAGGTTGCGGCGGTCGCCGAGATTGTTGATGGCCTCGTGGATCATGCCGCCGGTGAAGGCGCCGTCGCCGACCACGGCGACAGTGTAGTTCCCCGTGCCCCTGAGCCTCTCGGCCTCGGCTATGCCGAGCGCGGCTGAGACGGAGGTCGAGCTGTGCCCGGCCCCGAACGGATCGTATTCGCTCTCGTCGCGGTTGGTAAAGCCCGAGAGGCCTCCCGGCTGCCTCAGTGTACCGAACCTGCCGTACCTGCCGGTGACGAGCTTGTGGACGTAGCTCTGATGGCCGACGTCAAAGACAAGCTTGTCGGCCGGGCAGTCGAACACCCTGTGCAGCGCGAGAGTGAGCTCCACGGCGCCGAGATTCGACGCAAGATGCCCGCCGTTTCGCGTGACGGTCTCGACCAGCAGGGAGCGTATCTCGGCCGCCAGATCGTCGGTCTGCTCGGGAGTCAGGGCCTTAAGGTCTTCGGGGGAGGATATCGAGGAAAGGATGGGATGCTTCGAAGCATCCATGTCATACGGTCTCCGCGGTGAAGCCGAGGGCGGTTATCACTTCGGCGGCCTTCTTTGCGGCCGAGTCGGGCACGGTCACCTTCTTGGAGTCGAGATCGACCTCGGCGGCGATCCCGGCCTCGGTAAGGCCCTTCAGTATTCTGGCGCGGCAGTGCATGCAGCGCATATCCGGTACTCTGATGTCTTTCATACGGTTCTCCTTACTGCTGATATCTGGTTGATCATCTGTCCCGGCCGGGGGCACATTGCCGGCACAGCCGTAAACGCGCGATGCGAAGGCCACAGTGGCGGCCGCGTCGGGAGCGTAAAAGTCGGCTCCTATGGAATCGCAGTACTCCTGCGTGAGCACCGCTCCGCCGCAGACGACGGCGCAGCCGGGGCAGCGGACGCGTAGCAGGTCGAGGGTGCGCTTCATTGCGGGCAGAGTGGTGGTCATGAGCGCGGAGAGGCCGCACACGGCGGCGCCCGTCTTCTCCACGGCGTCGGCGACGGCCTGAGGCGGGACATTCTTGCCGAGGTCGACGACGTTGAAGCCGTAGCTGCGCAGCATGACGCACACGATGTTCTTCCCTATGTCGTGGACGTCGCCCTCGACCGTGGCCATGACCACGGTGCCGGAGTCCGACATCCTGCTGCCGGCGGCCTCGATGGCGGCGGTGATGACTCCAAGCGCCCCTATTGCGGCCTCGGCCGAGGCCAGCAGGCCCGGCAGGAACATGATGCCGTCTCCGAAAAGTCTCCCGGCCTCGTCCAGCGCAGGGACCACCTCCCCGGTGATGAGCGATGACGGATCGCGGGAGGCGCAAAGCTTCTCCGCCCGCTCCGCAGCCCTGTCCTTCATCCCTCCGAGGATGCAGCAGCCGAGGGTCCCGTCGTCCTCGAACGCCGGAGCGGCGGACTGTGCCGGAGCGGCCGTGTCCGGGACCTCGGATCCGCCGCGGGCAATGTTCATCATGCCCTCGGACCTCGGGTTCATTATGGCGGCGTCGAGGCCGGCCTTCATGGCGTCGGAGAGGAAGCGGCGGTTCAGCGCGTCGCGGTCGGGCATGCCGAAGGAGATGTTCGACACGCCGAGCGAGCACCGCACCCCGAGCTCGTCCTTGATGAGCCTCACCGCGGCAAGCGTCTTTTCGGCGGCCTGCGGGTCGGAGCCCAGGGTGAGGGTCAGCGGATCGATGATGATATCGTCTTTCGTGAGGCCGTATCCGGCCGCGCGGTCGACGATCCTCCTTGCCACGGCCAGCCTCCCCTCGGGGGTCTCGGGTATGCCGGTGCCGTCGAGCGTAAGGCCGACGACCGTGCCCCCGTATTTCGCGGCGAGCGGCAGCACCGCCGACAGGGACTCCTCGCTGCCGTTTACCGAGTTTATCAGCGCACGTCCGTTGTATATCCTCAGCGCGGCCTCCATGGCGCGCGGATCGGCAGTGTCGATCTGAAGCGGGGCCGGCGACACCTGCTGTATACGGGCGACAGCCTCGCGCAGCACCGCGGCCTCGTCTATGCCCGGTATTCCGACGTTTACGTCTATCACGCCGGCTCCGGCCGCCGTCTGGGCGTGGGCCTCGCTCACGCAGTAGTCTATGTCGCCCCTCTGGAGAGATTCGCGGAAGCGCGGCTTCCCGGTGGGGTTTATCCGCTCGCCGATGACGCAGAAGCCGTCCTCCCAGCGCCTGACCGACGTCTCGGACGCCGCGAAGGGCGGGCGGCAGGCGGGCCTCGGCGTCGGCGCGCGGCCGGCGAGAGCGCTCCTCAGGCGCCTTATGTGCTCCGGCGTCGTGCCGCAGCAGCCGCCGAGCACGGTCGCCCCCATTTCGGCCATGCGGGCCATCCTCTCGGCAAACATGCCCGGGGTGACGGCGTATGTCACCCGGCCTCCGGGGCCGGAGACGGGCAGGCCGGCGTTCGGCATAACGGTCACGGGCAGGCGGGTGTTCCCGCACAGGCGCGGGAGGATCTTCATCATCTCGTCCGGCCCGAGCGAGCAGTTGATCCCGACGGAATCGGCGCCCATGCCGCTCAGCACCGCCGCCATTACGTCGGGCCCCGAACCCGAAAAAGTCCTCCCTCCGGCCTCGTAGACGTTGCACACTATAACGGGGAGCTTCGACTCTGTCTTTGCGGCCAGAAGCGCGGCCCGTGTCTCGGCAAGGCTGCCGAAGGTCTCGATGATAATGAGGTCGGCGCGGTCGCGGCCGGCGCGGACGGTGCGCGAGAAGATCCCGAAGGCCTCCTCGAAGTCCATGTCTGAGCCCAGCAGCCGGCCGGACGGGCCGACGTCGAGGGCTATGAACACGCCCTCGCGACCGGATGCCCTTCTGGCCTCCTCGGCACAGTCCAGGGCCGCTCCGACTATGCGCTCGACAGAATAGCCGGCGCCGTCGGGAAACCTTGCGCTGTTTGCGCCGAAGGTGTCGGTCGTTATAATGTCTGCGCCCGCCCGGATGTAATCCAGGTGGAGCTCTGTTATACGGTCCGGGCTGTCGACGGCCAGCGATTCCGGCCTCGCGCCGGCGGGCAGCAGACCCCGCTCCTGCAGCACCGTGCCGCAGGCGCCGTCGAATATCAGTATCTCGCGGCCGAGGCGCTCGGAAAACGTCTTCATGCGAGGTACTCCGAAAGCGCGCTCTTTATGGCGGCGGCCACCGAGGCGCTGTTCATGGTATACAGATGCACGTTGCGGACTCCCCGATCGTAGAGGTCGCGGATCTGCCCGATCGCGAACTCGATCCCGGCAAGCCTCATCCCGTCCGGATCGTCGGCATAGACGGCCGCCTTTCTGGCAAGCGGCGCCGGTACGGCGGAGCCCGACAGGGTCACTATGCGGTTGAAGAGTCTGACCGAGGTCACGGGCATGATGCCGGCGGTCACCGGGACGCCGATCCCGGCCGAGGCCAGCCTGTCGAGGAAGGCGTAGTAGACCGAGTTGTCGAGAAACAGCTGGGTCGTAAGGAAGCAGCAGCCGCACTCGACCTTGAGCCTGAGGTAGCGCAGGTCGTCCTCCGGCGAGGCCGACTCGGGGTGCGTCTCGGGGTAGCAGGCGCCGCCGATGCAGAAATCGCCGTGCGACCTGATGAAGGAGGCCAGCTCGTTCGCGTGGCGGAAGGCCCAGTTGTCCGGCGAGTCGCCTTCGGGGATGTCGCCCCTCAGCGCAAGGACGTTGTCGATGCCCTCGCTCTTCATATATCCGAGGCGCTCGGCTACGTTCCCGGCCGTCGATCCGACGCAGGTGAGATGGTGTATGACCGGAACTCCGAAGCGGCGCCCGATCTCGGCGGCTATCGGGAGGGTGAAGCGCGAACCGCTCCCTCCGGCGCCGTATGTGACGCTCATGTAGTCCGGGGAGAGCGCGGCGACCTCGCCGACGGCCTCCCTTACGCTCTCGAAGCGCTCGGACGTCTTAGGCGGGAACACCTCGAAGGACAGCGTGCGCTTCCCGGAGGCAAGTATATCGGTGACTTTCAAAACGAATGAGGCTCCTTTTACAGTTTTCCAATTTATAATTATATTATGAAACCGGGCTTTTGTAAAGGATAATTTCTCCGCACGGCGCCCCGCGCGCGGCCGGCCGGCGGGAAATCGCATTTTTTTGCGCGGTTTGGATTGACAAACCGCCTCCGGGTCAATATAATCGTTCAGGGGCGGCCCGCGCGGCAGGCCGGCACTGCAGTCTCGCGTATCCGGGATAAGACCGCGCCGCCCGCTCCCGAAATACTACCCGTGCCGCCGACGCGGCCGAAAGGACACTATGATAAAACTCTGCGTCTTCGATATGGACGGGACCACCGTCGACACGCTTCACACCATAGCCCATTACGCGAACGGCATCCTGGAGGAGAACGGGATCGCGACGTTCCCGGATGAGGCATATAAGGACTTCGTCGGCGCGGGCGCGCTCAACATGTTCCTGGCCGTCCGCGAGAGGACCGGATTTGCCGGGGAGCTGGCCGTCCGGATGAAGGACGAGTGGATCCGCCGCTACGCCGCCGATCCCCTTCATCTGACACGTGCGTACGGCGGGATCGCAGATATGCTGAAGGCCCTGCGCGATTCCGGCATAAAGACGGCCATACTGACGAACAAGGACCAGCGGCTCGCAGACGCCATTGCAGCCTCGCTGTTCCCGGGCGGCCTTGCAGGCCCGGTGCTCGGCGACAGGCCCGGCCGTGCCCTGAAGCCCGATCCCGGCGAGCTGCTCTCCCTTATGCGCGGGCTCGGAGTATCGCCGGACGAATGCCTCTATGTCGGCGACACCCCCATAGACATGAAGACCGGCCGCGCCGCCGGCTGCCTCACCTGCGGCGTCTCGTGGGGCTTCAGGCCGGTGAGCTCCCTGCTCGGCTCCGGCGCCGACTTCATCGTGTCATCCCCCGGCGACATCGTCCGCTGCTGCGCCGCGTCGGCGCTCCCGGACGGCGGCCGCCCCTTCCCCTCCACGGTCAGGTTCCCCTTCGGTAAACAGCTGCTTTGTTTCGACCTCGACGGCACGCTGACGCAGCACAGGTCCGGCCTCGAGCCCGAAAACAGGGCCATGCTCGACGAGCTCTGCCGCGGCCACAAGGTCGTCATTGTCGGCGCCGGGAACTGCGAGCGCATCTATGCCCAGACGGGTGGCTATCCCGTTGACATAATCGGCAATTACGGCATGCAGGAGAGCACCTGCTCCGGCGGGGACTTCCGCGTCGTGAGGGTCGACAGGAGCGAGCCCGACCGCGACTATTTCGTCCGCACCTGCGCCATGCTGCGCAGCAAATACGGCTTCACCGAATATGCCGGCGAGCCGCTCGAGTTCCACTCCTCAGGCATGGTGACTTTCCCCCTGCTCGGCACCGCCGCGGACATCGCCGACAAGCTTGCCTTCGACCCCGACCGGGCGAAGCGCCGCCGCATGTACGGCGAGGTCCTCTCGCTCTTTCCCGACTATTCGGTCTTCATAGGAGGTACATCCTCGTTTGATTTCACCGGCAAAAGATACAACAAATACGACGCCATTATGAGGTACGCGGGCGAGCACGGCTACGATCCCTCCCGGATCCTCTACGTCGGCGACGATTTCTCCGACGGCGGCGGCGACAGCCACGTGCGCACGGGCGGGCTCGACTACGTCGAAGTCGCCGACTACCGCCGCACTCCTGCCGCCCTTGCCTTCCTCACGGCCGGGCAGACCGGCCCCGACCAGGCCGGGAACTCATGAGCCCCGCCGTCTATTCTCTCCGCCACGCCGTATGGGAGCTCACGCTGGCCTGCTGCTTCTCCTGCAGGCACTGCGGCTCCTCCGGCGGAAAGCCGAGGGCCGACGAGCTCTCGACAGCCGAATGCCTCCGCCTTGCCGGAGAGCTTGCGGAGCTCGGCTGCGAGAGGGTCAGCCTTATAGGCGGCGAGGTCTTCATGCGCGGCGACTGGGCCGCGGTCGCCGGCAGGCTGACGGACCTCGGGATCCGGGTGAACATCATAACGAACGGCTGGCTGTTCGACAGGGCGCTTCTGGACGAGCTGAGGTCGGTCCGTCCGGAGTCGGTCTCGGTATCGCTCGACGGCCCGCGCGAGCTGCACGACGCCCGCCGCTGTCCCGGCAGTTTCGACCGGGCCCTCGTCTGCGCTGACGCGCTCATCAGGGAGGGCATACCCGTCTCCTTCATCACGACGCTCGACTCCGGGAGCGCGGCAGAACTCGACAGTCTGTATGAGACTGTCCGCTCCTATCCCGTGTACGCCTGGCAGATCCAGGCCTGCTCGCCGATGGGCAACGCGGCCGCCTCGGGCGTCGACGTCGCCTTCGATTTTCGCGCCGTCATGGAAAAGGCGGCATACTTCGATGCGATGTCGCCTTTCGCGGTCGGAGTCGCCGACAACATAGGCTATTTCATTAGGGGCGACGGAGCCCTGCGCGGCGCTCCCGGAGGTGTCCCCTTCCCGGGATGCAGCGCGGGCATTACGGGCATCGGCATAGACAGCGCCGGAAACATAAGGGGCTGCGAGTCCATGTACGACGACCGCTTCATCGAGGGCAACGTCCGCGAGAGGAGCCTGTCCGAGATATGGAGCTCCCCCGGGGCGTTCGCGTACAACCGCGGCTTCGATCCCTCGATGCTCACCGGCCCCTGCGCCGAATGTCCGTACGGGCTCAGGTGCCGCGGCGGCTGCAGGTCATACAACTACTTTACGCACGGCAGGCTTTACGAGTCGCCGCGGTGCGCCCGCGCGGCCGGTCTGACGCGCACCGCGGACAAAGGCTGAGACGACCGCGGAAACGTTTGAAACAGGTCTGAAAAAGCCCGCCCGGGAGCCGTCGGCTCCCGGGCGGATACTGTTCTCGGACACGCACTTGCTTTATTCTTCTTTTTTCCCGCCGGCTCGGCCGAGGCGCTCCCTTATGACGGGGATGATGCCCTCAAGCATCGGCCGGCCGTTGTAGACGAAGAGGACGACCACGAAAACGGCCTGGACCGGTATCCACAGAGGAATCGACGTCCCCGGAATCAGGCCGGACGGCAGCTGAAGCGTCATGAGCACGGCCTGGGCCGCGACGGCAATGCCGTTGACGGCCATGCGCGGGATACCGAGGGAAAAGTTCACGTACTTCCTGGCCGTCGCCGCCCTTATGGCGAACACCGCGACGTAGCTGACGACGGTTGCCCCCGCAACGCCCCAGATCTTCAAGGACGGGGCCAGGAGCAGCGAGAGCCCTATGTTTATCGCCGCGCCCGCAAAGGCCGTGAGGAAGGCCGCGACGCTCTTCTTTCTTACCATGTAGACGGTTCCGGCAAAGGTGGCGAAGGCGCTGAAAACGGTGGCCACTATCAGGACCGGGATGAAGATCCAGGCGAGGTAATAGCTGTCGGCAAGCAGCAGGCGCGTGAAGATCTGAGACGTTGCTATCAGGACCGAGGCCGTCATGAAGATCAGGCCCGAGTAGCTCCTGAAGACCTTCGTGAAGAACGGGCCCTTCTCTTCCTCGGTCGCGTCCGTGACGGCGGACAGCTGCCAGGCCTCGATGAAGACCGTCGTAATCAGCGTCAGCAGCGTGGGGATCTTGTAGGCCCAGACGAAGAGGCCGTTGACATAGTCCCCGGCAAAAACTCGCACGATGTATCTGTCGGTCAGGCTCGTGACCGTCCACATGACCGTCGTGGGGATAAGGGGTATGCTGTATTTCAGCAGCTCGGAGAGCGTCCCCCGGCTGATGAGGCGCGGGTCGAAGTCGCGCCACAGCCTCATCCAGAAGACCAGGATGAGCGTTACGGCGGCGTTTGCGAAGGTGACGGCCAGTATGAAGCCGGTGACTCCCATGTCCAGGCGGACGAGGAAGATGAGGTTGAATATGATGGTGAGGGCGGTGTTTATGATACCCTGCGCGGCATAGACCGCCGTGTGGCCGAGGGAGCGCACGTAGTACGACGCTGCCATCTGGAAGTTGGCGGCTACGACGAACACCGCCACGAGCCAGGCCTGGCCGCCGAACATGCCGGTCCTGCCGTCGGCGGCGTCAAGCAGCGGTATCGCGCACAGCACGAGGACCGAACCGGCGGCGATGACTGCCACCGAGGTCGAGAATATCCCGCGCTTGCGCTCGCCCGCGTCCATGGCAAAGCGCAGCAGACCGTCGCAGATGCCCAAGGCAAAGAGCGGCATGAGCAGGTTGCCGGTCTGCTGGATGAAGTCGGCGACGGACGACTCGGGCTTCGTGAGGATGCTGGTGTACAGCGGCATAAGGAAATAGACAAGCAGCTTCGAGGCAAAAGTCCCCGCCGCGAAGATGACAGTATTGGATAGAAGCTTCTTTACCTTTCCCATGTCTCACGCCCCGTCCGGGCCGGTCTCACTGCACGTTGCCCCAGTTGTGGTAGACGTTCATCACGTCGTCGTCGTCCTCGAGCCGCTCGATAAGCAGGCCCATGAACTTTATGTCCTCCTCGCTCTCCAGCTCGACGGTCGTCTGAGGGACCTTCTCCTTCTCGGCCGAGTCGACCTCGTAGCCGGCGGCGGTCAGCGAGTCAGATACCGCGTACACGTCGTCGGGCTCGGTGTATATGACGAAGGCGTCCTCGTCGGCGACGAAGTCGGCGGCGCCGGCCTCGAGAGCGGTCTCCATGAGCCTGTCCTCGTCGACGTCTCCGTCCTCGTTGGAGATGACGATGACTCCCTTCTCGTCGAACATGAAGCCGACGCAGCCGGACTGGCCGAGGTTGCCGTGGTATTTGGAGAAGCAGGCTCGGACGTTTCCGGCGGTCCTGTTGCGGTTGTCGGTCGTGGTCTCGACGATCACGGCGACGCCGGACGGGCCGTAGCCTTCGTAGGTGATCTCCTCGTAATTGATGTTCTCGGAGCCGGCCGCCTTCTTGATGGTCCGCTCGATGTTCTCGTTAGGGACGTTGTTGGCCTTGGCCTTGGCTATGAGATCGCGCAGCTTGGAGTTGGAGGCCGGATCGGGACCTCCCTCCTTGACCGCGACGGTCATCTCCTTTCCGATCTTGGTGAAGACCTTGGCCTTGGCGGCGTCGGTCTTTTCTTTTTTGTGCTTGATGTTGCTCCATTTGCTGTGTCCGGACATGTGCTTACCTCTTATGTGAAATAATTGTTATCTGTTTTTCGACTGTTTTTCGACTGTTTCCCGTCTGTTTTTTGCATGTTTTCCGCCTGTTTTCCGGCCGGCCATGCGCCGCCCGCGGCGGCCCCGGGCTCAGATCTGCTCCGTCTTTCTCAGGCAGACGAGGCTGAAAGCGGTGCCGAGAACGGTGTTGACGGCCCTTGTTATGGCGACGCGCGTCCTAACGGTCTCGGGGTCGGGGGCGGACAGGATCTGGCAGTTGTGGTAAAAGCGGTTGAACGCCGTGGCAAGGTCGATGATGAACCTGGTCACGTAAGAGGGCTCGTACGCGGCAATGGCCGCGGCCACGCGCTCCGGGAAGGCGGCAAGGCACTTGACCACCTCGCGCTCCTCCTCGGTCTCTATAACGTATGTCTGCGGCAGCGGGACGTCTCCGCACTTAGCCAGCAGCGAGCAGCTGCGGGCGTAGGTGTACTGGACGTAGGGGCCGGTGTTGCCCTCGTACGACAGCGCGTCCTCAAGCACGAAGTTTATGTCCTTTATGCGGTTGTTGGACAGGTAGTAGAACACCACCGCGCCCACTCCGACGTCCTCGGCTATCTTCTGCCGCGTCGCGGGGTCCATCCCGGGATTCTTCTCCGCAGTTATGCGGTCGACCTTATCGATTGCCGCTCCGAGCAGGTCTTTCAGCAGGATCACGTTGCCAGTGCGGGTGGCAAGCTTCTCGCCGTTCACGGAGACAGTGCCGTAGGGGACGTGGACGAGGCGGTCCGCCCAGGGGTAGCCCATAAGAGACACGACCTTGAACCACTGGGCGAAATGAAGCGACTGCGCCGACGAGGTGACGTACACGGCCTTGTCGAAGCCGTAGGTCTCGTATCGGTAGGCCGCCGCGGCGATGTCGCGGGTGGGATAGAGCGTCGAGCCGTCCTTCTTCAGTATAAGGCAGGGCGGCATGCCGTAATCGGACAGGTCCACGATGGAGGCCCCGTCGTCTGTCTTGAGAAGACCGAGCTCGCGCAGGCGCCGGACCTGGGCCGGCATCTTGTCCTGGTAGAAGCTCTCGCCGAGGTAGGAGTCGAACTCGATCCCGAGCTGGCGGTAGGTCTTCTCATACTCGCGCAGGCTTATGTCGACGATCCACTTCCAGAGCTCGGTGTTCGCGGGATCGTGATGCTCGAGCTTGCGGAACTCGGCCCGCGCCTCGTCGTTGAGCTCGGGGTGCTCCTCGGCCTCGCGGTGGAAGCGCTGGTAGAGCTCGACAAGGGCGTCGCACTGGCCGCGCTCGACGGTTTCGCGGTCGCCCCACTTGCGGTAGGCGACTATCATCTTGCCGAACTGGGTGCCCCAGTCGCCGAGATAGTTAATGCCTACGCAGCGGTAGCCGGCAAACTCGAACAGCTTCTTCAGCGAGTGGCCGATGACTGTCGTGCCGAGGTGCCCTATGTGGAAGGGCTTTGCAACGTTTGGCGAGGAGTAGTCCAGCACCACAGTCTTTCCGGCGCCGTCGGCGGGCGAGCCGTAAGACTCCCCCTCGGCAAACACCCTGCCGAGGACCTCGCCGGCAAGGGCGGAGCCGTCGATCCTGAAATTGAGGTAGCCGTTGAGGGCCGATGCCGAAAAGCCCCCGTCTGTCCCGAGAGCGGGCGCAAGAGCGGCGGCTATCTGGACCGGGCTGCGGCGCAGGATGCGGCTGAGTTTGAAGCAGGGCAGCGCCAGATCGCCCATGGAGGCGTCGGGCGGATATTCGATGAGCGGTATGAGCTCGCCGGCGTCTATCACGGCACCGAACTGAGAGGCGGCGGCGGACGAGACCCGCTCCGCGATCTTTTTTCTGAATGTGTTCATGGCGATTCTTCCTCTGTGCGGCGCCGGCGCGGTTCGAGCCCGGCGGCGCCTAATCTGCAGCGCGCGGAGAGCCCGGCGCGCGGTACGGTTATCTTTTGTTTTTTTTATTCCTCTGTCTTGCGCAGCAGGTCCTCGGCCGCCCTCCGCTGCGCCTCCGTCACGTTTATGCCGCCCAGGATGCGGGCGTTTTCGGCTATCCTTCCCTCCCCGTCGAGGACGGACGCCGCGGTCTCGGTCCGGTCCCCCCGCTGGGTCTTGGATATGAGGATGTGCGTGTCGGCAAGCGACGCTATCTGTGCCGAATGAGTGACGCATATGATCTGCGACGCCGACGCGGCCTCGTGCAGCTTGCGGCCTATCTTTCTGGACGTTTTTCCCGATATGCCGGTGTCGATCTCGTCGAAGACGAGCGTCGGTATGCCGTATGAGCCGGCTATGGAGCATTTTAGGGCCAGCATGACCCGCGAGAGCTCGCCGCCCGAGGCGCACCCGGACAGCGGTAGCATGGGCTCGCCGGGGTTGGCCGAGAGCATGAAGCCGACGCAGTCGGCTCCGTCGGGGCCGGGCTCGGAAAGAGGCTCCACGGTCACGTCGAAGCGGACCTTGGGCATGTCGAGGTACTCCAGAGCCGCGAGCACGTCCGAGCGCAGACGCCCGGCGGCGGCCCGCCTTACGGAGCTCAGCTCGGACGCCGCGGCGTCGACGGCGGCGCGCAGCCTACTCTCCTCCTCCGTCAGCGAGGTCAAAAGCTCCCCCGCCCCTTCGATCTCGGAAAGGCGGCGCTCAGCCTCCTCGCGGAAGGCAAGCACGGCGGCCTCGTCGGCCCCGTATTTCCGCTTGAGTCTCGATATGGTCTCGAGCCTGTCTTCCGTCCTGTCGAGCTCGCGGGCGGCCTGCTCGGGCGACATGCTCCCGCAGGCCTCGGCCAGGGCGTTGAGTTCGGACGCGGCCTCCTCGAGCTGGTAGCGGCACTCGCGCAGCTTCTCGCAGACCGGGGCGAACTCCGGCAGGTCTCCGGCTATCTTTTCGAGCGCGTCCGCCGCCCTGTCCGCAAGGAAGGGGGCGGTGATGCCCTTGTCGTTCTTATAGACGGCGCGCAGGGCGATGCCCGTCTGCCTGTTGATCTTCTCGAGGTTCCGTAGTCTGCGCCGCTCGGTCTGCAGTCTCTCCTCCTCGCCGGGCCTGAGTCCGGCGGCGGCGATCTCCCCTATCTGGAACTGCAGCATGTCTCGCAGTCTCTCGTTCTCGGCGTCCGACCTGCGCAGGCCGGCAAGTTTCGAGCGCACGGACGACCAGGCCTTGTAGGCAGACACGTAGGCGGCAAGCTCGGCGGAGTCGCCGGCCGCGGCGTCCAGCATGGCCGTGCCGGAGCCGGAACTGTCGAGCGCGCCCGTGTCCTTCTGACCGTGCACGGAGACGAGGGCCTCGCCGCAGTCCCGCAGCAGCTGCCTCGTGACGGTCCTGCCGTTTACGCGGCACACGGTCCGCCCGTCGGAGTTCTGGACCCGCTCCAGCATGATCTCGCCGTCCGCTAACGCAACCCCGAGCTCAGTCAGCCGCTCGGCCGCCTGGCCGTCCACAGAGAAGACTCCGCTCACGGAGGCGCGGTCCTCGCCGCTCCTTATGATGTCCCTGGGGACAGGACGCCCCAGCAGAAAGTTTATCGCGTCGACGATGACG
>JAEEGL010133282.1_pt1 | contig 14292 bp, 7 predicted proteins | sample 9134231 | NCBI WGS metagenome assembly JAEEGL01 (sample SAMN16246548, study PRJNA631951) | gut metagenome | biome: gut microbiome; feature: rumen; material: fiber-attached | host: Bos | place: Iran: Karaj | collected 2018-10 | reverse complement strand
GGATTTTTTTCATATGTGTTTTGTGTTATGGGTTGTGTACTCGTAGTTAGGACTGTACAAAAATAAGGAAAATCTTTCGGAGTAGGCATTCTATTGTATAAAAGACTTTACCGATTGTTCAAATTATATGTCAAATCAATTGTCCGCGGTCGAGAACCGTTTATTCTGGCTTCTTTTTTACTATATTCGAACTGAAACAGATATTCACGAGGATTACCCTAAACGTTCATAGTGTATGAAAACCCGAATTTTGTTTTTTGCGGTCCTTGCTGCGGCGCTGGCTATACCGGCCGGTTTGCGCGCACAGACCTATGAGTATCCTTTCCAGGACCCGAAACTGTCCGAGGAGGAACGTCTGGACAATGCTGTCTCGCTGATGACGGTCGATGAGAAGATCGCGACCATCGTAGGACAGGGCGTTCCGCGTCTCGGGATAGCGAATCCCGGCAGCACGGAAGCCATTCATGGTATTGTCCGCGGCGGCTCCAACCAACTGCCGAACCTGGGTTTCGCCGGCCAGTTCCAGATGCAGGCGCCGCAGAACGCCAACCGCCGTGCGGGCCAGCAGGCTCCGCAGACCCCTCCGCCGCCGCGGATGGTGAACAGTACCGCCTTCCCGCAGGCTTACGGTATCGGTGAGACGTGGGACCGCGAGATGGCGTTCATCGTGGGTGATGTCATGTCCTACGAGGCCCGTTACTATTCCCAGAAGAGCGGCCGTAACTGCCTGATCCTCTGGGCTCCGAACGCTGACCTGGCCCGTGATCCGCGCTGGGGACGCACGGAGGAAAGTTTCGGCGAGGACCCGTATCTGGTAGGCGAGATGGTCGCCGCCGAGGTGAAGGGTATCCAGGGTGACGACCCGACCTACTGGCGGGGTGCGGCCCTGATGAAGCACTTCCTGGCCAACAGCAACGAGGACAATCGCTATGGTACGGATTCTCAGTTTGACGAAGAGTTGTTCCGCGAGTACTATTCCTATGGTTTCTGGAAGGGCTCGAAGGCTGGATCCCAGTCTGTCATGACGGCGTACAACCGGTACAACGGCATCCCTTGCGAGGCCAACCCGTTCATCAAGGACATCCTGAACAAGGAGTGGGGGATGAACGGTACCATCGTCAATGATGCCGGCGCGCTCCGGTTCATGGTCAGCGCCCACAATTATGCCAAGGATATCAACGAGGCCATCGGGATGTCGCTGGAGGCGGGACTGACCCGTTTCATCGACTCCAATTTCCAGCAGGTCAAGACCGCCTACGAGGCAGGTTTCATCTCCGACGAACTGCTGGACGCCCGCACGAAGGGCAACTTGAGGACCATGCTCAAACTCGGTCTGCTCGATGCGGAATGCCCGTACGACAAGATGGAGTTCGACGAGGAAGTCGCTCCCTGGGAGAAACAGGAATTCAAGGACAAGGCCCGTCTCGTGACCCAGAAGTCCGTGGTCCTGCTCAAGAACGAGGGCAACATCCTGCCGATCGACAAGAAGAAAGTCAAGAAGATCGCCGTGCTCGGCAACCGTGCCGAGGCCGTCCTGAAAGACTGGTACGGCGCGCTGCCTACCTACACCGTGACTCCGCTGGACGGAATCAAGAACGCAGTCGCCGGCGAAGACGTGGAAGTTCGCTTCCAGCGCTGGGACTCTGACGGTACGGCTCAGGAAGTCGCCAAATGGGCGGACATCTGCATCGTCTGCGTAGGTAACCACCCGGCCACCAGCCCGGACTGGGGCGCCCAGTCCATCCAGGCCCCGTGGGCCATGGGTACCATAGCCGGTGACGGCCGCGAGGCGCTGGACCGCCGCAGTCTGCAACTGGAGACCGAAGACCTGATCAAGGTTGTCTGGCAGGCCAACCACAACACCGTGGTCGCCCTGATCAGCAGTTTCCCGTTCGCCATCAACTGGACTGCCCAGCATGTCCCGGCCATCGTCCACCTGACCCAGTGCAGCCAGGAACTCGGCAACGGTCTTGCCGACGTGCTGTTCGGTGACTACAATCCGGCCGGCCGTACGACCCAGACCTGGGTGTCCGACATCCTGGACCTTCCGAACCTGCTGGACTATGACATCCGTCATGGCCGTACGTACATGTATTTCAAGGGCAAACCGATCTTCCCGTTCGGCTACGGCCTGAGTTATACCAAGTTCAAGTATTCCCACCTGAAGGTGCGCAAGGACGGTGACAACTTCGTTTTCAAGTTTGACCTGCAGAATGTCGGCAGCCGCGACGGTGAAGAAGTCGTGCAGTTGTACGCACAGTTTGCCAACGACGATGCTGCCAAGCGTCTGCGCGGTTTCGACCGCATCGCCCTGAAGGCAGGGGAGAAGAAGACGGTCGAACTGGTCGTTCCTGCCGAAGACCTGAAACTGTGGGACAGCGACGCCCATCAGTGGGCGTTCCGCGGCAAGAAGGCCAAGGTCCAGATCGGCGCCTCCAGCCAGGACATCCGCCTGAAGAAACGTGTACGTTTGTAGATATCGGAAGAAATCCGTATCTTACGCATACTAAAACTATTAACTCTTTTTTATATGAAACGAATCCTTACGATCATCGCGGTCGCGGCACTGAGCGTGCTGGCGGCCAACGGCCAGGAACTGGCCAACTTCGCCCGTCAGCAGCAGGCGATCGTTTCCCCTGAGGTCAAGGACGGCAAGGTCACCTTCCGGCTGTCGGCCGACTATGCGACCCGTGTCCAGATCTCCGGTAACTGGATGGCCAATCCCTACGGAGGTGCTGAAGACATGAAGAAGGTCCAGGACGGTATCTGGGAGTATACCATGGATGCACCGGAACCGGAAATCTATACCTACAACTTCATCGTGGACGGCGTCGCGGTCAACGATCCCCGCAACAACCAGGTCCAGCGCGACGGCAACCGCTATCTCAACATGCTGTTCATCCCCGGCGAGCGCAGCGAGAATTACTATGAATCTGAGGTCCAGAACGGTACGTTGACCTATCGCTGGTATGACAGTCCGTCGCTCGGTATCCGCCGCCGCATGGCCGTGTATACGCCGTACGGCTATGAGAATAACCCGAAGCAGAAATATCCGGTGCTCTACCTGCTGCATGGCGGTGGTGGCGACGAAGAGGCCTGGCCTTCCATGGGCCGTGCTGTCCAGATCCTGGACAACCTGATTGCCAAGGGCCTCGCGAAGCCGATGATCGTGGTCATGCCGAACGGCAATGCCAACCAGCGTGCCGCGCAGACCCTCAAGCTCCCGAACGACGGAAAGGCGCAGGGCGTGCAGAATGCCTAGGTCAACAGCCTCGTGAAGGAAATCGTCCCGTTCATCGACAAGGAGTACCGTACGATCGCAAAGGCTGACGGCCGCGCCATCGCCGGTCTTTCCATGGGTGGCGGCCATACGACTGCCGCAACGCTGAACTATCCGGGCGTGTTCTCCTACATCTGCCCGCTCAGCTGCGGTATCCGTGAGACTCCGGAACTCGATTCCCAGCTGCAGGGTATCAAGAAGGCAGGTTACAAGCTCTACTGGATCGGCGTCGGAAAGGATGACACCGGTGCCTACAACGGCTCCAAGGTCCTCGACGAACACCTGACCAAGAACGGTATGCCGCACACCCTGTACGTGAGCAACGACGCCCACGTCTGGAAGAACTGGCGTCTGTACCTCAACACCTTCGCCCGCCTGCTCTTCAAGTAATCCTTACCGATTCTTCCAAATGCTGCCACCCTGCATCAAATGACGCAGGGTGGCATCGTTTTTCCCGGGAAAGTGGCGCCACCCTTCAGCAAGGATGGCAGGGTGGGCTACTTGAATGAATTGCCGGCTTTCCGGAGCGCCTTGGGCAGGCATTCCTGCCAGAAGGTCCAGTCATGGCCGCCGCTGCGGGTGATGAAATCGAGCGTGACGCCCTCGTTCCTTGTTTTATCGACGAATTCCTGGACAGATGTCAGGGAAACGGTCATGTCGTCGATCCCTGTTTCGATGGTGATGGCGGGAAGATTCTTGGATGCGTTCTGTTTTACGAGGGACTCCAAGGTCGGCTGCGGCTCGAACCAGCCGATGCTGGTCGCAGGGGACATGGCATACATGACGGTGTACATGTCCGGGTGCAGGAAACCATGGTAGAGCGTGCCGTATCCGCCCATGGACAGGCCGGCGATCGCCCGTTTTCCGTTGCCGCCGTAAGTCTTTTCAATGTGGGGGATGAATTCGTCCACGAAGAAGGTCTCGTACTGGTCTCCGCCGGGACTGTCGCGATAGAAATCATTCGGACAGTTCGGCGTAACGATGATGAACGGGACGCCCCCTTCGCGGACATACTGGGTGGCGATGGAACTGAGGTTGCCTCCGTTGGCGAAACTACCGTAGGAATCGGTACTGAGCCATTTGTTGTGGGCGTCTGCCGGATTTTGCTCATAGCCGTGAAGTAGGTACAGGACCGGGTATTTCTTGGCCTCGTCATACGTCGGCGGCAACCAGATGCTGTATTGGACGCTCCCGTTCATGGCCGTGCTGGACACGGACATGTTTTTCTTGACGATCGGTTTGGCGGTCAAGATGTCATCAAGTTCCGTTTTGTCGGTATCGGCATTTCCACCACACGCAGACAGAAGGACGGCGGCAGAAAAAAACAGAATGGCTTTGCAGGTTTTCATAGCATCGATTCGTTTGTTGCAAATATCGATGATATATCCTGCTGCCGCTGTACCGAATCGCTTTTTTATTTTGCAATATGTTGACAACGCTAAACCTGGCTGGGCGGGATGCCGAACTTGTTCTTGAAGGCACGGGAGAAGCCGGTGAGCGTTCCGAATCCGACCTTGTAGGCCACTTCGCTGACATTGAGCTCGTGTGCCTTGAGCAGTTCCATGGCCCGGTTGAGCCGGTAGTTGGTCAGGAAGGCCAAGATCCGGATCGGCACCTCCAGCAAGGATATCCGGCTGAAAAAAGGTACGCTTGTAAGGTGGTTTTTCCTTACGCAACTGACTTAACGAAGAGGATGACCATTACAGTCATCCTCTTTTTATTCAGCGACTTGTTCCTTAATCCGTTCTGCGTAGACGTTCCAGTAATCCGCGCCTCTGTACAATTCCCCACTTCCTGCTGGAACATAGATGGGGCATTGATTCGTATCGTCAAACTGCAAGCCGCCATCCAACTTCGGAGGATTTTGGCGCAGGACAAAGACAGATTCCAGTCCGGTACAGCCCTGGAATGCGCTGAACCCGATCTTGTTTATCCCTTTCGGAATGGTAATCGTCGTGAAGGAATGGCAACCGTGAAAAGTCCCAGGTTTGATTTCCGTTAGTCCTTCCGGAATCGTTATACGAAGGAGTGATGCGCAGTTTTGGAAGGCAACTTCTCCCAATGTCGTAAGTCCTTGTGGGAGGGAGATTTCTTTCAACGATGTGCAATCCTGAAAAACGCCATAACCTATATTAGTCAATCCCTTTGGTAGTTTCACGGTGACCAGGGAACGGCAATCCAAGAAGGCTTGTTGCTGCAATGACGTCACCTTCTCCGGAATCGTAACGGAAACAAGAGAAGAACAGCCATAGAAAGAGCGATAGCCGATTGCTCCTAAACTATTAGGGAGAGAAATGGTTGTCAGGCTTGAACAACCTTGGAAAGCCGCACCGTCGATGTAGGTAAGCTTGCTCGGAAGTGTCACTGAAGAAAGCCGGGTACAACCGGAGAACATTCCTTCAGGAACCGTTTCCATCTGAGGGGGAAGATCGAACGATAATAAACTGGAGCACCCTGCGAAGACGTAGGGCCCTACTTCCTTCAATGTTTCTGTTTTTGGAAGGAAAACGGTCGTCAAACTGGTACAGTTCCTGAAGGCGTAGCTTCCAATCTTAACGAGATTACCGGGAATGGTGACAGATTTCAGACTGGTGCAACCTTGGAAAGCACTAGCTTCAATATATCCTTGTGCATTGGAAAAAGTTACCGATTCCAGACTCTTGCAATCCTTGAATGCTTCGAGCGGAATCATCGTCAGGTTAGGTGGAAGATGAATCGATTCAAGGCTGGAACAGCCAGAGAAAATACCCATGTAGAGAAACGTCAAACTGTTCGGAAGACTGACTGAAGTTAAGTTCGTGCAATCGTTGAATGCATATCCGGATATCGTCGTTACTCCTTCCGGAATAGTGATTTCATTCAGGCTGGAACAGTTCTGGAAAGCATATGCTCCTATTCTTTCAACACCCTCGGGAATGATGATAGAGGACAAACTTCTGCAACGGTTGAAAAGATCATCGGAAATCTCGCTGATCATCAAGGGCAGTACGACCGAAGATAGAGCGGAACAACCACTGAATGTGCTGCTCTCAAGTGCTTCGACAGTTTTAGGAATGACGATGGACTCGAGTTGCGAACAATCGTAGAAGGCTTCTTTCCCAATGGTTCGCAGTCCCATCGGTAAGGACACTGAACGAAGGTTCGAACAATTATGGAATGCTTCCTGGTAGATATGGTCGGCATGCGGGATGGTAATGTCGGTCAGACTGATGCATCTGTCAAAGGCACGCCATCCAATGGTACTCAATTTTTTGGGGAAAGTGATCGAGGAAAGACTGCTGCAGCCGTAGAACGCGTTGACGTCAATATCTGTGACGCTATCGGGAATGCATACAGAAGTTAGCCCGGTCCAGTCTTTAAAGCAGTTCGATGGCACCTCCTTTAGTGAGGCAAAATACTGGAACTCATCGAAATAGACAACATCCGTGTGGGTCCCGATCTCTCTGAAAGAAGTAACAGATTCGGCCTCATCATACGAAATCTCTCCGTCATGGTCTGCATCGAATTTCTCAACCAGAATACCTTTCATGACAGCATCTCTAAAAACGATGTTCCCGTCCGGCGTTATACTGATTTCGCAAGTGGCGGTTACCTCCTCCGCCTGTGCGGTAATTACGGCGAATCCCTCCTTGATGGCTGTGACCGTTCCCTGTTCGTCCACGATGGCGATATCGGGGGATGAACTGCTCCAGCGTATGGTCGGATCCGTTGCATTCTCCGGACCGACGGATGCAGACAACTTGGCTGTCTGGTTTATTCGCAGTCGAAGGTCTTTTTTATCCAACTCAAGGGATGTGACTGCAATGCGTCCGTGTTGGATGACATGGATGGCCTCAAGTAGCACCCCCTCGTTTGAGTGAAGGGAAATCATTCCCTCTCGGCTGCTATAGGTCTGGTTTTCTTCGATATTGAAAACCAGTTTCTCTGAGGTAGCGCCCTTTGTGCGGGCAAGTTTAATCCACGCATTGGTTGTTTCCACATTGAATGGGACATTGGTTTGAAGACTGACTTCGATATCTTGTGCTTCCAAAGAAAGATCGAATAATCTTTGGGAAGCCTTGGCTCCCTGAAACGCGGCTTGTCTTACAGTGACCGTTTGTACCATTCCGCCTGCCATGATTGTAACCGTAGCGGCCCGGGCATCGAAAGAGTCATTGGCGCCGGCTTGCACTATCACGTTGATGGGGCTGTCCGACGAAATCCCTTTTGTGGGACGGACGGTCAGCCAAGACTCGGAAGAAGATGCCGACCAATCCCTGTTGGCTGAAAAGCTGATGGTCTCGCTATTACCGTCTGATGTCAGATCGATGCTAGAGGGGCTATTCAGGGTGAGAATCGGCGATTTCTGGCAGGCATACCCCAAAAAGAGTATCTGCAGGAGGATAACCAGTCGTTTCATACTGCAAATATCGCAATTATTTGCAATTATTGACTACGTTGGATCAGGGGGCTAAACCTGGCTGGGCGGGATGCCGAACTTGTTCTTGAAGGCACGGGAGAAGCCGGTGAGTGTTCCGAATCCGACCTTATAGGCGACTTCACTGATGTTGTATTCGTGCGACTTGAGGAGTTCCATCCCCCGGTTCAGCCGGTAGTTGGTAAGGAATACTTGTGGAGACTGGCCGACGAGGGCTTTCAGTTTGGAGAAGATGCTGGTGCGGCTCATTCCCATTTCCATGGAGAGGAAGGTGACGCCGAAATCTTCTTCTCCGATATGCTCGTCGATGATCCGGTAGCATTTCTCCAGGAATGCCTTGTCTTGCGGACTCAACCCTTCTTCCGTGTCGGGACTCTCTGAGAGTGTCATGGAAGTGCGGTCGGCCAGCAGATGCTGCAGCCGGCTGCGGCCCGCCAGCAGGTTCCGGACGAGTGCCGTCAGATAGGCCGGGTCGAAAGGCTTGCCCAGGTATCCGTCCGCGCCCAGGTCAAGTCCGTGGATCTGGTTTTCCATGTCCGCCTTGGCTGTCAGCAGGATGATCGGAATATGGCAGTATTCGGGGTCGTTTTTCAGCTCCTTGCAGAGTGTATATCCATCCTTGTACGGCATCATTACATCGCTGATAATGAGGTCTGGGGCGCTGATGCGTATAACTTTCCAGGCTTCTTCTCCGTCGCTGGCCAGGGTGACGTTGCATTCCTCACTGAGGAACCCACGGATGTATTCGCGCATGTCGGTATTGTCTTCAACGACCAGGATATTGGCACCGGACGTCGGTCCTGCCTGCGTGGAGGGTTGCGCCTCCGGTGCCATGAAGCCGTCTTCCTGCCACACGGTTTCATCGGCATAGGATTCTTTCCGGAAAGGGAAGGTGAAGGTGAAGATGGAACCGATCGGGTCGTTGGGACGGACTGAAAGGGTACCCTTGTGGATCTGGGCCAGGTGGCGTGCATAATTCAGTCCGATGCCGAATCCGGAAGGCAGATTATCGCCCACCTGCTCCCCGAGGCGTTCATACCGCTCGAAGATCCGTTCCTGTTTGTCAGGGGTGATCCCGATTCCTGTATCCGTGACCGAAATCTGTGCAAAATCTCCGTCTGTATGGGCTGAAACAATGATTTCACCATGCTCCGGGGTGTATTTGACAGCATTGCTGAGCAAGTTGAAAACAATTCTCTCCACTTTCTCACGGTCGCAGTAAACGATCAGTTCGAGCGGCATTTCCATGGCAGCCCGGAGACTCTTCTGCGTAAACATGTATTCGAAATTCTTCAGCATCTGCCGCAGCAGGACGACCAGGTCGGTACGGATGACGGAGAGTTTGTCACGGTTGTCGCGGGATTGGTTGAAGTGCAGCAACTGCTCGGTGAGCCGGAGCATACGCTTGGAATTCCGCTCGATCAGGTGGACCAGGTTCCGGTCTTTTTCGGACAGCGTGGGGGACTTGTCCAATTCGCGGACCGGACCGTAGATCAGCGAAAGCGGGGTGCGGAATTCGTGGGAGACATTGGTGAAGAATGTGGAACGCTCCTGGCTGATCTGTTCGACCAGCAGTTTCTCCTGCTCGCTGATCTCGAGTTTCTCCCGGTTGACCTGGAAGCTGACGAACTGACGGACACCCATTGCCAGCAGGGTCAGGAGCAGTGCCAGATAGGCGAGCAGAGCAGGCCATGACAACCAGGGGGATGGTTTGATGCGGAGCGGGACGCACAGTTCATTCGGGCTCCATTCTCCATCGGGCTGCTGCACACGCACGCGGAACGTGTAGCGACCGGGATTCAGGCTGGAATAGGAGGCCCTCAGGCTCTGGTCAGCATACGCCCACTCCCGGTCCCATCCGTCCAGCTTGTATTGATAAATCGGTTGCAGGCCCGGGTCGAAGTTCTTTCCGGAAAAGGAGAAAGCCAGCTGTCGCATGTGATGGTTCAGGGTCAGCGGCGTTGTGATGTCCATGAGGAGTGTTTCCCCGTTGATTACGATCCCGTCCAGCGAGATCGGGATCTGGCGCTGGCTGGGAAGGATCTGCGCCGTGAACCAGGTCAGTTTTGACGAGCTGCCGAAAACGGGTGAGCCGTTGTCGGTTACAGCCAGGCTGTTGGTGTTGTTGATCGTGTGGTCTCCGTTCAGGACAAGGACCTTGCCTTCTTTGGAAATCCGGATATAATCGAAGCGTGTGGCGACCCAGATGTTCCCATCCCGGTCTCCGGCCACGGAACGGATGGTCTTGTCCCCGTCGTCACCTGCGAGAGAGATGGTAGCAAGGTCCTTCGTGTCAGGGTTATAACGGAAAAGGCCACTGTTACGCGTCCCGATCCACCATATGCCTTTCTCGTCTTCCCAGACACAGGAGGGGAAGGGGACAGTGATGTCGACTGGATGGAACGACCCGTCTCCATCCAGTTGCCAGATGGCATTCTCTGCCAGGAAATAGGGACGTCCGGGTGCGAACTGGCCGCAGAACCAGAATTCCGGATGGCTGCCTGCCGGCAGTTCTTCTTTTCCCCCGTCCTGCGTGAACCGGACGATCTTCCTGCCTTGCAGCAGGTATACGTTCCCCTCGGCATCGTCCCAGATAGCGGAGGTCGTCTCCACCGGCCATTCCGCCAGCAGGGTAAGCCGGTCCGTGCCAAGAGCATACTTCCGAAGGGATGTATAGTTGTACAGGACCCAGAGGTTGTTGTTCCGGTCCAGCAGCGTGATTCCCAGTTTGTTCTCGTTGCCGATACCTTCACCGGGCAGTTCGGTCCAGTTTCCGGTACTGAGTTGCTGGCGGTAGACACCTCTGTTCGTTATTACCAGGATATTCCCTCCGCTGACCGGATAGAACATGTTGAGGACATCGGGACTGTAGCGGTCCGGGAGCGAGACCGTATGATGCAGCGGATGGCGGTACAGGTTGACGGGTTCTGTATTGTTTTTGCTCAGCCACAGATTCTCACGAGTCAGCAGTGCCCGGCAGGAACTTACGTCCGCGAGACTCTCCTGTATCCATTCCCGCCGCAAACCTTCATTACCCACATGGAAGATACCTTCATCCCGTATACCGAGGAAAACATCCGTGTCCCTGGCTGCCATGAACAGGACCGCTTTTCCCTGCGTCGCTTTCCGGAGAGCCTCCGGGACCGGGAGGGGGGAGCCGTCGCCGGAATACCGGAGCAATCCGTCTTCCGTCCAGACATAAACGCTTCCGTCCGGTGCTTCGCACAGACCGGTCGGTGTATTTTCCATTTGCGGGAAAACCTTGAGTACTTTCCAGTCCGGGGAAAGGATGGTCAGGCCGCCGGAGGCCGTATTCCGGATCCAGATCTTTCCGTCCGAGAGAACGTCAAAGGTATTGTACAGCAGTTTCGGGTCCTGGTATACCGGAGTGGTGGTGAATGTCTCTTTGTTCATCAGGTAGAGTCCGTCCCGGCTCGAATACAACAGCCTGTCTGTATCCATTGAATGTACTTTACCTACCCGTCCGCAGCGGATGTCGCAGGCGGGTTCGATCTTATTTTTACGGATCAGGTTGACGCCGGATGCTGTCCCGACCCAGACTCTTCCCTGATCATCGGAACATACGGAAGTGATATAATCATCCGTGAGGGATTCTTCTCCCTGATACCATACCCGGAATGCGCTGCCGTTGTACCGGTTCAGGCCACGCATCGTTCCGATCCAGATATAGCCGTCTCCATCTTCGACCATGCAGGTGACGTTGGGCGTCGAGAGATGGTCCTGGCTCGGGGTTGCCGGACTTGCCTGCATGCGTGCACCTAGCAACAGGAGAGGCATGAATAGCACTGTTATTCTGTTTATTTTCGACATTTCGGTCGTTTTATTGACAAATATAGTCAGATTTTAACATCCTGCATATCCGTTTGCCGTTTTGGTTGTATCGTTTAACATCGGGTAAAACATCGTTTCTTTTCCGTGGTCCCGGCGGGGCGGATACTGGCTATTTTTGCATCATACGGCATTAGACTAAAACCAAACATACCAACCTTAATTATTAACCTCAATTAATCTATCGATTAAGATGAACAAAAAACAACTTCTCAAGCGATTGGCTTCGGTTGTCTGCGGGTTCGCCCTTGGCCTTCCGGTGCTGTTCGCTCAGAACATCACGGTGACAGGTACTGTCACGGATGCGCAGAAGGAACCGATCATCGGTGCTGCCGTCATGCAGGAGGGGACAACCAATGGCACGGCGACGGACGTTGACGGTAACTTTAGCCTGCAGGTTCCGGCAGGTGCCGTTCTCGAATTCTCATCGATCGGTTTCGAGACCCGGAAGCTCAAGGCGACCGCGAGGATGAACGTCGTCCTGGTGGAAGACTCCGAGCTGCTGGACGAGACGGTCGTGGTCGGTTACGGCGTGCAGAAGCGTGAGTCCCTGACGGGATCCATCTCCCAGATCCGTTCCGAGGATATCGCCGCGACCCGTACGGCGAACGGCGTCGATGCCCTGCAGGGCAAGATCCCCGGACTCCAGATCCAGCAGAACAGCGGTAAGCCGGGCCAGTTCAACTCCAATCTGAGCATCCGTGGTTACGGCAACCCGATGGTCGTCGTGGACGGTGTCGTCCGCAGTGTGACCCGCCAGCGTAAGGTCTCCGGCAGCTGGAGCAACAATGCGCGTAACCTTGAATCCTACAATGATATTTCCGTTCTCGAGGAACTCAACCCGGATGATATCGAGAGCATCTCCGTCCTGAAGGATGCTTCCGCGACTATCTATGGTCTTGGTGCACAGAACGGTGTCATTCTCATTACCACAAAGAAGGGTACGGCGAAGAAGCCTTCCGTGAACTTCACGGCTTCCATGAACCTTTCCCAACCGAACATTCCCAGAAAGGTGGAGAGCTGGACATCCTTCATGAAGTGGGACAACCAGATGGCAGATGTGGCCAAGATGAGCCACCGTTTCGCGGATGCCCAGATCGAGGCCTATGAGAAGGGTCTCCCGACCTGGACGGACGACCTGGGTCACGTGCACGACGCGATCTATACCGACTGGTACAAGGAGAGCTATCACAAGTTTGCCGTCAACCAGCAGTACAACGCTTCCCTTTCCGGCGGTACCGACACGGTCAACTATTATTTCGGTGTCGGTTATGCTGAAGACAACTCCATCCTCAAGGGCGACACCTTCGGATACAAGCGCTACAACCTGAATGCGAACATCTCCGTGAACCTTACCAAGGACCTGACCATGCGTTATACTTCGGCCATCCGCCAGTCCAACAACAAGGGTATGGGTTCCTATGACCAGGAGTGGAACATCTTCTACTACATCCTCGCTTCCGAGCCGTGGGTCGGTGTCCATACCAAGGACAACCCGCTCCACTATTCCCGCGTGAACGAGAACATGAACCCGACTGCGCTGTTGGATTCCGAGGCCTCCGGTTACACGAAGACGAGTGGGAAGAACTTCAACAACACCGTCGACCTGACATACAACGTTCCGTGGGTGAAGGGTCTCCGGCTCTCCGCCAACGGTGCGTTCGACTTCTCCAGCAACAAGTCCCGCACGCTGGTCAAGAACTTCCAGCTCTACGACTATGAGACGGATCAGACTGACAAATCCATGCAGGTCCGTAACCAGACGGAATATGTTGAACTTGTCAATGACAATATCCGCCTTTACGGCCGTTTCCAGGCCCAGTACGACCGTTCTTTCGGCAAGCACAACATCTCTGCCATGATCGGTGCCGAACTGACCGACATCAATACTTCCCGTCTGCAGGCATCGCGCCGTTACGGTCCGTCGCTTGACGAATTCGTCTATACGCACGATACCCTGGACCAGGGTGACAGCTCCACCGCGACCAACGACGGTACCCGCAACAACAACCGTACTGCCGGTTACATCGGCCGTCTGAACTACAACTACATGGGCAAGTACATCGTCGAGCTGATGGCGCGTTACGATGGTAACTACCAGTTCCAGAAGGGCAAGCGTTGGTCGCTGTTCCCGTCCTACTCGCTGGGTTGGCGTGTATCCGAAGAGAAATTCTTCAAGGAACTCTTCCCGATGGTGAACAATCTCAAGCTCCGTTGGTCTGACGGTCGTACCGGTTCCCCTCAGGGTTCTGCCTATGCCTATATCAACGGTTACTCGCGGAGTGGTTCCTGGGTCTTCAACGAAGGCGCGTCCACAACCGGTTTCAACAACAATTCCGTTGCGAACACCGTGCTTACGTGGGCTACGGTCCGCATGATGGACTTCGGTGTTGACTGGGAACTGTGGCGTGGCAAGTTCGGCGGTACGTTTGACTGGTTCAAGCGTGCGACGAGCGGTATCGCCGCGACCCGTAGTGTCAACATTCCGGATTTCTATGCGATCAGCATTCCTCAGGAGAACCTGAACAAGAGCGAGAACCAGGGTCTTGAGCTTTCCCTGTACCACCGCAACAGCATCGGAGCGTTCTCCTATCGTATCCAGGGCCAGGTCTCCCTTACCCGCAGCCGCTCGACGTATATCGAGAGCGAGAAGACGAAGACCTATTATTCATCGATGGACTACTGGAGGAACTGCTCCCTGAACCGCTGGAACGGTTACATGGGCGGCAGCACCTATCATTGGACG
>JAEEGL016457330.1_pt1 | contig 14293 bp, 10 predicted proteins | sample 9134231 | NCBI WGS metagenome assembly JAEEGL01 (sample SAMN16246548, study PRJNA631951) | gut metagenome | biome: gut microbiome; feature: rumen; material: fiber-attached | host: Bos | place: Iran: Karaj | collected 2018-10 | reverse complement strand
TGCCAACGAGCCTTGCTTCCATATCCCGTATATCTATGATTATACCGGATCGCCGTGGAAGACTCAGTTCCGCATCCACCAGATCCTCGACGGGCATTTCACCGATGAGATCATCGGCATCCCCGGCGATGAAGACGGTGGCGCGATGTCAGCCTTCCTGGTGTTCTCGATGATGGGATTCTTCCCGGTAAGCCCCGGCATTCCGGAGTATGCCATCGGAAGCCCTTTCTTCGAGGAGATCACGCTCAATCTTCCGTCCGGAAAGCACTTCACCGTCAAGGCGGAGAACTTCTCGGAAGACAATATCTACGTTCAGAAGGCCCTCCTCAACGGCAAGGAGCTTGACCGCCCGTTCATCACCCACGATGACCTCCTTTCCGGCGGCACCCTTACCCTCGAGATGGGATATTATCCGAAGAAATAATCCGTCCGTCCGGTATTTACAGACAGAGAGGATGACCAGCTCGGTCATCCTCTCTCTTTTTGTCATTCACCTGCCTGTGGCACAGAGGCTGAAGACCGTGCCACCCGCGGCACGGAAGCGGGGGGACCACAAGCGCAGCGAAGTGGTGGGGTCGAGAGAAGCGAGACGTCTGAAGCTCTGGGCCACAGGCAGGTCATAGATAAGACCGGGACTGCCTATTTGTTGACCCTGCCGCCTTCAGCGGGGACTGTGGAACTCTCCTTCGTTGGCTTTCCGTCGCCTATGCAGGGCCATCCGTCCTTCCAGTCGAGGCGGTCGAGCATCAGGCGGCGTCCTCCGTCCGGATCTCCCTGGACAAAGGCGTGGTACAGGATCCAGTCCTGGCCTTTCCCGTCAGTGATGATTTCAGAGCAGTGGCCCGGGCTGACAAATCCCTTTCCTGCAGATAGGAAGAAGTCGACACCGGCGCCGATGACGCTTTGCCCGGCCTTGTTCCTGTATGGCCCAAGGAAACTGTCAGCGCGGGCTGCCCCGAGCTTGTAATTCTCATCATAGGCAGTGCCGCCTTCGGACACGAACAGATAGTATCTGCCGTCTTTTTTGCAGATCATCGCTCCTTCAAGGCCGTATCCGTCAGTACCGGCAAGGCGGACTTTCTCGGCGCCGTCCTTGACTTTGAGGCCGTTTTCCGTGAGCTCTATGGCCCAGATTCCGAAATACGAGCCCCAGACAAGGTAATTCCTGCCGTTATCGGAGAAGAAGCAGGGGTCGATGGAACATCTTACATCAACCTCGATTCCCGTGAAAAGCTTCCCTTTGTCGGTCCAGGGGCCTTCCGGCTTATCCGCCGTGGCGGCGCCGATTCCCCATTGCATTTCACCCACAGGTGTAAAATAAGAGTAGTACAGGACATATTTGCTGCCGATCCGGGCCACTTCCGGTGCCCAGAGCAGTCCTCCACTGTTGCCGTCGAAACTGGGGCGCCTTGCCGGAGGGAAGACAGTTCCGGTATTCTCCCATTTCACAAGGTTCTTGGACTTCATTATGGCAAGACCCCTGATTGCGCCTTCGCTCGAATACACATAGTAGTATCCGTCATCGCCTTTGATGATGCTTGGATCCGGGACCGCGATGGACGTGACCGGATTGGTATATCCGTCCATGGGCTTGTCCTTCGGATTGTCAGTCCCTTTACAGCCGGAAGCCATAGCGGAAATGGCTATGAGGGATGCGCTGATTATCAGTAATTTGTGTTTCATATGATTATCGTGGTAAAAAAGCAAGCGGGAGGACGGAGAAAACTCCGGGCCGCCCGCTTGCGATTTGAATCAAGGGTTACAAGATGTTCCGGGTTGCCACATTACTCTGCAGCCTGGAAGACGCCGTATCCGTCTTCACCCTCGGTAGCTATCTTGGAACCGTCCTTGTTGGTGAACCATACCCACATATCCGTGATGTTCGCGCTCTCAGCAAGGCCGAAGTAGTTTTTCGGATAGATGTACTTGCTGTACAGGACTTCTGAATTCTTCTGCATCAGGACAGGCTTTCCGGTAACGGTCTTGCCGTCAGCGACACATTTGGCGTTGAGGTAGACTGCATCTTCGCCGAAGAGCGGGGTCTCGATATCATCGATCGCAGATACGAATTCTATCGAAACATAGTCTCCGAAACGGAATGTCTGGGGCGTGGTGGCCACGAAATGGAGGACCGTGAAGTCATCGTGTCCGGCACCTTCGGTAACTTCTACTATATGGGTGTCGGAAATGATATACTCCTTGGTGGAATCCTCGTGGTCGTCATTGAAACCATTGTCATCCAGGCAGGTAGCCACGGCGGTGAAGAACTTGATGTTGTTGGGGCCGGTCTTGAACTTGATCGTTGCCTTTGCGGTGGTATAAGGATGTTCTCCGCCACCGTTTACGTTCACGACGGTCGAGCCTCTCATCACAACCCACTCGACGGGACCTGTATTGCCGAGTACTCCGAACTTGGACAGCATGGCATTGTTGTAAGCCATTGACGTGGTCGGTTCGGCGTAGTCGTTGCACAGGGTCATCTTCTCGTTGGTTATATCGACGAGGTTCCCGTTTACCTGGATATTCGATCCCGAGTAGCTGGCTTCGATGGTTTCGGCCACTTTCCAGCTCTTGGGGACGAGGATAGCGAGGACGAAGCGTCCGTCGTGCTCCGTGCAAGGTTCAAGATGGACGTTTACTTCGACTTCGAAGTCGGAATTGGCTTTGACGTCCGAAGGCCATACTATCGAAGTGAATTCGACGCAGGAGAACACCAGGGCCGCTGCGGCGACAATGGCGAATAAAGCGGTGAATAATGTTTTTTTGTTCATAATCGTTCCTCCTTAGTCTTTCTTGCCGCTGAACATATACCTGTAGCTGACTGTCTGGCAGTCGAGCCCGAATTCCATGCAGATGACTCCCTTGCGGAATACAGCCAGGACCTGGCCGTCCGACTTGCGGCGGATTGCATTGGGCTGGACGGAGTTGTCGAAGTAGCACTCGACTTCGGAACCGGGAAGGTCGAATCCGTATTTGTTGTGCGGGATGCTTCCATTCGTCATCTTGATTCCGGAAATCTTTCCGTCAGTGCGGCGAAGTTCGAGTTCGAACGTATCGAACCAGTCGAAATAGGGCTTGATGTCGATACCGTTCACATTGACGTCATCGATCTGCAGGGCCTTCCAGAGATAGTATTTGGTTACCTTGTTGGGCTCGTAGTCGGGATCGGCGACGGTGTTATGCAGGTTGAGATCCTTGACGCAGCCTCCGAGAATGACGGTGGCCGAAAGGATACCCAATATTGTGCGTAAAGTCTTTCTCATAATTATCATTAATTTAGGGCAAGTCTTTGTGCAACAGTAATATCTTTGAGATTCTCATTCAGCCTCTTCTCCGCAACCGGATAAGGGAAGAGAAGACATTCTTCGGTAAAGGGCACGCCAGGGTGCTCCTGAGGCGTGAAGTCAATCATATCCACCACACGTTTGGTGGAAACGTTGAACACCTTGCGGGTGCGGAGGATGTCGAACCAGTTCTGGTCTTCGAAGCAAAGTTCCCATACCCTTTCTTTGTAAATGTCATCGAAAGAGACGGAGGATGGCTTTGCCATCGGATACCAGCGGTTGCGGACCTGATAGTAAGCCTCGATCGCATCGGCATCGGTGGTGCTGGCGGTTCCGGCGCAGGCTGCTTCTGCGAGCACAAGAAGTATGTCGGAGTAACGAAGCATAGGGAACTGTACATCGCATTTGCCGCTCTTGATAGCATCGGCATCGAAGTACTTGTAGATGAACGGCTGGGGGAATTCGACAGTGCCGGATCCGTCGAGCTTTGCATAAGAGCTGTAATACCAGCCTTTTTCCGCGGCCCTCTTGTCTCCATCATCATAGGAATTGATGAAGGCGGCGCTTGGAACAATCGCTCCTCCGAAAGCCTGCTGCTCACCGATTTGGTCTGCATCCCATCCTGCATAGTACGGAAGGAAGATGGTGTGCATAGGAGAACTGCCGTTGTCCTTGTTGTACTGGGCGGTGTAAATCGCTTCTTCCTTGTTGCGCTTGGCTGCGTTTGCAAAGTCGTGTACATCCTTGTAAAGGGAGAATGCGCCGCTTTTCATGACTTCCTTGGCCTTTGCATAGGCAAGTTTATAATGGGACTTTTCCTGCAGTGGATATCCTGCCATCGCGAGATGGACCTTGGCTAGAAGGGATTTTACGGCGCCGAGTCCGACGTGGCCGTTACCGGGATTCCAGACAGTCATAAGACTTTCGGCAGCCTCGAGATCGATGAGGATCTGGTCATAGACACCATGGATAGGTTTCAATTCCTTTACGATGTCGGATTTGCCTCTTACGGGCTTCAGCTGAAGCGGCAGCGGACCATAGCACTGGACGAGGAAGAAGTAGGCGTAAGCCCTGATGAAATGGGCTTCGCCAAGACACTGGTTCCTGAAAGCATCAGTGATGGGCGCAGTGGCTTTTTCTATGCCTTCGAGGGCATAGTTGGCACAGCTTATAGCATTGTACATTCCGTTCCAATTGTTGTCAAGAAGGCCATTGTCATCAGAGAGCGGAAGAGTGTATCCCAGTATCCTGGAATCATAGGGGTGGTTACGCTTGTGATATCCGGTCAGGGTCTCCAGCATAATGAAGGTGGTGTGGTTTGGGGCTATGAGCTGGCTCATGTAGGCTGATACCACCGGGGGGTAAAGGCCGTTCACGGCGTCCTGGATCTGAGCTTCTGTGACATAATAGTTGTCAGGAGTAAGGAAGGTCTTGGGTTCCTCGGTCAGATATTTGGTACAACTTGCGGCCAGCAGGACAGCCGCCATTCCAAGTATATTGATTATCTTTTTCATACGCACTTAGAATGAGATTTTAATGTTGCCGGTGACAGTGGTGGGCTTAGGGTAGGCGAGCCAGTCGTAGCTCATCTGGTCGTTTCCGGTTCCCATACCGACCTCAGGGTCGAATCCGGTGTAGGCTGTCAGTAGGAGAGGATTCTCTATGCTCACGCCGACAAGGAGTCCCTTCAGGAACTTGACATTCTTCAGGAGGTCTCTCTTGAGGTCGTACGAGAGGACTATGTTCCTAACTCGGATATAGTCACCTTTTTCAAGGAAGAAGGTTCCCATACTTCCGTTTCCGAAGTAAGAATCCGTAGGGAGACGGAGCTGGGCGAGGGTGGTGTTCTGGTTGTCCGGAGTCCAGGCGGCATCGAGGATGCCGGTAAGGCTGTTCGTAAAGATGGCCTGTCCGACGTAAAGGCTCTGGGCGATATTGGAAACCATGAATCCCCACGCTGCACCGATATCTACCATAAGGTTGAGGCCTTTCCAGGTAAAGTTGTTCACGATGGAAATCTCACCCTTAGGGGCGGCGCTTCCGACATACTGGGTATCACCGTCGTCATACTCGAAGTTGTTATTGAAGTCCTCAAGCTTGTAATCGCCCGGGGTACGGCCGTAGAGAGCGGCTTCCGCAGCCTCTTCTGTGCTCCATGTTCCGAGGAGCTTCTTCATGCCCCACCTCATGTAAGGCTTGCCTTCCTGGACGACTCCGCCGTGTGTCGTGAGTGAGCCGTAGAGCTTGTCGATAATACAGCGGTTGGTCATATAGATGAAGTCAAGGTCCCAATGGAAGTCACGGGTTACGATCGGATGTGTGTTGAGGGTGAACTCGAATCCGGTGTTGTGAAGTGCTCCGAGATTGGAGGTGATGCTGCCGTATCCTGAACTGTGGGGGATTGCCTCATTGAAGAGAAGGTCGACCGATTTCTTGTAGTAATAATCGGCAATGACCTGGATCCTGTCGTTGAACAGGGCGATATCGAGACCTAGGTCGAACTGCCTTGCGGTTTCCCAGGAAAGGTCTGTGTTTCCAAGAGTGCTGATGTTGGACATGGAAACGATCTTGTCGTTCATTATCATAGTTCCGGTACCTACCTGGGACAGTGTCTTGTAGCTTCCGATGGAGGCGTTACCTACTTCACCGTAGCTGACGCGCAGCTTGAGGTTGTTGATGGTCTTCTTCGCTCCTTCGAACCAGGGTTCCTCGGAGATGGTCCATCCTGCGGATACCGAAGGGAAGAAACCGTATTTGCGGTTGGCTCCGAAGTTCGACGCTCCGTCGACACGCATCGTGAGCCCCAGCATATAGCGGCCCATCCAGTTCTGGTTGGTCCTGAAGTAGTAGGAGTTCATCGTGCTCTTGTCGTAACCGGATTCAGGTATTCCGTCTTTCTGGGTACCGACGCTGAGGTTGTGGTACTCAAACAGGTCGGTAGTCATAAGCTCGCTTCCGGTCTTGCTATATTCATACTGGTAGTAGTACCATGATGCACCGAGGGTGAAGTTCGATTTGAGCTTTCCTCCGAAGAACTCGCGGTCGTATGTGAAATAGTCCTCGTTGGAGAACCTTGTGGAGAGACCGTTGGAGATGTAGGCCAGAGTACCTTTCGCAGCAGGTGACCAGTCGGACATTCCTCCGATACGGAAATCCGTGTTCTTGTAGTTGGTGTTCTGGTAGTTGCCCTTTACGGTGAAGGTGAGGCCGTCGATGATATGGAAGTCGAGGCCGATGTTGCCGAGGAAATAGCTGGTGCGGTTGATCTGCTGCCAGCTCATCAGCTGCTGGACAGGGTTGGATGCGGTTTCCGAGAGCGGATAGTCCTGCTTCTGTCCCCATGAACCGTCAGGATATTTGACCGGGACCACCGGAGGCATCTCATAGGAGTTTCGGACCGCTCCCTGAAAGAAGGTATTCTCCTGGTCGGCGGAGTTGTTCTCGGTTTTGGCATAGGAGATCATTCCGCTGAGGTCGAGCCACTTGTTGATCTTCGTGGTGGCGTTGATCGTGGCGCTCAGGCGGGTTCCGTAGGTGGTCTTTACCAGACCCTGGACATCCTGCCATCCGATGTTGGCATAGACCGAGGACTTGTCGCTCCTCTGTGTGAAGGAAACGTTATGGTCCTGGGTGACGGCCTTGCGGGTAACCTCATCCCACCAGTTGGTGTCGTACTTCGGGGATGCGATGAGCAGACCGTTGTCGTCGTACACATAGTTGCCGGCCGAGTCTTTCTTGTAATAGAATAGATTCTCGAGAGGTGTCACGAGATGGGGAGGGGTCTTGCCGCTGTAACCATAAGCAAGAGCCTGCATCTGGAGGTACTCGTCGGAGTTCATCAGGTGGAGTTTCCTCGTAAGGAATCCGACGCCGACCTTTCCGTCATAAGTAATTGTGCCGATGCCTGACGACTCCTTTCCGCTCTTGGTGGTGATGAGCACGACGCCGTTGGCGCCCTTGGCTCCATACATTGCGGCGGAAGCTGCGTCCTTCAGGACGGATATAGACTCGATATCGTTGGAGTTGATCATGTTGGGATCCACATCCACGGCGCCGTCAACGACATACAGAGGGTTGGTGCTGGCCTGGATGGAACCGACTCCACGGATGAGGATGGCAGCATTACCGCCAGGACGTCCGGAAGTCGACTTGATCTGGACGCCGGCCATCTTTCCGGCCATGTTCTGGAGGACGTTGAGGCCGCTCGCCCTTTCGGTGAGCTCTTCTCCGCCCACCTGGGCGACTGAGGTGGTCAGCTCTCTCTTGATCATCGTACCATAGCCGACGACGACAGTCTCCTGAAGCATGTTCGTGTCACTTGCCATAGTTATGGCGAAATTCGAGCGGCCTGCAACGGGCACCTCCTGGTCGACCATTCCCAGCATTGAGAATACCAGGGTGGCGGCCGGGTCGGAGACCTTCAGGCTGAAACTGCCGTCGGCGTCGGTACTGACACCGTTCATCGTGCCTTTCTCGACGACATACACACCGGGGAGGGCGTTGCCGGCTTCATCGACAACCCTTCCGGAGAGCGTGTTCTGCGCATAGGCATTTGCCAGGAAGGCAAACAGCAAGGCGACACCCACGGCACATTTGCGTATTATCTGATTCATGTTTTTCATTCTGAATTCTTTCTTGGTAAATCAAATCTCCGTGGATACTACCTGGCTTGCTGGCGGAAGAAGAAGCCGTCTTCAAAATCATTGCTGCTTACGACCTTGCTTCCGTCCTTATTGGTGAAGTAGAGATACATCTCGGTAATCTTCGTCTTTGCAGGGAGTCCGAAGTAGTGAGTGGGGAAGATATACTTCTGGAAGGTGGTCTCATCAAGGATGTCCATCTTGGTGAAGTTGTCTTTCCTGTCGATGGTGACCTTTCTGCCGTCTTCCAGATAAACGGCTCCGCACATATAAATCTCTTTCTCTCCGAACAGGGCGGTTTCGTTATCGCCGGTCTTGGTAGTGAAATTCACGGCGAAGAAATCACCATAGCGCCACATCGTCGGCGTGGTTGAAGTAAGGGGATACTCGAGGTAGTTGACGGTGCCGTCACCTACTTTACATTCTGCGGTCTTGATGTTGGCCTTGAAGCCGCTGATGCCGGTACCTTCACCATCCCATCCTTCAAGTTCACCGGCATATTCGAATGCCATGGTGCACTTGATGGGCTCGTCGGTGGTCTTGAAGACGATCTTGACATCAAGTTCTACTCTCTTGGACTGATCGTCGCCGTTGGTCTTCACCTTGGTGGTACCGTTCTTGAAAACCAGCCACTCCATTTCACCTCCCACGTTGCCCATGTTTCCATGGCGAACTGTGTAGGCCTGCTGCCAGGTCATGCCTGCGTACGGCGCATTGGGACCGGTAGCCTTGGGGAACTCGACGTCGGAAATTGATACCATGGGCTCTTCGCTGATGTCGGCTATTCCGAACCGGTCGTTCAACCCGCTCGTGGACAGGTACAGCTTGGCCGTATTGGCAACGTCCCAAGCCTTGGGGACCAACATGGCGATGGCCATTCCTTCCGGGCCGTAGTCCGTCTGCGGGTTGATGGAACCCTTGACGTGGACTTCGAATTCGGAGTTGGTCTCGATATTGGAAGGCATCACGATCTCGTGCAGCTGGATACAGCCGGTTATCAGGGCCGCCAGTATCGCGGCGACCAGGATGCTGATTTTAATATGCCTTTTCATAATTTTCCCTTGTGGTTTCAAGTGTGGTGAATGTAAACCGGTAGCTAAGCTGCTCGCAGTCGAGGACGAAGTTGAAAACGAACTGTCCGTTCTCGAAGGTGGCGATAATGTCACCGGTATCTTTAAGCCTCAGAGCGTGGGGGACAAGGACTGTATCGTAATAGCACGCTACCTTTCCTTTCGGCAGAGGGAACGAATACTCTTCGCAGGGAAGGTCTCCGTTGTCTATCTCAAGGTATGACAGTTTGCCGCCTTCCACATATATCTTCAGCCTGAAGGTGTCAAAGAAGTCGTAATGGCTGAAAAGGTCGCTTCCGGCAGGATTCGTGGGGGTGAACTGAAGCACCTCCCTGAGTCCGTAGGTGAAATCATAATCCTGATCCATCCCGCTGTCGATCATCGACTTCTCAGAAGGAGCTACCTTCACGCAAGAAGACAGGGCTACGATGGCGGAAACCATTATCAGCACCTTTGTTAGGGTCTTTCTCATATCTTTACTCATCTTAAGTTATCGCTTGAGGTTAGGGTTCAAGCGGACTTGCTCAACCGGATAAGGCAGCAGCAGATCTGCTTCTTCATACTTGTCCTGCAGGCCCGGGGCCTTGTGACCGATGAGGTCGACGACACGGTTCTGGGCGAAATCGTAGACCTTGCGGGTCCGGATCATGCTGAACCAGTTCTCGCCGTCGAAAGCCTGTTCCCAAATCCTCTCCTTGAACACCTGCTCGAAGGTGATGGAAGAAGGTTTCGCCTCTTCGGGCATAGCCCTGCGGCGTACCTGGTAGTATGCATTGATAGCCTCGGAATCGGTGGTGGATCCTCCCTCGCACGCGGCTTCCGCGAGAGTCAGGAGAAGGTCTCCGTATCGGAGGACGGGGAAGTTCTTTCCGCACTTGCCGTCGTGAACGGCATCTTCATCCCAATACTTGTAGACACTGGGGGAGAAGGTGTGGATGACGGAAGGTTCGTCCATGGCAGGCTGGGAGGTGAAGTAGAACGCGTGGTTTTCGGTCCTCTTGTCTCCGGATGCGTATGAATTGAACAGTTCGGGGCAGGGCTTCCATCCGCCACCCGGACGGGAAGCGTCATACATGGAGATGTAAGGCTGGAGGGCCGTGCCTCCGGGACGGGGAACGCTGAGCATGTGCAGCGGGTTGTGGAACTGGTCCTTCATGCACTGGATGCTGAAGATGTATTCCTTCCCGTTGGTGCTGTAGCCGAGACGGGCCTGCTCATAATTGTCATAGAGTGAATAAGGTCCGTTTTTTACGACCTCGAGGGCCTTGTCATAAGCCTTCTTGTATGCGCTCTTGTCCTGTATGGGATATCCCGCCATTGTGAGATATACCTTGGCGAGGAGGGCCTTTACCGCGCCCTTGGATACGCGGCCTTCAGGATTGTTCCATTCGGTTCCGCCTTCTTCCATCTTGGCCTCGGCATTCAGAAGGTCTTTCACGATCTGGTCGTATACGAGCGCCTCCGAAGTGAGGGGCATCTGCGCATCGCTGAATCCGGTGGTGGGAGTGGTCTTCAGGGGAATGGGTCCGTAATACCTGACAAGGTAGAAATTATAAAGTGCACGCAGGAAATAGACCTCGCCGAGGTAACGGCTGCGGCTTTCAGGCGTGATGTCGATGTCTTCCTTCTTCTCAAGGATTTCGATCATCGTGTTGACATTGTTGAGGCTGCCGTAAAGGACGCCCCAGGGACCTGCAGCAAACGAATTGTCGTCCTTGATGTTGAGGTTAATGACTTCGGTCTGCTGGGCGAAATAGGATCCGTCCTTGGTCACATAGCCGGCGAGGAACTCGGTCAGCACCAGGCTCTGGTCTCCGTCGTTCAGGCCGTTCTGGTTGAGGGGCATGCGGGTGCCGTAATAGGCTCCGTTGACGCCCATCCTGACCTGGGCCTCGGTTGCATAGTAGTTGCCGGGCTGTTCGAAGGTCTTGGGCTCTTCCTTGAGGAAAGAGTTGCAGGATACAGTCATCACCAATGAGGCGGCGACTGTCAATATCATATAAATATGTCTTTTCATCGCTCTCATATTTAGAAGGTGAGTTTCAAAGTGCCGGATACCGACATGGGAATAGGATAGGTGGGTCCGACGTTGCCGATCTGGCCCCAGGCATGTCCTTCAGGATCCAGGGCAGGTATTCCTGTCAGGGTGTATACATTCTCGGCGAGGACTCCGATGGAGGCTCCGCGGAAGAACTTCACGTTGCGCAGCAGGTCTCTCTTGAGATCATATGAGAGAGCTATGTTGCGGATCCTGAGGTAGTCGCCCCTGTAGCAATGATAGTCGTCATACCTTCCGTTCATCGGGTATGCCGCACCGGTGTTCCTGTTGGCGGGGATATATGTGTTCTGGTTGTCGGGCGTCCAGGCGTAGTTGGCTGTAACGTGAGGGTTGTCGGTTACGAGGTACTGCGTGTCCCAGCGGCCGTTGTATGTCCAGAAACCGGTCTTGGCTATGATGTCTATCATTAGGGAGAATCCCTTGAAATAGAATGTGTTGACAAATGAGAACTCGTGGCGGGGCATGATGCGGCCGACCACGTAGCGGTCGTTGTCGTCGAGCTTTCCGTCGGGAATGGGGTTGCCATTCTCGTCGAAGGCGCCTCCGATGTCGGCATATTTGACGTCACCGGGCTTGTATCCGTAGGCGAGGGCTTCCTCGACTTCGTCAAGCTGCCAGATTCCCATATTCTTGTAAACCCAGAGTGTATTCCATTCTCCTCCGTTCTCGGAAAGGACGGGATGGAGGTTGAGACCGTTGTAGAGACGGTCGCCGTTGATGTCTACGGCCCTGGTGATGTTCTGGGAGTAGATGATGTCGAGGTCCCACTTGAAGTCACGGGTGTCGATCGGATGGGTGTTGAGGGTGATTTCCATACCGCGGTTGCGGAGGAGTCCGAGGTTCGTCCATGTGGTCCCGAAACCGGTGGTGTTGGGAACCTGCTTCTGGTAGAGAAGACCCTTGGTATCTCTCTGGTAGAAATCGGCGATGAGGTTCACCCTGTTTTTCCAGAGGCTGAGGTCGAATCCGAGATCGATCTGCTCTGAAGTCTCCCAGTGCAGGTCTTTGTTGCCAGGTTCGCTGTTTGTCGCAGCGCCTTCGATCTGGCCGTTGAAGATCATGTTTCCGCCGAGGTTGAGGCGGTCGAATGTACGGTAGCTCGGGATGGAAGCGTTACCGACAGATCCGAAACTGGCCCTGAGCTTGAGAAGGCTTACGGTGTTGCGTGCAGTCTCGAACCATGGCTCTTCGGAGATGATCCATCCGGCGGAAGCCGAAGGGAAGAATCCGTATTTGTTGTTGGCTCCGAAGTTGGAGGCGCCGTCGGCGCGGAGCGTAAGTCCGAGAAGGTACTTGCCGTCCCAGGCCATGTTGGTGCGGAAATAGACCGAATGCATCGTCTGCTTGTCGTATCCGGAAGTAGGATCGAGGGTTACGGTTCCGTCCTGTATCTTATAGTATTCGTACTGGTTGTCGGAGAAGTTGGTCTTGCCTCCGAAAGAGTCTTCGCTGTGGTAATAGTACAGCGAGGTTCCGAGAACCGAAGTGGTCTTGAGTTTTCCGAAGGCCTTTTCGTAGGTGAAGTAATCTTCGTTGGACCAGCGGAAGGAATCGGAGTTGGTGAAACTCGCGCGTCCGTTGTCGCTGACCGTGGCTCCGGATATTCCGCCGGGACCTCCTTCACCGAAGGAGTAGAACTTGGTCTGCATGTCACCCTTGACGGTAAGCGTGAGGCCTTCCAGGATGTGGAAATCCAAAGCGGCATCGAGAACGACTATCTGTTCCTTCTGGCGCAGGGTGTACTTGTCGATGAATGTATTGTAGTCGTAGCTGGAGGACATAGTCAGGTGGTCGCCCTGCTGTCCGTAGGTGCCGTCCGGGTACTGATAGGGGATAAACGGAGCGAAGTTGTCGAAGATGAGGTTCAGGAACAACTCGTTACCGCCGGCCATCATATCGTTGCGGAGCTGGTTGCGGGCACTGAAGTTGCCGCCGAAACGGACGTCCAGCCATTTGTTGATCTTGGATGTGAAATTGAGGGAGGCGTTGAGCCTTCTGGCATCGGTGTTACGGATGATTCCGCCTGCTTTCTTGTATCCGAAGGAAGCATAGACGGAATTCCTATCGTTAGCCTTTGAGAAAGAAACGTTGTGCTCGTGCGAGATGCCTTTCTGGTAATACTCGTCCATCCATGCCGTCTGGTACTTGGGCGTGGGGATAAGGAGACCGGCTTCGTCCACCGCGTAGGTGCCGTCCGGGTTCTTCTTGTAATCGAACAGCTTTTCATAGGGCTCTTTGAAGTAAGGCCCGAATACCTGTCCGGAATAAGCGTAAGCTTCCCTGATGGCGTCCAGGTAGTCCTGGGCGGTCATCTCCTGATAAGTACGGGTCAGCATGCTCACGCCGACAGATCCGGAATAAGTGACGGTGCCTTCACCGCTCTTTCCGGTCTTTGTGGTAACGAGGATGACTCCGTTTGCGCCTTTGGCTCCGTACATTGCGGTAGCCGCGGCATCCTTCAGTACGTCAATCGACTCGATGTCGTTTGGATTGATCATGTTGATGTTCACGTCAACCACGCCGTCAACGACATAAAGCGGAGAAGAGCTCGCATTGATGGATCCCTTTCCCCTGACGAATACCGTGTTGTTTCCGCCGGGGATACCGGAGATGTTGTACACCGTATAACCGGCGACTTTTCCGGCGAGGGCCTGCGTCACGTTGAAAGCGGAGGCGCGCTCGACCAGCTGCTCCGAATTGACGGAGGAAACTGACGAGGAGAGTTCCTTCCTGATGATGGTACCATAACCGATGGCTACGGCCTCATCCAGGAAGTTCTGGCTCTCGGACATCTGTACTTCATACCGGCTCCTTCCGCCCTGGAGACTGATTCTCTGGTCTTCCATTCCCATCATCTGGATCAGGAGGGAAGTGGCTTTGGCAGGCACCGGCAATGAGAAGTTTCCGTCTGCATCCGTCGTCGTGGAGGCATTTGTGCCTTCCGCGATGACGAAAGCGCCAGCAACAGGATTTCCCCCGGCGTCGGTTACCCGGCCGCTGACGGGGTTGACCTGTGCATACGCCGCGGCCGCCCCCAGAAGGAAGCCAAGCAGCAGCGCTGCGATTCTTGTTAGATGTTTACTTTTCATTAAATAAACCTGATTGTTTGTTTTTTAAGATTGTTCTTTCGTTGGTCCGTCGTCGCTTCTAAAGCGTGCGGGAATTGCTTGGTTTAGTGCTAATTCTTTAATAATGAATCGTTTGTCAGTTATTTTTATTATGTGGTTTATTGAAATAACG
>JAEEGL013994029.1_pt1 | contig 14293 bp, 5 predicted proteins | sample 9134231 | NCBI WGS metagenome assembly JAEEGL01 (sample SAMN16246548, study PRJNA631951) | gut metagenome | biome: gut microbiome; feature: rumen; material: fiber-attached | host: Bos | place: Iran: Karaj | collected 2018-10 | reverse complement strand
TATTACCTGCTTGCTGCTTATTACGGTGAAATGCAGCAAGACACGCTTGCAATGAACTGTTTCAAGAAAGCCGCCGAACTGAATCCCGACAACAGCGACTACATGGAGCGGTTGGCGCAGGTATATGTCAACGAAGGTAATCTGGCCGACGCAACCACTGTTTATGAGCGTCTATACGAGGGCAACAAGAGCCGTTCGGACGTGCTCGCCATGCTTCTGCGCCTCTATGGCAGTGAGAAAAACTATGCCAAAATGTTGGAAACCGTCAATCGCATGGAGGCCTCTGACGGTCCTAATGAGCAGCTTTCACTAGGTCGCATGAGTATTTACGACCAGCAAGGAAAGAAAAAAGAAGCATTGAACGAACTAAAGCTGTTGGCTCAACGCCACCCCAACGACCTGAACTACCGCGTGATGATGGGCAACTGGTTGCTGCAAAACGATCGCAAGGCCGAGGCCCTAGCCGAATATGAGCATGTGCTGAAAGAAGAGCCCGACAATGTGTTGGCACAAACCGCACTGGCCGACTATTACAAGGCAGACGGGCAAGACTCCATTGCACGTCAGATGCAAGAACGCATGCTCATCAGCGCCAAAACTCCCAGCGACACGAAAGTGCTGCTGATGCGTCAGGTCATCCAAGAAAGCGAGCTGAGCGGGGGCGACAGCACACAGGTGCTCGCCTTGTTCGACCGAATCTACGAGGCCAACCCCAAGGATGCCAGCATGGCCTCGCTCTTGGCGGCTTACATGAACTTGAAGGACATGCCTGACGACTCGGTGAACGTGGCCCTTGAGCGGGTGCTGGCCCTTACGCCCGACGACAGCGATGCTCGTTTGCAACTCATTCAGAATATCTGGAAAACGCAGAACTACGACCGCGTGATAGAACTGTCGCGACAGGCGCAGCAATATATTCCCGATGAAATGGCCTTTTACTATTTCGAGGGAGTAGCTTACTACCAGAAAGAGAAAAAAGACTCTGCCCTGCAGGCTTTTCGTCGTGGAGTGAGTCAGATCAACGAACAGAGCAACAAAAACATCGTGTCGGACTTCTATGCCATGATGGGCGACATACTTCATGACAAGGGGCTGGCCAACGAGGCATACGCCGCTTACGACAGCTGTTTGCAATGGAAAGACGACAACTGGGGCTGCCTGAACAACTATGCCTACTATCTGAGTGAAGAAAATCGTGAGCTGCAGAAGGCCGAACGGATGAGTTTCCGTACTATTAAGGCACAACCCACCAACAGTACTTTCCTGGACACTTATGCATGGATACTGTTCAAGCAAGGGCGTTACGCCGAAGCGCAAATATACATCGACCAGGCCATCCAGAACGACACCACAGCCAGCGACGTGATTCTGGAGCATGGCGGTGACATCTACGCCATGAACAACAATATTCTGAAAGCCCTGGAATTGTGGCAGAAAGCCAAAGATGGTGGCAGCGAAAGTAAGGTGCTCATCAGAAAGATAAAGCTGAGGAAATATTTGAAGGAATAGAATGAAACTCTTCAACAGGCGACAAACCAAGTAAACGAATACAAATTATAGAATCATTTATAATCACACATTTTGAAAATGAAAAAAGCAACAAACATAGCAACATGGGCAGTGGCAGCATTCGTAATGATAGCCATCAGCTCGTGCGGTTCAAAAAAATCACTGGTGAAAGACGGTAAGAACGCTCATAAAACCGAAACACAACAAAAAGTGGGCACTGACAATGCTCTTAACTCTTTGGAAATGCAGAAAGCACGTTTTCTGCAAATGGTAGCTGACAATGCCGTCTATACCGACTTCATCAACTCAAAAATCAAGCTTAAGGTTCAAACGGGAAGTAAAGAGATTACACTGCCCGGCGTGTTGCGAATGCACAAGGATGACGTAATCCGCATACAAGTACAGATACCTCTGCTGGGAACAGAGGCAGCACGGCTTGAGTTTACTAAAGACTATGTGTTGATTGTTGACCGCATACACAAAGAGTACTGCAAGGGCAATTATAACCAACTGGATTTCCTCAAGCGTAACGGATTAACCTTCAGTTCACTGCAGGCACTATTTTGGAATCAGCTCTTTGTGCCAGGGGCCGACCGCATTGACCAAAACTCGCTGAAACAACTTGAGACCGATCTTGCCAACACTGCCTCAACACCCATCAGACTGAAGAAAGGCAACATGAGCTACCTGTGGCAAACCAACAGCAAGACAGGTCAGATAGAGAAAACCACCATTGACTACTCAAGCAAGCAAAGTGGCAGCACCAAGGTGGTGGTTAACTACGACAACTTTGTGCAACTGGGCGTGAAACAGTTCCCCTCACAGCTGACTATCGATGCTAATACTACTGCCTTGAAGGGTGGAGCAAAAAAACTGAATGTGAACATCAATATGAACAACGTGAACACCGATAGCGACTGGGAATTGCGCACCTCACTGAGCAAGAAATACGAGGAGGTGAGCGTTGAAAATGTACTCAAAAGGGTTATGAGCTTGTAAAAGCAGTTTGTAGGAAAGAGAAACACCGATATTGTAATGAAAAAGTCAGTCGTTCTGCTACTCATCATCTTTCTGATGCTTCCGGCTACAGCGCAGCGAAAGAAAAGCGCTCAAAAACCGAAAGCGCAGACAACACGTGTGACAAAGTCTCCGGTAAAGAAACAAACAATAACCGCCAAGGCCAAGGCCGCTAAAGCAAAAGCAGCATCCAACACCCAGCGCACCAAAAGCAAGGCGAAAAATGCCAAAGGCAAGGCACCCGAATATACCAACGAAAACATTAAGGGGCTGCAAAACCAGCGTGCCGCCATTCAGAAGAAAATCAAGGAGCAGCAGCAACTGCTCAGTGCCAACCGCGCCGACGTGAAAAAACGTCTGCAGGACCTACAAGTCATCAATACCGAAATAGGCAACAGGCAGCGAACCATCGACACTATTCAGAGTGATATTCGCCACATAGACGGCAACATCAGTCTGTTACAGGCCCAGTTGAAAACCCTTGAAGAACAACTTAAGGAGCGTAAGGCAAAATATGTGAGAAGCATGCGGTACATGGCACGCCATCGCACCATTCAAGACCAGATGATGTTCATCTTCAGTGCCAAGAACCTTACACAGATGCACCGCCGACTGCGTTTCGTGCGCGATTATGCCTCCTACCAGAAAGCGCAAGGCGAAATGGTGAAAGCCAAGCAGCAGCAGATAGACGAGAAGCACAAACAACTGCAGGCCGTCAAAGGTCAGAAGCACTCGCTGCTGAATAAAGGAAAGAAAGAACAAGCCCAGCTCACCACACAACAGGAGGAACAGCAAAAGGTGGTGACATCGTTGCAGAAGCAACAGAAAACCATACAGGCCGTGATTGACGAGCAGCAGAAAAAAGACGCGGCCCTTAATGCCGAAATCGACCGTCTGATAGCCGAGGAAGTGGCAAAGGCACGCGCCCGTGCCGAGGCCGAGGCACGCAAGAAAGCCGCTGAAGAGGAAGCTGCCCTAAAGAAACGGGCAGAGGAGCTGGCTCGCAAAAAAGCCGAGGCCGAAGCAGCCGCCAAAGAGAACGCGCGCCGCATAGAAGAGGCTCGCAAAGCTGAGGCAAAGGCCAAGGCTGAGGCTCGTAAGGCTGCCCGCCGCGATGCTGCTGCCAAGGCACGAGCAGAGCAGAAAGCACGCGAGGCCGAGGCTGCACGTCTGGCAGCTGAGCGCAAGGCTAGAGTAGAGAACGAACGGCACCAGCGCGAAATGGAAACTGCCAGAAACGAGCGCGAGGAATCGCTGAAATTCTCCAGCGAAGACCGTCGGCTGAGTGGCAATTTTGCCAGCAACAAGGGACGGCTGCCCATGCCCATCACTGGTGGATACCGTATTGTGAGCCACTTTGGACAATACAACGTGGAGGGTCTTCACAACGTGCGTCTCGACAACAAAGGCATTCATATTCTCGGACAAGCTGGCGCACAGGCTCGTGCCGTATTCGACGGTGAGGTGAGCGGAATCTTTGGCTTTGGCGGTACATGGGTAGTCATGGTGCGTCACGGAAGCTATATCTCTGTGTATTGCAACCTGCGCTCTGTCAGCGTAAGCAAAGGACAGAAAGTGAGCACACGGCAGGTGCTTGGTCCTTTGGCTTCCGACAATATGCTGCAATTTCAGCTTAGGCGTGAAACAGCCAAACTCAACCCCGAGTCGTGGCTGGGAAGATAACAATCAAGAATATCATGGAAATATCGTCTTATGTCAACGACGCGGTAGAACTGTTACGCTGGCTCATCGCTACGCCGCGTACAAGCCGCAACGAGCAAGGCGCGGCTGACATTATGCAGCGCACCATTGAGAGTTATGGATTCAAAGTTTGCCGTGAGGCTAACAACGTATGGGCCATCGACCCACACTACGATGCCGCGCTGCCCACAGTGCTGCTGAATGCCCATCTCGACACGGTGCGCCCCGTGAACACCTGGACACGCAACCCCTACGAGCCATGTCTTGAAGGCGATACCCTTTACGGTCTTGGCAGCAATGACTGCGGCGGCGGACTGGTGAGTCTGCTGCAAGTGTTCCGTATTATTACAAAGGAGTTCAAGGAGTTCAAAGTTCAAAGTTCAAAGCTCAAAGCTCAAAGTTCAAAGTTCAACCTAGTATATTTGGCTTCAGCCGAGGAGGAAGTGACTGGTAGCGAAGGCATTGTGCGCGCCCTGCCGCTGCTGCCAAAGATTGATGTGGCCATTGTTGGCGAGCCTACGGGCATGCAGCCCGCCATAGCCGAAAAAGGCCTAATGGTAATCGATGGCATTGCCCGCGGACAGAGCGGCCACGCCGCCCGCAATGAAGGCGTGAACGCTATTTACGAGGCTCTTGACGATCTTGTGTGGTTGCGCGACTACCGTTTTGAGAAAGTGAGTCCGCTGCTGGGTCCTACTAAAATGACGGTTACTGTGCTCAATGCTGGCACTCAGCATAATGTGGTGCCCGACGAGTGTCGGTTCACCATCGATGTGCGCACCAACGAGCACTATCGCAACGAAGACGTATTTCAGTTTCTGCAGCAGCATGTGCGCAGTGAGCTGCGGGCGCGCTCGTTCCGTTTGCATTCGTCATCCATTCCCATGGAGCATCCGCTCGTGCAGCGCTGTCTGCAAATGGGAATGACCCCATTTGGCTCGCCCACGCTTAGCGACCAGTCGGTGATGCCCTTCCCCTCAATGAAACTTGGACCAGGCGAGAGTGCTCGTTCGCATTCAGCCAACGAGTTTATTTGTGTCAGTGAAATAGCCTATGCTATCAGCACTTATGTGCAGCTGCTCGACGGGCTCTTTTCGGACAAAAAATAGTTCGAAATAGGCTGTTTGTCCGAAAAAACAGCTTTTGTCCGAACAATCTGAATAATTTTAACAAAAATAAAAATGTGGAATGGGCGGAAATCTTTATATTTGCAATCGTAATTGATATTGTTTATGTTTTACTAGTTTTTTTCAATTCCCTGAAATACAAATGGATAAAATAAACTACCTGAAACCACAAATAAAGGTCAGAACCATCGAAGGCGAATGCCTCATGCAGGACGGCAGTCCCAGTGTAGAGACACCTTTTGACCCCAAAGACCCCACTCAAGATGTATTTGCGCGTGAAGGGGATTATGACGAAGATAATAATCCCGTTCAGCGTTCTTTATGGGACGACTGATTTCATGGTTCCTCTCTTGAAATAAATTTAGATTAAAATGCATTTATTGGATTTCAAACATCATCTTTTATGAATAGGAAAACGACCTCATTATTGTTGTTCTTTATGCTGCTCTGCCTGTCGCCTGTTAGCCGGGCACAGAACTTCAAATTGTATTTTGCCAACAACACTTCAGATGTGCAGGATTTGAGCAAAATCGAAGAATCGAACACGCTCGAATGGCGCGAAGTGCAGCCCCATGGCGACGTTTATACAAATGCCGCCGAGGTAAACTCGGTTATGAGTATGTTCGATTCGCCCGAAATGAAGAACCTCACCCACCAGAAAGTTTTTTGGAAAATGCGCGACCACTCGCTGCTCTGCTTCCGCATTAACGACGGCAGCGAGAACAACGATGCCTATGGCGTAGAGGCTACTGACGGAAATGGTAAAATACTTAACATCACCGTGAGCCGCTACTTTTATGCCAACATGCCGCTGCAGGAGGCACCCGTCAAGATTCGCGTGTGGAAAATCGGCGAGAAAGCCGATACACTTACATTCCAATACCACGTCCGCGACTGGAACGACGAGAACCTCTATGTGTTCCAGCTCGACTCTAAGCGCCAGGCTGACGGAGAATCTTATAATATGGACTATGTGCTCAGCTATTCAGGCGATGATGGACTGCTGAAAGAGGACACTATCACGTTGAAACTGCAGAAAAACAATTTTCAGAGTTTCTACGTGCCCGACGGCAAAGAACTTACCGACGTTTTCCTCACCACGGGAGCAACTGACAACAGCGGCAAGAAAAAGAAACTGCGAATAGACAAGAAACGCCTGCACCCTGGTGTAAGCACTGATCCCGACTTCAACTTCCTCACGCTCTCACCCACCTTCCATTTGGACCGCCACGCCAACCGCGAGCTGGTGAACTTCAACTGGATAGGTACAGGGCTTTTTGAAAATTTTGACACGCTCTACGTGAAGCTGCGCCGCACCAACGGCATACCCATCACTGAGATTGAGAAAATCAATGTGGCCCGCGTTGATGCCAACGGCAACTATGTTCCGAACAACCAGGTGAAATACGACGGCTACGATAAGAGCCGCGAGGCCCACAAGGTGATTACTATGGGCAATCCCGTCTATCTGGAGATTCTGGCTAAAGGCTTCTTCCCCTCTATTTATAAGTATCCCGGAGCCTACGACCCCATCTCCGGCATCGTTGACGAGGAGCGGTGCACTGCCGAGATTATCATGATGACTGGTAATGCCAAGTATGCAGATTTTGCCATCAGCAACCAGCATTTCTACAATCTTCGCGATACTAAAAAGGTGGTTGTTTATCGGGGTGAGGATCATGCTTTGTGTGATCTTGAGGATGTTGACCTTTCTGGACAACCGGCCACCACGACGCTATTCTTCGACGCAAATGCCGGCCAGGAAGCCCCGAAACTGATGCAGGGGCGGTCCATTGACAAACATGCACAGTTGGTGATGACATTCTCCAAAAGCAAGGGTGGAGGGAACAACATACAGAAGCCCGACCTTGTAGCCTATGACTCGAAGACTTGGAGCGAACTGGAACGCTACCATTCGGATGCCAACACGTCGGCTCCCGTCACCATTCCCATCTTCACCTACGACTACTACGATGTGAGTTACGATTTGACAGGTATGCCCCTCGACACGGAGTGCCGACTTCACCTCATGGCAGACGACAAGACCTACGAGGGTCTGCCCATGTTCCAGCGCATCCACTTCGACCGCAAGAAGGCTTCTGAAGAAACCAACGACGAGATCGTCAACAATACCATCAGAGGAGTCTGCGAAGAAGACCCCCTCAAGGCTGGTGGAGGCGATGGCGACGCCAACCTTGACGTTGGCATACCTTCAAACTACAGCTGGGGGCCCGACTTGGGCAAAAACTCGCCACACTCAGTGAAGATCAACTTCTCGTGGTATGTCAGCATCCTGAAGAAATGCCTCAACTTCAAGGGCTCGATGAGTTATACTTTCAACCCACAGGACGAAAAGTTCAGCGACCTGCGCAAAGAGCAGAAGGAGCTGGCCAACTGGGACAAGTTCAAGAAAGAGAACATGCAGGAAGGCGACGACCCCAACGCCACCCAAAAATGGCACGGCATAGACGCTTCGGCCGTGAGCGACGGTACTGCCGCGAAACTCGAAAACTGGATTTACAAAGACATTGACGACATCTTCGCCGTGCCCAAGCCCGGCCACAGCTTCGGATTCAATTTCAGTGTGTCCGGATTCCTGGGATTCGTCAAGAAAGACCTTGACAAGAACGGCAAAAAGAAAGAAGGAGCCAACCCCAACTTCGTCATCTCTGAAGGTGGAGGAAAAATAACCTATTCCTACGGCTTGGGCATCCCGAACTACATCGACGTGATAGCCGGAAAACTGGGAAAGCCCGGAGAATGGATCAGCAAATACCTGAGCAAGCTTAATCTCATTTCGGCCACCGCTGTGTGGTCGGCAGGCTTCGACCTCGACTTCTCTGTGAAGAACTGGGCAGCCAAGGATGTGGGCTACGACGTAGATGGCTGGGGATTCCTCCTCACCATGACAGGAAAGATGAAGACAGGAGCAGCCATTGAACTGCACACACCACCCAACCCGTTCCTTCACGTCCAAGCTGGTGTGCGCGCCGGACTGAAGGTGGCCGCCGGTTTCGGATATGGAACCGACTATCGCAGCCACCACGACTTTGGAGGCATGGTGCTCGGAATAGGCATACTCGAAGCCTACGCTTCCATACGCTCGGTTTTGCTTACTGGCCAGGCACGTGCCGAGACGCATTTGGGTGGCAGATGGCTCTTCCCCTATGCCGACAACCGAAACCCCTTCCACGAGAAGTATCCCTACTGGGCCCCGACGGCCGGTGCCAAGAATGCATTCTTCGAAACTCACAACGAAGAACTTCAGGGCAACGCCCTTTGGACACCCGAACCCAACAACTTCGGGCCAATGAAATCTCCACGCTATCTGCGCCACTCCTCGCGCATACGCAAAGCCATCTCGAATCCCGAAGACACCGACTTCGGAAAAGCCATTGTCACCGACGTGACCAGCAATGCCAACCCCCACTATCTGGACGAGAACACCATCGTCTATAACGACATGGGCAAAGCCTCTGACTACAACGATGACAACATAGCAGTGCTCAACACAGCGACGGGCACCACCACCTCGCTCTCCAACAAAGGGCTGAAGGCTTCCAACCACATGCGCTCAAAGCGTGGCAAGCACGAGATTGTTGTCTATGAAGAGATGACACGCCGGGTGAGCGAAAGCGAACTCAACACCGACAACGACGTGGAGGCTGCCACCAAGTTGGGCCAGCAGCAACGCATCATGGCCAACATGCGCACCGAAGGCGGAGCGTGGAAAAACATGGTCATCGCCCACAACCCAGGTGAAGTGGACGCCAAGCCCATCGTGACCATGCAAGACGACGGACATGCAGCCTGCGTCTGGCAGCACGGACAAATCAAGACTCTCAACTCGGCCGATGTGGCAGACAACGAGTACTACAACACCTATCTTGACGGAAGTCTGATGCTCTCCATCTACAATGGAAAGATTTGGAGCGCGCCCATACAGATACAGAAGCTCGACGCCACGCACACAATCGCCCAGTACGACCTCATGATGCGCAACGACACCGTGCTCGTTGGCACCAACATCACAGAGAACCTTCTCAATCCAGAAAAGCGCACCCGAAAGTTCAGCTACGCATCCGTGCCACTTGAAACCAAGGTGGTGACTCGAACCAGCGAGAACATCCAGCCAATGCGTTTCTTCATGAACCGCGTGGGCGAGCATGCCGTCATTGCCATGCTCTATGCCAAGAACGACACCCTGCGCGACATCTACGTAAAGACGCTTAACATGAACGGACAAGGCAACGGCATGGCCGGCAACGATCTGGGTGCCAACTTCTGCACCCCTGAATTAGTGAAAATCGTCTGCGACCGTTCGGCCAACCGCCTCAACGACTTTGCCGTGCTCTGGACAGAAATGAACAACACCGCCCACGGCACCGAGGGCACATCAAAGGACACGGGCAAAACCCGCTTGATGCTCAACGCATCGCGCATAGCCCTCGACCCCACAATGCGCATCACCGCGCCCCTCACGTTGGGTGCTGAAACCGACGAACTGTTCATGATGGATTTCGACGGATTCCTTGACGACCAACACATCAAAGTGGTCTATTCACTGGCCGACACTGAAACCGACGAAGCCGTCATTGTGCAGAGTGAACGCTACTTCACCAACAGCTTCCGCTACGAGGTTTGCTTCTCGCGGACATCGCTCCTCGGCAGCAGCACCATGCCCGTGGAAATCAACGTCATCAACACTGGCACATCAACGATCAACCACGTCACGGTGTCGCTCAACGGACATGATTACTCAATCGACGACTCCTACGTCCCACCCATGCAGAGCCGCAACTTCGTGGTTGAATATCCGCTCGAAAACTTCGATGGCTATCTCTCCACCAAGGTACTTGTCGATTATGACAACGTATTCCGCGCATCCATGCATGCCCGCCGCAAGAATGTCAGCCTGCTGCGACAGCTCAAGCAGACTGCGCCCCGTCGCGTCGTCATGGAAAACATCGAGATGCGACTTATCGGACAAGGCATTGAGGACGGCGTGAACATCTTCACCGTTGAGCTGATTGACCGCTCTTCGCGTGGACTCAACCCCGACAACGAAGTGCGTGTGGGTGTCTATGCCCATCCAGCCTATCCTGTGCCACTGACCGACGGAGCCATCACCGTGGTTCGTTCATCCGACTTCCACAGCTTCGGAGGCGTACGCAAGGCTTACGCCACCATCCGGGCCGAAGGCGTGGTGGAAACCACCGATGCTTATCTCTCAGCACACATCTACGACACCAAGCAGGCAGCGGGCCAGAATCCGCTTGTCAACAACGCCAGCTACAGCGACAACATCCACTACGTCATCCTGCAGCCCAGCAACGACCCGACCGCCATCAACCCTGTGCGTTTCGACGAACAGAAGGCGCGTCTCAACATACGCATCACCAACGAGGAAGGCGGTGTGCGCATCAGCGGACTGCCTGTCCGCCAGGCGCTCTCGGCAGAGGGAGAGGCAGAAGGAACCCGTGTGCGCGTGTTCAATTCCGCAGGCATGGCCATCTACAGCGAGCCCTCGACGGCCGAAACCATCTTTGTTCCGCTGAAACAGCACGACGTATATGTGCTCAGCACTGGCAAAGACATTTTGAAATTCAAATTCTAACCAACACGTAATTTCATAGCATTATGAAATCAATAGTTAAGATATTCGCGGCATGCGCTTTCACCATGCTCATTGCCCTTAACGCCAACGCTTATACCCAGGTTTCAGGCTTCAACGGCCCCACTTGGTATGAGGCCAAGGCCAGTAGTTTTGGCGGAGGTAGTGGCTCACAGTCTGCTCCTTATGTGATTAACACCCCTGAGCAGTTGGCATTACTGACGTATAATGTGAATGTTAACAATATGTCGTATGAGGGGAATCACTTCCTCTTCGACCTGTCGAATGCAAACATTGACTTGGGAAAGCAGAAAGTGGTTGACGGCCAGGAGCAAACGCTGAACTGGGTGCCCATAGGAGAAACGTTCAAAGGAACAGTAAAGTTTAAGGGTGAGCATTTCATCAAGGGAATGACCATCCGGGCTGTAGGCAACCTTTGGAGCGGTCCCTATCACTTCGGACTTTTCGAAATACTGAATCAAAGTATTAGTGGCGCTCGCTTTTCTGATGTGGATTTTCAAATCAGTAGAGATTTCGCGGCCGGTAGCCTTTGTGGAATGATAGATTCCAATTCTACTATAACCATTGAGAATTGCACAGCCACTAACGTGCGTATTATGCAGCCGTCTGACGGCAATGGCATCACGGGAGGTCTTGTAGGGTTGGCTGCTGGTTGCGTGTTCCGTCATTGCACGGTTACAGGCATCCTCGGCGGGCACATGTGTGGTGGCATGGTAGGCAAATACAACGGTGTGAACTATATTTTGGATGAGAGTACCGTGTTCGTGGAAGACTGCCACGCCAGTACTGAAATCACCGTCGATTCGTATTCAGGAGTAAGGGCAGGAGGACTGATAGGCGAATGCTTTGCCGACAATAAAGCTGTCTTTGCCTATTGTTCGGCTTCTGGCTCCATTACGGCCCCAGCCGATGCCGACCGCCCCTTTATGGGAGGGTTGTTCGGCTATCTGGCGTCTGCAAACATTGAACACTGTTCATCGGCTGTTTCTATTTCTGGAACGGGGTTGGTTGGTGGCCTGACAGGATTCGTGTTGAGTCCTGTTACCTTTACCGACTGTTTTGCAAGTGGCGGCATAGAGTTAAAAAACGGACAAGACACCAATGTGGGAGGCTTAATAGGTCTTCTCGAAAACAGCAACAACACGCAGTGCAGTGCATATATTACCCAATGCACTTTTGCAGGTACATTCAAATACGACAAGACACAGCTTGGCTCAATGAACTATGGCTCGATAGTGGGCAACTGCTCAACAACTTCCAGTGACAATGCTATCGGCTTCTTCAACGAGAGTCGGGCTTTCAACGATGTGTTTGTTGACAAAAACATGTGCGGGCTGCCTGCCTGCTCATCGGGAACACTGAATGGGGTTGAAACCAAACTGACCAGGGAACTGGCCAGTCAAGAGGTGGAGGGCGAGCACGTCGGTTACGAGTACTGCTACATCATGCCCCGCGACATGATGAAGAACTATGCGCTTGACCACAACAACCAGGAAGTGGCCTTTAAGGACAATTTCATTCTGGCCTCCATCCCGTTCTATATCAGCGAAGGCAAGAAGAGCACCAGCTTCAGTGCCTACTACATCACAACACCCTTCACGCTGGCACCCTTGGTGAGCAACCAGCCGGGCGTGGGTGAGTTGGCCCGCTTCACACTGCCCAACGACGCCTCTTTCCTGGAATTCGACAAGGAGGACGACCCGTTTCATGTCCGGCCGCTCGACCCAGGCCATACCGAACTCACCGTCACCCACATTGCCTCCAGCCTCACCCGCACCATTCACCTCGACGTTGCCTACGGCGTGGAATGGAACGACGATGAACCCGATGACATCTTCGCCGGCGACGGTACGCAAAACACACCTTATCTCATCCAGAACGTATCGCAACTGGTCAAGGCTGCAGCCGACCCCACCAAGAACAGGGAGGGCGCTTATTTCCGCTTGGTCAATGACATCTTCATGAACCTGCACCTCATTCAATCCGACGAGTCGGTGAAAAGCGGAGCCCGTAAATGGACACCTGTGGAGTGGCACGCCAACCTCGACGGCAACGGCAAGACCATCTATGGCATGTATGTCACGTCCAGCAAGTCGGCCACCATCAGCAAGACTGGCCCTGGCTCTAATAACGAAACGTTCACCTATTACTCTACCGTGACCGGCGCAGGACTTTTCAACCTTCTCAGCGGCAATGTCCACGACCTTGCCATTGTTGACAGCTACATCAGTGCCACCAATTTCATTGGCATTCTGTGCGCTGTGATGACAGGCGAGGCCACCATCCGCCGTTGCATGGTCCACGGTGCCGTCGATGGCAATACTAACAACGGCGGCCTCGTAGGTGGTTCCAGGGAAATCAACTTCGAGGTGTCATGGAGTAAAAGCAGAGGAGCTTACGACCCCGTCTATAACCACTGTGGCACCATTGAGGACTGCTATGCCTGCGTCCACGTGGAATACGGCATAGGCACAGGTGTCCATAAGCCCCAAAAGGCAGGCAGTGGCGGAGGCATCACCGGCAGCCCTGTTGGCCATATCCTTCGCTGCGTATCGACAGGCAAGGTTGAGAATTTCACTAGCCGCAGAGGCGTGGGAATCCTCTCCGATAACTCAGAAACCGAAATTGAAGCCCAGACCTGGTACTTCGACCGGCAGCAAATGACAACAGACTTCCAATCAACAAATAATCGTGGCGAGCACAATACCTCTGAGCTTATCAATGGCGACATCTTCACCGACCAGGCAGCTTGGCAACACGAGAAAGGGCGCTACCCCATGCTCCGCCAGTTTGCCGACACGCCTTATGGCGACATCCTGTCCATGCCCGTGCATTTTGCCGAGGGCGACCGCGCAGGCAGAGTGACGAAAATTTTCGAGTCCCCCACCGAGAATGTCACCTGGACCGCCAGCAATGGCGACACGTTCGTCGACCTTATCCTCGACTGCGGAGCCGCCACTCCCATGAGCAGTGGCATTGAGTATATTTCCGCACAGACCATCACCGCCAAAAGCCAATCGACCAAAGCCCTGCGAGTGATGCAGATAGACACTAAACCCGAGGGCACCGTAGGCATAGAGTTCAAGGATCCCAAGTGCGAGTCAGCATGGCTGCAGGTGTTTGGAAAGAGCGATGGCGAAGTGGTGACACTTCGCTATGCCTACGAGGCGAAAGCAACGCCCCAAGGACGTCAGTTCAACAACTTCGCAAAGGAACTCGGCGTTGAGTATTTCCCCGAGATGCGCTTCTTTGTCGGCATTACCAACCTCAGCTCTGGCATCCTCTCAGGACTTGAACAGCTCCG
>JAEEGL013258497.1_pt1 | contig 14293 bp, 7 predicted proteins | sample 9134231 | NCBI WGS metagenome assembly JAEEGL01 (sample SAMN16246548, study PRJNA631951) | gut metagenome | biome: gut microbiome; feature: rumen; material: fiber-attached | host: Bos | place: Iran: Karaj | collected 2018-10 | reverse complement strand
CGCCGCCGACAGGGCGTTGGAGCGGTTCACCGAGCTGATGATCGAGAAGATCCAGTCTTTCCAGGGAAACTGGAAGAAACCGTGGTTTATGCCTGGCACTACCCTGCCTCCCCAGAATCTCTCCGGCCGCCATTATAATGGAGGTAATTCCCTCATGCTGATGTTACAGGCCGAAAAGATGGGATATGACATTCCTGTATGGGGTACTTTCGACCGTATCACAAACCTGAATACTGTCAAAGACAAGCACGGAAACGTTTTCTACGAACGTGATGAAAACGGTTTCAAAAAACCGCAGGTAACCGTCAACAAGGGTGAGAAATCCTTCCCCGTGTTCCTCACGACCTTTACTGTCGTTGACCCAAAGACGAAAGAGAAGATCCCATATGATGACTACCGTAATCTATCCAAGGAAGAGCAGGCCAAGTACAAAGTGTTTCCGAAGCTCCAGGTCTTCAATGTGTTCAATGTCGCAGGGCAAACGAACATCGCGGAAACTCGGCCTGAGTTGTACGAGAAACTCAAGTCTATGGCGACGAGCCAGATTGAGCATCAGGGAGACCTGAAGAGCGATCCAGCTATTGACAAGATGATTGACGACAATCTTTTCTTCTGTCCAATCAAACAGGTGAAGGGAGACAACGCCTACTACTCCCCTGCCCGGGATGAGATTGTCGTCCCGACCCGCGAGCAATTCGTCGACGGAGAGGCTTTTGCCACAAACACGCTGCATGAGTGTGCTCATGCCACAGGCGCAAAGTCTAGGCTGGACAGAATCCAGCCCGGACAGACCTTTGGCTCACCCGAGTATGCTAAGGAGGAACTGACGGCCGAACTGTCTGCCGCTCTTATCGCCAGCCAGCATGGGTTAACGAAGCACGTTAAGAGTGATAGTGCAGCATACTTGAAATCATGGCTTGGCTCCCTTCAGCAAGGTCCTGATTTCTTGAAGACCGTACTCTCTGATGTGAAGCATTGCACCAGTATGCTCAATCAAAGAATAGACGCCATTCAACTGGAAATGGACAAGGGAGAGAAGGCGGACTTCTCTCAGTTCAAATCAACTTCACTTGGTGTTAAAACTGCGACACAACAGCTAATGGTGACGGAAGGCCAAGCGGCTAAAGACACAGAACAGGACCGCCAACACCTTCGATCAAGATAGTATTCGCCATTATCTAATAGCAAAAGGTTCCTGCATCTGAATGATGCGGGAACCTTTCAATTAAGACAACCAGCGCGTTTTATCAATGGTTTTTGATTAAGATCCCATTTCTTGATCGTTTTTCCTCTGAACTCCCTATAGTCAAATGATGAGAGGGGCAGATTAAACGATGGCATAGACACCTTTTCAATCAAAGTTTGGAGTGTTTTCAAGTCAGTGGCTGAAGCATCCACCCTCCCCAATGTAACATGTAAACGAAAGCCGGATTGAATAACGCAACCGTTTGCCGTTAGATCACTCCTTATTCCATCCACCCAGTTGCTGAAGGAATCCGGTATGTCGGTAACAGTAAGATTGATGATATGCATACCGGCTGAAGTGGTCGTGAATGCATCAAGTTTATCAAAAGAAAGATCTTGGATGCTGGCATTGTCCATGTGCCTGTTAATGATAGATGCCACATCGAGATTGGTTGGCGAGTCATTCAGAAAAGCCAACGTAATATGGTAGAACCCATCTTGCCATCTGACTGGGACCTGCTTTAGCCGGTTCTTCAGCTCAATCATCCACGCGGCCTTTTTGCTAACAGGCAGTTTTACTTCCAAATACGTCTGCATGTTAGTCGGCCATCATTATCGTTCCCGGGACTTTCATCATCTGAGAGTTGCATTTCGGGCAATGCCCTTCTTCCGGATTCCATAAGTATAGAGATTCGTCGTCTCCACACTCAGGGCATTGAGGGAAGTACCCCATCCTGCTAAGATCGTCTGCAGACAGCGAAACAATCTTCTTGCATTTGTGACATGAGAAGTTATAGTACTCCCCGGACATCAGACTGTAATGACCCTGAGGTTCTGTCTGTACCTCATAGCCGCATTTCTTGCATCTATAAGTGATTAACGTTGCCATGATTCAATAATACTATTCATAAAACTCACCAGTTACACCATTTTTACATGCCTCTGCTATCTCGTTCCGCAGTTCATTCTTCGAAAAGGATCGTACGTGTGAACCATTATTGAGATAAGCCATGTATATGGTCATTCCTTCATAAGGTGAAGGTCTGAAATGTGACGTCCCTTCAACATATTCCTTTGACCATTCTCCGATGGTGTATCTTCCAACTCGGATGTTGCTGTCGTTTGATAAGACGATTCTCTTTACTTCTGGGTGCAAAACCTTTTCCATTTCAAGTGAAATATCGGATTTCAAGTGCAAAGATAAGACTCATTTGTGCAATCTATCTGCACAAGAGTTTGTTTTTTAATAAAAATGGCTGAGTATTGGGATAATAATTGGCCAATTCATCAATTATTTTGCTAAATTAGCGAGAAATATGCAGGTCGGTTCCTGCGTCACATAATTATAGCAATTCGGATTAAATCAGTATAAAATGGAGAAAAGGCCTCTGAACAGGATTAAGGTAATGCTGGCCGAGCGAATGGTTTCCAATAAAGAATTGGCCGAGATGCTCGGAAAGGATCAAGCTACGATTTCCAAGTGGGTCACCAACACGTCTCAGCCGAGTCTAGAGAATCTCATTGAGATATCCAGGTGCCTGAATTGTGATATCAACGAATTAGTAAGAGTCGAACCCGCTCCGGATAATCAGTAGTTGTCTATGCCAATTAACAAAAATGCTCAGTTGAGATACCAGATATTGGATCGCTGTTTCAGCGATTTCAATAGAAAGTATACCTTTGACGATTTGATGGACGAAGTCAACGACAGGCTTTATGACATGAATGGGACTCATGTCAGCATCCGGCAGCTTCGTCAAGATATGGAGAATATGACCTATCGGCCCTATAATGCTCCCATCAAGTCCTACCCTATGGGGTTTGGCAAGAAGCATTACTATAGGTATGAGGATCCTGATTTTTCCATATTCAAGAGTTCTCTTTCTGAAGAAGAAATCTCCAATCTGCGTTCAACCATTGATATGCTGGGACGTTACCGTGGTATCCCATCAAATGCGTGGCTTGAAGAGGTAATCTCAAATCTCGAATATCGATTCGGCATCAAATCTAATAGTGAGAATGTCGTCGAATTCGACCAGAACGAGCAGCTTAAAGGCCTTGAGTTCCTGTCGGATTTGATAGACGCTACGGTCAATCATCAGCCGCTTTCCATACTCTACCGTACATATAAAGGGAAAGAAATGACTACCATTGTTCATCCCTATTATGTCAAGCAGTATAACAACAGATGGTTCCTTTTTGGTCTGGAAGAGAACAAGAAATACGGGAACTATATAACAAATAAAGCGCTGGATAGAATCGTTAAGTTCTCTCCAGATAAGAAAACGGCTTATATCCCAAATAAAGAAATCAATTTCCAAGAGTTCTTCAAGGACATTGTAGGAGTAACCATTCCAGAAGACCACCCTACTCCGGAACCGGTTGTCCTTAGATTTGACGAATTACGTTTCCCCTATATCGTTTCTAAACCGATTCATCCGTCTCAAGAAGTCGTAGATGAATCTGACCACACCATTGGGTTGTTCGTAAGACCAAATAAGGAGCTTGAAGCACAGATATTTTCATTCGGCCCCCAGGTTGAAGTCCTTAAGCCTGATTGGTTAAGGAAGCAGGTTTCCGTTAAAATTGCAGAAAGTTTACAAAAATATAATTCTATGCAGAATGACTGCACAAATGAGAGCTAGCTTTGCACCTAGCAAACTGAAAAAGTAGTTAATGAATTCAAAATAATAACACCATGCCAAACGTACAGAACACCGTCGAACAGCCTCGTGACATCATGCATTATGAGAGTGACATCTGGGCAATTGCGGACCTCTTGTTAGCTGCCTCTGTAAAACAGAGTGACTTCCCTACTTACATGATGCCCTTCTTCGCATTGGTTATGCTGGAAGGTCGAATGCTGAATGCAATTAAGCAGGTTGAAAAAGAATATGGATTCACAGCTAAAGAGAATCCTGAAGGATTCAAAGAGGCATTCGGCTTTATGGAATGTGGTTACAACGAGTATATCGTAATGCAAGGAAAGACCCTTTCTTCAATTACAAACAACGACTCAACATTTGATCAAGACTTCTCAGCATACTTAAAAGCCTTTGATGATGTTTTGAAGAAGCTTCTTGGAATTGAACGCGAGAAGAATGATCAGAAGTATTTAAATATGGACGGTATTGTAGCAGAACTACGTGGCAAGAAGATTCTGCTTTCAATCGTTGCGGCTTGGTCAAAGATTGACCTTTCGCCATATGATAACTCGGCAATAACTACCCTGGAAGAGCATATTAAGCGTAAATGGGCAGATATATCCGCTTCAACGGCAGGTGAACAGTATACTCCGGACGACATCATTTCTTTGATTGCTGAGATTGTTGCGGCAAAGATAACCAAACCGAAGAATCAGATCGTTCATGTTTATGACCCGACCTGTGGAGGTGCCAACCTTCTGTTCGGAGTAGCTGATCGTCTGGTTAAACAGGCCGGTTACAAAACAATTGCCACATATGGTTCTGAGTATAATGATGCTTTATACGCATTAGCTGCTATTGAGAGCCGTTTCCGTAACCTTTCAACTATTCATTATGGAAACACTCTAACCACAGCCCCATTCCCGGAAAAAGAGTTTGACGTAATTGTGGCGAATCCTCCATATGGCACGAAATGGAGTGGATACGAGAAGGAAATCAAGAATGATCAACTTGGTCAGTTCCCCGGAGGCCTGCCTGCAATTAGCGACGGCCAATTACTCTTCATGCAGCATATTTTATGGAAGTTAGCTTCCACCGGTCTTGCCGTTGAAGTACATAACGGTTCAACTCTATTCGATACCGGCTCGGGAGAAATCAACATCAGAAAATATATCTTTGATCACGATTGGGTAGAAGCAATCATTCAAATGCCTCAGAACGAATTCTTTAATACGGGAATCTACACTTATCTCTGGATAATGAATAAGAATAAACCCGCTGATCGAAAGGATAAAGTCGCTCTGATTGATGGTAGTAATCTTTGGAGACTCTTGAAGAAAGCCAAGGGAGACAAGAGACGCGAAATGACAGAAGAGCATCGAAAACTGATTGTGGATGCTCTTGTCAGCTTTACCCCTAACGACATTTGTAAAGTATATGATCGAGAATACTTCTATTATAACAAGCAATCATTGACACTGACCGAACTTGATGATAATAATCAATCAATTTCGGAGGCTATCAATCTAACAAAAATCAATAAAGTTGTTCTTGAAGATGAAACCATCTCCGATCCTAATGGAATGGATGCAAGTGATATCACGACGATTCTGAACAAACTCAAGGCTTACGATTATCGTGAACGACAGATTGATATCTATACCGAAAGCGAAAAGTTCTATCGGTATGACACCGGGAGAAATACTATCTTATTATTCCAGAATGGTGTATCGCGTCCTTTAGGTCGGGGAAGCATATCTTTTTCGGCTACTACCTCAAAAGGTAAAAAGTCATTAAAGGTTACTATTAGCCCGGAGTATACTTCTGACTACGAGATTATTCCTCATAGATTTGATCCACTCGAGAATGAAAAAGAAATCAAGGCTTTTATGGATAAATATATCTTTAAGCCATACACTCTTGGTGGTAATACTGTGGGAGTTAATTTGAACTTCAATACAGAGTTTTACTATCCTGAGCACCTAGATAGTGTAGAAGATATCCTGAGTCTGATTACCAAACTTAATGGTGAAATCAAAGACATCCAGCTATGAGATTAAAAGACATTTCACAATTAACCCCTCAATATAAAGGGCAACCTATTAATGGCGACGTCTCCTTTGTTCCTATGGAAAGCCTGAGGAATGGAAGTATTGATCTTAAAGAGATATCATATTCCGAAGGAAAAGGGAAATACACTTTCTTTAGAAATGGAGACCTCCTTGTCGCTAAAGTAACTCCATGTTTTGAGAATGGGAATATTGCAATTGCTGAGAATTTAAAAGAAGGTATCGGTTTCGGTAGTTCGGAGATATTTGTTTTAAGAATGAATGAGAAAGCTTTGAACAAATATGTCTTCTATCTAACCCAATCGTCTAATTTTCAAGATGCAGCTTGTGCGACCATGTGCGGTGTTGGGGGATTGAAACGAATATCTCCGCTTTTTATGAAAACATACGAGTTGGATTTGCCATCGATTAATGAACAGCACAGGATGGTGTCTTACTTAGATAAGAAAACTACAGAGATTGACTCTTTAGTTGACCTATTAGGGAAGAAACTTGATGCTTTCATTTCGCTGAAAGCAAGCCTTATTCAGTCTACAGTTACAAAAGGTCTAGATGAGAATGTACGGGTGAAAGACTCTGGCATTGAATGGGTTGGAATGGTGCCTACCCATTGGGGTCTTGTAAGATATAAGAATTACATCTCTCTTTCAAAAGGAAAGACTCCCAAAGACTTTACTTTTGAGTCAAACGGGTTGCCGTATTTAACGATGGACTACTTGCGGGATCGCGAAGGAAAAATGACCATGTATCCGGAAGAGACGAAAGATCTTGTTGCGATTGAAGAAAATAGAATACTTGTTCTATGGGATGGTGCAAACGCAGGAGAATTCATCAAATCAAAGCAAGGGTATTTAGGGTCGACCATGGCGGTTTTAGACGTAAGAGAATTTGATCTTGATTACCTATTCTATTTCCTTAAATCGATTGAGCAAACGAGTAAGCATTTTGCATCGGGGACCACCATCCCTCATTTCGACAGCAGAGTCTTATTAAACTATGATTACCCTGTTCCGCCAATTAGTGAACAACGCGCTATTGCAGAGTACTTAAACTCTCAGTGTCAAGTCATTGATCACAACATTGAAAACATAGAAAAACAGATTGATGCATATTCTCAACTAAGGAAGAGCTTGATTAACGAAGTAATAACTGGCAAACGTGCCGTCTAAATGTATAAGTCATGGACGAAAGAACAATTCAGCACAATTATGTTATGGAGTTCCTTTGCCGCCGAGAAGATGAAGGCGGTTTAGGATATCGCAACACCAGTAGCAATATTGTTAATAATGGTCTTTTCATTCCTTCTGTATTGTCAGAATTCATCAGGAATAGTGAGCCAAACGTCTGGAGTAGTATTCTCAAGAAGTATGACAACGATGAGTTGGCTTTGCAGAACGCCCTTATGGAGGAAGTCAAATCTAGAATGCTGGATGCTCAGAATGTAGCTACATTCTTAAACAAGAACAAGACTATCTCTTTTGCCGGTGAAACTATTCCCCTGTTTTATGTCTCTGGCACAGAGCTTAAGGGAGATGAAGAATTCAATAGGAATATATTCTCTGCTGTTGAGGAAAGTGGCCATAAGTTTATTCTTGATGGGAGAGTCCTTTGCACAAGCATCCGCCCGGACATCTCATTCTTCCTGAACGGTATCTTCATTGGCTATCTGGAACTCAAATGTGTCACTATGGGGCAGACTGCCAGAAACGAGGGACGACAGAAAGTTGCAAAAGATTATCTGTCTACAGTGAAGGCATTCTCTCAGGCAGTCAAGCTTAATCCTAAAGCTATCAAAGAACGCAAGGCCGTTTTGTCAATCTATGAAAAGGCCATCCACATTGTTGCTAGTGATTGCAATGAAACATATGTCCTCAGAGGAGTATCGCAGTTCTTTGACGGTGCTCACCAGGAGTTCATGTCAGAGACTGGAAAAGGAATTGAGGTTCTCTCCCCTGCTATCATTGATGTTTTCAAGCCTTATCCAGTTTCGTCATTGATTCTAACAGAGCAGCAGCGTTTTGAAGAGATCATGCGGGCTCTGTATAGTAAGAAGATGATTGAAAAGGAGATTCGTTACTACAACTTCATTGAGTATAAGTATAATTCAAAGGAAGGTGTCAAGAACAGAACCTCTAACACGGGGCGTCTGATTTCTCCTCGTCCCAAGCAGAAATTCGGATGTGACAAAATTATCAACCGGATTTCTGAGATGCTTGAACACGAAGAAGATCCGAATTACTATATCAACAAACTCCGGCAGGAACTGATCCGACTAGAGATACCAGCTCCGAAGATTGAAGAAATTATCCTCAAACGTCAGCAGTATTGCAACAACAAGTATGTCTACTCATTACTCATGCAATATGCTGCCGGATTCGGGAAGAGTAACATCATCGGTTGGACTGCCCTCCAGTTGAAGGACTTCCGGTATAACGGTCAATATGCGTATGACAAGATTTTGCTCGTCGTAGACCGCCTTCAGCTTCGCGATCAGCTCGACACCATGATGATGAACATGAATATCGACAAATCAATGTTCGTGGAAGCTACTGACAAGGACACGTTCATCAGCGCACTTGACAGCCAGAAACGGATCATTGTCGTTAACATTCAGAAGTTCCTTGATCTTCAGATGGCTATTGCTGAGTCGAATACAAAGCTCAAGCAGATGCGGGTCGCGTTCCTCATAGACGAGATTCATAGGAGCAACTCTGGCGACACCCACCAGGAGATGATTGACCTGTTTGCGCGCCTTCAGGAGTCGTTCAGCAAGGAAGGCACGACTATCACGAAAAAGAACCTTCTGATTGGTTTCACGGCTACGCCTAGCGATGAGACGCTGACACGATTTGGAGAATTCCGCAGTGCGACGGTAGTTCCTCTCTGGGTTCCGTTTGACTCCTATACGATGAAGGAGGCCATCGCTGACGGATTCATTCTTGATCCCACTAAACATATTATTCCCTATTCTGTTCCGGTTGAATTTGAACTCCCGGATGATCTCATCGAATCTGACCAGGAGGATGATATCAAGATCAGACAAAGCAAGGAGAAAGTATATGCTTTCGAGCCTCGCATGAGAAAGATTTCCGAGTTCGTGGTTGACCGACTTGTGACCCTTGTCTATGGTAAGATCCGCGGCGAAGGCAAGGCTATGCTCGCTGTTAGCAGCGTTCCGAATGCCATCAAGTATTGTGAAATCATTCGGTCGCTATATGCAGAAAAATGCAAGGATCCGAAATATGCCAAGTATAAGGACGCTCCAATCTCAATTGTATACAGTGATGGGCAGAAATACGTTCCTTGTGCTAATCTGAATGACAACAAGTCGGAAGCCAAGGTCATCCAGGACTTCAAGAACGCGAAGAACGGGCTTATCATTGTGGTCGACAAGCTTCAGACCGGATTTGATGAGCCGAAGTTGCATACGCTATTCCTGGACAAAGAAATAAGCGACATTAATGCGATTCAGACCATCAGCCGCGTCAATCGGATGTGCAAATACAAGGAAGAATGCCACGTCATTGACTGCTCCTGGCATAACGTTAATGTCAAGAACATCAACCAGGCATTCCGCAAGTACTGTGACATGGTCATCTCCGACTTCAATCCGGAAGAGGAAGCGAAGGAGGTCGCTCGTGAATACAAGGAGCTCTGCGCAAGTGAACCTTTCCTGCAATGGTTCGCCCGCTATCAGAAGGAAAAGGATGACACTGTCTTCGCCCTTGAGATGGAAGATGGCATCCGGAAGTGGATTGTCGAATGCTGTGCTAAAGAAGAAGCTGCCCGAAAGCATAACGAAGAACATGACCTGAAGCCGGGTGATGCCAGCTTCATCCCTGAAATCAACGTAGCCAGGGACCTGAGAATCCTTGTTGGACACTATGGCGCAAGCATAGAATCTCTTCGGGATGTCTATGTGTTGGACCCCAAGTATACAGACGAGGTCTTTCTGTCATTCTGGAGTATCTACTGTCGCATTTACAAAGATGCAACCAAGAAGTCCAAGGCGGATGGCTCTTACGAATACGAGGTTGTAGATAGCAGCGAGATTCCCGGTATCACTCTGGTTGAAGACGACGGAGAGGATGAACCCGGTGGAAACGGAGGGAAAACCCATAAGGGGCCTTCCCAGCAAATGAAGCCGAAGGGCAAATCGATGGACGAAGTCCTTGCCATCCTCAAGAGGCTCAATGAGCAGGAGGAGATTAGCGCCCAGCAGGCTCAGATCTGGCTGAAGGAGATTGGTCTGATGTTCCAGTGGATGATGGAAGATACGGCATTCTGTGCATATCTTCAGGACGACCACTTTACCGACGAGGAGAAATATGAGCAGTATAAGAAGCAACAGGGAAAGTACAGGCTTGCAAAGCTGACTAAAGCCGCACGCCCGGACTTCGTGGAGTTGGATCGGTTCAAGAAGATGCTCAACGACAATGTCGAGCAGCTCTACTCCATATTCTTGAATGACCTTAAGAATGTGAAGAACCACGAGTCCGACTTCGACTATGACACCACCAACCTTCCTCCTGCAACTGACCAGACGGGACCCGAGCAAGAGCCTACACCATCCACTCCGGATCAGAGTCAAAGCGGTGGTTTCTCGATGGAAGATCTGATTAACTTGGTCAAAAGGAAACTGAAGCCGGAATACAATGAGGCAAAATTGAAAGAGTCCATCGTTGACAAGTATTCTGTCCATTTTGAGGATGTTGCGAACACCATGAGACAGATGAACGAGATCGTTGACAACCTGTTCATGGTTCTTAACACCACTACCCTCCCTCAGCTTGATGGAATGGACAGCATGGTGAAGGAATCTCTGAACATGGTCATCACGGCTGAAGGCTTGTCCATAACCGACAAGCGCATGCATCTTGATAATCTTCTGCTCAAGTATGAAGTCTTCCTGAAGAAGATGTACTATATGATCAGTGGGAAGGAGCTTGCCAATCGTGATGAGACCAAGGGCGCTACTCTTTCTGATGCCGTATTCGCGTTTGATTCGCTGAGGAGACTGAAATACGATAAGCGTCCGGAGTACCAGGAGTTCTTTACCCGCCTGGAACTTGTGAGGAGGCTCAGAAATGATGAGGCCCATAGCAGTGCTGCTGTCACGGAAGAAGAAGTGGACCTCGCGATTTCCATGACAATAGATATGTATCTGTATTCGATTGGAACGAACATTACAGAGCTTGAAGAGGCCGGTTTTTTTGCGTACGATTATTTAACACCAGTTGTGGCTGTTACAAACTGACATTCTCAGGCTAGATGTGTCCAAGGCGCATTAACCTGATCGTTAATATTGAGAAAAGATGGCATTAGACTTACTTTTCAAAACCGTTAACAATAATGGAGAATACTCCTGTGGGGATATCGGAGTATCCGCCGATGAATGGTATTCACTGATCACGAATCCCAAAGCAGAGCAATACTTGGAGGCATTGCTCTGCTTCCTTCGTGAAAAGGACCACAATGCCAGCTGCTCCAGCATTGCTAAAGTTTATGGAGAATCGGCTGCTCATTACGTCGGCAAACTTAACGGATTCGCGAAATGGGTCCAGAAGACCCTGAACAGATTCCAGATTGTTGGGACAGACGGGGATGTTTCTTTCTGGCTCGTCCCCATGAAACGCGGAGCATCTACGAAGAACGGATTCGAATGGCAGCTTCGTGATGAGCTGGTTGAAGCCCTGCAGCTCTATCTGAAGCGTCTCCTTGTCTCCTCTTATAAGGCGACGTTGCAGAAAAACGGCTCGCTCTCAGCCAAAGGAGCCTATGAGATTTATAAGTGGCAGATTGCTTACGACTGTAAAGGAAAGACGCCTGACAAGATCGTTTCCAGGTTGGGTCAGAATGATTGCAACCTGATTGACATGCAGAGAAGCAAGCCTTCCCTACTCTCTTTCAGCAAGAACTCCCCGGATGAATCTAACAAGATCCTCCTTGCGTTGTTTGATGATAAGGTTGGGGTAAGCCAGAGGATAAACGCCTTTTACAACTCCGTAAAGAAGATTTGGAAACCTGACTGGGGTAAAACCATTCCCAATGATGAGAGGACTGCTTCAGCAGTCATGGCTTCCTTCAATCCGGATAAGTATCCCTATTATAAATGGGAGGTCTATGACATCTACTGCAAGTATATGGGGATTGGAGAGAAACCCACGCGGCAGTGCTATGAGCATTTCATTGAACTGATGAATGACCTTTATGCGGAAGAATCCAAGGATAGCGAACTGATTGCCTGGATTGATTCTGAGACTTCATCATTCTTCCATTCCGATGTGTTCTGCGGCCAGGATATCGCTTGGCAGATGCAGGACTGGATGAAAGAACAAGTAGGGAAACAGCGTCAGACAACCTATTGGATGGCTGGCTACACCTTGGATGACAAAGACAAACGGGACATGTTCCGTGAAGAGGGTTGCTGGATGGGCGTCGGTACGGCTAGCGTCAACAAGGAAATCGAATCCATCCGGATTGGAGATGTCATCATGCTCAAGTCCACATATACCAAAGGGGCTGATCATAAAGTATCTGCGCTCAAGATTTCTGACGTCGGGATAGTGACCTCGAATCCTGTCAAGGGAGATGTATACTATAAAGTTGGAGTTGACTGGATCTCAAACAACGAAAAAGAGTTTGTCGGTTTTGTGGGCAGCTATCGGCAAACCCTTCATCACTTGACAGACGATCTCTTCATCAATTACGCAAAGGAACAGCTGAATATGACAAAAGAAAACAAGTATCAAGTATATATTGATCTTCTTCTGGCAAACCGAAACCTTGTACTCACGGGAGCTCCGGGCACAGGAAAGACGTTCATGGCTCAGGAAATCGCCAAGGAGATGGGGGCGGAGATGAAGTTCGTACAGTTCCATCCGTCCTATGATTATACGGATTTCGTGGAAGGTCTGAGACCACTGGACAACGGCAATGGCCAGATCGGATTTGAAAGAAAGGATGGTGTGTTCAAAGAGTTCTGCCGCGAGGCACTCCAGAATCTTAAAGATTCCGAGAAGAGCCTGGAGAGTCTTGCAAAGGAACTCTCATGGCAGGATAAACTGCAGCAATTTGTCGATGATGCCATTGAGAATGGAACATTGTATAAACTCTCTAACGGCAACGAGTTCAGCATTACGGACTTCAAGGGTCACACCATAACCGTTCACAACGAGCTGAATGAGAAAACCCCTGATGTTGCCGTAAATGCAGATGAGATCCTTGAACTCCTGAACCAGGAAGTCCCGCTCAATATAGTAAGGGATATCCGCAATCACTTCAACAGGAAGTTCGGCACACAGCCGGATTCCTATGCTTTCATCATCACGAAGGAAGTGAGGAAGATGAAGAAGGTCATGCCTTCCGCGGAAGTGAACAAGATCGACCTGAAACCATTTGTTTTCATCATCGATGAAGTCAACAGAGGTGAGGCATCCAAGGTCTTCGGCGAGCTGTTCTATGCTGTCGACCCGGGATACAGAGGTAAGACCGATGTCCGTGTTCAGACCCAGTACCAGAATCTCGTCCCTGAAACAGACGTGTTTGCGAAAGGATTCTTTGTCCCGGAGAATGTCTATATCCTTGCTACCATGAACGACATTGACCGTTCGGTGGAGAGTATGGACTTTGCGATGCGACGCCGATTCACTTGGAAGGAGGTTACTCCGGATGACACGCAGGACATGCTCGATCTTCTAGGTTCACTTGCTGATGAAGCAAAAGCCGTCATGAAGCGATTAAATGCTGAGATTTCCTCTACGGACGGCCTTGGTAGAGCCTATATGATAGGCCCAGCCTATTTCCTCAAGCTTAATGACTACGGCGGCAGTTTTGATAAACTGTGGACGATGAGTCTCGAACCTCTTCTCAGAGAGTACCTGAGGGGCTTCAGGAAATCGGAAGAGATCCTTGAGAACTTCAGCCAGGCATATTTCGGGAAGGAAGAAACCAAGGAAGACACGATTGAACTTGTTGATGAGAATTGAGCTGACAGATAATAACGCCGCGAAGGTTGCGGAGAACACCTTCAAAAGGAAGGATGTATCCGCGCTGTTCCCTATCGCCAGCAAGACCGTGGCAGAACTGTGCAGGGAAAACGAGAACTTACTCGTCTTCCCTTACGACATCGAGTCTTCTGACGACAGGATTGGCGATTCGTCGGTTCTCACCATCGAGAATACCGGGGATCCTGAAAAGGTCCGGATAACGACAGGCAATATCATGGGCTTCATCGGGGTCGGGAACCTTCAGGTGAAGATCCAGTCGAGATTCGATGAGGGAAGGGATGATTACTTCCTTCACTACATGCTCCAGAGAGTGCTCTCATTCAACTTGTTTGACCTGAATCATAACAATGAGAAGGAGGACGTGTTTGATTTTATCATGTTCATG
>JAEEGL011198000.1_pt1 | contig 14293 bp, 14 predicted proteins | sample 9134231 | NCBI WGS metagenome assembly JAEEGL01 (sample SAMN16246548, study PRJNA631951) | gut metagenome | biome: gut microbiome; feature: rumen; material: fiber-attached | host: Bos | place: Iran: Karaj | collected 2018-10 | reverse complement strand
TCTGAATGAAGGAAAGCACACGCCTCGGGACCGGTATTGGTGTTATTCCATCAGCAGCATTTTTGTGCCTGCTTCCTTCCTGCCGGAATGCGTGAACAAAGACACATACGCTCCGAAGGCGGGAGAGGTAAGTTTTGTCATTGGAAATGCAGAGAAAATAACTGCTTTCGTTGAGGATTCTCTGCCCCGCGTGGAGGCTATGGGATTGTCCTGTCAGTTCAGCGACGGGGGCTGGCTGCGATTTGCCATTGAACTGATTCAGGCAAAGAACATTTCCCTGTTAAGACTGTTGCTTTTCTTAGGGGCAGTTTTGCTTGCACTGGTTCTGACCGTATGGCTCTTCATAGGACGGAGAAAGAGAGAATATGGTATCTTGAGGGCATTGGGCATGGATAATAGAAAGGCCGGAACTTATTTGCTTTTCCCTTTCCTGCTTCTGGGATTGGTATCTACACTGGCTGGGCTTATCGCTGCTTGGATGGTAACGACTCAGCGGATTGCCCTGGAAACTGCTCATGCACCTGCCCCCATAGGTGTCTACGTTTTAGGTGCCGTGGGATTCTTTGTGCTGCTAGCGGTGGTTGCCATTTTGGGCCTTTTACTCATTCGCCGGAAGAGTATTCTTGAACTTACGCAGGAGAAACAGAAATGACCTGGGAATGGAGGTATTTGTGCCGTGTACTGGGACGAAGTATAGGCCGGAGTCTCCTGAGCCTTATGCTGGCAACTCTCCTGGCCGTTGCTTTTGGCTTGCTTACAGTACTCCGGAGTATCTACGGAGAGCTGTATCAGCATGTGGAGATAAAGCCAGTGGTTTCTGGAATCGGTTATGAACGGGCGCAGAGGATCGAGCGTTCCGGTCTGGTGCGGGACCCATATTATGAGGCCCGGTGCCAGGACAGCCAAATCCAAATGGAGGATACTCCGGTCTGCTTGGTGAATCGCTTGGATAAGCTGGTGGATGATCCAGTGGAGTGGACGGAAGGATGGAATGAAGAAGAATTTGGAAATAGTCAGCGGCTTGTTTGTGTCATGTACGCTGCACATGCCAGAGCCCTTGATGTCGGACTAGGTGACCGGGTCCGGGTAAATGAACAGGCGTGGCTTGCTAATCTTTCCATGAACGGAAATCCCTTTGAGCCAGGGGAAACGGTGGAGGAGTTGCGGGACAGGAGACGGCCCTTTTTCACCGTTGTAGGTCTTATTCGCTCAGAATCTAAGGATCGGACCGTCTTTGCTCCTGTGGGTACAAACAAAAACCTATCCTGCCTCTTTCCTGTGTTTCTCCTGGATATCGCGGAGTATACGCTGACGGACTATCATCGCGCGGAAGACCTCAACGTGGTGGTAAAAGAAGCCATGGACGGAGGAAAAGGCAACGCACGTTTCCATATGGACACGTCGAATGCTGACCGCATCTATAGGATCCATCGGCTGCTTGAAACGTTATACCCATTAACTGTTGCTGCTGTATTGCTTTTGGGCGGCGTCCTGCCGGGCTTGACGGTGCTTCACGCTTCCCCGCAGATCAGCGTATTGCGGGCGCTGGGGGCGAAAGCGGGGAAATGCGTGAGCATATACACCCTGGCCCAGGTGCTTTGCGCCCTGGCAGGCCTGGTTTTGGGCCTGGCCCTGGTGCTGGTGATCCAGCGCCCGGAGCTGGGGGCGGTGCTGCGGCCCATCGGCGTCTACTTTGCCGCCCACCTGGCAGTCTGCGCGGCGGGCAGCGGAGCGTTTGCCTGGCTGTGCGCGAGAAAGCACGTTTTGGCACAGCTCCAGGCGAAAGAATAGAATGAGCGAATAAAACAGGGCCGGCTGCTGGTGTTCAGCAGTCGGCCCTGCGGTTTCATTCAGCTATTGCGAAGGCTCAGATCATGCCGCAGCACTTTTTGCGGCTGTACTCGTAAAGCTCCTCGTTGAAGGCGGGGGTGAGGTAGCTCATGGCGTTGAAGTTGAGGGTGGCGGGCTTGCCGGGCTGCATGTAGTGGTCCACGAAGTCCCGGGCGATCCGCCGCTGCTCCGCCTCGGGGGTGGTGGCGGGGTCGAACTTCTCGGGCATGACGCCGATGATGATCTTATCGCCGTACAGCTCGTACTCCTTGGCGGTGTCGTTCATGGCCTGGGGGCACCAGCTGTCCCAGCCGGCCTTGATGTAGTTGGGCACCTGCTTCATGTTGTTGCCGCAGCTGTGGAGGTCGCAGTACTTGCCCTTGGAGTGCAGGAAGTCGGTGACGGTCTTCATGTAGGGCACGATCATCTCCTCCGCAACGGCGGGGGCGAAGAAGGTCTCCTTCTGGGAGCCCCAGTCGTCATGGATGCAGAACATGTCGATGTTGGGGTAGGCCTTGATGGCCAGGTCCAGGATCTTGATGTACAGGTCGCTGAGCTGCTCAAAGAAGTCCTTAACCGCATCCATCTGATCCTCGTCGATGAGGGCCATGATGGCGCCCTCGAAGTCCATGAAGGAGATGAGGCGCTCATACCAGCCGTTCAGGAACCACATGCAGTTGCAGTTGTTGGGGTTCAGGTAGTTCTTGTTGGCCTCGGCGGAACCGGCCCAGTCCCAGGTGGTGGGATCGGGGAACTTGATCTTGTCCTTGATCTCGTTGGCGTCCTCGATGTAGGGCTTGCCGGGGCGCACCATGCTGCCGCCCACGCTCTCGATGTATTCCCACTCGATGCCGAACATGTCGGGACCGCCGTAGAGCTTGCGGTCGAAGGTGCGGGAGGCAGCCTCGAACACGAAGCCGCGGGCGATGTTGTCGGGATTCACCTTGGGGCTGAAGAGGCTGCCGGCGGTGCCCGTCAGCTGCCAGTAGGGCTCCCGGCGGTAGGTGGCCAGGGTGGCCTCACGCATGGTGCAGGGATAGTCGAAAACGACGGACTGACGGCCGCCGAAGCCCTGGATGATCTTCTTGTTGGCGACTTCCTTGGGATCATATTTCGGAACTGCCATGAATTGTTCCTCCTTAATTCTTAGATAACAAGAATATACTCCAATTCACGACGCAATGCAAGGGGCAGTTGCTTGAAATGGCGTTCAGGCCGCATACACCGGAGAGAAAGCCCGCGGCGCATAATTTCCGCCCTCCCGGCGCATACTGGCTGCGGACGCCGTACCCCGCCCCCATCGGGCCGGGACCGGAGCGAGTCAGATAGAGGAGACCGCCGCTTGGCCCGGCAATGGGCGAAGCGTCCCCGGGTTCGGGCGGCTCCGGCGTCCGTAAAGAAGGGGGGTGCCGCAGCGTGCAGCACCCCCCGACCTTGGGATGGTAACATTGTTCGCAAAGTCTCGAAGCGGGTCCGATCCGACGTTTTTATCCTGCGCTTCTGAGCGCCGTGCGGGCCTTTTCCGCGTCCCGCTTCCGCACCTCGACGGTGTAGCTGTCCATGCTCTCGCTGCTCAGGGCCTTGAGCTGCAGCGCCTCCTGGTACGGGTTGGGCGCCCTGGACGTCTGTGGATTCGTGGGCATGTTGGCCATGCCCTGGGCGGCCAGCCGGTTCGCCTTGGTGAAGCTGTAGGCCTTGAAGGCCACGCCGAAGGTGGTGAGCTGCTGCTGGATCTCCCGGAACCTCTCCTCGTCCTGCCCGTGATAGAAGGTGATCCAGCCGAAGCGGAATCTTCCCGTCGGCGCCCCGTCCACCCGAGCCTGCTCCTCCGCCAGAAAGCGGTCCATGGCCCGGAAGTTGAACTTCAGGTCCTGGGGCGGCAGGGAGAAGGGCTTCACCGTCTCCTTCAGCTCCTCCGCCAGGCGGAGTGCGTCCGGCGCTGCGCGCACCTCCTCCCGGGTGAGCTCGCTGCGGAGCTTCCCCAGGGTGGCGTAGGCCTCCTCCACCCGCGCGCTCACCCGGGTCAGGGTCTCCGGGATGCGCTCCGGGTCGGTCAGGACGGCCTCGATCTCCTCCACGTGGAACTGGGCCCTGCGCAGGGTGGCCACGGCGGAAAGGAGCTGCACGTGCTCCTCCGTGTAGTCCCGCCAGGTGCGGCCGTTTTTCTCCTCTGTGTCCGGGATCACCAGCCCCCGGCTCTCGTAATAGCGGATGGTCTTTTCCGTGAGCCCGGTCCTCCGGGCGGCTTCCTTGATGCGCATTTCGCTCACCTCGAAGTGAACATAACATATCCCCCAAGGGGAGAGTCAATACTTTTTTTCAGGAATTTTCGGAAAATCCCGCCCGTTTGTGCGGGATTCTTGCATAAAAATGAAAAAAGTGTTATTCTTCCGGTGAAAACCGGAGGGGAGGCTGCGGCCATGGAGCAGGAGCGCATCGTCATACGGGAGACCGGATACATACCCGGCCTTGAGGTGCTGCGGGATGGAAAATTCTACCACGGGGACCCGGATTCCCCCGGGGCAAGGCGGCTGCTGGAGCGCTGCCGTGCCGTGGCCTGCCCCAAGGCGGCGGCCGTCTGCGCGGAGGTGGAGCACGACGGAGAGGGCCGGGTGATCGCCGTGGGAGGGCGGCCCATGTCCAGCCCCGTGCTGGACGGGCAGCTGGGGAAGCTGCACCGGGCCTTCGCCTACGTGGCCACCAGCGGCACGGAGCTGGCCGGCGTGGATTACGAGGGGGACGAGGAGCTCCGCCGGGCCCTTCTGGCCGTCTGCGTCGACGCCATGAACGCGGCCATGCGGAAGCTCACCGGGGAACTGACGGCCCGCTACCGCCTGGGGAACACGGCGGTGCTGAACCCGGGGAGCCTGCCGGAGTGGCCCCTGGCGGACCAGGACACGATCTTCGCCATGCTGGGGGACCTGACCGGGGACGTGGGGGTGACCCTGGGGGCCAACCACTTCATGACCCCGCTGGCCAGCGGCTCCGGTCTCCTTTTCGAGACGGAGCAGGACTACCAGAACTGCACCTACTGCACGAACCTCAAGTGCGTCATCCGCCGCGCCCCCTACGACCCGGAGAAGGCGGCGGAGCTTCGTCCTTATTCGGCGGAATCCGTCGCAGCGCCGTAGACGGCACTGCTCGAACATTCCGCCGAAACGTCCTCCTCAAAAATGAAGCTTTCGCTTCATTTTTGAAAGTCAAACGCACCGAAGCCGCGCTCCGGTGCGTTTTCACGTCTTTTTATTCCTCTTCGAAGCGGCCGTCCCGGTACGTGAACACCCTGTCCGCCAGGAGCGCCGCTTCCTCCGGGTCGTGGGTCACCAGCAGAAGGGTACGGTCCCGGCAGCAGTCCAGGATCAGCCGGGCGACGGAATGGCGCAGCGCCTCGTCCAGCCCCTTCAGGGGCTCGTCCAGCAGCAGGGCGTCGCCCCCTGCGGCCAGGGCCCGGGCGATGGCCGTCCGCTGCTTCATGCCGCCGGAAAGGGCGTCCGGGTATTCTCCCGCTGCCTCCTTCAGGCCCACCCGTTCCAGCCATTCCACAGCCTCCGGCAGGGTCTCCTTCCGGTCGGAAAGCACGGCGTTCACGTTTTCCGCCGCCGTCCGCCAGGGAAGGAGCCGGGGCTCCTGAAACACGCAGGAAGCCCTGCCGTGCACCTCCGCGCGCCCTTTTTCCGGGACCATGAGGCCCAGGAGCAGGCGAAGGAGGGTGGTCTTGCCGCAGCCGGAGGGGCCCATGAGGGCGCCCCGTTCCCCGGGGGCCAGGTGCAGGCTGCAGTCCCGCAGCACCGGCTTGCCGGGGTAACCGGCGGTGAGGTTTTCCGCCAGGATCACGGTCTGCCTCCTTTCTGCCGCCTGGCCAGGAACCCGAGGCCCGCGGAGAGCAGCTTTTCGATGACAAGGGAGCAGAGGATCACCGTCAGGGTCCAGGCGAAGAGATCCGCCGTCTCCAGGTTCAGCTTGGATTCATAGAGCCTCCGGCCGATGCTCCGGGCCGGCACGGTCAGCACCTCCGCCGCCACCCCCGCCTTCCAGCCGAGGCCCAGGGCGCTGCGGCAGGCGGCCAGGAAGTGGGGCAGGAGGGTGGGGACCCAGATGCGGCGCAGCCGCCGCCCCACGGGGAAGCGGAAGACCTTCCCCATCTCCAGCAGCAGGGGGTCCGCGGAGGCGATGCCCGCGGAAAGGTTCGCCCACATGACCGGCAGCACCATGAGGGCCGCGATGACGGCGGGCAGGATGTCCCGCCCCACCCAGATGAGGAGCAGGATGATGAAGGAGGCCACCGGCGTGGCCTTCACCACGGTGAGCAGGGGGGAGAGAAGGGCGTCCAGAAGCCGGAAGCGGCTGGTCAGCACCGCCAGGACCGCGCCCAGCACCACCCCTGCGGCGGCGCCGCAGAGGATGCGCAGCAGCGTGACGCCCACCGTGCGCGGGAAATCCGGGGTCCCCAGGAGCGCGAAAAGGCGCCGCAGCACCGCGAGCGGACCGGGGAGCAGAAGCTCCCGATCCACCAGCAGGGCCAGCAGCGCCCAAATCAGGATCCAGAAGAATGCCACCGCCAGCCCCTTCAGGAGCTTTTTCAGCGGTGTCACCCCTTTCCGCCCGGCATCCAGTAGAAATCGTCACCGGGCAGCGCGCCGCCCACGGAGGCGGGGGCTTCGCCCAGCATGATCTCCAGATACCGGGACATGGCGGTCTTCATCTCCGCACCCGTGAGGAAGCAGAGATTGCAGCGGGGGATGGCGGCCTTGGCCACCGGGGCTGCGGCGAAGATGCCCGCGTCCACGATGTTCTGCGCCGCCGCGTCGGGGTCGGAGGTGAGGAAGCCCACGGAGGCCTCGTAGTCCTTCAAAAACTGGCTCACCGCCCCGGGGTAGGCCTTGGCGAACGCCGTGCGCACCACCACGCAGCCCTGCACCAGGCTGTCGGCGGGATAGTATTTCTCCCACTCCTCCGTCAGGTCCGCGATGATGCGCAGGTCGTCCTTGGCCTTCATGACCGCCGTCACCAGAGGCTCCGGCAGCACGGCCAGGTGCACTTCCCCGGCGGCCAGGGCGGTGCGCAGGTCGGCGGGCTGGGCGTAGGTGTTGTCCGGCTTGCAGTCCAGCCCCGCCTTGGCGCAGAGGGCGGAGAAGATGAAGCTGGGGTTCTGGGCGGGGGCGTAGACGGTCTCCCTCGCGGCCTCCGCCAGGCTGGAGGCGCTCGTCTCCCCGTCCGCCAGGAGATAGAGGACGCCCCTGGTGTTGAGGGCCAGGCACTGGACGCCGCCCTGGGTCTTGTTCCAGAGGACGGAGGCGGCGTTGGTGGGCAGGGCGGCGATGTCGCAGCTGCCGCTCACCAGGGCCGCGGTGACCGCGGAGGCGTCCGTCTCCACGGAAATCTCGTAGGTCTTCTTTTCCGCCGCGGCGTTGTCGGCGATGAGCTTCGCCATGCCGAAGCCGGTGGTGCCGCTGAGGGTCATGACCCGGACGGGGCCGTCGGGCTTGGCCGGGGTCTTGGCGCAGGCGCAGAGACCGGCCAGCAGCACAAGGGCGAGAAGCAGGCAGATGAGCTTTTTCATTTCTTGAACGCTTTCCCGGAGCGGTTTTGTCACAAGCTCCGCAAATTCATTTCGCCGTTTCCCGACGATGGACACATTCTATCACACGCCGCGGGATTTGCAATAGGCTTCGGGGCTTTGCGCGGCGGCAGGGCGCCCGGCTTTGCCCGGACCTGATATCAGACACAAGGACCCGCAGGGATCATGGCGCATATATGGAAAAGTGCGCCCTTTCGCTTGCGGCGGACACGAGAAAGTGATATACTGCATCAAGAGAGGAAGCGATCGTATGGCATTCTGCAGCGAACTGGTGGCCGGCAAGCTCCGCCGGTGGGAGGGGTATCTGAATGATTTCCGCCTGCCCCAGTGGAAGGACATCCCGGATTTCGGCCTCTACATGAATCAGCTCATCGACCTGCTGAAGAAATACCTGGACTATCTGCCCCCGGAACTGAAGGAGGAGCAGTTCATCACCGCAGCCACCATCAACAACTATGTGCGCACCAAGGTGATGCCGGAGCCGGTGAAGAAGCGCTATTTCCGGGAGCATATCGCCTATCTGCTCATCATCCTCACCATGAAGCAGAGCCTGAGCCTGTCCATGATCCGGCAGCTGGTCCCCCCGGAGCTCAGCTCTCAGGAGCTCCAGGCGCTCTACACGGACTACGCCCGCCGCCACGGCATCGCCGCCCGCTTCTTCGCCGAGCAGGTGCGGCACATGGCGGGGCCCATCCTGCAGCACCGGGAGGACTGCGGGGAGGTGGGCACGGATAAGACGGAGGACCTCATTGAGACCGCCGCCATCATCGGCGGCTTCGCCCGGCTGCTGGCGGAAAAGCTGCTCCTGCTGGACGGGAAGGACCTGACCAACGGGGGCGAGATTACCATGCACCGGGAGCGGGACTGACGAACGCCCGCCGCAGCGAACACCGGGGGGAGGCGCCGAAGGCGGCGCCTCCCCCCGTCGGCGTCTTGACAACGCCCCGGGTCCGTGTTATATTTAACCAAAAGGTTAAATGATAGGCGGTGAAGCGGTGGGCATCCAGACGACCATGAAGGCCCTGGCGGACCCTACCCGCCGGACCATCCTGAACCTGCTGAAAAAGCGCAGCCTCTCCGCCGGGGAGATCGCCGAGCATTTCTCCGTCAGCCTGCCCGCCGTCTCCAAACACCTGGCGGTGTTGAAGGAAGCGGACCTGATCCGGGATCGGCGGGAGGGAAAGTACATCTATTATGAGCTGAACGCCACCGTGCTGGACGAGGCCCTTTTGTGGCTCCGGGATCTGAGAGGTGAATGACGATGAAGGTGAAAAGGCTGTATTGCGTTCTGTTCTTCCTCATGCTGGTGTGCGTGGCGGTCACGGCGGTGTTCCTCATCCTCCTGCCGGACCGGGTCCCCGTGCACTGGAATTTCGCGGGACAGGCCGATCGCATCGGCAGCAAGTATGAAAACCTGATCTGGGCCTTCTTTGCCCTGGGCATGGGCGGCGCCTTTCTGCTGATCGCCCGGCACGAGGGAAAGAAGAACGGCGAAAACAATGAGCGCATCATGCTGTACGCGGCCGTCGTCACCCTGCTGACCTTCACGATCCTGGGCGTCGTCTTCATGGGAAAGGGCATGCAGTACGACGGGGAGGCGCCGTCCGCCCCCGCGGTCTCCGCGGACGCCGTGTTCCGGGTCGTCAGCGTCTGCATCGGCGTCCTGCTGGCGGTGCTGGGCAATTACCTGCCCAAGGTGCGGAAAAACAATTTCGTCGGCCTCCGGGTCAAGTGGAGCATGGCAAACGACGCCGTCTGGCAGAGGAGCCAGCGGTTCTGCGGCATTTCCGGCGTGATCGCGGGGCTCGTCCTCATCCTCTCGGCCCTCTTTCTCCGGGGCGCGTGGAACCTGGCGGCGCTCATGGGGGTGATGGCGGTCTGGCTCGTCCTGAACCTGTGGGCCGCCCGCCGCTACTGGCTGGAGGACCGGGAGAGGAGAGCCGCCGGCGGCGGGGAAGAAGGAGGGGAGTAGTCCATGATCGGCTTGACGGCTTATCTCGGGATCGCCTGCATGATCGTCTTCGGCCTGGCGCTGCCCCTGACTGCGGCGGTCTGGTGGGTCCGGACCCGGCACGAAAAGGTGACCACCGTGCTGGCGGGCGCCGCCACCTGGTTTCTGTTTGCCCTGGTGCTGGAAGCTGCGCCCAAGGCGGTCTTCCTGAACCCCGCCCTGCCCATCGGGCGGAAGGTCCTGGGGAGCCCGGCCCTCTATACCGCCTTGGGCGCGCTCATGGCCGGGGTGTTTGAGGAGACGGGAAGGCTCGTCGCCTTCCAAACGGTGCTGAAGAAGCGGCGGAACCGGGAGACCGCCGTCTCCCACGGCGTCGGCCACGGGGGCATGGAGGCGTTTTTCCTCCTGACGGTCACCGGCGCGCAGAACCTGGCCTACGCCCTGCTGATCCGCTCGGGGAGGTTCGGGGAGCTTCTGGAGGCTGCGGCGGCCAAGGGGGTGGACACCGCCGCCCTGGAGGCCCTGCCGGCGCAGCTGGCGGCCCTCACGCCCCTGTCCGCCTGCCTGGCCCTGGGGGAGCGGGTCTCCGGCATGCTGCTCCACGCGGGCCTCTCCGTGCTGGTGTTCTATGCCTGCAAGAGATCCCGGTACGGGCTCTTCGGCCTGGCCGTCCTGCTGCACGCCCTCTTCGACGTGCCGGCGGCCCTCTGGCAGGTGGGCGTCATCCCGAATATGTACCTGCTGGAGGGGATCCTGTTCCTGTATGCCGCCGTGTTCCTCGCCGTCGTGCTCGCGGCCCTGTACCGGAAGGACGGGGACACGCCGCCTTCGGAAGCGAACTGAATCACGGGAAATACGACGATCGGGGGGCGCTGCTTTCGCAGCGCCCCCCGCGGTTTAGCCCCGGTCAGACCAGGTGCTGACCGTTGATGACGAGGCGGAATTCCAGCCCCAGCTTTTCCGTCGCCCGGCGGCAGAAGAGCATGCGGTGGAGGAAGATCTCAAAGTAGTCCATGACGGAGCCGAAGCGGGTGTCGATGGTGAGATCGAGCACCAGCTCCCGCCGGTCGTCGCTGACGGTGAGGGCGGCCTTCGTCACGGAGTAGTTCACCCGGTCGTGGATGTCGAAGCTGGAGAAATCCCGGTTGCGCACCCGGCTGCGGCGCATGTCGCTCTTGTCCGCCAGGATCAGGGCCGCGGCCACCGGATTCACGGGGTAGCCGCTGCTCTCGTCGTGGTTGCCGACGGCGGAGACGATGAGGGCCGTTTCCTCGGGATCGAAGCCCAGCTCGCCCAGCAGCCGGAAGGCCATGACCGCGCCGGTCTGGCTGTGGCCCGAGCGGTTGACCAGGTTGCCGATGTCGTGGAGGTAGCCCGCGATCCGGGCCAGCTCCACGGTGCGGGCGGGATAGTCCAGGGTCTCCAGGATATAGCCCGCCTTCTCCGCCACCATGGTCACGTGGGCGAAGCTGTGCTCCGTGTAGCCCATGGCCACCAGGGCGTCCCCGGCGGCGCGGATGTAGCTGTTTACGGTCTCGTTTTTCCGGATCTCCTCGTAGGTCATGGTCAGAACTCCATCATCTTCAGCTCCGGGGCCAGCAGCGGCCGGAAGGGCATCTGGGAGAGAATGTCCTTTTCCAGGTCCACCCCCGGGGCGATCTCCGACAGCTCCAGGCCCTCCGGCGTCAGGCGGAAGACGCAGCGCTCCGTCACGTACATGACCTCCTGGCCGATGGCGTAGGCGTTCTCCACGGCGAAGCTGCGGGTGGGGATGGTCTCCTGGAACTTCCGGATGCGGCCCTCCCGGGTGATGGTCACCCGCTGCCCGTCGAAGCTGCCCTCCAGGCCGCCGGAGGTGAAGGTCATGCAGAAGACCACCTTCTTCGTGGTCTGGCTGATGTTGGCGAAGCCGCCGATGCCGCTCAGCTTTCCCGGGGCCTGGTGGCCGTTCACGTTGCCCCTGGCGTCCACCTGCAGGGTGCCGATGAAGCAGATGTCCAGGCCGCCGCCCTCGTAGAAGTCGAACTGGCGGGCCATGTCCATCATGGTGTCCGGCCCGATGGACACGCCGAAGCCCTTGCCGCCCAGGGGGAGCCCCCCGGTGTGGCCGGACTCCACGGACAGGTGCACCTTTTCCAGCATGCCGGAATCCAGCACCTCCTGGGCGATGAGCTCCGGGATGCCGATGCCGATGTTGGCGATCTGCCCCTCCTTCAGCTCGTGGAGCGCCCGGCGGGCGATGGCCCTGTGGAGGGAGGTGCGGTGGCTGGTCTCCCCGATCCTGCCCACGATCTCGTCCCGGCAGGCCCGGAGAATGTTGCCCGTGGGCACGTATTTCCCACAGATGTAGTCGTAGAAGCCGTCCATGCCCGTGAGCTGCTTCTGCTCCGGCACCACCACCACCGCGTCCACCAGGGCGGCGGGCACGTTGACGGTCCTGGGCGGCATGTGGTTGTTCACGATCCTCGCCACCTGCACGATGACCTTGCCCCCGTTCCGATGGGTGGCCTGGGCCACGGAGAGGCAGTCCACGCTGGCGGCCTCGTTTTCAAAGCTGATGTTGCCCCGCTCGTCGGCGTAGGAGGCCTTCAGCAGGGCGATGTTCACGTTGGGGGTGTCGTACATGAGGGCCAGATCCTCCCCCTCGCCGATGAGCCGCACCAGGGTGCGCTTGCTCCGCTCGTTGAGGCGGTACTGCCCCATGCGGGGGTCCACGAAGAGGTTGAGGCCGATCTTGGAGATCAGGTGCCGCTGGCCGCAGGCGGCGGCCCGGATCATGTGGCTCATGATGCCGCCGGGCAGGTTGTAGCCCTCCAGCCGGTTTTCTTGGATAGCCTTGGAGGTGCCGTAAAGGCTGCCGAAGAAGCCGATGACCACGCAGTCGGCCCCGCCCTCGCAGATGTAGCCCTCCACCTCGCTGTCCTCCCGCCACTCGGCGAAGCTGAAGGAGGAGTACACCGTCAGGTGCTTCGGGTGGCCCGTGGCGCGGAAGCGGCGGGTGATGGCCTTGTTCAGGTCCACGGGGGAGGCGCAGCCGCCGAAGGAATTGACCCAGATGGTATCCCCGTCCCGGATGAGGTCCATGGCTTCGTCCATGGTGTAGATCTTTTTCATGCTTCCGCCTCCTGTGTTTTCTCCGCGCGATGCGGTCTCCGGCGGCGCGCTGCGGGCCGCCGGGTATTTCCATATCATATTCACGGGTTACCGCTTTGTCAAGTTCATGTTGCAAAGTATGTTTTTCGGTGTTAAAATTTACTTGATACGACGCTGCGCGGAGGTGAGACGTGTGAAGGAGACCTGCCTGCTGCTGGAGATCCTGGAGGGCGGCGGCTGGGGCCGGGAGGCCGGCCTTGTGGATTCCTTCCTGGAGTCCTTCGCCTTCCCGCTGCTACAGGAGGCCCTGGCCTCCCTGAAGCGGGATGCCCTGTACATGAGCCACGTGCACGGGGTGGGGCACATCGAGCGCACCATGCTCCACGGGGCCATGGGGGCCGCGGCGGAGCCCCTATCGGAAAAGGACGCCCGCCTGCTGCTGACCATGTGCGCCTACCACGACACGGGCCGCGTCTGCGACTATCTGGACGGGGCCCACGGGGCCCGCAGCGCCCTGAAGCTGGCCGCCCTCACAGGCCTCGCCGGGGAGGACCTGAAGGAAGCCGCCGCCGGGGTGGAGGCCCACTCCGTGGGCGACGGGCGCATGGAGGAGATCCTCCTGCGCTGGGCGCCGGAGGACCTGCCCCGGGCCCGGCTGCTGGCCCAGCTCCTGAAGGACGCCGACGGACTGGACCGGGTGCGCATCGCGGATCTGGACCCGGCGTATCTCCGCCGGCCCCGCAGCCGGGAGCGGGCCGCCTTCGCCCAGCTCCTGTTCGACCGGTACGCGGCCCTGGAGAGGGAGCGAGGCCTCAACGGGGAGGCGGAGGGCTACGATCTGCCCACCATCCGCCGGGTGCGGGACTTCACCGCCGCCCGCTTCGCGGAGGGGAAGCCCTGCGGGGAGACCGCCCGGCTGGCCTGGGAGTTCCTGGGGGGCAGGAGACCGGCGAAGCCCCTGCCGGAACCGGGGGAGACCTGCGCGGTGCTGACGGCGGCCCTGGCATATCTGGAGGAGGCCCTGCCCGCCGGGGGCAGAGGGCCGGAGGAAACGGCCGACGCCTGCCGGCGCCTTCGGGAGCGGTTCCGCGCCCAGTACGGCACGGAGCGCTGCGCGGCGCTGAAGCCGGGGAGGGGCTGCGGCGGCTTTGCCGTGGACGCCGTCCTCTTTGCCTGGCAGTTTATCACGGAAGAAGAAAAGAAAAAAGAAACATAAACGGAGATGGTCATTTTTGAAGCAGTATAAGTGGGCCTTTCAATGGCTGGGGAAGTATAAATACCGATTGTACCTGGCCATTCTGTTCGACGTGCTGGGCGTGGGTCTCATGACCCTGGAGCCCTACATCTTCAAGGACATCGTGGACGAGGTCCTCATGCCCCTGAAGTTCGACCGGCTCCTCCCCATGCTGGGCCTTTCCCTGGCGGTGGGCCTGGCCTTTTCCGCCTGCCGCTACTTCACCAGCATCTGCGCGGAGCAGGCGGCGGAGACCGCGGTGGTGCGCCTGAAGGGCGCCCTCTTCCGCAAGCTCATGGTGCTGGACACCGGCTACTACCGGGAGAACAAGGCGGGCGACATCATCAACAAATGCTCCGGCGACGTGGAGGTCATCAGCCGAAGCCTCAGCTTCGTGATCCCCCGGGTGGTGGAGTTCGCCCTCATGCTCATCGTCGCCCTGTGCGTGTTCATGAGCATCAACTGGAAGTATACGCTGATCCTGCTGATCGTGTCCCCCTTCACGGCCATCGCCGCCAACAAGATGGGCAAGAAGCTGCACCCCGCCTTCAAGGCCGCCCGTAAGCAGCTGAGCAATCTGAACGCCGTGGTGGCGGAGAACATCGCG
>JAEEGL010261337.1_pt1 | contig 14293 bp, 9 predicted proteins | sample 9134231 | NCBI WGS metagenome assembly JAEEGL01 (sample SAMN16246548, study PRJNA631951) | gut metagenome | biome: gut microbiome; feature: rumen; material: fiber-attached | host: Bos | place: Iran: Karaj | collected 2018-10 | reverse complement strand
GCGGCAGGCTCGGTGTCGTCGGCAACTATGATGCTCAGAGCAACGCCTTCGCCCTCAACGTGAGCCTGGCCGAGTTCTCGGTTGACAACCTCGACGCATACCTCGCCGACATGTTCCGATACGAGACCCTTGAGGGCTCTGTCTATGCGAACCTCAAGGCAGAGGGCAACTTGGACGAGGTAATGCGTAGTGCCATATCTGGCAATATCGCGGTGTGCGGGCTCGCTGTCAGCGATGAAAATGGCAAGATTGCAGGCTTCGACAGCCTCGCGGTGAAGATTAGCAACATCAACCTCGACGACAACAGTTTCGACATAGCCTCGGTGCGCCTCAGCGGTCTCACGGCCACCTACGAGCAATGGAAAGACTACAGCAATATCGACCGCCTGCTGAACCCCGAGGAGCCTGAGCCTGTGACCATGGCGACTGCCCCGACGGCACCTGTCGCAGATACCGTCAAGGCTGCCGATACAGCTGTCCAGACAAAGCCTATGCAGCTGCATGTAGGCTCTCTGGTAATCGACGATGCCGCCGTTACCTATGCCGACCACACGTTGCCCGAACCATTCAGCTTTGCAATAACCAAGTTGGGTGTCCAAGCCACCGACCTCACTACGGCCGGCGAGAACAACGCCAAACTGCAGGCTACGCTGCAGGGCGGCGGCAAACTCAATGTCATCTGGAACGGCGATATCAGTAACTGGAAACACCACCAGGATTTGATGCTTACCGTCCGCGGACTCGATTTGCGCCAGTTCACACCCTGGGCGCTGGCTTACATCGGCCAGCCTGTCGACGACGGTATCTTCGGCCTCGCCTCGCACACCGTCATTTCCGACAGCCGTCTTGTTAGCAAAGACAACATTGACATATACAAACTCCGTGTCGGCGACCGTCGCAATGACCTTGATCCCGAGATTAAGCTGCCAGTAAAGACTGCGCTGTATATCCTCCGTGACAAGGACGACAAGATACAGCTCCCGCTGTCGGTGAACGGCAACGTCGACAACCCCGAGTTCAACTATATGAAAGCCCTGTGGAAGACCCTCGGCAACCTGCTCGTCAAGGTGGCTACCTCGCCAGCGCGTGCCCTCGGCAATGCCCTCGGCCTTGGCGACGACGACCTCGAGTTCATATCCGTGCAGCCCGACCAACGCATACTCACCTCCGAGCAGTACCATATACTCTCGTCGCTCGCCACCATCTGCCAGAGCGACAGCCTGTTGACGCTCACCCTCGAGCGTCAGATGCCTGCCGATGCCGACAGTGCAATGTTCCAGCGTCTCGACAAACAGATTGGCAGTTACCTCATAGAGCAAGGGGTGCCGCAGAAACGATTCAGCATTACGGTGGCCGACAGTGCTTCGCAGCGCTCGGGCTACGCCATACTCTCCCAAATAGCAATTGAATAGAACATGAACGACAACGACATTTTCTCACCGCAAGCAGCAGACTATAACGACGATTCCATTGTCCATCTTGAGGACATGGAACACATACGCCTCCGCCCTGGTATGTACATCGGCAAGCTCGGCGACGGCTCGTCGCACGACGACGGCATCTATGTGCTTATCAAGGAGGTCATAGACAATGCCATCGACGAGTTCACGTCGGGCTTTGGCAAGAAAATAGAGGTGAAGATAAACTTCGCCGAACGTCGCGTGAGCATCCGCGACTATGGCCGCGGCATACCGCTGCTTAAGATGGTAGATGCTGTAAGCAAACTCAATACCGGTGCCAAGTACGACAGCAAGGTGTTCCAGAAGTCGGTAGGCTTGAACGGTGTGGGTACAAAGGCGGTGAACGCCCTCTCGTCCTACTTCAAGGTACAGTCTATCAGAGAAGGAAAGACCCGCATCGCAGAGTTCAGCGAAGGCAAGATGACCACCGACAGCGGCATCAAAGCCCACACTGGCGACGAGAGCGGCACATTGGTTGAGTTTGTGCCCGACCCCAAGCTTTTTGGCAATTACCATTTCATCAGCGAATATGTTGAACGCCGTATTTGGAACTACGCCTACCTTAACCGTGGTTTGACTCTCTACTACAACGACCGCCGCTACTACTCCAAAAACGGACTTCTGGACCTATTGGAGCGAAACCTCCAGTCTGACCCGCTCTATCCCATAATCCATATCAAGGACGGCGATTTTGAGGCTGCCTTTACCCACATCAACGGACAGAGCAACGACTACTACTACTCCTTCGTCAACGGTCAGCACACCACCGAGGGCGGCACCCACCAGAGTGCCTTCCGCGAAGCCTACGCCCGTGTCGTCAAAGACTTTATCAAGAAAGACTATGCCCCCGAGGTTATCCGCCAGGGACTTGTCTGCGCGCTCTGCGTCCGCATCCAGGAGCCCGTCTTTGAGGCGCAGACCAAGACTAAGCTAGGCTCTACACACCTGGAGCCTAACAAGGTTGACGGCAGTAACGACAGTCCGTTGTTGAAGACCTATGTACTAGACATCCTCAAGCGCCATCTCGACAACTACCTTCATATACATGCCGACACCGCCGAAGCCCTCCTCAACAAAATCAACGCCAACGAGAAGGAACGCAAAGAGATTGCCGGTATCAAGAAGGTGGCTCGCGAAGCAGGTAAGAAGGCTTCGCTCAACAACCGCAAGCTGCGCGACTGCCACGTGCACTACAATACCAACCATGCGCGCCGCCTCGAGAGTACCATCTTCATCACCGAGGGTGACTCGGCTTCGGGTTCCATCACCAAGAGTCGCGACGTCGACACCCAGGCTGTCTTCTCGCTCCGTGGCAAACCAAAGAATACTTATAGCATCAGTAAGGTAGAGGTCTATAAGAACGAAGAGCTCAACCTTCTACACAATGCCCTTGATATCGACGACTCGCTCGACAACCTCCGCTATAACAATGTTGTCATAGCCACCGATGCCGATGTTGACGGCATGCATATCAGGCTTCTGCTTCTCACCTTCTTCCTCCGCTTCTATCCCGAACTTATATCGTCGGGTCATGTCTATATCCTGCAGACACCGCTCTTCAGGGTGCGAAACAAGCAGAAGACCACCTACTGCTACACCGACGATGAACGCATAGAGGCCATCCACAACACGCCCTCGGCCGAGATTACACGATTCAAAGGTCTTGGTGAGATCAGCCCCGACGAGTTCAAGAACTTCATAGGCAAAGACATGCGCCTTGACCCCGTCATACTCCACAAAGATTTCGATACCAAACAGGTACTCTCGTTCTACATGGGTGAGAATACCTCCGACCGCCGAGACTTCATCATGCGCAACCTGCGTGTCGAGGACGACGAAAGCATTGTTGTTGCATAAAAATTTGGTCAGTTATACTTTTTTTACTAATATTGCACCAAATTCTATAACTATGGCGACTACTAAAAAACCGAAGAAGAATCTGATTGTCAGCTATAAAAACCTTCCTGACGACCTTAAGGAAAAGTTCAAAGAAGCCTACCCCGAGGGTTATAGCAACTATATTACCCGTTTCGTCAAGCCGAACGGCGACTCCATTTTCGTTGTTCCTTTCGACACCCCCGACACAGCCTATATGGTCAAGTTCGACGTCAAGGTTGACACCTTGGCCCAGGATTTGGACAAGGCTCTCTTCGATGACGACGAGCCCGAAGGCAAGGAGGACGAGTTCGCCCCCTTGAGCGAAGCTATCGAGAAGGAGGAAGAGAATACCTCGCACCGTGAACGCCATCTGCGTCATGGTGACTTTGAGGACATCTTCGACGACGAGGAGAAAAAGAAGAAAGCCACCCTTGGCATCGACAAAGAGGGACTGAAGGCCGCTTTTGGCGACGACGAAGATGCCGACGAGCTCGACAGCTACGAGAAGATTGGTGAAGACGACGATGATGATCCCGACGACGATTACGAACCCTCGGACGATGATTTGCGAGGCATTGAAGAGGAATACCTCGATGCTGAGATTCCGCCGCTTGATGCCACCATTCCCGAAGATGAAATGGTTGTGATAGGCAAGCCAGCTAAAAAGGCTGCCAAAACCAAGGCTGCTCCATCGAAACCATCTGCCAAGGCAGCAGCCAAGCCTGTGGCAAAGCCTGCAGCAAGGCCAGCTGTCAAAACGGCAATCAGATCTGCCGCCAAGCCCGCGGTTGCCAAGAAACCTGCCGTTAAAAAGGCAGTAGCACCCAAGACTGCAAAAACCAAGAAGAAATAATAAACACATTTGCAATATGAAGAACAATATTATTAAAGTCTTTTGTCTTGCCGCCTTTGTGTTGGCAACAGGCAGCATTGCCCAAGCCCAGTTCCGCCAGTCTATCTTCCTCGACGGTGTCCAGCCCGTGGGCAGCTTTGCCTCTACGGCAATAGCAGCCGATGTGCCGTTCGGCATGAGGGACATGGGTAAGGAAGCTATCATTGGTTTCGGCGCAGGCTATCGTGCCAGCTACCGCTTTGACGTGGGTATGGGCGAGGTGGCCCCCTTCGCTCAGGCCGATATATTCTGGAACACCATCGACGGCCAGTGGAAGGATAAGTTCGGCGGTCACAAGTACAGCACTCCGAACTATTTCAACGTGCCAGTGATGGCTGGTATCAGCTACCTCTACGACGAACTGTGGAACGATATCACCCTTTATGCTGAGTTCGGCCTTGGCGGCGACTTCTTCTTCATCACTTCCGAAGGTACCGGCAAGGGCAACGAACGCTATGCCTACAAGCCCACTGTTGAGCTGGCTTGGATGGTTGGCGCAGGCGCCTACTTCGGACAGCATGTAAGCGCAGGTATCTACTTCTACGGCCTCGGCAAGCATTACATCGACTACACCGACAAGACCATAGACAACAATACCTTTGCGGCTCTTGATGCTACTTACTATACTACAAGAAATATGCGTGAAAGCCGCACCCTTGGCGAACTCGCCCTGCGGATTGGTTTCCACTTTTGATTAGTTAGGAGTTAGTAGTTAGGGCTGACGCATCAATTGACGTGTCAGCCCTAATTCTTTTAATTTCTAATTTCTAACTTCTAATTTCTAAGTCCTAACTTATCTTGTCGAACCCAAGGTAGGGGCGTAGGCACTCGGGCATGACTATGCCGTCGGGTGTCTGGTTGTTCTCGAGTAGGGCGGCAACGATGCGCGGCAGGGCGAGGGCCGAGCCGTTGAGGGTGTGGCAGAGTTGCATCTTGCCGTTCTCGTCTTTGAAGCGCAGCTTCATGCGGTTGGCCTGGAAGGTCTCGAAGTTGGATACCGAGCTCACCTCGAGCCAGCGTTTCTGTGCGGCGCTCCACACCTCGAAGTCGAAGGTCATGGCGGAGGTGAAGCTGATGTCGCCGCCGCAGAGCTTGAGGATGTGGTAGGGGAGACCCAGCTTGTCGAGCAGTCCGCCCACATGGCGTTTCATCTCCTCGAGCATGTCGTAACTGCGGTCGGGGTGTTCGATGACCACAATCTCGACCTTGGAGAACTCGTGCAGGCGGTTTAGACCGCGCACGTCCTTGCCGTAGCTGCCGGCCTCGCGGCGGAAGCATTCGCTGTAGCCCACGCGCTTGATGGGAAGCTGCTTGGGGTCGACTACCTCGCCGCGGAAGATGTTGGTTATAGGCACCTCGGCGGTGGGAATCATATAGAAGCCGTCGAGCGGAATGGCGTACATCTGTCCTTCCTTGTCGGGCAGCTGGCCAGTGCCGAGGCCCGAGGCCTCGTTGACCATCAGCGGCGGCTGAACCTCGAGGAAGCCTGCGTCGGCGGCCTCGTTGAGGAAGAAGTTGATGAGGGCGCGTTGCAGGCGGGCACCTTTACCTTTGTAGAAGGGGAACCCAGCACCAGTCACCTTGTTGCCGAGTTCGAAGTTGATGATGTCGTATTTTGCGCAGAGGTCCCAGTGGGGCAGTGCGTCAGCTGGCAGGTTGGGCTTGTGGCCGAACTCGGCCACGACGACATTGTCGGCCTCGCTCTTGCCGCAGGGCACGCTGGGGTGCGGTGCGTTGGGCAGCGATATAAGCTTTTCGTTGAGTGTTTTCTCGGTAGAGGCTTGCTGCTCGCCGAGGTTCTTCTCCTCGGCCTTCAGCTCGGCGGTGCGGGCCTTGGCGGCTTCGGCTTCCTCCTTCTTGCCTTGCTTCATCAGGCCGCCGATCTCCTTGGCGATGCGGTTCTGCTCGGCCTTTACGGCGTCGGCTTTCACCTGCAGGGCGCGGCGTTCGGCGTCGAGGGCTATAATCTCGTCGATGCGTTCTTCGACGTTCTGTACGTTCTTGATCTTAAGACGGGAGATGCACTCCTCACGATGATCTTTGATATATTGCAGTTGCAGCATTGTAATTATTGTTTGACGTTCACGTTATTCTCCTGCTCGCTTCGCTCGCGAAATCTGTAAATCTTATAAATTATTTCGCTTCGCGGATTTTGGCGCGTCAGCCTTACCGCCGCAGGCGGCAAGAATCTATGAGATTTATAGATTTCTGCGCGAAGCGCTAGGCGCTTTTAGCGGAGAGAGAGGGATTCGAACCCCCGGACCCTCGCAGGTCAACGGTTTTCAAGACCGCCGCAATCGACCGCTCTGCCATCTCTCCATTTGGCCAAAAAGGCGTGCAAAAGTACTAACTTTTGCCGATATGGCCAAATAATATTTGCAATGCGTTGAGGTTGTTCTTATTTCAGTTTCTTGAGAATCTCAAGGGTCTGGTTCCAGAACATCTCGACGGTCTTGATCTCGATGCGCTCGTCGGGGCTGTGGACGCCGCGGAGGGTGGGGCCGTAGCTGATCATGTCCATGTTGGGGTACTTCTCGCCGATGAGGCCGCACTCGAGGCCTGCGTGGATAGCCCTGACTATCGGTTCTTTGCCGTACATCTTCTTGTAGACGTCGACGCCGACTTTCAGCACGCGGCTGTCGGGGTTGGGAGTCCAGCCAGGGTAGCCGTCGCTGTGCTTCACGCGGCAGCCTGCGAGGCGGAAGGTGCTTTCGAGCTTGGCGGCAGCGGCCATCTTGGCGCTCTCCACGCTGCTGCGCTGGCTGGTGGCAATGTGGATAACGCCGTCTTTCATCTTGATGGAGGCGAGATTTGTCGATGTCTCGACGAAGTTCTCTATCTCGCGGCTCATGGCCAGCACGCCGTGGGCGCAGGCGTAGAGGAGGTTGACTAGGCGTTCGTGGGTATCTTTGTCGATGAGCTTCTTCGGCATATCGACATCGCGCAACTCGAACTCCATGTCGGGCTCGGTGCTGCGGAATTCGAACACCATGGCCTTGCCCATCTTGGTGACCATAGCCTTGAAGGCGCGCACCTTGTCGTCGGGGACAGTGACGAGGGCTTCGGCCTCGCGGGCTATGGCGTTGCGCAGGTTGCCGCCGTCGATGGTGGCGAGGCGCATACCATATTTATAGGTGCCTTCCCAGAGGATGCGGTTGAGCAGCTTGTTGGCGCAGGCGCGGCCGCGGTTGATGTCGTCGCCGCTGTGGCCGCCGACGAGGCCGGAGACCTTCACCTTGAAGGCTTTGTGGCCGCGGACGGCGGGCACGAGCTTGTAGTCGAGCTCGGCAGTGGTATCGATGCCGCCAGCGCAGCCGATGCAGTACTCGCCTTCGTCCTCGTCGTCGAAGTTGAGGAGAATATCGCTCTTGAGCCAGCTCTTGCTAAGGCCGTTGGCGCCCGTGAGGCCGGTCTCCTCGTCGACGGTGATAAGGGCTTCGAGAGCGGGATGGGCAATCTTCTTGTTCTCGAGGATGGCGAGGATGGCGGCGACGCCGATGCCGTCGTCGGCTCCGAGTGTGGTGCCGTCGGCGGTGAGCCACTCACCGTCGCGCACGGGCTGGATGGCGTCCTTCATGAAGTCGAACTTCTTGGTGCTGTTCTTCTCGCAGACCATGTCCATGTGGGCTTGGAGGCAGACCATGGGGCTCTTTTCGTAGCCTTTGGTGGCGGGTTTGCGGATGAGCACGTTGCCGAGGCGGTCGCTCTTGGTCTCGAGGCCGTGGTCGTTGCCCCACTTGACGAGGTAGGCGCTGATGCGCTCTTCGTGCTTCGAAGGCCGCGGAATGGCCATAATCTCACCAAACCAGTGCCATACGCGCTCTGGCTTTAGTCCTTTTAATGCATCCTGTTTCATTGCTATATTGTTTTTGTTTTTATTCTATAGAACAGCCGGGGCCGAAGAGGCGTTTGGCGTAGGGGGTGAGGGGGGAGTGCTTGGAGAGCCAGAAGATGGGAAGGGTGACTTCCTGGATGCCGCAGGCGTAGGGGGCTATCTCGTAGAGGCCGTAATAGACGATGATGGAGGTGCGGGCGCTGTCGATGGTGAAGTTGCTCGGGAGGGGCATGCGGTCGGCATCGATGAAGTCGTCGAAGAGGCACTGGCGGACATCGCTGTTGACTTCGAGGTCTTGTATGGCATGGGCTATGGCTTCGCAGAGGAGGTTGGTGTCGGTGACGAGGTCGGCGAGGTGAACGACGTTGCCAGTCTCAATGTCGATGGTGAGGAAGTCGGTGGAGTGCATACCGTGAGCGGCGCCCAAGGGGAAGCTCTCTTGATGGATGGTGAAGATCGCCAGGTTGCTGTCCACGGTACATGTACCTTGAAGGTCGATGTAGCTGTATTCACGATCTTCGTTTATGCTGTCCACGCGCAGTATCGTGGCATCCTCGTCTCCGTAGAAGAACCATCCGTCGATGCCGTCGGGATCCATCCAGTAGTCGGGTGCGTTGGCTATGTCGCTGACGGTGCTGTCGTAGAAGTAGAGGTACTGAAGCTCGCGCAGGGCCTTCTCACTCACCGTGCCTTTATTGGGCCACACGATGGAGTAGGTTATCTTGGTGCCTATGGTGTCGAGGTCGAAGATGAAAGGCTCGTCGAAGACCTGGATGAAGCACCGTTCGTCGCTTACTGTGTAGGTGCCGAAGGGTTTGTCGCGGTGACATCCAGCCAGCAGCAGTGCGGCGAGGGCGATGAGGAGTGGGATGCGTTTCATAATTATTTGAAGTATTGGACGCCAGACTCGAAGAGTTGCTGGTCGGGGTTGCCGGGGATGTTCATGGCGGAGCCTTTGCTCCAGCGCTCGGAGTGGCCCATCTTGCCGAGGACGCGGCCGTCGGGGCTGGTGATGCCTTCGATGGCGAGGTAGGAGCCGTTCATGTTGTACTCTTCGTCCATGGTGGGGTTGCCGTCGAGGTCGACGTACTGGGTGGCTACCTGGCCGTTGGCGAACAGGCGGTCGAGCCACTGCTGCGGAGCGACGAAGCGTCCTTCGCCGTGGGAGATGGGGATGGAGTAGGTGGCGCCGAGCTCGGCACGGCGGAGCCAGGGGCTGAGGTTGGAGGTGACGCGGGTGAAGGCCATCTTGCTCTGGTGGCGGCCGATGGTGTTGAAGGTAAGCGTGGGTGCGTCTTCGGCCTGCGGGCGTATCTCGCCGTAGGGCACGAGGCCGAGCTTGACCAGTGCCTGGAAGCCGTTGCAGATGCCGAGCATGAGGCCGTCGCGCTTGTTGAGGAGTTCCATGACTGCCTCGGCGATGCGGGGGTTGCGGAAGACGCTGGTGATGAATTTGGCGCTGCCTTCGGGTTCGTCGCCTGCGCTGAAGCCGCCGGGGATCATGATGATCTGGCTGTTGCCTATGGCGCGGACGTAGGCGTCGACGCTTTCGCGGATTTGCTGTCCGTTCTGGTTGCGGAAGACGATGATCTCGCTTTCGGCGCCAGCGCGGTTGAAGGCGCGAGCGGAGTCGTATTCGCAGTTGGTGCCTGGGAAGGCGGGGATGAAGACGTGGGGCTTGGCTACCTTGTGGGAGCAGATGTGGATGTCGGTGAAGTTGGTGGGTTCAATGGGTTTGATGGGTTTGATGGGCGAAGTGGTTCTTGTGGGGAAGACGCTTTCGAGGGTGCCTTGCCAGGCGGCGAGGGCTTCTTCGAGGTCGATGCGTTCGCTGCCTACTTCGAAGACGGGCTCGGCGGTGACTTCGCCAATCGCGGTGCTGCGGAATGGGAGGTTGGCGGCGTCGGGCACTTCGACCACTATCCAGCCGTAGTGCTTGGCGGTGAGGTCGGCGGTGGTGGATAGGCGGACGCCGAGTTTGTTGCCGAAGGCCATTTTGCTGACGGCTTCGATGATGCCGCCGAAGCCGAGGGCGTAGGCGCTGCGTACCTGGCCGGCCTCGATGGCGCGGCGAAGGGCGGCGTACTGGTTGAGGGCGTCGTCGTAGTCGGGCATGCCGAAGTCTTTTTCCTTGACGTCGAGCAGCACCAGGCGGCTGCCAGCCTGCTTGAGTTCGGGGGTGACGACATGCTGGAGGTCGCTGATGCCTACAGCGAAGGAGCAGAGTGTGGGCGGGACGTCGATGTCGTTGAAGGTGCCTGACATGGAGTCTTTGCCGCCGATGGCGGGAAGTTTCAATCCCATCTGTGCGTTGTAGGCGCCGAGGAGCGCTGCGAAGGGCTCGCCCCAGCGGTAGGGGTCGTTGCCGAGCTTCTTGAAGTATTCCTGGAAGGTGAGGCGTACGCGGGAGGCGTCGCCGCCTGCGGCGGCAATCTTGGCGACGGAGCTGAGGACGGCGTAGACGGCGCCGTGGAAGGGGGACCAGGAGGTCTGGTAGGGGTCCATGCCGTAGGACATGATGGTGACGGTGTCGCACTTGCCGTCAAGGAGTGGGAGTTTGCCGATCATGCTCTGTGTGGGCGTGAGCTGGTAGCGGCCGCCGAAGGGCATGACTACGCTGCCAGCGCCGATGGAGCTGTCGAACATTTCGACGAGGCCTTTCTGGGAGCAGACGTTGAGGTCGGAGAGGGTGGAGAGCCAGAGGTCTTTGTTGTTGTTGGGCTGAATGGGGTAAATGGGCTGGGTGGGCATGCTGACGCTTACCGTTGTCTCCTGGTGGGCGCCGTTGGTGTCGATGAAGCGGCGGCTGAGGTTGACGATTTCTTTGCCGCGCCAGTTGATGACCATGCGTGGCTCGGCGGTGACGGTGGCGACGACGGTGGCTTCGAGGTTTTCTTCGTCGGCGTAGCGGAGCATGAGGTCGACGTCCTTGGGGTCGACGACGACGGCCATGCGTTCCTGGCTTTCGCTGATGGCGAGTTCGGTGCCGTCGAGGCCTGCGTATTTCTTGGGGACGCGGTCGAGGTTGATTTGGAGGCCGTCGGCGAGTTCGCCGATGGCGACGCTGACGCCGCCAGCGCCGAAGTCGTTGCATTTCTTGATGATGGAGGAGACTTCCTCGCGGCGGAAGAGGCGCTGGATTTTACGTTCGGTGGGTGCGTTGCCTTTTTGCACTTCGGCTCCGCAGGTGGTGAGGCTCTTGGTGGTGTGGCTCTTGGAGGCGCCCGTGGCACCGCCGATGCCGTCGCGGCCGGTGCGGCCGCCGAGGAGGATGATGACGTCGCCGGGGTCGGAGGTGAGGCGTTTGACGGCGCGGCGGGGTGCTGCGGCGATGACGGCGCCTATCTCCATGCGTTTAGCGACATAGTTGGGGTGGTAGATCTCGTTGACGAGGCCTGTGGCGAGGCCTATCTGGTTGCCGTAGGAGCTGTAGCCGTGGGCGGCGGTGGTGACGATTTTGCGCTGCGGGAGCTTGCCGGGAAGCGTCTCGTTGAGGGGCTTGGTGGGGTCGGCGGCTCCGGTGACGCGCATGGCCTGGTAGACGTAGGTGCGGCCGGAGAGTGGGTCGCGGATGCAGCCGCCGAGGCAGGTGGCAGCGCCGCCGAAGGGCTCGATCTCGGTGGGGTGGTTATGGGTTTCGTTTTTGAAGTTGATGAGCCACTCTTCGCGGTTGCCGTCGATGGTGACGGGGACGACGATGGAGCAGGCGTTGATTTCGTCGGAGGGTTCCTGGTCGTCGAGGATGCCGGCTTTTTTGAGGCGTTTGCCTGCCAAGGTGCCGATGTCCATGAGGCAGACGAACTTGTCGGTGCGGCCGACGTACTGCTCTTTGTGGTCGGCGAGGTATTGGCGGAAAGCGCCTTCGAGGAGGGGGCGGTAGTAGCCTTCGTCGAAGTGGATGTCTTTGAGTTCGGTGGCGAAGGTGGTGTGGCGGCAGTGGTCGCTCCAGTAGGTGTCGAGGACGCGGATTTCGGTCATGGAGGGGTCGCGGTGTTCTTCGTCGTGGAAGTAGCGCTGGATGTGCTTGAAGTCGGCGAAGGTCATGGCGAGGCCGAGGCTGTCGTAGAGTTCGCGGAGTTGTGGTTCGGGCATGTCTTTGAAGCCGCAGAAGGTGATGACGTCGGCTGGTTCGTCGAAGTGGTCTTCGAGGGTTGCGGGCTTGGGTTCGTCGGTGACGCGGCTGTCGACGGGGTTGACGCAGTGCTTGATGACGGCTTGGCGTTGGTCGTTGCTGAGGGTGCCGCTTATGACGTAGGTTGTGGCTGATTTGATGATGGGCTCTTCGGCGTCGTTGAGGAGCTTGACGCACTGCTCGGCGGAGTCGGCGCGCTGGTCGAACTGGCCGGGGAGGTACTCGACGGTGAAGCAGAAGTCGTCCTGGCGGTGTGGGAATTCCTCGTCGTAGATGTCGTCGACGGGTGGTTCGCTGAACACTGTCTGCTTGGCCACGGCGAAGGTGGCGTCGGAGACGTTCTCGACGTCGTAGCGTATGAGCACGCGAACGTCGTCGGCGTTGATGCCGAGGTATTCGCTCATTTCGTTCTTGAGCTCCATGGCCTTGACGGCGTAGGGGGCTTTTTTCTCAACAAAGATTCTTCTAACCATATTGTTATTTTTCAATTTTCAAGTTTTACGTTTTACGTTTTGCGTTTTACGTTTTCCACGTTCCACTTTCAGCTTTACACTTCAATGAACTTTTCGGGGTATTTGGCCAGTTCCTTGCGGTAGAGGCGGCGGATTTTCAGGAGGTCGGCGTCGTAGTCGTCGGTGGTCCAGATGGCGTCGCCGATGCTGATTTCTTTTTTGCGGAAGTCGATGAAGGAGGGTATTAGCGGCACTTGGGCTTGGTGGGCTATCTCCCAGAAGCCGCGTTTCCAGCGCTTGACGGGCTTGCGTGTGGCTTCGGGGGTGATGGCGATGGAGAAGGTTTGGCCTTTGGCGAATTCGCGCACGGCGGCTTCGACCATGCCGTTGTGGCGGTTGCCACGGTCGATGGGAATGCAGCCGTTTTTGAGCATGAGGCCTTTCAGCGGCCAGCGGAAGAATTCTTTTTTGATGAAGACGTGGCCGTTGACGTCCATGGACCACAGGTAGGCGGCGCCGACGGTGAAGTCGGCGATGGCTGTGTGTGGCGCCACGACGAAGATGCAGCGGCGCAGCTCAGGGCGTGTGCCGGGCGCGGGAAGACGTAACTTCCAGCCTGAAAGCTTAACTATTGCAATCCAAATCTTCCTCATTTCGGACTGCAAAGATACGAAATTAATTGTAATTCGCGCAAAATGATTTATCAACAATACAATAACAGCCTGTGTGACGCTTGCATGTTACTGTTTGTCTGTGCGTTTTAAGTCGCAGGTGCAGTTGGCACACTTGCCTGTCTTGGGGTCAGCATTGGCGCAGGGACGCTTAAAAACCTTCTCCTTGTGGAGGAGCATCTTGATTCCAAGTCCCGCCATCATCAAGGCGATGGCGGCAATGGCGATTATGAGTACTATGAGTAGTGTTTTCATATTACATCGCATAAAACGCAAACTATTGTATTTTATTGCAATATTTGCCTGTTTTTTGCGTTATTTTGCAAAATCGCCACCATGAAGAAACAATTGATATTTGTCTTTTTTCTAGTTGTCGCAGTAGGCGCGACGGCTTGTACCAACCTTATTGTGGGCAAGAAGGCCTCGGTAGACGGCAGTGTGATGTGCAGCTATAACTGCGACGGCTTCGGCTTCGCGGGGTCGCTGTTCTATTCGCCTGGCGGCAGGCACGAGAAGGGCGAGAAGATTGCCGTCCGCGGCTGGGGGCCTACGCACGAGGGCCGCTATGTGGAGCAGGTGGAGTATACCTACAACGTGGTGGGCCTGATGAACGAGCGGCAGGTGACCATCGTCGAGACCACCTTCGACGGTCGCCTCGAGCTGCAGAACCGCGAAGGACTGCTCGACTATTTCAGCCTCATGCGCTTGGCGCTGCAACGCTCGGCGACGGCTCGTGAGGCCATACGCTGCATGGCCGAGCTGGTGGAGCAGTACGGCTATAACAGCAGCGGCGAGAGCATCACCGTGTGCGACCCCGACGAGGCTTGGATAATGGAGATTATCGGAAAAGGGGAGGGCCGCAACGGCGCCGTATGGGTGGCCCTGCGCATCCCCGACGACTGCATCTGCGCCCACGCCAACCTCAGCCGCATCTGCTTTTTCCCACGCGAAGGTGAATGCTGGGACAACGGCT
>JAEEGL016952613.1_pt1 | contig 14294 bp, 10 predicted proteins | sample 9134231 | NCBI WGS metagenome assembly JAEEGL01 (sample SAMN16246548, study PRJNA631951) | gut metagenome | biome: gut microbiome; feature: rumen; material: fiber-attached | host: Bos | place: Iran: Karaj | collected 2018-10 | reverse complement strand
CCCGGTACATACTCCGTATGTCACCCACGCTCCGACGTGACCCTCCGCCCTGGTGGTGAAATGGTAGACACGAGGGACTTAAAATCCCTTGGCCCGAAACGGCCGTGCGGGTTCGATTCCCGCCCGGGGCACAAGAAAGACCTTGTAAATTGCTGATTTTCAAGCATTTTGCAAGGCCTTCCTTTTCGAATTCCCCAGAATTGGCCACAATTTGACCACGTTTTTATAGTATTAAGCGAAGCACTCTTATGGGCCGGTCGGCGCCTTGATACTGAGTTTCATCGATCACGGTTTCTCCGGTGGGGATGAAACCGCATTTTTCCATTACCCGCCCGCTTGCAGGATTGTCGATGAAGTGCCCGGAGATAAGGGATTTGATATCAGTCATACAGCGGATATGCTCATTCATCAGCCCCAAAGCTTCCGTGCAAATACCTCTGTTCCAATAGGGTTTCGCAATCCAATAACCAATCAGAGGCTCGCCGTCACGGGCCGGCAGACTGCAATTGCACGACGGGCCGTAGCCTATGGCGCCTATAACTTCCCCGGCTTCTTTTAATTCTATGGCCCAGGTATTGGTGGCGTCACAAAAGACAGTCCGGATGACCTCCAGGCTCTCCTCTACGGACTGGTGCGGAGCCCAACCGGCCCGGGGACCGACATCGGGATCCGATGCCCACTTATACAACGCTGGAGCATCGCTGTCCCGCCAGGGACGGAGAATAATGCGGCCCGTTTCCATCACTCCATCGTAAAACAATTGCCCGGGAAGGCGTTTCTTTTCCTTTACCGGGAAGGAGGCATCGAATACTTCAAATGCTTCCGGATTCTCATCTGCGACGAAATACCCCTTGGGAGGACAATATGTCGCCTCTTCGATTCCGTTTGCCTTGAGCCAACCGGGAATCAGTTCCTGAGCTAGAAAGAAGGGAACCGGATCATCTTTGGGGAAGTCGTGATAATGGATGCCTCGTTTGCTGGCAAGGTCGAACCCCGCGTGCTTATAAAAGTCAATGTTACCCTCCATACAAAGGAAACCGATACCCGTTTCACGGGCCTTCTCAATGGCAAATTGCAACAACCGCAGCCCATATCCTTGCCTCTTATAGTCAGGATGGATGCAGATCGGGCCGAAAGTCCAGGAAGGCTTGTGCGTACCGTCAGGCAGCGCCAATTCTGCCTTGGAGAACATCACATGGCCGATCAACAGGCCATTCTCCTCCATTACGAAGTCCAGATCAGGAATAAAGTCAGGATTGTCTCTGTAACAATGCAGCACAAAGTGCTCTGTGCATCCAGGACGATATACATTCCAAAAGGATTCGCGAGTGAGGCTCTCAACTGCACGGAAATCTTCCGGCCTTTCAAGTCTGATTTTCATAGTATAGGGTCAATATCGGTTCCGATTTATCTAACCATCAAAGATAAGGCTTTACAGGGCTACTCACCAAACACGCACCAGCGGATCACCGGGATCCGGCGGAGGCCTTCATAGAGGAGCGGGGAGAGGACAAACACGGCAACGCCCAGGATCAGATACATGGCAACGGGCGGCAGCTGCGTATAGACCTTCATCATGTAGCCAAGGCTGGCAATCACCAGATAGTGAACGATGTAGATGCCGTAGCTGGAGCGCGTCATATAAGTTGCAAAAGGACTGGTGCAGTCAAAGCGTGCCTTGAACCAACCCATCATTGCCAGGCACATCAGCCAGCCGTAGAGCGAATTGAGCGGGCTGCCCAGGAATTGGGGCGAGGTATTATCCTGCCCAAAAGTCGTCACAACGAGGACGATCCCCGAGATAACTGCACAGACCATCAGCGGCACCCATGCTTTCGCCACCTTCTCCTGCACCGCGTCATGCGAGAAAACGAAATAACCTAGCAGGAAGGGCACAAGGTAGAAGAGCGGCTTGTACAGGTTCAGCAAGCCGTCCAGGCTTTCCGGGCGAGGATGCTGGATGAGCGTCTGCTCTCCGGCCCAGAAGAGGATGCCCAGCAGAATAATCGGCACGATGCCGGCCTTTCCGCACCAGGTCCAGAATCGGTCTTTGCGGTCGATTGCCCGAACGATCAGTAGTACGATACAGAGCAGCCAAAGCACTTGGATGAACCAGAGCGGCCCTGTGCCGCTGATCGCCCACATAATATACTTGGCGGGTCCTGGCATATTGCCCAGTGCTCCGGATTTGGCAGCAACGGCCGTATTGAAATACCCGATCATCCAGTGGAATACAAACAAGCCGATGGTCCCGGGTACAAGCAGTTTACGCGTGCGGGACTTGAACCACTCTTTGGCCGTTTTTCGCTCTAAGGCATATCGGGCGCTGATGCCTGCCAGCAAGAACAACAGCGGCATGAACCAGGGATACAGGATGTACATTACCACATCCTGGTACTGCGGTCCGTCGCCGAAGCCTCCGATCCCGCCGAAGACGCCCTTGTTGTTATAGAAATAGATGACGTGATAGAATAACACCAGCAGCACCGTCACCCAACGCAAATTGTCAATCCAGAGTTTTCTCATAGTAATTGGATCTTGTTTTATAAGGGCTTCCTATCTAATAGAAAAATGAGAATATCCGTCAGCAAAAGCACCAGCAAGCCTGCGAGGCCGGGACCCCCGATCAGCAGGTCATTGGCAGGCTCCACGAACATATTGGAGATTCCGACGACTCCGTTGAAAGTCCCATGCATGATGGCAGGGACGATGACAGAGCCGGATTTCTTGCGGAAATATAAGAGCAGGGGTGTGAGTAGTACACATAGCAGCACCATCATGAAGACTCCGGCCACGGGATGTTGAGGGTAATTATGTCCGTTCAGGATGAGCGGGAAATGCCAGAATCCCCAGATCACACCGATCAGCAGGCATTGAAGGAGAAAACTCTTTCCTTCAAATTCCTTAGGGAGAAAGCCCCGCCAGGCGACTTCCTCTCCAAATGCAAATACGGCATTGATTGTCGCTCCGGCGAGCATACCGCTTAAGGTGGTGAAAACGATGAACCCTCCAATCCCCATGCCCTCAGGCAGTTGGGACAGGGCCTGCCGCACGGGGATACTGTCGCTTGCCCAGTGAGCACCTGGCATCAAAAGCGAAACGCCCAGGATGGCAAACGCCAACACCGGGATGAGCAGCCAGCCGATCACCCACCAGCGGTTGAACTTCCACGAAATGCCGATGCCTTGGAGCACAGGCTCCTTGAAAATGAGCTGGGTTAAGACCACCGCCAGCAAGGGGAAGAACATGCAGATCGTAGTGAGGAGCGAGCGGATGATGGCCCCAGTGGTCCCTTCCGGGATATAATGGAGTGCCAGGCCGACTCCCATGATGGGAAGAAAGGCCAGGAGGATGAATGTGAGAATCTTTTTTGTATTCATGAAGAGGCTATTTCTTTAAACGTCCGCTTTTCCGGAGGGCTTCCCGCAGAACCCATTGCAACTGGGCGTTGGTGCTGCGGAGTTCATCCGCAGCCCAACGCTCGAGCGCTTCGAGTGTCTCCGGGTCAGCTCTGAAGACAAAGCTCTTGACCGATTCTTTCTCTTTGGCCATATTAATAAAGGCTACCGGAGTTCACTACGGGCTGGGCCGGCTCATCGCCGCAAAGGACCACCAGCAGATTGCTGACCATGGCGGCCTTTCTCTCTTCATCCAGATCCACGACGCCCTCCGCTTTCAGCTTGTCAAGAGCCATCTTGACCATGCTCACGGCACCATCGACGATCTTCTCACGGGCAGCGATGATGGCATCGGCTTGCTGGCGGCGAAGCATCACGGCAGCGATTTCCGGCGCATAGGCGAGGTAGTTGATCCGCGCTTCAGTCACATGGATGCCGGCCATGGAGAGGCGGTCGTTGAGGGTTTTGACCAGGCGCTCGTTGATCTCCTCCGCATTGGAACGGAGGGTGAGTTCGTCGGCCGTGTCGGGGTTGTCATAGGCATAGCAACCGGCCACCTGACGGAGCGCAGCATCACTCTGGACCCGAACAAAGTTCTCGAACGCCTGGGAGAGATAGCGGGCGGTACTGCCCTTCTGGCCGGCAGAGACGGGGGCCAGCGACTGGCTGTCGATCTCGAAGAGGGCTTTGTAAGTGTTTTCCAACTTCCAGACGAGCACCATGCCGATCAGCACGGGGTTGCCGGCCTTGTCATTGACCTTGATGGGCTCCGGGTTCAGGTTGCGGGCACGGAGGCTCACTCCCTTCTTGCTGAGGAGGGGATTGACCCAGTAAAAACCGGTCCGGGAGAAGGTCCCGCTATACTTTCCGAAGAATACCAGAACTTTAGCTTCATTGGGCTCAAGCTTGATGAAGCCATTCATGCAAAGGGCGAAAAGCGCCATGAGCAGGCAACCGGCGATCGCATATGTCGCCTGACTTTCCGCCAGCACAAAGCAGTAAATCGCACCGGCAAGGATCACTAAAACCAGAAGAAGGGCCAGGAAGCCGTTGATGACGAATCCTTTGTAGGTAAATTCTTTATTTTCCATGATCTTTGTTTAAAATAATATCATTTTGATATCACAAAGATACATAGAAAAACCACACTTCCAAATTTTTTGATGAAAAATTAAAAACCGTATCCGGCTTTCCGGCAGTACTCGATCGCAGCCGCATTGCCGCATTTGGCGGCCAGGGTGCTGTAATAGCGGGTCTTGCCAATGTCAGAAGAAGCATACTGCATGGCCAGATCATACAGCGTAAAGCCGAGGGTTTCATCCTTGAACTGGCTCTTCCGGATCTTTTTCTCGTCTGTGCCGAAGATCTTGCAATAGGCCTCTACAGCCGCTTCGTAATGGCGGATGGCCGCAGGCTTGTCGCCCTGGCGGGCGTAGCAGTCGCCAAGCGCGTCATACATCCAATAGTCGAGCGTCAGCGACTTGCCTTCGTTGTCCGCCAACCATTTGCGCGTCAGGGAGATGCAGTCGGCGTTGCGCCGCAGGATGTTGAGAACCATGGCATATTGATATTCGCTGTACATGGTCAGGGCACCCAGTTCTTGCAGCTGTTCGAATTCGTCTGCGGCAGCGGCATATTCCTTGGCTTCCATGTGGGCCTGCAGCTGACGGACCAACTGTTCCGCCGGGCTCAGTTCGGGCTGCTCCGTGGCAGGAGCGCTTCCTGCCTGGGCCTCTGCAGCTGCGATCTCGTCCTCGAAGCGGTCGTCGATGATCAGGCGGTTGCCCTCCTGCGTCACGGTCCCGAAACAATCAAAGGCGGCGTTGCCGACCACCAGCGGGACGTTTTGCTTCGTGATGACAAACGCCGGCAGGTTCTGCACGATGACGCGGCCGATCTTGAGGTTGCGGATCACAAAGGACGCGGCCTTGGTGGAAGTCCCGTCCGGCATCTTGGTCGTTGTCATGCCATTCACATCGGCGGGTTGGATGTAACCGTTCTCATACAGGAAGAGATAGGTTGTCGTGGACATGCTGGCATACCAGTTCTCCGGCGCATAATAGGTCTTGACGCCAACTCCGTTGACGGAGGCGTTCATGGTGTAGCGGCCGTCAGCCTCTTCGTTCAGCGCGATGACACTTTGGGCGCCGAGTTGGACGGTGAAAAGAAGAGCCGCCAGCAGGGAGAGCGAGATCCGTTTCATTCTTGTCATGAGTCAAGCAGATTGAGTGATCCAAAGATAGGAAAAAACAGCGCAAATCCCATTGTCGAAGAAAAGGAAAACGGAAGTTGTTGTGTGGTAAAAAGATAATCGGACGGGGGCGAAAAAGTGTGCCCGAAAATACAAGAAATAAAGGACAAAAACTGCATTCTACGCGCGTGAGACGGTGTTTTTTTGTTTAATTTTGCCCGCCAAAACTATAATAAATTATACGTCAACCAATATCAACCTATTCAAAAATTAATTATGGTAAAACGTTTTCTTATGGTAATGCTGACACTGCTCACGCTGGGTGTGTCGGCATTCGCCCAAACGGCAGTGACCGGCAAGGTCGTTGACGCGAAGGGCGAGCCCGTCGTCGGAGCCGGTGTCCAGATCAAGGGCACGAAGACCGGCGTCGTAACAGACTTGGATGGTAACTTCACCTTGGCTGTCAGGCCGGAAGCCACCCTCGTTTTCTCTTCCATCGGTTACAAGACTCAGGAAGTCCTGGTCGGCAACCGCAAACAATTCAACATCGTTCTTCAGGAGGATGCCCTTTCTCTCGATGATGTCGTCGTCGTGGCTTATGGTACCCAGAAAAGGAAGGATGTGACCGGTTCGCTGACGGAAGTCAAGTCCGATGTGATTGCGATCCAGAACACGACCACCGTTTCCCGAGCCCTCGAAGGCGCGGCCCCTGGTATTCAGGTCGCTTCCGTCGATGGTCAGCCGGGTTATGATATGGCCATCCGCCTGCGTGGCGTGAGCTCCACCAACGGCGCCTCCGCTTCCGCACTCATCGTCATCGACGGTGTCGCCCAGCAGGCAAACTCCACTTATGAGAATCCGCTCTCCCAGTTGGATCCCAACGACATTGCGTCCGTGACTGTCCTGAAAGATGCGGCTTCCACCGCCCTTTACGGTTCCCGTGCCGGTAACGGTGTCGTCTTGATCACTACCAAGCGCGGCGCGGAAGGCAAGGCTCAGATCTCCTTCCAGGGACGCTGGGGCTTCAACTCCATCGGTAACTACAACACCAACTCCATCGACACCGCCGCCGAGTACTATGAGTATGCTTGGAAGAGCATCTACAACTCGTATCGTTATGGCGTGAATGGCACCGGCATCCCCGGTGTGGACGAGAAGGGTTTCTACTACACCAATGTGGCCAATCCGAATCACACTGACGAGGAGGCCCGCCTGTTCGCCAGCCAGCATCTCTTCGACTATGCCGGCAGCGAGACTTCCTTCCAAAAGAATGCGCTCGGCAACAACATGGCGTATTTCGTCCCCGGAGCGACCTATGTCAACACGGGTGACGGCTCCAACTCCAGTTCCACGATGAAGGGCGCATATCTGGTCGATCCCGTTACGGGCCGGATCAACCCGGATGCCCGTCTTCTCTACACCAACGACATCGAAGACATTATGTTCCAGAAGGCTTTCCGCCAGGAATACAATGTCTCTGCCAAGGGCGGTACCGAGAAGTTCCATTACTATGCTTCCCTGGGTTATCAGTCAGATCCTTCCTACCTGATTGCCAGCAACTTCCAGCGTTTCAGCGGCCGTGTCAACATGGATGCCCAGATTCTTTCCTGGTTGAAAATCGGCGCCAATGTGGCTTATTCCAAGACGCGTACCCGTGCCCAGGCCGGTAAGTGGGGTTCCCGCCAGATCGGCGGCGCTTCCGGTAATGCGATGCAGCAGGTCAAAGGCTGGCAGCCGATCGTGCCGGTCTATGAGATTGACCCTTACGGCAATTATTCCCTGGATGCGGACGGTGAAAAGATCCTCAATGTTTACAACAACTCTTTCTCCCCGCTCGGTGTCAATCACAAGTCTGATCGGACCTTCAGCTACGACTTCCTTTATGTCGCCAAGACCAACATCGAGTCCCAGAACATTTCGACCTGGACCAGCCGCCTTTTTGCAGACGTCCATTTCCTGAAGCATTTCAACTTCAACATCAATTTCAACATGGATGAGACGAGCTGGCGCCGTGACATGTACATGAACCACATTGCCGGCCGTGCTACGCCGACGGGCAACCTGGGTATCAAGACCTACAGCCGCCGTATCATCAATACCCAGCAGCTGCTGACTTACAACCAGGATTTCGGCAAGCACCACGTCGATGCGATGATCGGCCATGAGTATGAGGACCTGGGCAAATCCAGCCTCAACTTCGGTTCCGCTTATGAGTTGATCGCCGGTTATCCGATCTGGGGTAACTTCGTCGGCCATTATGTCAATTCGGGCGGTGAAAACGCTACGACTCCGGGTTTCTCCAACGATATCTACCGTACGGAATCCTATCTGAGCCGTTTCAACTATAATTTCGACCAGAGATACTATCTCTCCGCTTCCCTCCGTCGGGATGGTGCGTCCAAGTTTACCCGCGACAACCGCTGGGGTACGTTCTGGTCTGTCGGCGCAGGCTGGCGTTTCTCCGAGGAGCCTTTCCTCGCCGGTGCCAAGGACTGGTTGGATAACGCGAAACTGCGTGCCAGCTACGGTGTCACCGGTAATGCCAACGGTTTGACCGATTACTACCTCAACCATTATTGGTACTACGGAGTTACGACTTGGAAGGATGGTGCCACCGGCACCGGTATTCCGGACAAGACCCGTATCGCCGACAACGGCCTCGTCCGTACCGACAAAACCTGGGAGAACATCCACGAGTTTGATCTGGGTCTGGACTTCAGTATCCTGCGGAGCCGCCTCACCGGTGCCGTGGACTTCTATGACCACAAGACCGTCAACTCCCTGTTCAACCAGTCCGTTTCCCCGCTGGCCAGCAACGGTAATACGACCCTCCAGAAGAATGCAGCCCAGATACGCAACCGCGGTATCGAGATCGAACTCGACGCTGACATCGTCCGTACCCACGACTTCACCTTCTCCGTCGCCCTCAACGGCACCCACTATCGCACGACCCTCGTCGGTGTCCCGGCCGACCAGATCCCTTACTGGGATGAAACGATCGACCTGCCGGAGGGCTGCTGGACCGTCCAGACGGAAGACATGGCCCAGGCCGGTACCGCTGGTCACGCCGGCCGTGGTATCTTCTACCTCCGTGGCGAAGGCAGGGATCTTTTCAACCTCTATATGCCTAAATATGCAGGTGTGGACGAGGCTTCCGGTCTGCCGCTCTACTGGCACCGCGTGACCTATTACGATGTGAATAAGAATGAGACGACCGGTATCCTCGAGCACGGTGGCCGTTATGCCCAATACAAGGTCGGAGAAGATGTCAAGACCAATGTGGCGGCCGATGCTTCCAACTATGAGGTAGGTTCCGCGGTACCGGCTTGGATCGGCGGTCTCGCGCTCAACTTCCGTTGGAAGAACCTCGACTTCAGCATCAACTCCGCCTACCAGCTCGGTGGCAAGTTCTTCTCGATGGAGTATTCCCAGCACTTGTTCCGCGGCTCCTCCTTCGGTGGTTCCCGCATCCCGATCTCCAAGTCGGTCGTCGGCAATACCTGGACCGAGTCCCAGAAGAATGCCCGCTTCCCGATGCAGTGGTTCCCGAGCTCAGCCGCCAGTTCCCAGTATCTGGATGGCGCCCTGCTGCCGGGTACCCACAACTATACGGACATGAGCCTCTTCGACGCGAGCTACTTCCGTGTCAAGAACCTCACGCTCGGCTACACGCTTCCTAAGAAGCTGACGCAGCGCGTGATGATCAGCGGCCTGCGCATCTATGCTTCGGCCGACAACGTGCTTCTCTTCTCGAGACAAAAGGGTGTCGATCCGACGATGTCCATCATCGGCGGTAAGGAAATCGATACCTATGTCTATCCTCAGATGCAGACCTATACGATCGGTGTTAATCTTGACTTCTAATCGGATATAAAGATGAAAACATATAAAATTTTAGCGGCTACCGCCATCTTGACCCTGGGTCTGGCTTCCTGCTCCAAACTGCTGGATGTCTCCAACCCCAACTATTTCACGGATGACCAGATGGCTGAATTCATGAGCAGCAGCCCGGAAGCTGAAGAGCAGGTCCTGACCGGCCTTGTCGGAAACCTTCCCGCCTACATCAACATCTACAATGCGGTCATGAACGGAGGTTATTCCAATTCTTCCGCTTACGAATCCAACTTCGAGTTCCGTCGTTTCTGCCAGTCCGGCGATGTCGTCGAAGGCGACGCTGAGAACCAGGGCGGCTTCTCCGCCTATTATCAGAACCTTGCCAGCAACACTTACTGGAGAAGGGATCAGGAGACCAACAACTATGGTTACTACATGGGCCCCGTCCTGAAGATCGGTCCCGCCCAGAAGGCCCTCGACTTTATCACCGCCGAAAAGGCTGAGAAGTATCCTTCCATGCGTGCCAGCCGTGCCCAGGCCCTTACCTTGAAAGCCGTGGCTTACATGATGTTGATGGAGCGCTACACGGACCTCAAGGATGTCACGTCCACCACCCAGCAGGGTTGGCCTGTCTACGACAAGTACGACTACAACAGCCCCATCGAACCCCTTTCCGTCGCAGCGACCTGGAAGTGGATCAACGATACGTTCAAAGAGGCGGTGGATTTGTTCCACTCGTCCAACTATGGCAAGGACGGTTATACGATCGGCAAAAGCGCCAGCGAGATCTATGATATCGACTGCGCCGTCGCCCAGTACTACCGCTGCCGCGCTGCTCTCGACAGCAAAGAGTGGGCGACCGTCATTGAGGCCGGTTCGGACTTGATGAAACACATGCCCAACCTGATCAAGGCGGACGATTACGGCATGCTGGCTTCCCAGTTGGAGCTTGTCAACGGCCGCTCCGGTGTCAGCGAAAGCAAACCCAACGGAACTGGTTGGACGGGTGATTTCAATGCGGCTGAGAATGCGTTCTTCAACCTTGAGAAGAATCCCGAAGCCATCTTTGGCGGTGCCCGCGGCACCACCAACGTCTTCTGGAGCCTGGATGGGCTGAATTCCCTCAAGAACGGCCCTTCCGGATATTATCAGGTGGATCAGTTGATCTATGATGCCCTTTCTGACAACGACTGCCGCAAGGCTTGCATCCTGCCTGAGGACTTCCACAATTTCCATGTATACTCCAACAACGGCAAGGACACGACGTGGTTCAAATACACGATGCCCAAGTACACCTCGCTCAAGTGGGCGGCTTCTTCGGCCATCGGCTATCCGAGCCATTCCAACGATGCGGCCACGGCCGACAACATCTATCTCCGTTCGTCCGCCGTCTTGCTGATGGTTGCTGAGGCGTATGCCCAAAGCGGCAAAGAGAACGAGGCGAAGGCGATGATCGACAAGCTCCTCGCTTCCCGTACGCTGCCGAATGCCCCTGTGATGACCTGCGCGAACACGATGGCTGGCAAATCTGCCCTTGACATTGTCAAGCTGCAGTGGCGGATCGAGATGTGGGGCGAAGGCGACTGGTCCTTCTTCAACCAGAAGCGCTGGGGCGTGCAGAATCAGCGTGGCTCCAACCACTGGAGCAAGACGCAGGTCCCTGCTGAAGGTTGGACCTGGGAGATCCCCCAGAAGGAGCGCCAGGGCAATCCTTACTGGAATTAATGTTACACGTCAGTAAATCATGAATACAATGAAAAAGATAAGCTATATCTTCATGACGGGCCTTGTGGCCGCGCTTGCCTTGGCATCTTGCGTGCAGAAGGAAGAGCTGCGCCCCGACCTCCAGGGTGTGACCGTCAACGATTCCGCCGTCAGCCTGATGGTCGGTGAGACCAAGTGCATCGACTTCGTGCTCACGCCGGACAAGGCCAAGACGGACGATCTCCTGTGGGTCTCCTCCGACAGTACCGTCGCCGTCGCGAACGGCGGCTGGGTCAGTGCACTCAAAGACGGCTCTGCCGTCATCACGGCCAAGAAAGAAGGAAAGGAATTTGGGAAAGTGACCATCAATGTCGATAAGTACAAGGTCACCAGCGTGACCCTGGATTTCACGGAGGCCATCTTGATCAACGGCAATTCGATGACTGTTGAAGCCACCGTGAAGCCGGACAATGCCAGTTTCCCGAGTGTGAGTTGGACCTCTTCCGATCCTACGGTCGCCGAAGTGGACCAGACGGGCAAAGTGACTTCGCACAAAGCCGGTACGACGGTCGTGACCGCTACCGCCGACGGGGTCAGCACCAGCTGTACCATCCGGGTGATCGATGCTGATGACTTCGACATCAACACCAGCGCGGATGCCGGCTCTATCGCCATCTATGGCGGCAGCCAGGCCGAAATCAAGCCTACGGGCGACAACTTCCTTTCCTATAAGGACGGTGTGGCTTCCTGGGGCGAGAATACGACGGGCGCGGTCCGTACGGCTTCCCTGAACCTGAGCTCCGGAAGCAAGATCAAGGTGACCCAGGCCACCCGGAAATCGGCAGACTTCCTCGGCAAGTACAACTTCACCAGCAAGGTCTTCTCCAAGGATGCGGGCCGTTCAGGCGTTGCCGCCGGCAACTCCATCACCGTCCCGGCCACCTTCTCCACGGTGGAGAACCCGGAGACCCTCAAGGGACCTGACGGCAAGATGTACACGAACAACATCGCGATCCGCGGCCTGCTCGGTGACATCGTCGTTGCGGCGACCGTCGCAGCCGACGAAGAGGACGGGGTTAAAGTCGGTGTCTTCGTAGACAGCCGCAAGGCCCAGAAGACGGACAAGGGTAAAGACGGATATGACTATATCGCAGTTCTCCCTGGTTACGGTGCCGGCTTTATCAGCGCAGCCTATCAGTTTGTTCCTTACCCGGTCACGACGGAGTCTGACTATGCCTGGATCTGGTTCAAGGTCAGTGAAGAAGGCAAGATGCTTCGCTATGCCAACGACAACAAGCAGAAGTTCAAAGCGTTCGGCACCAACGGCGCCGCCGCTGACTTCTATGCCATCGCCATCAGCCTGGTGCCTTGTAAGACGGAGGAGATCGCGAAGGATCAGTTGGATAGCGCTTGGTGGGTCGTCTATCAGGCCAACCCGAACAACGTGATCGCAGACGGTCTGACCTTCCTGAAAGACTAAGTTCGTCAGGAATTGAAAAGAGGGAGGGATCGGCTTGGGCCGGTCCCTCCTTTTTATTACTTTATTCTCCATCTATTTTTGTATCTTTGTACGTTTATACGTGAAAACCTAATACCTTAAAATATGTCCAATTATTTTTATGACATGCTCCCGAAGGAGGAGTTCGAAAGGATTCCTTACCTTCCTACCATGGGACAATTCGTGGACTGGTTCACCCGGGAATACGCTGATCTTCCGGCCCTTTCTGACCAAGCCCACACCATCACTTACAAAGAATTGGGTGAGCGGGTTGCCCGCCGTCGCGCCTTTATTGAGGCCCAAGGTCTTCCGAAGGGCGCTCATATCGCGATCTTCGACCGCAACAGCCTGGATGCCATCGAACTCTTCCTGGCCGTTACCTCGGCTGGCTATGTTGCGATGAATTTCCCGGCGTCCCTGCCGGAAATGGCTGTCATCGGTTCTTGCATGAAGTTTGACATCGCCGCGATGTTCGTGCGCGACGAGTTCGCTCCGCTGACGGCTAAGTTGCAGGGCGTGAAAGTGTTCCCGACTTGCAGCATCGCCGATACGGAGGCTCCTGTCACGGTGCCCGATCCGGATGCGCCGGCCGCCATTTTCTTCACCGGCGGTACTACCGGTACGCCAAAAGGCGCTGTCCTGAGCCACCATGCGCTGATGCGGGGCAATTACAACGCTATTTTCAAGCCCGGCAAGGTGATCGGCGTCCACCGCTATATTGCCCTGCTGCCACTGAGCCATGTATTCGGCCTGATCGCCGGCACGATGGGCTGCTTCTATACCGGCAACCTCATCTTTACCTGCGAGGATATGAAGGCGACCATCGGCAAATTGCCGGCCCTCAAGCCGACCGTGCTCGTGATCGTTCCGGGGGTCTGCGACATCCTGGCCGGTCTCGTAAAAATGTACGGTCCCGGTTTCCTGGGTGGCGATTTGAGGATGATCATTGCCGGCGCCGCCAATGTGCCGCCGCGTCTTGTGACCATTTTCTCCGGCTTGGGTGTAGAGTTCTGCTTCGGGTACGGCCTCACCGAGACTGCCAACCTGACTTCGGCCAACGCCGACGCCCTCACGCATCCGACTTCCATTGGCAAGATTTATCCCGGCCAGCAGACCCGTGTCGTGGACGGTGAACTCCAGATCAAAGGTGACAATGTTTTCTCTGGCTACTACAAGGATCCGGAAAAGACCGCCGAGGCCTTTACAGAGGACGGCTGGTTCCGCACCGGTGACCTGGTCCACTTCGATGAAGAGGGCTTCCTCTACATCACTGGCCGCATCAAGAACCTGATCGTCTTGTCCAACGGCGAAAATGTCAGCCCCGAAAGCCTCGAGGAGCCCTTCTATGCCGATCCTTGCGTCCGTGATGCAATGGTCAAAGAGGACGACCTCAACGGCAATCCGGTCATCGCCGTCGAAATCCTGCCCTTCATGCCTGCCTTTGACGGCAAGCCCTGGGAGGAGGTCGAGGCCTATATGGATGCACTGGTCAAAAAGATCAACGCCACCCTGCCGAGTACCCATCAGATCCGTAAAGTCACCGTGCGCACGGAAGATTTCAAGCGCACCGGCAGCATGAAAGTCGCCCGCGTATGACCAGACAAGAAGTATTCGACGGCCTCAAGGAAGTGATCGCCGTCCTCCGTCCTGCGACGGACCTTTCCGAAGT
>JAEEGL016544526.1_pt1 | contig 14294 bp, 10 predicted proteins | sample 9134231 | NCBI WGS metagenome assembly JAEEGL01 (sample SAMN16246548, study PRJNA631951) | gut metagenome | biome: gut microbiome; feature: rumen; material: fiber-attached | host: Bos | place: Iran: Karaj | collected 2018-10 | reverse complement strand
TACAGAGAGTATGTGAATCCTGTTAACGCGGGTACATGTGAGGACCGCATTGTCTACAGGAGTGAAACGCCTCTGGGTGCAGTGATCACCGGTGCAGAAGAAGTGACCGGCTGGACAAACTATCAGGGGGATGTTTGGACCGCCCGGGTTAAAAACGGGGTATTTGGAAACTATAATCCATATACTACGCTTGTATACGGTGACTGGTATTTTGCAGCACCCAACAAGCATACCGGATGCGTGTGGTTAAATGACGAAGCACTTTACGAGGCTTTAAGCATCGAAGAGTGTCTGTCTGCAGAAGTTTATGACTGCTCCTGGGATCCGGAAAAGTCCCGGAGAAAATGGTTTGCTACCCAGGATACCAAGACTAATGAGACGGTATTTTATGCCAATTTCGGAGGGGCAGATCCCAATAGGGAAAAGGTGGAGATCACCGTAAGACGGGAATGCTTCATGCCGGAAAGCGAAGGGATCGGCTATATTACCGTAAGCGGCTTTAATATCAATAAAGCGGCAACCACCTGGGCTCCTCCCGCAGCCTATCAGGACGGTATGATCAGCCCTCATTGGAGCAAAGGCTGGATCATCGAAGATTGTGAGATCTGGGGAAGTAAGTGCGCCGGTATCTGTGTGGGACGTTACTATGACCCGGAAAACAGCAATTTCTATACCACTCAGCACGTAAAGAGTCCTACCCAGATGGAGAGGGATTCCGTATGTCGCGGTCAGTTCTACGGATGGCTTAAGGAAAACATCGGCAGCCATATCATCCGCCGCAACAATATCCACCACTGTGAGCAGGGTGGTATCATCGGCCGTATGGGCGGTGTATTCAGTGTGATCGAGGATAATCACATTCATCACATCAACAACATGATGGAGCTTGGCGGAGCGGAGATCGCCGGTATCAAGATGCATGCAGCTATTGATGTCGTAATGCGCCGCAATCATATCCATCACTGTACCATGGGGATCTGGTGCGACTGGGAAGCGCAGGGGACAAGGATCACCCAGAATCTGTTACATGATAATCAGCGTCCGGGCTTTGCAAAGCAGTTAGAGGGCGGTATGACCTGTCAAGATATCTTTGTGGAAGTAAGCCACGGCCCTACGCTGATCGATAACAATATCCTGCTGTCGGATGTTTCTCTTCGTATTGCTACGCAGGGTGTCGCTATGGTCCACAACCTGTGTGCGGGATCCTTTACCTTTGTGGGAGACGGAACGACCTGGAGATATACGCCGTATCACATGCCGCATCGTACCGAGGTGATGGGCTTTATGACCATCCTTCACGGAGATGACCGCTTCTACAACAATATCTTTATCCAGAAGTGGCCCTCTGAGGATCTGGTACTTCTAAGTGACTCCGCACCGGATGAGAAATATGTGGAGAACCGTAAAGTAGGAACCTACTGTTTTGATGAGTATCCTGCCTATGAGGAGTGGATCGCCCAGTTTGATATGGACGAAACCTATCCCAACATGCGTAAGCACGAAGCACCTCATTTTGGCCATCTGCCCGTATGGATCGACGGTAATGCATATTTTAAGGGAGCAGCAGGCTATCAGAAGGAAAAGAATGCCTTTACGGACAATTCCGCTTCTGCCTATGTGGATGTAAAAGAGCAGGATGGAACCTGGTCTCTGGATACCAATCTCTACGAACTGCTGAAAGACTTTAAGGTAGATATGATTGACACGGAAATCCTCGGAAAAGCTTTTGAACCCCAGCAGAAGTTTGAAAATCCGGACGGAAGTCCCATAACCTTTGATGTGGATTACCTGGGAGACCATCGGTCTGCCCTTGTTATCCCCGGACCTTTTGCTACGGCAGAAGATGCAAAGAAAGATCTCTACGGAAAGCTTGCTATAGAGTAAGGCTGATCCTTCCGAGAAGATAGTTGAAAGAAGAATGGGAAAAGCCTGCGGCAAAACGTCGCGGGCTTTTTCTCTGTCCGCAGCGATCTGCCGAAAACTTCTTGACAAAGAAATCAAAGAGGGAGTACTCTATGATAGTTATCAGCGATCACTTATAACCTGCCGAGGTTTTTATGCCGAGAGATAAGTCCTTAAGCCATGAACGGGTGAACAAAGCCATGAAGGAGGAATTCCTGGAAAAGGGTTATGAAGATGCCTCCATACGAAGCATCGGGGCCAGAGCCGGGATGACCAGTGCGGGACTTTACCGGCATTATACGGACAAAGAGGCGATGTTCTCTGCCCTGGTGGATCCGCTGATCGACAGCATCCGGCATTGGACCGAGCGTCATACCGGCAGAAAGCTTTCTGCGGCAGATGCCGGAGGAGGGAAAGAGGATTTCTTTGGGGAGTCCTTTATGGATCTGGTAAAGGATGTGATCCTGCCGGCAAGAGAGGAGTTTATCCTCTTAATGAAGTGTTCTGCAGGAACAAAGTATGAGAATTTCCTGCATAACTACGTGGAAGAGAATCAGCGATTGTTTCTGGAAGCCATACAATATCTTAAGAAAAAAGGCTATCCGGCCGCCAATCTGGATGAGGAGGAATTGCACATGTTGCTTTCCGCATATCTGACTGCATGTTTTGAGCCCATCATACATGACTATGATGATGAAAAGATTGAAAAATATCTGAATACGATCCAGGAGTTCTTTATGCCGGGATGGTTAAAGATCATGGGAATTAAGTAAAAAGAGCCGTAAGGCTCTTTTTTCTTTGGTTAGTGATCGATTTTGAGTTTGCGATAACTAACCACAATGACAAAGCGATCTGTTATGAAACTTTTCATATAGATAAAAAACAGCAAAGGAGAACGACATTGGGAAAGACAGAAAAATACGATCATATGAAGCTGATCGGAAAGTATGCGGGGGGTTATAAACACCTGATCACCACGGGAAGATTCCTGGCCGGTGTCAGCGGCGCTTTGACGCTGATCCCCTATTATTTAATCTGGAAGATCATCAGATGTGCAGTAAACGGAGAGGAGCTTAACAAGGTAAGCCTGTATGCCTGGACGTCGGTTGGCGTGATCATCGGTGCGCTCCTTATCTATATAGCGGCGCTATTTTGTACCCATGTGGCAGCTTTTCATGTGCAGACCAATATGAGAAGCGCTTTGATGCATCGGATCATCACCCTTCCTCTGGGTATCTTTGATGAAGACGGAACCGGCAAGATCCGTCGGATCGTTTATGATTCTACGGAAGCTACGGAAACCTATATCGCTCATAATCTGGCAGACAAAGCCGTTGCAGCGGTTACTCCTGTTGGACTGCTGGTTTTGCTGTTTGCTTTTAACTGGAAGATCGGCCTTCTCTGCCTGATCCCCACAGCGCTGGGATTTGCATGCCTTTCTTCCATGATGGGAAGCAGCATGCAGCAGAAAATGAAAGAATATCAGGATGCTCTGGGCAAGATGAGCAGCGAAGCCACGGAATATGTCCGGGGCGTACCCGTTGTAAAAACCTTCGGACAGACGGTTTATTCCTTCAAGCGTTTTAAGGCCTGCATCGACGGTTACAAAAAATGGGTAACGGAGTACACGTTAATGCTCAGGATCCCCATGTGCGGATTTATGACCTGCGTCAATGCGGTATTTGCCTTTATCGTCATCGCAGCCTACATGGTAAGTAAGAACGGGATTGAAAATGCAGATATCTTAAACATCATGTATTACATCATCATTACGCCCTTAGTTACCATCGCTCTTACCAAGCTTGCCTACTCCGGCGAAGCGGAGATGACCCTGATCGATGCCTTAAAGCGTGCGGATACCATCCTTGCCATAGAGCCCTTAACCGAAGGAAAGGGAACGGTAGTGCCCGCCGATCACAGCATTACGCTTAAGAATGTATCCTATCGATACAAAGATGCCGGAAAGGATGCGGTAGAAAATGTATCCCTTTCCATCAAGCCCGGCGAGCATGTCGCCCTGGTAGGGCCTTCCGGTTCCGGTAAGACCACGCTGGCGCAGCTCATGGTCCGCTTCTTTGACGTAACGGATGGCGCCATTTTACTTGGCGGCGTGAATGTAAAGGATATTCCTCAGAAAAAGCTTATGGAACAGGTATCCTTTGTGTTCCAGGACAGCCGGCTGATCAAAAAGTCGATCCTGGAAAATGTACGAATGGGCAGACCGGATGCAACGGAAGAAGAGGTGTTAAATGCCCTTAAAAAAGCCCAGTGCATGGATATCATCGATAAACTGCCCAAGGGGATCCATACTGTGATCGGAGAAAAGGGAACCTATCTCTCCGGGGGCGAGCAGCAGCGTATCACCATTGCCCGTGCGGTGTTAAAAGATGCCCCTATCCTGATCCTGGATGAAGCCACCGCCTTCGCAGATCCGGATAATGAAGCAAAGGTGCAGGCTGCTTTTGAAGAGTTATCCAAAGATAAGACACTGATCATGATCGCCCACAGGCTCAGTACCGTTATGAATGCAGACAGGATCTTTGTACTGGATAACGGCAGATGCATCGAATCCGGAACCCATGATGAGTTCATGGCAGAAAACGGATTGTACCAGCGCATGTTTGAAGAATATACAAGATCCATTCAGTGGAAGGTAGGTGCCTGAAATGATAGAGAAATTACAACATAAGTATGCCCTTTCCAGACAGGGCGCCATCGATATGATAAAAGCCAGCATCAGTGTAACCTGCACCAACTTAAGCTACATGATGTCAGCGGGGATCCTGTATACCCTGATAAAGGACCTTTTGGAAGGCAATCTGTCCACAGAACGGATCCCCTTTTATGCCATCAGTTCCGTCATTATCCTGGCGCTGATCTTTGTGACCAATTACATACAGTATAATGCTACCTTTCTGACTACCTACCGGGAAAGCGGTGTGCGTAGAACCGCCATTGCGGAGAAACTCCGTAAGATCCCCCTTTCCTATTTCGGGAAAAAGAATCTGGCTGACCTTACCACCAACATCATGGGGGACTGCGCACTGATCGAAACGGCTTCCAGCCACTGGATCCCGGAACTGATCGGAGCGACGGTTTCTGTATTTTTAGTAGGTGTCAGCCTGTTTATCTTCTTTGACTGGCGGATGGTCCTTGCCAGCTTCTGGGTGATCGTTGTCTCCTTTATCATCGTGATCACCTGTTCCGGCGCAGAAAAAAGAGCGGTTCGGAAAAATCAGGCCGTCAAGATGGCTATGGCAGACGGTGTTCAGGAATGCCTGGAATCCATCCGGGATCTGCGGGCCAATAACGCACAGGACAGTTACATGGAGGAGCTGGACGGGAAGATAAGAAAAGTCGAAAAGTTTGCCCTCTCTACCGAGATCAAGATGGCCATCTATGTGAATTCGGCGGCTATCGTCTTAAGGCTGGGTATCGGAACTACGGCAGTTGTCGGCGGAGCCCTTTTTGCTACCGGTCAGATCGATCTTTTAACATTCTTCATGTTTATGATGCTGGTTGCCCGTTTGTATGACCCCATGCAGATTGCTCTTACGAATTTTGCTTCCATTGTTTCTGCCGAGATCCAGTGCGAACGACTGGATGAAGTATTAAGCCACGAGATACAGACCGGCTCTGAAGAGATGAATCATCAGGGATACGATATCGTATTTGATCATGTTGGCTTTAAGTATGCAGAGGATACCGATGTCTTAAAGGATGTCAGTTTTACTGCAAAACAGGGAGAAGTAACCGCTCTGATCGGTCCTTCCGGTGGGGGCAAGACCACCATCTCCAGACTGGCCGCTAGATTCTGGGATGTAAACAGCGGCAGGATCACTCTTGGCGGAATGGATATCTCCGGGATCGATCCGGAAGTGCTCCTTACGAATTATTCCATTGTTTTCCAGGATGTAACCCTGTTTAACAATTCCGTTATGGAGAATATCCGGATCGGCAGACAGGGGGCAACCGATGAGGAAGTCATGGAAGCCGCCAGACTTGCCAACTGCGATGCCTTTGTAAAGCTTTTGCCCGATGGCTATAACACCAACATCGGAGAAAACGGAAGCGAACTGTCCGGAGGAGAGAGACAGAGGATCTCCATTGCCAGAGCCTTCTTAAAGGATGCACCGGTGATCCTGTTAGATGAAGCAACGGCATCCCTGGATGCGGAAAATGAGACTGCAATCCAGGAAGCCTTATCCAGACTGATCAAAGATAAGACTGTGCTGATCATTGCACATCGTATGCGTACCATCGCAAACGCCGATCATATCGTGGTATTAAAGGACGGAACCGTAGCAGAGCAGGGAAGCCCTGCAGAGCTTTCTTCTGCTGACAGCATCTACAGCCATATGACCAGACAGCAGATGATCGCACAGAACTGGAAAATGTAAATTATAAAAGAGGAGATAAGTGAAAATGAAGAAATTAACAGCAAAAGATTTTATTACTATCGGTATTTTTACAGCCATCTGGTTTGTAGTGGAGTTCGCCTTTGGAATGCTTGGCTATATCCATCCCTATGTGGTTGCGGCATATGTGGTGATGCTTCCTCTGGCAGGTGCCATTCCCATGATGCTTTTTTACTGCAAAGTGGATAAGTTTGGAATGATCACCATTATGTCCGTTCTGATCGCCATCATCATGTTCGTGACCGGAATGGGATTTCTGGGAGCGCCCTTTATCATCGTAGCGGGACTTGCTGCGGACCTTATCGCCAAAGCAGGCGGCTATCGCAATTTTAAGCTGATCGTGATCAGCTACGGCGTGTTCTGCATGTGGATCTGCGCCAACTATTTTCCGGTGATCGTCACCGCAGAGTCTTACAGACAGGATCTGCTGGATGGCGGCTTTTCTGCCGAGTATGCGGACACCCTCTTTAAAGCCATTAATTATAAGACCATCGCTGTACTGCTGATTATATGCGTTCTGTTTGGATTTATCGGTGCATTTCTTGGAAAGGCAGTTGTAAAAAAACATTTTGAGAAAGCGGGAATCGTTTAATGGAAATCAGACTGGATCCACGAACCAAGTTGTACATGATCCTGATCGTATCGGCCATCGTTATGATGAGTGCCACAACGCCTCTTTTATGGACCGTCAGGATCCTTATGACCATGATCCCCATCCTGCTTTTGACCGCAGAGAAACGCTATGCCAGCGCACTGCGTTTCTTTGCGCTATATGTAATTGCCCTGCTTCTTACGGTATATTTTCTTTCTGCAGATTCTGGCGGAATGCTAAGGACCTTGTTTACCGGTTATTGCGGCATCGTCGTACAGTTCCTTCCGGCCTTTATAACGGCCTGGTATGTGGTCAGGACAACCGCGATCGATGAATTTATGTCCGCGATGCAGAAAATGCATGTGCCGGATGGCATCACCATTTCTCTGGCAGTAGTCATGCGGTTTTTTCCTACGATCAAAGAAGAGTATGGCTCTATTCGGGACGCCATGAAGATGCGGGGGATTTCCTTTGCAGGAGGGAATGTTATGAAGATGCTGGAGTACCGGATGATCCCTCTGCTTTTTTCCTGCGTGAATATCGGAGATGAATTATCGGCTGCGGCCATTACAAGAGGTCTTGGAGGAGAAGTTAAAAGAACCAGCGTTGTGGAACTTAGGATGCATGCCGCAGACTATCTGCTGATGGCGTTCTTTACGGCTGCAACCGTTATCTTTGTGTTCTTTAAATATGTGAAAAGATGAAAAATATCGTAGAGATCAAAAATGTAAGCTTCCATTACAAGGGCAGTGATGAGGGGCTTTTAAAAAATGTATCTTTGCAGGTAAAGGAGGGGGAAACCCTCCTTCTTTGCGGTGCTTCCGGTTCCGGAAAGACCACGCTGATCCGTCTTATGAACGGACTGATCCCTCATTATTATCCCGGAGAACTGGAGGGATCGGTGATCGTTGCAGGGCGCAACATCCGTAATACCCAGCTCTATGAGCTGGCAGGGACGGTGGGAACCGTTTTTCAGAATCCCAGAAGTCAGTTCTTTTCAGTGGATACCGATGGAGAGATTGTTTTTGGACCGGAGAATATCGGGTTAGACCCTTCTGAGATAAGGAAACGAGCTGCCCTGGTCACAGAGGAAATGCACCTTAAAAAGCTTCGTGGCAGGAGCCTGTTTGAGCTTTCCGGCGGCGAAAAGCAGAAGATCGCCTGCGCAAGCGTATCTGCCCTGCTCCCGGATGTGATCCTTTTGGATGAACCTTCGTCAAACTTAGATCAGAGAGCCATCGCGGAACTTAGAGATGCGATCCGAAACTGGAAAAAGCAGGGGAAAACCATCATCCTCTCGGAGCATCGCTTATGGTATTTAAAGGATGTGGTGGACCGTGTCATCTACATGGAGCATGGGGATATTGCAGGAGAATGGACAGGCAGTGATTTCTTTTCCTTTTCGGATGATCGGATCCGGGAACTGCAACTTCGGCCGGTGCGAATGGATGAGAAAATGATCGAACCCTTTTGGGAAATGCCTGCGGCTGCTGATCCTGATGGGTTATCCCCGGAGAAAGCAAATAAGATCCGGCTGAAGGATTTTTATTTTTCCTATCAAAGAAGGCCCTATCTGATCCGTAAGAAAAAACTGACCCGGGCGGATGCGGACATCCTCAGTTTAAATGTAGAGGATCTTACGATCCCCAGAGGGGCGGTCGTGGCTGTCGTTGGCAGAAACGGCACCGGCAAGTCCACCTTTTTACGGTGCGTATGCGGACTGGAAAATGAGTGCCACGGAACGATCCTTGCGGACGATAAAGTATATGCGGGCAGGAAGCGAATGGGCCTTTGCTACATGGTGATGCAGGATGTGAATCATCAGCTCTTTACGGACAGTGTGGAATCGGAGGTGCTCCTTTCCATGAAGGTGGAGGATAAGGAAAAGTGCGCTAAAATACTGGGTTTTTTAGGGCTTCTGGAGTTTAAGGATAAACATCCCATGGCCTTATCCGGCGGACAGAAACAGCGCGTTGCCATTGCTTCTGCCATCGCTGCGGATGCAGAGATCCTTTTGTTTGACGAACCCACATCAGGCCTTGATTATTCCCATATGGTAAAGGTTTCCGAACTGCTAAGGAAACTGGCGGATCAGGGAAAGACCATCCTTGTTTCCACCCATGATCCGGAGCTGATCGATCTGTGCTGTGATCAGGTACTGGCTATAGACAAAGGGAAGGCTGCATGGTCTGGGGGCAGAAAGAATTGCAGATCGGAGCATTGATTGCATTTTGGAGTGGTTTTCGGAAAAGCAGTGTACTATACTCATCTGCGGTTAGTGGTGACTAACACAGAAAATGAAAGGACATTTAAGCAAAATGAGTAGTGACAATGCAAGAGACAATCTGGTAAACGGAAGCATCGTAAAGACCATGCTTTCGCTCAGTATACCTGCGATCCTGGGGATGGTCGTGATCGGCCTTTATAACTTTATGGACGCAGTGTTTGTGGGAAGGCTGGTAGGACCTAATGCGATGACCGCGGTAAAGGTCGCCTATCCCTTCACCCTTTTAAACAGCGGTATCGCCACTTTGGTGGGAACCGGTTCCGCATCCATCCTTTCCCGGGCCATCGGGAAAAAGGATAAGGAAACCGTCGATCAGATCATGGGTAACCTGATAGCTCTGGTGGTTTTGCTATCCGCCATCATTATGGCTGTGGGCCTGATCTTTACAGTACCCATCCTTACCCTTTCCGGTGCCAAAGGGGAGGTCCTTATGGAAGCAAACCGTTATCTTAAGGTGGTTTTCTGCGGTTCCCTTTTCGTAAACTTTGCCCAGGCTTCCAACATGGTCATGCGTGGGGAAGGCAAGATGAAAAAGGCCATGCTCATCATGGGCAGTGGCGCGATCTTAAACATTATCCTGGATCCCATTCTGATCCTTGCTTTCGGTAAGGAAAACGGCATCCTGGGAGCAGCGTTCGCGACCATCTCTGCCCAGCTGTTCCAGGCGATCCTGGCTCTTTACTATTTCCTTAAAAAGAGTGATACCGTTAAGATCCACAGGATCGGCATTATCTCATCCATTGCAAAGCCGGTATTTTCCGTTGGTATTTCCGCCATGCTGATGCAGGTAATGACCATGCTGCAGCAGACCGTTATGTACAACACGGTGGAGCGCTGCGGCGGAGGAGAGTGGCAGACGATCCTGGGAGCTTCGCTTAGCCTTCAGGCCTTTTCCTTTATTCCTCTTTGGGGCATCAGCCAGGGTTATCAGCCCGCCATCGGAACCAACTACGGTGCGAAAAAGTATGACCGTGTCAGAAGTTTTAACAAAGCATTCATGATCGCTGCGACCATTCTGGCTGCTGTTTTTTACATCCCTGTGATGGTAGCGCCTAAGGCAATGTTATCCATGTTTATCACGGATACGGCCATTGTGGAAACAGGTGCTCCCATGCTGCGGGTATTGTTTACTTCCTATATCACTTACGGAGTGCTGATCCTTGCTATCACCTTCTTCCAGGCCATCGGTAAGGGCGGTAACGCTGCGATCCTGACCCTCCTCAGACAGATCGTGCTGTTCCTGCCTCTGGTACTGATCCTTCCCATGGTATTTGTAAATGCGGTGGAAGGTGTGTTCTATGCCCAGTTAGTAACAGACGCGGTTGTGCTGGTTATGGGCATTATCCTTATGGCAAAAGCCTTTGGCAATATCCGTAAGGAAGAGATCCGTTTGATCAAACAGGAACAGAAAAAAAACGCAGCATAAGCGTTAAAAAGGAGCGGATATGAACGCTGTTTCCAAAAAGAAACATACGGACGGCCGGGAACTGTTTCAAAAATACATGTTCGTCATGTGCGAGCGACAGTCGGAGAAAACCTATCGGCTAAAAAGCAGTGCCGGCGAAGGCATCATGCACACCTATGACATCGCGGAAGGCATCGAGCTGATCTATTCGGAGCTGGAAGCCTATTATCCCTCCATCAAGGAAACCGTCCATGGCGTGGACTATATTGAGATCATGTATATCATGGACGGGCATGCGGAATTTGAGATGGAGAACCGTCGGATCGTCCTTGCGGATAAAGGCGATATCTGTATTTTCAGCAGCCGGCTGGAAACGAAAAAGGTTTCTTTTGGAAACAGTGGGGTTCGCTCCCTCAGCATCGTTTTTGAACTGGAGGCTTTAAAGGATGCCTTAAACGGGTGTTTTCGGACAGCGGATTTTAGCGGAAAAGACCTTTTTGGCTATGTCCTGCATGCGGATACCTGCGTGCGGATCGTAGCAAATGACCTGTTAAAGAATACCTTTGCGGAGATGGTATCAGCACCGGGAGAATACGGAGAGTATTACCGCAGGATCCTGACCATCAAGACCATCGTTGCGCTGTTAGATGAAAAAGACTGTAAAAAGACGGATTATCGATACTATAGCGGAGATACCTCCAGTAAGGTCCATGCAGCAAGAAAACTCCTCGGGGAACAGATCGCGACAGACCTTTCGGTGGAAGAGGTGGCGGAAAAAGTGAAGCTTAACCGAACCACCCTCCAACGGGTATTTAAGCAGATGTACGGTGTGACCATTTTTGAGTATCGCACCAGGATCCGTATGCAGGAATCCCGGAATCTGCTGCTTGACGTGCGTCTTACCGTAACCGAGATCGCGGGAAGGTGCGGCTACGCCAATGCCAGCAAATTTTCCGCGACCTTTAAAAAGTACTTTGGCGTAACGCCGCTGGAGTGGCGAAAGAGCTTATAATAGCATAGAAAGATGAGGGCAGATCAAAATGATGGAATACAAGGGAACGTTTATCAAAATGTTTCCACTGATGATGAAAAAATACATGGTGGAGCAATATGGAAAGAAAGTAACAAAGGAAGCCTTTCGAAAGGCTCCGGCCATCTATAAACAGATGCTTTCGGAAGTGGAGGATATCGGATCCGATAATCCCATGGCGGGAAATATCTATATGGCCTTTGTCTTTATGGCCATCTGGAAAGCGGCTGACGGGGCCATTGATACCGAGAGTTACCGGAAGGTGATCAGGAACTTTATGACCAAATCCTTTGCCAGAAAGTTTATCGGCAAGAGCAACATGAACGATCCCGCGGATGTACAGAAAGCAAAGTTAAAATTCCGCAGGATGCAGGCCTGGGTAGATGATCATCCCCAGTATAAGGATAAGACCTGGGATTTTAACTTTGACGAAAACAGGCATCGGGACGGCAGTTTTTATTATTTTACCAGATGCCCCCTTAACGATTATGCCAGAAAGTACGGATATCTGGAGGTCTTGCCGGTCTGCTGCGAAATAGATCATATCATTACGGAAGCTTCCAAGGGAAAGCTGATCCGGGAATATACCCTGGCAACCGGCGGTCCCATGTGCGACTACTGGATCGTGGGAGATCAGTTGAAAGAGCCGAAATAAATAAAACCTTTTTTATAAAGAATAAGCCTGTCGTTTCTAAGCGACAGGCTTTTGTTATAATACGCTGCTTCGATAGGCCTGGGGCGTCACGCCGTAGGTCTGCTTAAATACTCTGGTGAAATTACAGGAATCGCCGTAACCCACTGCTTCAGCGATCTCGGAAACGGACATGTCGGTGGTTTTCAGGTATCTGGCTCCTTCGGAGAGCTTTACCTTGATCAGATATTGCTGAGGAGAGATATTCAGCGTTTTCTTAAACAGACTGGTCAGATAGGAGCGGTTGATCCCTACATAGGTGGCAATGTCTCCGACTTTGATGGTTTTATAATTGTTCTTGATAAACTGCAGGGCATAATCCACGTAGGCATCAGCAGTATAGTCGTAGGTTCCGTCGGCATTTCTGGCGGTAGACTGTGCTTCGATCAGCATGGACAGTATTTCGTAAAGATAAGCAACCCGCTTGATCTCGTTTGCCATGGTCAGGTGGTTGGCATCCAGGATGCTCTGGATCAAGGGGGTATAGGAATCGGTGGGGATCGTAGAGTGGATCACCGGCGAATCCGCAGAAAGGCAGGCACTTTGCAGATATTCATCTGCCATCTCCCCGTCGAAGGTTACCCACATATAAGTCCATGGTTCCTTATGATCCGCATTGTAGTGGATCTCTGCTCCTTTAGGGATCAAAAAGATATCGTTTTTCCGGATCTTGTAGGAAACGTGATTAACGGTCAGTTCCCCTTTGCCGTCCGTAACAAAATGCAGGTGGTTCTCATTTGGTATTTTGTGATTATAGGTATAGTCAGGTGGGCATTTTTGCATGCCGCAATGGACCAGATACAGATCATTGGTCTGTCTTTTGATATTTCGCAGGCATTTAAATCCGGCTACGTTTTTGTATGTTGTTTCCCGTTCCATAGTTGTCTTCCGTTCCTGGTTGCCTTTCATACCATAGCTGTCTTTCCTTCTTTCTTATAGTACCACAATCGTCCGGTGGAAAATGATCACATTCAACATTTAGATAGGTGCAGTTAACATGGCGATATGGTTCATGTGCATAATGAATGATAGTATATTGCCAGACACAAGGTTGTTTGTGCAATATTACCAATCAAGGAGTCGCGTCCATGGCAATCATCTATCATGAGGAATCAAAAACTTTTCACCTCTATAATCCCTGCATCAGTTACATCATCGAAGTCATGCCAAACGGAATGCTGAAGAATGTTTACTACGGCAAAAGGATACATGACCGGAAGGATTATTCCTATCAGGGAAATGACGACTTCTTGATGCATGGAGTTTGTTCGACAGATGAAGGACTTGCGCTGCAGCACCAGAGGCAGGAATATCCCGCTTGCGGGATCGGTGATTATCGGGAATCCGCATTTTTACTCCGACAGGAAAACGGAAGTCACATTTCACGCTTTGTTTATTCGTATCACACAATCTATGAAGGGAAAAAGCCGCTGGAAAATCTTCCTGCCACCTATGCAGAGAAGAATGAAGCGACCAGTATCGATCTGGTTTTATATGACAGCCTGACCGATACAGATCTGGTCCTTACCTATACGATCTACACAGATTATCCGGTGATCACAAGAAGTGCAAGGTTTATTCAGCATGGAGAGCAGAGGGTGGTCCTTGAAAAAGCGCTTTCCGCCTGTGTGGATTTTCCGGATAAGGATTTTGATATGATCCATCTTTCCGGAGCATGGGGGAGGGAGCGGCATATCAAGATCCGCAAGCTGGAAGAAGGCAGCCAGAGTATCGAATCCATCCGCGGTGTCAGCGGAGCGGAGCACAACCCTTTTATCGCCCTTAAAAGGCCCCATACAACAGAGTTTGCCGGAGAGGTCTATGGCTTTTCCTTTGTCTACAGCGGGAATTTCCTGGCAAAAGTAGAAGTGACGCCCCATGAGATCACCCGTGTGATCATGGGCATCAATCCCTATAACTTTGCATGGCCCTTAGCGAAAGGAGAATCCTTTCAGACGCCGGCAGTCGT
>JAEEGL015512972.1_pt1 | contig 14294 bp, 13 predicted proteins | sample 9134231 | NCBI WGS metagenome assembly JAEEGL01 (sample SAMN16246548, study PRJNA631951) | gut metagenome | biome: gut microbiome; feature: rumen; material: fiber-attached | host: Bos | place: Iran: Karaj | collected 2018-10 | reverse complement strand
CTACTATGCAGTTGTCAATGTACAAAAAAAAATCCGGTTAGATTTTTGTTGGTGGGCTCAAGTGGACTCGAACCACCGACCTCACGCTTATCAGGCGTGTGCTCTAACCAGCTGAGCTATGAGCCCAAAAGTGGTGGAGATAAAGAGAGTCGAACTCTTGACCTCCTGCTTGCAAGGCAGGCGCTCTAGCCAACTGAGCTATACCCCCACGTTTGGGAAGTTTAATTGTGATTATTTGTTGCTCACTCTTAAACAGCCTTTATATAATAGCAAAGCCATTATACGTTGTCAAACAATTTTTTAGAAAATTTTATCAATTTTTTTTTATGTCTTAAAAAGTACAAAAACTGGCTTATAAACTATATTTTCGCACTAATAGTATGCTTTTCTTATAGCATCTTTTTCTTTTTCAATATAATAACTGTTATTAAAGTTGCTATTGCAGAAAATCCGGCTACAATAAAGAATCCTAACTTGCTTGCTTGACCAGGAACCCAAGAGTTCATACCCCAAATACTTGCAATAAGAGTTGGAATTGAAATTACAAGTGTTACTGATGTTAACAACTTCATAACGCTGTTTGCATTATTTGAAATAACTGAAGCATAACCATCTGTTGTTGTTGCTAAAATGTTTCTGTAGATTGAACACATTTCGATAGCTTGCTTTGTTTCAATTGATACATCTTCTAATATATCCATATCTTCTTCATAGATTCTCAAGAACTTTCCTAGTTGCCCCTTTGCGTTTTGGATCTTTGAGATAACAGTATCATTACCTGTTAAAGATGTAGAGAAATAAACTAGAGAGTTTTGCAAATCTAGCATTTGAAGAATTTCCTTGTTACGTGTTGTTTTGCGTAATTCGTTTTGAATACGTTGAGATGCCTTATCGATTTGCTTTAAGTATTGTAAGAACTTAGCAGCTGTGTTTCCTAAGATTTGGAACATAAATCTAGACTTCATAGCAGTTGAGAAACCTTTGATTCTATTTCTAATAAAATCTCTAATTACAGCTGTATCTTTTAAGCATACTGTAATAAATAGGTCATCTTTAACAATAGTACCAAGTGGGATTGTAAAGTAAGAATAGTAATCGTCTTCTTCTTCGATAACTGGAATGTCAACAAGAACTAATGCATTTTCATCATCCAATTCAATTCTTGAACGTTCTTCGTCATCTAGAGCGGCTTTTAATGTATCGTCATCTACACCACTCATGCTGGAAATAAGGGCTACTTCTTTATCGCTTGGATTTACTAGATTGATCCAACAGTGTTGTGGATTAAAATCTGGTGCCATGTACATTTCTTCTGTGATTACTTCTAACTTGTTTTGAGAATTTGTCTTGAAGATTTCAATCATAGTCCTCACCTCCTACGAATTACTTTCGCCCTTATAATACCCCATTGCAAAATGGTTTGACAAGCATTTGCCCTATTAAAATTTTTTAAATTTCTATAGAAATATTTTGTCCAATTACATAGATGTACATTTTGTCTACTCTTTCACCCATGCAATTCTCAATTGCTCGTTTATATAAGTTTAATTGTTTCTTGTAAGTGTTTCTGATTGTTTGAGCATCCTCGCTTGAATACTTGTAATCAATCAATGTACCTTCTTTGTTTGTATCTGATCTTGGAATGAACAAATCAAATGTACCTTGTACTAATATCTTATCTTCAATTGTTGTGTTAGTTAAAACTTCATTTGCCTTAACAAACAATTTAAATGGTTGTTCTCTATAGCACTTAGTACCTCTTGCTTTCTTCATTAAATCGCTATTTACGCAATCAAATACATTTTGAGGAACTATCATATCTTTTTGTTCTTGAGTTAAATCACCCCTAAAGAACATTTCTTCAATTTGTCCTTCTACATCCGCAAGCGTGTACGCGCTTTGATAATCAATAAGTTCTAATACCTTATGATATGCTGTACCAGCTCCTGGTGTAGTCTTTTCCTTTTCTCCAAAGAACTTTTCAAAATCATATTCAACAACAAGTGGTTCATCATCCTCTTCGTTTAATTCTTGAGTGTTATTCTTGTTAATTTGAGTTACAGAATACCATATTGGGCTTGTTGTACTTTCTTTATATTTGTAATCATCAACAATAGCTTCATTTAATTTACCTAAGATTTCATCATCTAATTCCATCTCATCTGGATTAAACAATACTGAATCATTTTTGTTATCACTTGCACTATTAGCAGTTTCGTCCCATTCTTCATAATACTTACTCTTAAAGCCTGACAACTTAGTAGATGCGATTTGAAGCAATGTGTAATAATTCTTTGCTTGAGAAGCATCACTTGGGCCTTGTCCATAATCTGCGAATAATGGAGTATCCTTCTTTGGCGTTTCAGTTCCTGTGATAAATAAATATTCTTGAGGACGAGTCAAAGCTACATATAATCCACGAAGAGCTTCTTCTCTTTCTGAAAATTGTTTTCTCTCTTTTAACAATGTTGTAATTATTGTGCCTTCAGAGAATGATTCTTGTTTATTGAAATGGTTAATTGCAAATCCATAATCTTTATTAAACAATATCTTTGATTTTGAGCTTTGGCTATTTTCATCGTGAGCTGAATCAATTAAGAATACTATTGGATATTCAAGGCCTTTTGATCCATGCACAGTTGATGTCTTAACACAGTTTTCGCTTGTAATTGAATTATCTGCAACACTTTCGATTGAATTGTATTCTCTATATACAGATAGGAATTTAGAAATAGATGCATTATATGATTTAGTCGCAAGAGCATTAATAAATGTCATTAATTGCGCAAGAGTATTTTCTCCACTTTCTTGAGCAAGTACATATTCATCATAATTATTATCTTCAATGATTTGTTCTAATAATTTGTCTACTGGCATAAAGTGAGATTTAAATCTATATTTATAAATTAAATCTTTAAATGCTCTAATCTTATTTGCAATATCATCTGTTGCTTCATATGAATTAAATGCTTCATAGAATGGTCTATCATTATCGCCTAAAGCTTCTCTAATCTTTGTTAGCTCTGGCATAGTAAATCCACCAAAGATGCTAAGCAGAATATTCACAAGTTCTACATCTTGTTGGTCGTTATCTATAATCGCTAGCAATGATATTAATAATGATATAGCTGTATTCTTTGTTGATTGTGTTGCGTTAGCTGAATCAACAGGGATTCCTAATTGTTGTAGATCAGCAACAATTCTTGCAACATCTTTACTTCTTGTTCTAAATAGCAATGCAATATCTTTATATTCAATTGGGTTACCATTTGCTAACACTCTCTTTCCAACTAAGCTTTTAATCTTATTGGCAATCAATAATGATTCTCTTTTATATTGGATATTAGAATCAGCAAAGGTATGCTCTTTAACAGAATAAACCTTATCGTCTGGCAATGTTGCACTATCTTCTTTTTCTTCTTTTGGAACAAATGTAATCTTTACTCTTTCAACATCTTTAGATTTGTTCTTATCTGAAGGAACTAAATGCGCATCATTTTTATAATCAATGCCACCAAACGACATATCCATTGTTGCATCAAATACATAGTTTACAAAATCCAAGATTTCTTCTTTTGATCTAAAGTTCATATTTAAATCAATAGCTTCACCTTTTTCTTTGTTCTTATATTTCTTGTATTTGTTTAAGAATATAGTTGGATCAGATAATCTGAAGCCATAGATGCTTTGCTTTACATCTCCAACCATGAATAAATTATCCCCTTTAGAAATATTTCTTAGAATATCTTCTTGCAATGGGTTTATATCTTGATACTCATCTACACATACAAATTGATATTTATCTTGAAGTTCAGCTCTAATATCAGCATCATCTAATAAAAGAGCTGTCTTTTGCTCTAAGTCATTAAAATCTAATTTGTTATCTTCTTGCTTTGAACGTACATATTCAGCATCGATTTTAATTAGGATGTCTACAAATTCTTTTAGTAATGTTTTATCTTCTTCTATTTTCTTAGATACTTCTGCAACATCACTCGCAAAAGTAGAAATAATATCTTTTACTTCTTTTGCAGCTTTAGTAGCAATGCTTTGAACCTCTGAATAAACTATATCCCCTTGCTTTGATGAGAATGATTTAAAATTAACATCCAACGTGCCAAGCGATGCCAAATCATTTAGTGTAGTTGCTTTTGCTATTTGTTCTAATTTTGGGATTAACACTAAATAACAATTAAACGCATTCTCTCTATCCTTCTCTTTCTCTATCTTATTTATTTCTAGATAACAATCATTTACAATCTCTAAAAGATATTTCGCTTTTTCAGTAGTTTCCTTAATAGCATCTTTTATTAATTTGCTATTTTCAAAATCTTCATATGATTTAAGCGCGTCATTATTTAAATAATCAATATAATTCTTGTTATTTCTTGCAAATGCATAGCCTGCTTTTATATCGTCATTCAAATCTTTGCCAAGCAGACGCTTAACATCTATGTATCCTTCGTTTTGCTCTAAATCTAATTGAGCCAAAACTTTTGACATTGCTCTATTAAAATATAAATCAGCTTCTTCTTGCTCCATTACAGCAAAAGCTGGATCAACTTCTGCCTTTTGGAAATAAGTTCTAACTAATGTTGAGCATAAAGAATCAATTGTTGAAATACTTGCGATTGCAACATCTTCTATTTGATTTCTAAGCACTTCTGCCTTTTCTGGATGTAGATGTATTTGCTCTGTTAGTTTCTTTACAACCTTAGTTCTTAATTCTCTTGCTACTGCTTTTGTAAATGTAACAATCATCATGCTCTTTATAGCAACAGGCTCTTTTAGCCCATCAATCTCTTCGTTTGTAACTAATCTAGCAACCTTCTCCATCATTAAGGCTGTCTTACCACTGCCCGCAGAGGCAGAAACAAGAGCATTCGTTTTTATTGCTCTAATGGCTTTTTCTTGTTCAGGTGTCCAAGTTATCTTTTCTTCTGCCATATTATTTCTCCTCCCCGTTTAGCAATTTTAGTATTTTATCTTTTTTAGATTCTTTATCGCCTCTTGGAGATGCGATATTAATATATCTAACTTTATCTTGCGAATTTTGAATACCACACATAACCTTGTATTGGCAATAATCACATGTTGTTGGTAATTCTTGAGAAGATGGTGTCTTACCTAAAGCCAATGGGGATGCCTTAATATATCCAGAGTCCATGTCTCTAACTACTTTTCCCAAAAGCTTTAACATATAATCAATCAACATATCCATTTCTGCTTTTGATACCATCTCAGATTTTGATCCTGATGCAAAGCTGTATACGGTCTCGCCTTTTTTCTTTGATGCCTTTATTGGGAATAAAGCACTTGCCTTTAGTGGCTCATCTAAGATAGTTCTATCCATTTGTAATAGCGTCGTTGGATTATCAATAATAAGACCAGAATATTTTGTCTTTGCTTCTTTTGATTCAGAAGTAACAGAATCGCTCAAAGATAAATAGAATGCCCCAGTTGGTTCAACCTTTTCTTCTTGAGCAACTTTAGACAAGTATAATAATGGTTGAATCTTATTACCGAAGATAACATCTTGCATAGAAAATTCAGTAGCTGCTTTTGATTTGTAATCGATAATCATTACCTTATCTATCTTACCGTTTTCATCTACATGCTTATCGATTCTATCTATTTCACCATTGATATTTAAATCTTTATCGCCAGCATGCAAAACATACGTTGGATAAGTTGGTTCCTTACCATCACGAGATACGGTATTAGCAAATCTTGCTTCCATTTTATATGGGACAAATTCTGAAACCTTCATTTTGTTTCTTAGGATGCTAATAGTCATAACGGCATTGTTAATTAACGCATCTAAAGTGATCCTAAATTCTGATGTTAAAAGATAACCGAATTCCGGTTTTTTAGATACAACCTTGTCTATTGTATTTTCTACAACGCCTTTTATATCTTCATCCGGCATTGTTGCATAATCATCTCTTGAGAAGAATTCTTCCATACAAGCGTGTAAAATTGTACCTGTATCGCGAACTTTAACGCCTGCAATTTCTCTTTCCTTTAGGTTTAAAACATAATCTATACAATACTTAAATGGACAAGATAGATATTTTTCAAACATAGATGTTGATACGCTCTTGCTTCTTAATACGCTAAAGTTTTCAACATCTCTATCTACATCGTGTTTTCCTGATATTATTTGCTTAACCTTTGTATCGTTTTGCATTTCGTCTTTTGCAATTGAATACAAAGATGCCATAATCTTTTTCAAATCATTAGTTAAAGTTAATTGATTGTTTTCTATTCTTGTTTTTAATTCAACATATACTTCAAGCGCATTCTTTCTTGACCCAACATATCTAGCATAATCAGTGAATGTCCATGTATCATTTGGAATAAAGTTTGTAGAAGCTTCTTCTTGTCCTGCCATCTTCAACAAATCTTTTAGAATAGTTGCCATCTCAAGTTTTTGGCCTTGCATATCTACGATAGGATATGAAACAACTAACTTTTGAGTTGGCTTTAGAAGAACCATTAATACATTTAATTTAGATTCTCTATTTGCATCCCTAACTGTTGGATAGATATTTACCCCATATTCATTCCATTTATCAAAGTCTTGAGATGTTAAAAGTCCTTTCTCTTGAACTTCTCTTGGGAATAGAGATTCATTAGCACCAACTACAAATAGATATTTCTTTGTTTCATATCTACTCTTATCTAAATCGCCGACATATACACAATCGATATACATTGGGATTGTTGTAATTGTAACTGATGCAATTGTTGATTCAAATATCTTATAGAATCTATTAAATGGCATCTCACAAGTCCCAAGCATTGCATTGAATTGATCTAAAACGGCATTAATCTTCTTTAGAACTTGCTTTGTTACTCCACTTTCAACGTTGTATTCCATGCTCTCTTGTAATTGAGCTAAATCGTTACAAATCTTTTCAGCGTTAATCTTTATAAAGAATTCTTGAATCTTTTCTATGTATTCTTTTACATATACACATTCTTTAAAATCTAGTGGTGATAGAATATCTAATAACCTTTCTCTTAGCTTATTTACTCTATCTTGCTTCTTAACATCTCCTACGCATACAAAAGCTTGATTGAATTTGTTTTCGAATTCAATTCCGTATTGTAAGCAATAATTTTCGAATTCATTAATCTCATCGATTGTAAATATAGAATCTAGTTCTTTAATAAGTGCAAACACATCTGCTTGCATAAAGTGATTAACTTTAACCTTTAGAGCATTAATTAGTATCTTTGTTAGATTTTGATTTATTAATTGATCCTTTGCATCTGCAAAGTATGGTATTTCATATTTTTTAAATACACTTTCAAATGTAGCTTTGTAGTTTTCAATATCACAGCATACACATGCAATATCTTTATATCTATTTCCTTTCTTTACTAAATCCTTAATTTGAATAGCTAACGCTTTTATTTCGTCTTCAGGATTTTTTGCGACTTGAACTTCTATTTGTTTTGTTGGTGTATATTTAACATCCTCTTTAAAACCAAATAGATTTTCATATATTGGTTCTAATTCATTGTCTAGTTTTTCTTCCTCATATAATCTATTAATCTCAATTCGCATGCCTCTTTTTTTAGCAAGCTTTGAAATCTTATCCTCCATATCTTTTGGGAATATATAGGCATTCTCATTTTTAGAATAAGGAAGTGTTATATAAACGTTTTGAGTTGAACCAATGATTTCATCAATAATATCTAATTCAATTTGAGAGAATGAATTGAATTCTGAAATGTAGATATTATAATCTGCATAATCACTATCTTTGAATCTATCTCTTAACCCTTCTAGTTTTGAAATATAATCTGAATAACCATTATTTAATAATCGAATGTATTCGCTATAGATATATAGAATATCTCTTACTTTGTTTTGATATTTAGCAGGCAATTTCTCTAATAACTTTTGAATTGCTTCTACGCTAATACCATTACCACGGATTAGAGCAATTAAGCTTAGAACTTCTTTTGCAAAGCCAACATATTGTGATGCTCTCTTATAATATTCGAAGTCCCCCTTCTTTTCTTCGATTATTTTTCTAACAAGCATCGTTTCTGTTTGTTGGTTTAGAGTCTTTGAAACATCATTCTTTAGAACTGCATCAGCAAGTGTTCTAAAAGAACGAACTTCAATATTCATTGTGCCTTCTTGTCCAATAGCTTCTAAAACAAGCATTTCGTAAGATAATACGATTCTATCTGGAACGATAAATAAATGCTTGCTGCCTTTTGCGTTGTTCTTCTTGAGAGCATCAATTAGGTACTTGCTATCGATTGTTTTAGTAAGAAATAAATTAACCATATTTCCATTTTAACAACACATTATGCCTATTACAATAATAAAATTATTATTATTGTTAAAGTGCGACATTTTTGTCGCATATATCTAAGCCTTATATTATATATGCGCGCATAATATTACTTTACAATATAGTACTTGTTTGTTAAAATTAACTCGAAAATTACAAAAGGAACTTAATCATGAAAAAGACTATTATATTATCTATAGCTTTAGTTTTAGTGATTGCAGTAAGTGCTGTAGCATTCATGGGATGTCAAGGAACTACTTCTCTAACACAAATCTTTAGCGAATCTAATGTTTGGAATGAAGCAACATTCCCAGAAGTATTTACATATTCTATGTACAAGGATGGACAAGAAGGTTCTATTGGTACTTTAACAATGAATGTTGTTAAATTAGATACAAGTAAAACATATTATTTAGGAAAAGATGGTATTGGCACAGAAAGCGACCACGTTTATGGGTATACAACTGCTTCTGCAAATGCTACTTATATGACAACAACTACTCTAACTCTTTCAGATGGCACATATGAACAAACATCTATTGCTATCTTTGCAAACAACTTCAAAATGCTTGGAACATACAGCAAAGTAGTTGAGGGCGAAAAAGTTTCTGTTTACGTTGCAACAAACGAAGATAACAAGAGATATAAATACAAAACAAATGCTGATGGTTTTAATGAAGAATATGCAATCAAGAATGGTAAGTACATAACTTCTCCATATTTTGACAACACAATGGTTTATTATGTAGCTAGAAGTATTCCAAACGATTCTACATATTCAGCATTCACATTCAACATCTTTGATCATCAAACAAATACAAAAGAAAAGGTTACATTAACAAATTCATGTGATACAACATATCCAGTTGTTATTGGCGAAACAACATTTAACGATTGTAGAAAGATCACAATGAAAACATCTGATACACTATTAGGCACAACAAATTATATCGAATGTTACCTAACAGCAAAGCATAATAATTGCAAGAGTGTTATCACAAAGATCGTTGAAGGTAGCTACTCATACGTATTAAATGTCTAATTATTTACCGCATGAAAAAAGGAGCAGTGAACTGCTCCTTATTTTTTTGATTTGATTCTTATTTTCCAACTACCTTAACATTAATTGTAAAGCTAACTCCTGGATAAATCTTTACTTCAACGCCATATACGCCTACTGCTTTGATGGCATCTTTGATGATAATCTTTTTCTTGTCGATATCATAACCTATGGCAAGTAGCGCATCTGCAATTTCCTTGCTTGTAACAGAGCCGAAGAACTTACCATTCTCTCCTGTCTTTATAGCAACTTCTATTTCTTTTGTATCTAGCTTTGCAGCAATGTCTTTAGCAGCTTGTAATTCAGCAGCCTTTTTCTTTGCTTCTTGTGCGTTCTTTTGGTTAGTTTCATTAACAACTGCTGCAGTAGCTTCTTTTGCTAATCCTTTCTTAATTAAAAAGTTTCTTGCATATCCATCGTTTACTTCAACGATTTCTCCCTTCTTTCCTTGGGCCTTTACATCTTGTAATAATAAAACCTTCATATTTCACCTCGCAATAATGTTAGCATACCAATACTAAAGTTTCAATATACACTTATTTAAGTTATAATGTTATTATAAGAGAGGTGATAATATGATTCCTTCAGATCCAGTAATGTTATTAAGTTATATCAATTTAAAGTTAAGAGACAATTACTCTTCGCTAGAGGCTCTATGTGACGATTTAGACGAATCTAAGAGCGAAATCGAAGAGAAACTTAAATCAATTAATTACACCTACGATAAGGACCAAAATCAATTCGTATAATAATTAATTATTTTTCAAATAAAATAGCCTGGAACGAGTCCAGGCTTATTTTATATTTATCATATAAGAAAATTAAAAGCTTAGATTAATTCAGCTGTAGCACCAGCTTCTGTTAATTGCTTTAAGATATCTTCAGCTTCTGCCTTTGGAACAGCTTGCTTGATAACCTTTGGAGCTCCATCTACAAGAGCCTTAGCTTCACCAAGACCAAGACCTGTAACAGCCTTAACTACCTTGATAACTGGGATCTTGTTTGGACCAGCTTCCTTTAGGTTGATGTCAAATTCTGACTTTTCTTCTGCTGCTGGAGCTGCTGCACCACCAGCTGCTGGAGCTGCAACTGCCATAGCTGCTGCGCTTACACCAAATTCTGTTTCAATTGCCTTAACTAAATCGTTAAGTTCTAATACTGTCATACCTTTAATTTCTTCGATTAACTTTGCGATATCCATTTTTATATCCTCCAATAATTTCTAAATTTTAATTTAAGCTATTAAGCTTGTTTCTCTGCAACTTGTTGCAAAGCTCTTGCTAAGCCACTGATTGGGCTTTGTAGCATACCAAGTAATTGTGCGATAAGCACTTCTTTTGATGGGATTGATGCTAATGCGTTAACTGTATCAGCTGTGATATATGCTTTATCCATATAACCAGACTTGATTGTTAAAGAACTAACTGTAGCCATTGTATCTTTGAATACCTTAGCAGCGGCTGTGATTTCACCGTTAGCAAAAGCAACAGCTGTTGGTTCTTGTAAGTCGTTAGCGAAGCCTTCAATTCCTAATTCTTCTAAAGCCTTGTTTACAAGTCTGTTTTTAAGAACTTTGTAATCGATGTTAGCAGCTCTACATTTAGCACGTAGTGCAACGTCATCGTTTACGTTAATGCCCTTGTAACCAACTAAGATAAAGCCATTAGAATTTTGGATCTTTTCTTTGATCTCTTCAATTTGTTTAGCTCTTAATTCTCTAGCTTCTGACATTTTTTACCTCCTATAATGATAAATCCCTCTACGCCAAAGACATAGAGGGATAATAATAAACTATACTATTTTCCACTTCCACCTCGGCAAGAAATTAAGCTTTTTACGGCACTTGCTGTCTTTGGCAAGAATTATTGTGTAATTATAATAATATAATATTTATATTAGTGTCAAATAAATTAACTACTAATATTTAAGACTATTTAGCGATAATTCTGATACCAGGGCCCATTGTAGAAGAAACAGAAATGCTCTTTACATATTGTCCCTTAGCTGAAGCTGGCTTAGCCTTTAGAATTGCATCATAGATAACTTCGAAGTTTTGAAGTAACTTTTCAGCACCAAATGACTTCTTTCCGATTAATACGTGAATGATATTTGTCTTATCTAATCTGTATTCAACCTTACCTGCTTTAATTTCGTTAACAGCCTTTGTAACGTCCATTGTAACTGTTCCTGATTTTGGGTTTGGCATTAATCCCTTAGGTCCAAGGATTCTAGCGATCTTACCAATTTGTCCCATCATATCTGGAGTAGCAACGCAAACGTCGAAATCTAACCAGTTTTGTTGGATCTTAGCGATCATTTCTTCGCCACCAACATAATCTGCTCCAGCAGCTGTAGCTTCATCTGCCTTTGCACCCTTTGTGATAACTAAAACTTTCTTTGTTTTACCTGTTCCGTTTGGTAATACAACAACGCCTCTAACTTGTTGATCAGCGTGACGAGAATCTACACCTAGTCTAACGTGTAATTCAACTGATTCATCAAATTTAGCTGTAGCTGTATCAACTAACAACTTTAATGCTTCACTTGGTTCATAAGCCTTAGTAGTATCTACTAACTTAGCTGCTTCAACATATCTCTTTCCTTGTTTCATATATACTACCTCCTTACTCTTCTACAAGTACGCCCATGCTACGTGCTGTACCTGCTACCATGCTCATTGCGGCTTCTAAAGAACCAGCTGTTAAGTCTGGCATCTTTGTCTTAGCGATTTCTTCAACTTGTGCCTTTGTCAATGTAGCAACTTTGTCTGTATTTGGCTTACCGCTTCCCTTTTCGATACCAGCAGCTTTTCTGATTAATACAGGAACTGGTGGAGTCTTTAAGATGAATGTGAAGCTCTTGTCTTCATAGATAGTCATTACTACTGGAATAATGAAACCATCTTGTGCTTTTGTCTTTTCGTTGAATTCCTTTGTGAATGCAGGAATATTAATACCATGAGGTCCAAGTGAAGAACCAACTGGTGGTCCTGGAGTTGCCTTGCCTGCAGGTAATTGTAGTTTAACTACTGCTTTAACTTTCTTTGCCATAGTTTATATCCTCCTATGCAACTTGGTACAAACGAAATATAATGGAATAGATTTTATATTTCTCCCAACTATTAACTAAATTTTTTCTACTTGAGCAAAGTCTAGGTCCATAGCTGTTGGACGTCCATAAATTTGGATGTTAACCTTAACCTTTTGCTCTGCTGCCTTGATTTCAACAACTTCACCAGTCCAATCTTTGAATGGTCCTGTGATGATGTTAACTGTATCGCCAACAGCAATCTTAAGATCTTCTACCTTAACTTCTTCAAGTTGAGTTCTCTTAACTTCTTCTGGAGCCATAGGTAGTGGAATATTGTTTGAATCTGTTAAGAAGTCTTGTACACCTCTGCAGTTTCTTACCATATACCATACATCTTTTGTATAAATCATCTTAATGAAAAGATAATTTGGAAATCTATTTTTAATGACTGTCTTCTTCTTGCCGTTTCTTTCTTCAACAACTTCTTCTCTTGGAACAACAACGCTAAAGATCTTGTCTGCAAGATCCTTGTTGATTGCTACCATGTCGTTTAAGCTTTGTTCAGCAATTTGTTCATATCCATATTGAGTCTTCAAAACATACCATTGAGGTTCGTTCATGTCTAACATTGTCAAATCCTCCTTATGCTGAAGCCTTTGTTAATAAGCTTAATAACCATGATGCTAGGTAATCAAAGCCCATAACAATTACTAAGAATACTAAAACAACAACTAAAACAGTTAATAAAGAAGCTGCAGCAACTTTCCAAGCTGGCCAAGAAACCTTCTTTAATTCTGAGAACATTTCTTTGAAAACCTTGCCAATCTTAGAGAAGAAACCTGGTTTCTTATCTTTGTTATCTGTCTTCTTTGATTTAGCTGAGTCATTAGCAGCACCATTTGCTAAATTTTCGTTTAGTGGTGCGTCATTAACTACTAATTCTTTTTCTAATTTATTCTTTGCCATAAATTACTCCTCTAAATGTTATTTAGATTCCTTGTGAACAGTTGTCTTCTTACAGAACTTGCAATATTTCTTTAATTCCATTCTATCTGGATTGTTCTTCTTGTTCTTGAATGTATCGTAGTTACGTTGCTTACATTCTGTACAAACTAGAGTAATTTTAACTGTATTTTCCTTTGCCACTTTGGTATTCCTCCAAAAAAATTACACCCATTTGAGTGCTATGATATTTTAACATACACTATATATGCTGTCAAACCAAAATTGATATTTTATGTAAATATTACATATATAGAAAAATAGGCACTACCACGCTTAGTGATAATGCCTATAAAAGTGTGCTTAATTATTAAGCGTTAGCCTTTTTGAAAGCAGCGATGGCTGTCTTTGATGTAGAAAAACTAGCCTTTGTATACTTAGAATCTGCTCCACCATTTGTGTATAGAACTTCTTGTCCGTCTTTTGTTTCATATAAAGATTCTTCATATCCTTGTGGATCGCCAAAGTAACCGAAAGTTACTTTCTTAACTAGTTTTAATTCGTTTAAATCGAATGATTCTACTTTCTTTGCTGTAGCTGTTTTAGCAGCTGTTGTCTTCTTTGTTGCCATATATGTAACCTCCTAAAAATTTTTTTTTATTAGCATATAATATACTCGTATTTATTGAATAATACAAAAACTTTTTGCATATTTTTAAAATTACCTATTTATTCAGTAGGTATTCATAAATTTATGCACGATTTTTGAAACAATATGTACGATATATAAAAAAATGAGGAGGACACTTGTCCTCCACCATTTTATATGTTTGTTACATCATCGTTTTTAAATGCCCCTTCAGAAGACACTGCTTCTAAATTGTGTACGATGATGCTTCTTCTTCCTTTCTTCATTGCCTTTAATTCGGCTTTTCTATCTATTT
>JAEEGL013883326.1_pt1 | contig 14294 bp, 10 predicted proteins | sample 9134231 | NCBI WGS metagenome assembly JAEEGL01 (sample SAMN16246548, study PRJNA631951) | gut metagenome | biome: gut microbiome; feature: rumen; material: fiber-attached | host: Bos | place: Iran: Karaj | collected 2018-10 | reverse complement strand
GCTTGCTTAGGGAGCAAGAGGTCGTGGGTTCAAGTCCCGTCACTCCGACCAGATAAAGCCTTGAGACTTGAGTCTCAAGGCTTTTCTATTTGAGGTAGGCCATGGCTCATAAAGGTACAGCGACAGATTTTGGCAAAGGAAGCGTTCCAAAGCTTATCTTAAGACAAGCTCTGCCTTTGATGCTCTCTTCCCTCGTTCAGCTCCTCTATAACATCGTAGACAGGATCTATATAGGTCATATTCCGGGTGACGGTCAGAATGCTCTAACGGGTCTAGGCCTTACATTCCCTGTTGTATCAGCTATCCTTGCTTTCACAATGCTGTTTGGTCAGGGCGGCGCTCCTGTATTCTCGATCGCTATGGGGGCCGGCAACGACAATAAGGCACGTAAAGTTCTCGGCAACTCATTCACCTTGCTTCTTATCGGCAGCATAGTCCTTACTGCGGTCATATTGATCTTTATGAAGCCGATACTCTTCGCTCTCGGCGCGGATGATCTGACTTATGTATACGCTGAAGCCTATCTTCGCATCTATGCCATAGGAACGGCTGCGACCATGATCGCCAACGGTCTTAATTACTACATCACGGCTCAGGGGTTCCCCGTAACAGCTATGGTAACGACACTTACAGGTGCTTTGCTTAATATAGTTCTTGATCCTTACTTCATCTTTGTTCTTGGTATGGGTATCAAAGGCGCCGCCATCGCGACAGTTCTGTCACAGACCGCATCCCTTATCTGGGTATTGATCTTCCTAACGGGCAAAAAGCCAAAGTTCAGGATAGACCGTAAAGATATGAAGCTCGAATCTAATATAGTATTCAGCATATGTTCAGTAGGCTTCACAGGTTTTATCATGCAGTTTACCAATGCTGCCACCCAGGCAGTCTGCAACAAGACGCTGAACGTTATCGGCGCAGGAACGTATGTCGGTGTCATGACTATCGTAAGTTCGGTAAGAGACATCATGAGCGTAGCCGTCCACGCCATTACGAGCGGCGCCTCCCCTGTCATGAGCTTTAATTACGGTGCGGGTAAGAACGACAGAGTCAGGAGCGGCATTCGCTTCTCTTTCCTGTTCGCTTTCGTATACACGGCTCTCGCTTGGCTTGCGGTAGTGCTATTCCCGAGGTTCTTCATCACACTTTTCGCGAAGGATTCCACTTTCATAGAGGCAGCGGTACCCGCCCTGCATATCTACTTCCTCGCATATGTCTTCATGGCGTTTCAGTTCTCGGGACAGTCTACTTTCATGGCACTCGAGAAGAACGGACGTGCTATCTTCTTTTCCCTATTTCGAAAGGTTATCCTAGTAATCCCGCTGACGATAATGCTTCCAAAGTTTGTGGATCCCTCTGTAAACGGCGTGTTCATGGCAGAACCGGTGTCAAACGTCATCGGCGGTCTTGCAAGCTTCATTACTATGTACTTTACGGTTTACAGGAGATTAAACAAACCTTCTGATAGTAACTACTGATCCCATGGGCCAAGCGGATGTGATTACACCCATACGTGAATTAGATGCATGTATGCAGGTGCCGTTGCCTATGTAAAGACTTACGTGATCAATGTAGCCGTCATTATTATAGTCATGTCCGAGAACATCACCTACCTGAACGCTGTCAGGAGATACAGCAGTACCGAGAGCTGATATCTCAGCAGCATTATGAGGCAGACTGATGCCGTAGTAATTCGCATAGATATAAGATACATAACCTGAGCAGTCGAATCCTGAAGGAGAAGAACCGCTGTAAACATAAGGAGTTCCGACAAACTGCAGACAATAAGAACCGAAGTCTGAGAATCCTGAAGTATCCACGGCTGAAGCAGATGAAGACGAAGGTGCCGCAGGAGCAGCCGGAGCCTGATCAAGACAAAGGTCAGCCTTAACATAATAGCCGTCAGCTGTTCTGTACCAGCCGTTATCTGTGCTGGCAGTGATCGTAATAGCATCACCTGCGTTATATCCGCTTACAAGAGAGTACTCAGTACCGGGACCGGATCTTACATTCATTACACATGAAGCATATACAGTAGCGCTCATCGGAGTCTCTGTATAAGAAGGCTGAGCAGGAACCGGTGTCGGAGTAGGAGTCGATGTAGCTGTAGGTGCCGGAGTAGGCGTAGCCGTAGGAAGCGGAGTCGGTGTTGCAGTAGGAAGAACTATCTCATCTTCCGACAGTAAAGATGTAAGCACATAGCCCTCTACACCGCTCGATGTTCTGACATAAGACCAGTCCGTCCCATAAGACACACGGATCAATTCAGAAGAATAAGTTACTTGTGTAACTATATCGGATTCTGTATCCGGTTCGGATCTTAAGTTAGCAATATCAACGCTGACCCAGTAACGGTTGCCGTCGCGAATAAATTCATCAGGATTCAGAAGCTCGGGATCTTCATCATCATCCAAAGATATGATAAATGTCCTGTCTTCAAGATCATCTGTAAACTCGTCTGCTTCAGCAGAGATATGGGAGTTCGATACGATAAAGGCAGAAGGAACATAATCGACAGGTTCTGCTGTCGTTATCTCCATCTCAGGTGCCTGCAGTGACACGTCATTAACTGCGCCGATATCATCGACACTTAAGATGTTAAGCGTTATCGCAAGGCCTGCTATAAAGGCCGTTGTTTTACGAACACCACAATTCATAGCCTAATTATAGCTTTAATAACCAATAAAAATGAGGTAAACACATTGTGTCTGCCTCATTGTAATGCGATTGAAACATAACGGTAAGCTTACGGTATCACAAGAACTCTGAGAAATCCTCAAGCGTCTGTGAATCACCGTCAGAACTGTCATTGTTCTGAGGCTTCTGCTCTTTCTGCTCTGCCTTCGTGGCTTCCTTCTGTGCCTGCTTCTGAGCCCTCTTCTCCTGCTCAGCCATAGCAGCTTCCTTCTTAGCCTTTACCCAAGCCTTATAGTCGTCATCACGTGTATCTTCTGCGGACTTCTCGGCAGGCTTCTCGACAGGCTTCCCAGCTTCCTCCTTGGCCTTAGCCTTCTTGGCAGCCGCATCACGGAGCTTCTGAGCAGCCTTTTCAGACTTCTCCTGTGCTTTCTTACGAGCCTCTTCTTCAGCTGCAGCCTTCTTCTTCTCAGACTCTTCGATAACTTTCTGCTGTGCAAGTCTTCTCTCTTCACGTGCCTTATTTATAGCTTCCTCTTCAGCAAGCTTAGCTTCCTTCTCGGCACGCTCCTTCTCGATCTGCTCACGCTTCTCTTCGCTAATCTCCTTGCTTGCAGCAACTCTCTTAAGATCCTTCATGGACTCAGGAGCGATAACCTGCTTCTTGATCTCTTCCATCTTTCTTCTGGACTCTTCAGAAGCTCTCTTCTCAGCCTCGGATACTTCTGCACCAAGACTCTGAAGCTCAGCAATATCTGCACTTGTAGGTGCCTGGGTCTCTTCAGCAGGAGCAAGTGTCTTTCTGAAGTCTCCGCCCTTAAGTGTTACATTATCTACACCGGGGTTTGTAAAATCCGAAGCCGCATCAAGGATCGTCTTGATGTCTGGAGTTTTGATACCGGGAAGCACTTCATATTTCTTCTCTTCTCTGTCCACAACTCATCCCCCTACGTTAAAGAATATTTTTATCAACAATATAATGATAGCAATCAATTCCAACAAAGCAATAATCTTAAGCAGCCACATGGACTTCTCGCTGCGGTTGGAGTTGATCTTCATCTTTGTCTCAGAAGCAGCATCCTCTTTCTCATCTTTCTTGATGGGAGCAGGCTTGGCATCAGGTGCCTTGGAAGCATCGGCAGGATGCTCATCCTCGACAGGCGTACCCTTGGGGGCAGGATTAGCTCCGCATGTCGTAATGATATGCTTTGCTCTCTTTACTTCCGGCAGCAACTCGTTCTGAAGCTCCTTGAAAGTATCGGAACTCTTGCCGAACTTCTCCGCAGACTTAGCAAGCTTACCTGCATCAGGAGCCTTCGTCCCGTCGAAAAGCAGGATTCCAAGCGATGAATCGTCACTGTTGTTGGAAGCACCTACAACATACTGCGAAAGCACGGCAGTAATGTCCTTCTCGGCCTTCTCGCGACTCTGTGCGCAATACTCGACCATACGTGCTATAACAGGCTTACAAAGACCGGAAGCATCATCATAAACACTGTCCTGAACACCGTCTGTCATAAGAGCGATGCCGTGGAAGTCATCTGTTGTAGTCTTAACTATCCTAAGATAATCTGCAGCATGAGGAGCCGTAACGAAATACGTCCTTCCCGCATTATCATTCTGAGGCATTGTAATAGGACGGATTCCGGAAGCGGATACACCGGCAATAAGACCGTCACCGATATGTCCAATAAGTACTCTTCTGTCCTTAACTGCACAGAACAGAAGCGTACAGGAAAGTCTTTCAAGGGAATCAAGCTTGTACTGCTCGATAAGATTTGCAAATCCGATATGAACGGAAGCGATGATCAATGATCTCACGGCCGCTTCTCTGTTCTCATAATAAAGAGCATCGAAGTAATTGATAAGAAGCTCAGATACAGTCTCGCAAGCAGACTTAGAACCGAATCTTGCATGTGTATACTGCTTGGAACCGGCACCGTCTGCTACTACTACAACGGAAACGCCGTCTCTTTGTGTGGCAAGTGAATAGTCTTCACAAGGGACACCTCTGCCCTCGTGCTTCTTACCCATTAATGTTACTGCTGATACTTTGATATCCGGCATAGATTACTCTTCCATGAACTTGAAGAAATCATCAACGTCAACCGACTCACCTTCAGGTTCAGTTGACAGGTTATAGAGTGCATCATCACTCATACCGGAAGAAACAACAGAAGAACTTGAAGAACCCAGGAACTCGAACAACTTACCAAAGTCGCCGGACGATACAGAGATAGGCTCTTCTCTCTTGATAGATACTCTCTTAAGAATATCGAAGTCAACAGAGTTACCTACACCGATATTGAAGATAACAAGCTTATCGTCCTTCTCAAGCTCATTACAAGCCTTGATAGCCATCTCCATGTTAGCCATGGCATTAGGGCCCTGAGGTGCACCGTCTGTGATAACAACAAGCCAGGGCTGATAATACTTGATACCCTGCTCCTTATAACCTTCCTTACGAGCATTAAGAAGCTCAAGAGCTGTGAGGATTCCCTCACCGATAGGAGTCATAGTAGTGGAAGCGTTGATCTCAGGAAGACCTTCATTACTGATCTTACCGAAAGGCATTACGATCTCTACCGAAGAACCGAATGTAATGATAGCGATATCAGTAGCGGATCTGGTATCATCATTAGCCTTGATGGAAGCAATGAAGTTAGATAAGCCCTGATTCAACTGCTTGATCGGGTTGCCCATCATGGATCCCGATGTATCAAGGCAGAAACAAATAGGAAGTCTTCTCTTTGTACTGGTACCGAAATCCGAAGCATTGATACTGTTGTCAGCCATTATTACTGTCTCCTGTTCTTGAATATTCCGAACATACCGCCACCGCCTTTGCTGCCGCCGGTACTGTCGTTGTTATTATTGCTGTTATTATTTCCTGAAGCATTGGGATCATACATGATCCTTCTGGCGATAGCAGACTGGCCCGAAGGCATTGTCTCTGAAGCCCTCATGGATTCAACAGCCTTCTTGAAAGGACTGTCACTTGAAGTATTCTTCGCAGGAGGTGTGAATCTGGACTTGGAGATAGGATTAGGATCCTTAGCTACATAATCCATCTTAGGGAAAGCTTTGTATGCTTCCTCATCATCGAATTCGTGAGCTGAAAGAGCATCCTTGTAAGCACAAACTGCTCCATACCACTCGATCGCCTCATATGAGGCACCTCCGCGGAAAGTCTTGAATAACATAGTTCTCAGATCATCAGGAAGGTATTCCCAGATATGATCATATCCGCCCTTAGGAATATGCTCATCAGATATATCTGATAATGAGTAAGGGAAATTCTTCTCTAGGATCTCTTCCCTTAAGGTCTCAGCACCATTACGTGTTGCAAACGGATGAAGTCCGCAGAACAGTATAGAGAACACGAGCATGGCGATCGAATAATCCTCATCACCAAGCTTTCTTAAGAATCCGGAGAAGTTCTGTCCCCAAAGTCTCGGATCAGTAAACTCTTCTGTTCCTACGGGGCAAGGCAGGTTACTAACCTGAACACTGTCCATATCGATAAGATAGATCGAATTAGGCGAATAAATAAGTGCATTCTTCATCTGGATATCGCCTGCGACGATACCGAACATATGAAGATAAATATACTTCTCAAGAAGGTCAGCAAGAGTAGTAACGATATCAAGTCTCTTGCAGTCAGGGAACGCATTAAGAAGAGCATCGGGACCGTCAAACACGTTGCCGAGCGTCTTACCCTTACCTACGATCATAGTATAACCTACAGGAGTATTCCTGAAATAGATAAGGTCCTTAGGCCAACAGATTCCAACGGAATTGATACCCATACTTACCTGAGTCTGAAGCTTCTTCCAGCGAAGAGGAGTGATGATTCCCTTATGATAGATCTTGGCAACTACCTTCGGATCAGTAGTCGTAAATACCATTCCCTCTGCACCGGCACTTAACCTCTTCTCAAGAACAAGTCTCTCACCATTGCCTGTAGTTACCGTATCGCCGATATTGCAGAAAGGAACATCGAGATACTTATCTGCAGAAGCCAATGAGCTGATCGGTAATTCGGGATTTGCATCAAGAAGTTCAGGAATGCTGTGATACAAAGCAGGTTCACCTTCACTGCTGATTACACAGATATCGCCGATGAAAGAAGGATTCTTCTCACGAAGTCTCTTCATAAGGATTCCGTTAGCTGCCATCACAAGACATACATCCTGAACGAGTGACATCTTGGCAAGGAACTCGGAAGTCTCTGCTACCTGCACAGAATGCAGCAGTTTGTCTGCAAGCAATCTCGTACAGAATTCACGCATTGAAGCTACTGCGGACGCTGTCTTATCGTCAGCCTGATGAATAACGCAGTAATGCATAAGCTTAAATGATTTGCTGACATATACATCGATATGTTCGCTCGTAACAATATCGAGGAATTCGGACAGTATACGCGTGCCGCCGAACATCCTGATAAACGAATAGTCAACAATCAAAGACTTATAGTTTTTGATAACCTCCAATGCCATAAATACATTTTATCTTATTAAAGGCAAAAGTAAATAATATAAGGAGAAAATGTGGCAATTTTGTGGCGTAAATGCAAAATTTGTAATCTTGACTAAATTATCCCTACTAATCTCATTAGAAATTTAGCATTCGACTCATGCGACATACCGGGCTTAAGCTTGTAATCAAAGATGACTTCATCACCTTCATAACGCTCGCTGAAATGGCAGAAAATTATGTTATCCATCTTCTGTTCTGCCACCCTGTCACACAAAGCATAATCATGAGTTGTCATGAATCCCGAGATGCCGGGCTTATTTAGCTTATTAAGAAGGATCTCGGCACCGTCAGTTCTATCCTGCGAATTGGTTCCTCTGAACACCTCATCGATCAGGAACAGCATAGATTCATCATCCGAAGATGCCTTAACGATAGATGCAATTCTAACAAGCTCAGCCTTAAATGTACTCATATTCTCTTCAAGGCTGTCTGCGATCCTCATCGAAGTATAGATCTTCATGATAGAGCATTTAACTTCCTTGGCAGGCACCATAGCTCCTGTATAAGCGAGTACACACATAAGTCCGACAGTTCTGATCAGAGTTGTCTTACCGCTCATGTTGGATCCTGTTATCAGTGCAGTCTGTGAATCAATGCTTACGGAGTTCGATACTACTTTAGAAGGATCGAGCAACGGATGAGACATATCAGTACCGGTAAAATATGCCTTCTTCTCCTCTTCTATCAAAGGGAACACCGCCTCCTTTGACACAAGTCCGGGAACTGCTGAACTTAACAGGGCTTCTACTTCACCGAGTCTTTCAACATTATCCATGAAGTCCTTACCGTGATCCGCGCTCCAGTCAAACAACCTGTCAGCACACATAAGATCAAAAGGAAATACCGCATTAAGAAGCAATGCTGTAATAGGCTGTTCACGAAGAGAACAAAGGCTGCAGGATCTTATCAAAGCATCAAGATGTCCTGGGAATTCAGGATCTATATACTCTGGAACAAATGTAGTTATCCACTTTTCTTCAGATAGAAGGATATCCGTCCTCTTCTTAATCGCATCTGCCTGCTTCGAGATAAGACCGCTCTTAAAGATATCAGACAGATCAAGCTTTGAAATAAAAAACCATACAGCAAGGTTTATAAGGATTACACACAGTACAGCTACCCTTATATACTTGGACAGACCAAGCAGGATAAGCGCAGGTACAACAAGCCATATGAAAGGGATGATCTTCCATAAGACCTTAAGTCTGGGACTGATCTTATTCTCTTTGGAACATAGCGTAATCAGTGCGTCAGGAACCTTTAAGATTGAATGAAGCGCGCCGGTTGCCTCATAATCCAGAAGGAATTCAGGATCTGAAGAAAGTGCCGTTACTATAGCCTGAAGCTTACCGATATTTACGGCATTTAACTTATCAAAATGCTTACCCTTAAGCTTATCGGCATAAGCCTTTCTTCCGAATACGGAATGAGATGTGTTATATAGAGCAAATACTGAGTGAGGTCCGAATATATCAAGGTCTGAAGAATAAGGATGATTATGATCTACAAACTCAGAACCGTCATCTTCAAGCTCACTGAAATCACCTTTGATCCTTGCTTCATATCTGCCGCACGCTTTGATCTTCTCTTCCATAAACTGTTCCATGTATTTGGAACGCTTATGGATAACACAAAGATAGATAAATACAATAAGACAGACTGCTCCTGAAATCAGAAGAGGAATGTTATATCCTTTGACAAAACCTGCGATCAACAAACCTGCCGCAGCAGCAAAGAACACAAGCCTCATAAGGCTCAGTCTGTGATTAATTCTTGATAATGAATCTCTCGCTTCAGTATATGACGGCCCGATATTGCCGAAGTAATCTGTCATTTCTTACTCTTGGAGGAAGACTTTGAAGTTGTTGTTGTCTTCTTCGAACTGGTAGTCTTCTTACGCTTCTTACCCGCATCAGATCTCTTCTTACGCTTAGGAATAGCCTCATCCAATACATCTCCGATAGAGTCATGTATCGTCAGCATAGCGGAAAGATCGAGGTATGTAGAAGACTTATTGATGATAACCATCTTGTCATGCTTGATAAACTGAGAGAATGTCGCAGCAGGATAAACTGTAAGCGATGTACCGCCGATGATAAGAAGATCACACTTCTTCAATGCCTTGATAGCTGCATCGATAGGTTCATGCTCAAGATTCTCTTCATAAAGAGTAATACCGGGACGAACGATACCTCCGCATCTGTCACAGTGAGGTACTCCCTCATGACTCATAATGTAATCGAGTCTGAACTTCTTACCACAGTCCATGCAGTAATTCCTGTATACGGATCCGTGAAGCTCGATAGTACACTTGGATCCGGCATCCTGATGGAGCTTATCAATATTCTGGGTAATAATAGCAAGGAGCTTTCCCTGCCTCTCAAGTCTTACGAGTGCCTTATGAGCCTTATTAGGCTTGGCATCAGGATACAGGAGCTTTCTTCTGTAAAAGTCATAGAACTCTTCAGGATGCTCCATAAAGAAAGAATGGGAGATAACATCTACGGCTCTGTAATTAAGTCCGCTCTCCTGGTTATAGATACCGTCTCCGCTTCTGAAATCAGGGATACCACTCTCAGTAGAAACGCCCGCGCCACCTAAGAACACGATCTTCTTCGAGTTCTCGATCAATGCCCTTAATTGTGCTATCTTGGCTTCTCTGGCGCCTTCGTATCTGTCTAACCTGGTCTCCACTTACTTACCTTGCCCGAATATCAGATAATATCGTTATCAATATCAACGTGATCCGGAATTCCGTCACCGTCAAGATCAACATCATGATGTCCGGCTGCTCCGAACATCTCCTTGCCGAGAACTCTCTTCTCGTTTCTTTCTCTTTCAACGATATTGCTGAGGGCTGTCTTTGTACGCTCAGAACTCTTTACACTCTTAACTTCAAGAAGAGGCATTGTCTGATCAGCGGTCTTAAGTACAATAGTTCCTACGCCGAATATCTTCTGCCACAAAGACCTTGTAAGTCTTATGTCGAGAACACGATAAAGAAGGATCTCATCAGAAATAGTATTGAAAAAGCCTCTCTTAACGTAGAACTTATTGTTATCGAAGCTGTATCTTGTAAAGGAGATAGGCAGACCGAGATATCTTCTTCTGTCCTTCCAAAGAATAGGTTCTTCCTTTACGAATTCAGATAATCTGTCAGTCTTTGCCATGCTGGTCCCCCCACGCAATTTTTATAATTATATATTTTTTTTGCGAATAGTACCACAAGTTTACGAATAATATCCAAAATAGAAATACAATTGTCAGATTGTTTCCTGCTCAGTTTCATCAGTCGAGGAGGTCACAGCATTTACATAAGAATCAAGTATCTGAGTCACGTCAAACAGACGCGAATAGTCATTATTCGACAGCGTATACTCACTCATTGTAGTTCTGTCATAGTACAGATAGTTGGTTCCGTAAATATGGTAAGGGTTATATCCCATACCGAAGAAGACCCTGAATCCGTTTCCCTCAAGATACTGAGCTCTGGGATCTGTACCATAGATATAGTTACCGCCGGGATATACGATAATATGAACATCACCGATCAATGTCTCTATCTGATCCATCCACTTCTCAGTGTCTGCAACTATCGTATCCATATCAGCTTCAAAAGCATTGATATTACCGTAAGTGGATGATGCAAACTTCCAGCCTGTATCAAGAAGTACGCTTGTGATCTCAGATACGATCTGCCTGTTATTCTCTATCTCACTGTCAGTAAACTCCACATTAGGTCTTCCTATAGCCTCAAGAGCTGCGGTCCTGTCATCAGCCTCATCACGGCTTATGACGTAACCGAATACTGACTCATATCCGCACAAAGAGATTACGCCCTTAGCACCGTCGAAAGAGAAATCGGGATGTGCCTCAACAAAAGCATCAAGTATACCGATAGCTTCAAGTTCCCTGCCAGACACCAAAGTACCGTCAGGAGCAACATACTGACCGCATACATGACCCTGCTCGTCCAAAGACAACTGAGTACAAAGACCATAGTTATATGTAGTTGCAACATTATAGTCGAATGTATCGAGCACAAGTATCAAAGGCTTCTTGCCTACAGGAACTGTCAGATCGACTTCACTTATGAAAGTATCTTCAGACAGATCTGCCATAGTCTCTGCATCGACAAGAACATAGTCATTCTCATACAACTCGTTAAGCATCCTGGAGAACTCATCCGTTGTAAGATAAAGACCTGTATTGGAAGCGCCTCTGGAAGTATCAGCTATCAGCTGTCTTACACTTAAGACTTCTACAGTTCCCCTATACTGCATAACTTCAGTTGTATGCGAAGTCGCCTCGAGAAGATCTGAATTAATACGGTTGTCATCCGGGAAGATAACTGCCAGATCTGACAAAAGAGCCTCAGCAGAGAAGTATCTGTAACGCTCAAGCATATGCTCGCCTTCTTCGAGCATCGGCTCGTACATGATCTCCTTGATCTCATCTACTCGAGAAGAAGCATATTCATAAACAAAGCCGTCATAGTTATCACATACAGTACCGTAGATCTTTACCGCATTTATATAATCGCCTTCATTAAACGCAGCCTCAGCAGCCTGTACATCACCTCTTGCCTGCTCGATAGTCTCGATCTCGTACAACAGAGGTCCGGTTGTAGCCGAAACGTTGCCGACATCCTGCAAAGCTTCGAAGATAAAGATCAGATCCGGCTTCTCGATCGTACCCAGCAGGAACTCAGTAGACAGATCGATGAGCCATTGTGAAAGCCTCGATGAAGTCAGTTCCTGCATCTCGTTCATGAACCTTACGTCAGCTGTCGAAGGAGTATAACGAGAGTTTCTCATCTGGTCTTCAATGGTCTGAAGTCTTGCATTAACGATCTCTTCCATCTGTGCCATCTGGTCTCGTCTTATTGCAAGCTCCGAATCCTCAGCCTGTGCTGATTCATCTGCAGCAACAACGACATCGTGTACAGATCTGTAAAGCATCAAGGCATCGGGATAACGTCCTTCGTCAATCGCCTGCTGAAAATCAGGTACTACGCCTGACTCGATCTCCATAGAGGAGTTAAGCCAACGGACAACAACGATCATGGAGATGATGACCGCGAAGCAAAGGACCGCGGCAACTATATGACCCGCACCTTTTACGGACTTCTTCTCATAATTATCGAAGATATTATCTTCTGATCGTCTCACCCTAAGTCTTCGATCCCGATCTGCTTATTCTCGAAAGAATCTGATTTGATATAGTAACCTATCGCAGGAATATTCCTGATCCTGTAGTACTCAGGATCTCTTAATCCCGACTCTGCAAGAGTCATGATCTCAGAAAGACATGAACCCTTCTTACTGATAAGAAGCTGTACACCCTGAGTGGATCTTGTTGTCTTAAGAGGCACCATTGAAGACTTGAATACTACAGCCTTATCCTTATCGGAACGTGCAAACAGATCAGGGTCTTCACCTTCAGGGATAAACAGGAATGAGACAGCTTCAGCCTTGTCAGAGAAAGCATTAATAAGCTTCTTTCTGTTCTGCTTCGTCTCATAAGCCTCAACCGGGAACAAAGCGGCCTTACCGTTCTTGAATCCGATCATGATCTTACCCTTATAATCTGTAGTAACGAGCATCCACAGGATCTTCTCGTCATCATCAAGACCGAGCTCGTTCGTAAGGAAGGCACCGAAGTCACTAACCTTATTATCCTGGAACTCATAAGTCTTGCTCTTATATACATTACACTTATCCGAGAAGAACAGGATGTCACTCTTATTCATAGCATCAACACTAAGGAATATCTCGTCATCATCCTTGATCTTGATGTCATCAGACTTCTTCAGAGCATTAGGAGTAAACTTCTTAAGATATCCGTGCCTTGTAAGCATGAGATGTACCTGATAATCAGGGATTGCAAGATCAGGAACGTATTCCTCGACATGCTCCGCCATGATGATCTCAGTCCTTCTCTCCTTACCGTACTTATCAGCAACCTCCTTAAGCTTCTTGGAGATAAGCGTATTGATACGGTTAGGCTTGCCTAAGATATCCTCGATCTCGGCGATATCCTTCTCGAGGTTCTCCTTATCTGCTGTACGGTTAAGGATGTACTGCTTGTTGATATTACGCAGCTTGATCTCAGCAACATACTCAGCCTGTATCTTATCGATATCGAATCCTCTCATGAGGTTAGGAACAACGTCCTCTTCGAGCTCAGTATTTCTAATGATCGCGATAGCCTTATCGATATCAAGCAAGATCTTCTCAAGACCTTCCAACAGGTGAAGCTTAGCCTTCTTCTTATCAAGATCGAATGCCAGCTCTCTTGATACACACTGTCTTCTCCAGTTAAGCCACTCATCGATGATCGCACGGACACCCATAACACGGGGCGAACCGTTAATAAGCAGATTAAAGTTACAAGAGAATGTATCCTGAAGCTTTGTGAATCTGAACAGCTTCTTCATGAGCTCCTCATGATTCGTTCCTCTCTTGCAGTCGATAGTTATCTTAAGGCCATCGAGGTCTGTCTCATCTCTTACGTCATTGATCTCCTTAACCTTACCGGACTTAACAAGATCAGCGATACCGTCGATGATAGCTTCAGAAGAAGTCGAATAAGGGATCTCAGTAATCTCGATAAGATTATTCTTGGTATCTACCGTGTACTTACTTCTTAAAGTAATCGAGCCCTTACCTGTCTCATAGATCTCCTGCATCTGTGCTCTGTTATAGAGGATCTGACCGCCGCCGGAGAAATCAGGCGCAGGCATGATCTCGAGAAGATCGACATTCTTATCCTTAAGGTAAGCCATCGTGGCCTCGCACACCTCTCTTAAGTTGAAAGACGAGATGTTAGACGCCATACCTACGGCGATACCCTGGTTGCTGTTAACAAGAAGGCTCGGGAATGTAGCAGGAAGAAGCACGGGCTCCTTCAAGGTGCCGTCATAGTTGTCCACCATGTCTACGGCATTCTTATCTATACCTGCGAAAAGCTCTTCACAGATCTTCTCAAGTTTTACTTCCGTATATCGGGGCGCAGCGAAAGCCATGTCCCTCGAGTACTGCTTACCGAAGTTACCCTTGGAATCAACATAAGGATGAAGGAGCGCAGCATTACCGCGCGTCATTCTAACCATGGTC
>JAEEGL011055582.1_pt1 | contig 14294 bp, 9 predicted proteins | sample 9134231 | NCBI WGS metagenome assembly JAEEGL01 (sample SAMN16246548, study PRJNA631951) | gut metagenome | biome: gut microbiome; feature: rumen; material: fiber-attached | host: Bos | place: Iran: Karaj | collected 2018-10 | reverse complement strand
TCCTTATGGGAGCGGCATACGCCGTGATGTTCTTTACCGCGCCTTCCGGCAGCGGCGTGCACTGGCTTAACATCGGCCTCAATACCGTCCTTATCCTTGCGTATGCTGGAGCATCGTGGATGATTCTCCGCAGGCGCCCCGTCCAAACTGCCGCGTAATATGGAGAAGAAGGTGTCACTGTGGGAGATTTTCGCCGTCTTTGCAAAGATTGGCGCCTTCACCATAGGCGGTGGCTATGCCATGATCCCCATCATCCAGGCGGAAATGTCCAAAAGGGGATGGATAAGTGACGACGAGCTCCCGGACATAGTGGCCCTCTCCCAGAGCGCGCCCGGAGTTATGGCGGTGAATATCTCCATCTTTGCAGGGCACAAGCTCCGCGGGGTAAAAGGCAGCATAGTGGCCACGCTGGGAAGCATCCTGCCGTCTTTCCTGGCAATACTTGCAATAGCCATGTTCTTCACCGCTTTCAAGGACAATCCGTGGGTTGAGAAGGCCTTCAAGGGCATTCGTCCGGTGGTGGTTTCCCTCATTGCGGTTCCTATGATCAACATGGCCAAAAAGGCCTGCAAGAGCTGGTGGGCGTGGCTTCTGGCCATTGCCTCGCTGGCGCTGGTGGCATTTTTGAACGTGTCGCCGATATATATAATTATCTGTGTATTGGTCCTGGGATTCTCTGTTACTAAATGGAAGCGCTGAGCCTCATACTTCAGCTGGCGTGGACGTTCTTTGTGATAGGGGCGTTCACCATCGGGGGAGGGTATGCCATGCTGTCCCTTATCCAGAACCAGGTGGTGGTGGAGCATCCCTGGATAAGCGAGAGCGCTTTCACGGACATAGTGGCCGTGAGCCAGATGACACCAGGTCCAATTGGCATTAACAGCGCCACGTACGTTGGCTATGAAGTGCTTTACAATGCCACGGGGAGCCATCTGCTGGGCGTCTGCGGGTCCTTCACGGCAAGCCTCGCGCTCATCCTGCCGTCCTTCCTCATAATGCTCCTTATAGTGCGGTTCTACATGAAATTCCGCACCAGCAAGCTTTATGCGGGGACGATGGACTGGCTCAAACCCTGCGTTGTGGGACTCATCGGCGCGGCTGCGGTAATTCTCATGGTACCTTCCAACTTCCCGGACTGGAAGAGCTGGTGCCTTCTGGGCGGATCTTTCGCTGCCGGATACTGGGGCAAGGTGAACCCCATCTATATAATCCTGGCGGGAGCCGTGCTGGGATTAATTCTCTATTAGGGGCCGATAATTTGTTTTTTTTAGAATTTATTATCACCTTTGTATTTACGCGCTTGCACGCGCGTTGCTTTTTTACGCAGTAGTGTTATTAATTTTTATGTGCTTATGAAAAGATTGAAACTGATTCTTGTGGCTCTTTTCGCACTTGTGGGATCTGTGGTCCTGAGCGCGCAGAATGTCACGGTATCAGGTGTAGTAGTGGACGAAGCCGGCGTCCCCGTTCCGGGTGCGGCGGTCTTTGTGTCGGGAACCACCCACGGCACCATGACGGGCTCTGAAGGAGAGTTCTCCCTGCAGATTCCTGCCTCCACCAAAGTGCTCAAGTGCTCATGCGTGGGATATGAAGAGACAGAGGTTCCCGTAGAAAAAGGGAAAATGCGTATCGTCCTTGCAGATGCCGTGACCTTCCTAGAAGAGGCCGTGGCAATAGGCTACGGCTCTCCCAAGAAGATTGAGTCCCTGGTGGGATCCGTCACCACGGTTAATTCCTCCACCATCAAGAACGCCCCGTCGTCATCGGCTCTGGATATGCTTCAGGGTCAGGTGGCAGGTCTTGCCGTTCTTACTTCCGGCGGTGTGGCCGGTGACAACTCCGTGTCAATGACCCTGCACGGTGTGGGCTCACTCACTTCTTCGTCACAGCCACTGTATATAGTGGACGGCGTACCGGCCAGTGCCCGTACAATCATGGCCCTCAACCCTAACGACATAGAGTCGATCTCCATCCTCAAGGATGCATCGGCAACCTCCATCTACGGTTCCCGTGCAGCAAACGGTGTTGTCCACATCATCACCAAGGCAGGTGCCTACAACAATGATGCAACGGTTACCGTGCGTTCCCAGTGGGGAATTTCCACCATTACGGACAAGTCCCTCTATGAGAATATGATGTCTTCAGGAGAACTTGCCCACTTCTGGAACATTTCCGGCGTGCATTCGGAGCAGTACGTGAAGGAAACCTTCTACGACAACGGCTACAACGCGGACACAAGGTGGTACAACTATGTGCAGCAGTTCAACAACCCCCAGTACCAGAACGACATCTCCGTAGAGGGTGGCGGCCAGCGCGTGGCATATATGATCGGCGCATCCCAGTTCCATCAGCGCGGACAGGCAATCGGTAACGTATATGACCGTTATACCCTGCGTTCCAATATCCAGGGCCGTCCCAAGAACTGGCTCAAGCTGGGTATGAACACCAACATTTCCTACGACAACAACATCCAGAACCCCAACTGGTCCAATTCTGGCAACAACAGGAATTACACCTCCGGTGCCTTGAGTTATCTCACCCTTCCTTTCTATCCGGCAATAGACCCGGAAACCGGGAAGGAGTATGAGAACGAGTACCCCGGCGGCATGATCAACCATCATACCTACATGGCCAACCGTGTCACGCCCAACGAGCGCCTGAGCATCAACGGTTCCGTTTTTGCCACCATCGACTTTACCAGGAACCTTCGTTTCAGCACCCGCGCAGGCGTTGACGGGTATATCTCCCGTTACACCGGCGTGATGAAGCCGGACTATTACCTTATGGGCGGCAGCGGCTGGAGAAGCCGTTCCACAGCATACAGCTACAGCTCCTCGTTGTCCAACACCCTGGAATACTCCTTCAATTTTGGAGAAAACCATAAGTTTACCGCCCTTGTCGGTCACGAGGAACTCTTCAATGACTATGATTACTGGGCCGGTTCTTCCGAAGAAATCACCACTCCCGGAATTACGCTCATCCAGTCCGGAAACCCGGAGACATTCGATATTTCGGAGTCCCAGTCCCGCAGTGCTTTCCGCTCATTCTTCGGTCACGTGGACTATACGATGTATGAAAAATACATCCTGGATTTCGCCCTCCGTTACGATGCATCTTCCCGTTTCGGTTCGCACAACCGCTGGGCTCCATTCTGGAGTGCAGGCGCACTGTGGAAGCTCAAGAAAGAGGCCTTCCTCCGCAGCGTTGTCTGGGTCAACGACCTTAACTTCAAGGTAAGCTACGGTACCCAGGGTAACGCCAGCATCGGCAACTACGACCACCTGGGCCTCATCGGCGGAACGTCGTCCTATGGCGGACGTACCATCCAGTACTTCGCCCAGCCCATGAGCCCGGACCTGAAGTGGGAGCAGCAGGCCCTCCTGACCGTTGCCGTAACGGGAAAGGTCTTTGACAAGTTCGACTTCGACCTGTCGTGGTACAACCGTAAGACCACGGACATGCTTATGGATGTTCCCATCCCTACAACCGTAGGCTTCTCTTCCCAGACCCGCAACGTGGGTGCCCTCCTGAACAGGGGTATAGACCTTACGCTGGGTTATGACATAGTCCGTGCCCGCGACCGTTTCCTCCGCGTCCAGACTACCTTCAACTACAACCAGGAGAAGGTCCTGGAACTCTTCGACGGCCGTGATCGCTGGGAGATCACCAACACTGGCGTAGCCTTCGTGGTAGGACATCCCGTGATGTACTACTATCCTATTTATGCCGGCGTAAACCGTGACAACGGTATGCCTACGTGGTATGTCCCCGGAGAGAATATAGACGAACCCACAATGGAAACCGTCACGGAAGAGTTCGAAGAGGTTACCCTCACCCAGAACACCGGTTTAAGGCGCCACGCCCCCATTTACGGAGGCTTTAGCCTTCAGGGCGGCTGGAGGAAGTTCAGCGTAGTGGCAGACTTCTCCTATGTCCTTGGCAAGTACATGATCAACAACGATGCATTCTTCTACGCCAACCCCAACCAGTTCACCACGGATAACCAGCACAAGACCATATCCGACTTCTGGACGGAAAACAACAGGGATGCAGCCTGGCCGGACTGGCGGAAAGGCACCAAGATGCAGTTCGACACCCACCTTGTGGAAGATGCATCCTTCATGCGTCTGAAGAACCTGCAGATAGGTTATGCCCTGCCTATGAGCCAGAAGATGGCCAAGGTGTTCCGTGAGCTCAAGGTTACCTTCACGGGACGAAACCTGCTCACCTTCACCAAGTACTCCGGCATAGATCCGGAAGACGACACCAACGTCTCCCTTGGTCTTCCCGCCAACTCTAAGCAGTACCTCTTCGGTATGGAATTCACCTTCTAAAGAAACTGCCCTATGAAAAAGACACTTGGATATATAATTACACTTCTGGTTGCCGTATCATGCAACCTGGAACAGTTCCCCACCAATGCGGTGGTTTATGAAGAAGGGTCCAGGATCATCGCTACAAGGGATGACCTCCTGGCATTCGAGGCCGGCATTATGAATTTCTACCGTGCCGTACACGGCGGCGGGATGAATGTCGCCGAGGATGTGATGTTCGACGCCTTCAACGCCAGCTCCGGCTTCGGAAACAACTATGGTTCCGTCCACCGTCTTGACGACAGCTTTACAACCAGCGACAGCTATGTGGAAAGCTACTGGAGCAATCACTACATCGTAATCAAGAATTACAACGTCCTCATCGACGCCCTTGACCAGGAGCAGAACGTTCCTTCAGGGAGCGAAGACCTGGCAAAACTGGTTCAGGGAGAAGCTTATTTCTATCGCGCCGAGGCCTACCTTAACCTTGTCCGCCACTTCTCTCCGGATTATGACCCGGATGTGGACAGCGAGTACGGCGTTCCCGTCGTCCTTCACTACTCCCTTGACGAGCGCCCCGCCCGAAAGTCCGTCCACGAGGTCTACACCCAGATCAAGGAAGACCTTGACTCTGCCGCCGTCCGCCTGGCAAAGGTGGAAGGACAGCTTCAGTCTGACTATCCCACCATCGACGCAGTGAACGCCCTCTATGCAAGGTATTATCTTGATATAGAGGACTTTGACAACGCAGCAGCAAGTGCCGATGCCGTTATCTCAACCAATACATACGCTCTTTCAAAGGACGCAACCGCCTTCAAGGCCGAATTTGTTGATGATTCCGGCTCCGAAGCCATCATGCAGCTCTATGGCAGCAAGGCTGAGCTCCCTAATTCCATCACAGCATATACCGGATTGTACAGTTCTCTTGACCACGGTGTAGCCGCAAGGCCGCTGTTCATCCCTACCAAGAAGCTGGTCGATGCCTATGGCGCCTCAGACCTTCGCAAGGCATGGCTCTCCACTACTGATTATTACTGCGACATAAACGGTAATTACTACCGTGGAGACTTCTCTATCTTTGTCAAGTATCTTGGGAACCCCGCCCTTTACAGCAACATTCCCAATGGCGCTCAAATGGAAAAGCCGTACATGATTGCAGAAATGTATCTCATCAAGGCAGAGGCCCAGGCTCGCAGCAACAAGATTCCTGCGGCAAAGACAACCTTGAACATACTCCAGGCCCTCCGTGGTGCTACTTCCACAACTGGAACCTTGAAGAACATCCAGAACGAATGGTTCCGCGAAACCGTCGGTGACGGAATGCGCCTGAGCTGCCTCAAGCGCTGGCATATCGGCCACGATGCCCGCGAGGGTCAGCCCGGAGCAATGAGCGTGAACGCGCTCATGACCGGCGCACCCTACAACCTGCGTTCCCTGGCGGAGGACGATTATCATCTTGTCTGGCCGGCTCCCGCAAGCCAGATCCGTCTCAACAGTAATCTTACGCAGTATCCTGCATACACGAACGAATAAGATATGAAGAAGATAGCTTACATAATAATAGCAGTTGCGGCACTCGCATCCTGCAGCAGGAAAGTGGAATTCACCAGGCTCCAGTTCGTGTATTTCTCAACTCCTGCAGTTTCCGTTTATGAAGACGCCGCACTTGTGAAAATCCCTGTCAAGGCTGTTTCCGATGTGGATTTCACCGTCACTTTCGAAACCATTGACGGCGAAAAACTGGACGCAACCACAGGTCAGACAGTTCCTAATGGAAAGAAGGGAGAGGACTACAGCATAGTAGACAACGAAGCGGCCATCCTCCGTTTCAAGGCAGGCCAGCAGAGCGACACCATCCAGGTAAAGATTACTGACTTCCCCGGAGTCCTGACAGGCAACAAGGAGTTCTCTGTCAAGCTTCTGGGTGTAAGCGGCGGCGAGGTCTCACTTGGCGGTTTCTCCACCTGCAAAGTCACCATTATCGACAACGACCACCCTCTGAAGGAAATCTTCGGCGAGTACGCTGCAACTGACGGAGACGGCAATGCCTGGACAGTCACGCTGGCAGAGGATCCCACCAGTTACAGTAACGTTCTGTTCGACGGTGTTGTTCCTTTCTTTGCGGGCAGCCTTGCTGCTGGTACGCGCTACTATGTGGTCGCCCCTGTATCCGAAGACCTCAGCACCATAAGCATTCCTCTTGGCTACAAGCTTGCAGACCAGTGGAACGGTCATGACATCCTCATCTTCGGATATGACGGCCAATACATCAACAACTCCGGAATGCTCAGTTTCATGAAGACAGACACCGGATACAAACTCGAAGGCAGCCAGGGCTTCGCAGCCATCTACGAGAACGGCGGATATTACATCCCCGGCAATGACGCACTGGCCACTTCGCCGATTACCCTTGTCAAAAAGTAACAATCTTAACATTATACTATATGAAAAAGAAGAACCTAATAAAGATTGCGGCCGTGCTCATGGCTTCTGCCGCATTGTTTGCGGGGTGCGAAGAAATTGAGAAGTTGGGTAATAGCCCCTCTGCCACCATCACTGCACTCAGTGATACCTTTGACGCTCAGGGTGAAGCCGTGGTCCAGGTGGCCCTGTCTTCTTATGCTCTTGAAGATGTAACAGTGGTGCTGTCCGCTTCAGGCGATGTTGCCGCCGCCGTTACCATGGAAAAGGCGGTAAAGATTCCCATCGGTACCAAGACCGGGAATGTAACCGTGAAGATAGACCTCTCCCAGGTCCATTCCGATTCCAGCGTCAAGGTTGCCATCACTTCCGCTACAGGAGCGACAGTAGGCTCTCCCAGCGAGGCTACCATCGCCGTCAAGGCTAGCGCACAGCAGGAAGATCCCGCCGTCCTCAGCATCGAGGCCGATGAGGAATTTGCCGAAGATGCTACTGCAACCGTTACCCTCAAGCTTAACAAGGCTGTCAAGGAAGATGTCGCAGTGGAACTGGCTGTTCTTTCTTCCGAGGATTATGCCACTGTCGACGCACAGGCTCTCTCTTTCCAGAATCCTGTTACCATCACTGCCGGTCAGACTTCCGCAGCCGTTAAAGTAACCCTGAATCCGGAGCTTCTGCCCACCGGCGACAACTATGCCCTTATCGGCATAAAGAGCGTTTCCGGTAATGCAAATCCCGCCAAGACTGCTGAGGTTCTTATCATCTACACCAAGCAGATTGTCGCCAGCCTGCGTCAGGACTGGGCAATCTCTTACGATGGTTACAACCCCGAGGGCTACGATGAAGTTGGCATCAATGTGGCTTCGGAAACCCAGACTTATTATCTGTCCATCTACTACGACGGTACAATCGCAGAGAACTTCAAGTCCGTTACAGAGTACCTTCAGTGGTTCGAGAGCACCCAGATTGCTCCATATATCGGAACGGAAGACGCGGAGGCTATCAGCGTAGGCAGCAGGACTGTAAAATACCAGCGTCTTGACCCCGAAAGCTACGAAGTCTTTATCATCGGCTGCACGGAAGAAGGACATGTCACCGGCGACTATGCGACTGCCACCTTTACCGTAGAGCCCACCTCCGACATGCTTGCCGCAGTTGAGGCTTTCCTTGGCAAGTGGGTTGTAAATCACCACACCTGGACCATCGAATCCGCTGGCAGCGTGTATTTCACAATCACCGGAATTGAAGGCGAGGATGACCTTCCCGTTGAGGCATTTATCAACTGGGACGGCAACCTCGAGATTCAGAACCAGCCGTACATTTACGAGGACGAGAACCAGACTGTAGGTCTGTATGGCCTGGCCGATAACAGCCTCTGGTCCTCCTCCGGATTCACTATCGTGGAAGCCATTCTTGCCGAAGGCGGAGAATCCGCAGTATTGACACCTGCCATCGCTCCCAACGGTTCTCCGTTCGGATCCATGGCATTCCTCCAGTACCGTGTCAGCGACCAGAAGTACTATTTTTACAGCGACCAGATTGCCCTGCCTGCAGAGATGAAACGTCCTCAGGAGGCCGTTACAGAGACAACGCCTGTCAAGGCCGCTGCATATGAGGACTTCCTTGGCACCTGGAGATATGGCGATTTCGATATCCTTGTGGAAGCCATGGAAGGCGATTCTCTCTACTTTGTTTCCGGATTCCCCGGCCAAAGCCAGTATGACAAACCGGTTGCAACCTTCTCCGACGGCACTCTGGTTCTCACAGAGCAGTCTCTGGGCACATGGGACAATACCAACTATGGCAAGTGCGTAGACCTCTTCAATGCGGTATTCTCTTATTCTGATAAAGAATACAGGGCATATGCCTGGAACACTGACACGCCCGCAGTTGTCTTCACTGCTCAGCTCCACGAGAGCGGCAACCTTACCTTTGCTCCTGGAACCGTTACCCTGAAGTTCAATGACGGATCATCTCAGGATACTCCTGTAATAGGTTTGGTCTACTCCTGGATGATTATCGAGGACGGCAGTGAATACTATGGCAGGGGCAATTATGCCAGCACCATGTATCTTGACGGTTCAATTGCAGTTACTCCGGTTGAGGCAGCACCTTCAGTTGTTGCCAAGGCTGCCGGGAAGCCTTCCTTCCAGACAGAAGGCCTTTCTGTCAACACCGTAAGTGCAAGGCAGATTGCCAGGACCGCAAAGGTTTCACTCAAAGACAGACTTATCCGTTAAGTCCGGTAATTAACACAACCAGGCCGGTACCAAACATGGCTCCGGCCTGGTTTTAATCATATTCGGAATATGAAATACCGTATGATTCTGGCCGTTTCGCTGTTATTCTCCGGGCTGTTTCTTGGCGCGCAGGAATACCATCCCCGTGAGGGCTGGCCTTATCTTCTGGAAGAGTTCACCGGCGGAGTTGTGACCAACTACGGAGGTGAAACGTCCGCGGACGGCTTTTTCAATGTATCCGTAGTGGACGGCAAACTGCACTATGTCAGTGATGGCACCATCATGGTTGCCAACATGAACAACCTGCAGGCTGTCCGGATAGGAGAGTCGGTTTTTATAAACCGGATGGGCTGGCTCAAGGAGGTTGTCGCAGAGGAACTGGGCGGCTTCTTTGTGCTTAGGGAAGTGAGCGTGGATATGGAAGAGCTTGCCAAAACTGACATTGGTTTTGGAGCCCGTTCTGCAGTGGCTTCTACCCAGAAGCTGAGCGGCCTTGGCGTAGCAGGAGGAACCACGGTGAATCTTGCACTTGAAACGGCCATAGCTGCCGCCAAGGACGGGGTGGAACTCCCCGTCAAGGAACAGTATGTTTTCCTTATCGGGTCCAGGGAATACCCTGCAGACAAATCTACCTTCCTGTCTTTGGAAGGGATAGACAAGGCTTCTGCGAAAACCTTCCTCAAAAACGAGAAAATCAGATGGCACAAAGCCGAATCCCTTGGCAAGGTGCTTAAATATATAGCAGAAAACAGCAAGTAGCGTATGAAAAAATGGCTTTTGCCCCTTACCGCGCTTCTGGCAGTTGCATGTGTAAAGGAGAGTGAAGTACCCGCTCCCGTGCAGCCAGTAAATGAAACCGCGGCCGAACCCGGAGAAGTGACGATCCCCGGCGTGGCGGAGGTCCGCTTTGAGGACTCCCTCCTGGAAATCATAGAGGAAGACCTGTTGGGCGGAGCAGTAAAGACAAAATCTTCCGCATTCAACAATGTTCTTGCAGAGCTGGGTATCGTCTCCTGTGAAAGAATCTTTGCCGTAGATCCGGAGAACGAGGCGGAGCACCGGGCCTTTGGCCTGCACCGGTGGTACAGGGTCACCTTTGACACCTCTGTCCCGCGCACCAAGGCGAGTGCGGACATGCTTTCTGTAAAAGGCATCTCCAACGTGAACCCGGTTTATCGGAATGTAACCCCGGCTGCCCATTTCGACGATCCCCTTCTGCCGCGTCAGTGGCACTATGAAAACAATAGTACCAAGTGGGCCGATGTTAATGTGGTGCCTGTGTGGAAAGATTATACCACAGGCAGCTCCAGCGTTATAGTCTCTGTAGTTGACGCAGGAATAGACCCTGCGCATGAGGACCTCAAGGCCAACTTTCTTTCCGTTGCAGACGGCAGCAAGAATTTCATGAGCGGCGGCAGCGGCAAGATTGTGGCAGGCGCTCACGGTACACACGTCGGCGGGACAATTGCCGCGGTCAACAACAATGGAAAGGGTGTCTCTGGAATAGCCGGCGGAGACGCGGCAAAGGGTATTCTGGGAGTGAAACTCATGTCATGCCAGGTATTTCAGGACAATGCAGGCAGCGGCAATTTCGAGAGCGCAATGGTATGGGGCGCAGATCACGGTGCCGTCATCTCCAACAACAGTTGGGGGCACGACCACAAAGACGCCAAAGGCAATTATAACAAGGACGCAGCAAAGGCCGACCACGACTTCTGCGTAAAGCCTAATACGGGTAATTACAGGTCTGCGTTCAAGGATGCCGTGGATTATTTCAACAGCCACGCCGGAATGAAGGGCGGCTCTCAGGTTGGTCCTATGGCCGGTGGAATCATGTTCTTTGCCGCCGGTAACGATGGCCAGCCTTATGGCGCGCCCGGGTGTTATCCGGAGTGCATGAGTGTCGGTGCAATCACCAGCTACGGAACCCGCACTACATTCTCCAACTACGGAGACTGGGTTGACATCTGTGCACCCGGCCTGGGTATCATAAGCACGTATCCCGGTAACGAGTACGGAGAGATGAGCGGAACATCCATGGCCTGCCCGCATGTGACTGGCGTAGCAGCTCTTGTCATATCCTATTGCGGTGGTCAGGGTTTCACCCGCGAGGCCCTCTGGGACAAGATGATAGGCGGGGCAAACAATGCCGATATTCCCTCGTCCTACAGGATAGGACCCCTGGTGGACGCACTTGGTGCCATAACCTTCGGAACCGGTGAGCCACCTGCACCTGTTTCGGACTTTACTGTCGATGAGGTTATCTCCAACAACGTCTACGTGACCGCTCCCGTTACAGCTGACAAGGACGGGCACCCTGCCTATGGCATATGTATCCTTGCATCGGAGAGCCAGGCGGCCCTCCTTGCGTGCAACCCTGCAAAACCCGGGACGGGGATTATCACCGGCAGTTTCCTTGTCCGTGACGCCGGAGTGGGGGACAATGTAAGCGGATCCATAGGTGACCTTGGATTCAGCAAGCACTACTATGTTGCCGTGAGCGCATTTGACTACGGCCGCAACTTCTCCGCAATTAGTGCCATACACGAGGTTGATACAGGAGTGAACCACGACCCGGTAATTGCCACAACCTATACCGGAGACTTCAAGTTCCATGTACATGACCGTTTCACCATTCCTTTCACCATTACAGACCAGGATCATCATGTCATTAACGTGGAGTTCGAGAAGGACGCCAATGACGAAGGCGGAGCCCTGCGTCTGCTGGAGAGTGTAAAGGCCGGGGAATACCAGCTTCAGGTTACGGGCAATGTGTCTTCCGAAGGCACATACCATGCTGTTCTCAAAGCATGGGACAACTATGGCCCCGTTATCAGTTATCCAATTGAGTACGTGATTCTTCCCAATGCCGCTCCGGTTAAGGTAAAGGATCTTGAAAACGTCATACTGGAAGCGGCAGGAGACGTAGTCAAGATTGATATGCGCGAATATGTGCAGGATCCCGACGGAGAGCAGCTTGCCTGGAAGATAGATATCTCTGACAGAAGCGTTGTGCATGTAACCCAGGCTTCGTCCAGTGAAGTGCTTACCATAACCGCCCTTGCCGACTCCGGCGTTGCCACTGTAAGCCTTTCGGCCACAGATGCCGGCGGGAAAAGCATAGAAGTTGAGTTTTCTATCCTGATACGATCTGCAACCACTCAGGTGCAAGCATATCCAAATCCTGTGGTAAGTACACTCTATGTTGGTACCGGTCAGACTCCTCAGAATGCAGATATCTCACTGATTTCTGCATCCGGTGCAGTAGTATTCCACACTGTGGCCACATGCAGTGCCTTTGCCCCCGCCCAGATTGATGTCCACAAGGCGGCTCCTGGCGTATACACGCTCAGAGTCGTAACTGGAGGAGAAACCTATAAAACCACTGTCGTAAAGCAATGAGAAAGATTATTACCATAATTGCAGCGATGTCTCTTGCAATTGTTGCAAGTGCGCAGGGAACTGCTTTCGAGTGGCTCAGGATAAGCCGTAATCCGGCCGCTGCCGGTATGGCCGGGGCCGGCTATGCTTCACTTGTCCACGGATCGGCATACTCGGTGAACGGCAATCCGGCCGTAGCCCCTCTGGTAGAAAACAAGCTCTCTGCCGGAGCATCCTTCTCCCTTGTTCCTTCCGGAGAAAACACCCGCGGCGTCACTTCTGCCGGCGCTTCCTGGCGGTCTGGCAGTTTCAGCGTTTCAGCAGCCTATATCGGCGGAAAATATCCCGAGGTTGCGTTTGCTTCCGACGGTGGCGGAGAGGCCGGCAGTTTTGCTCCCTCAGACCTTATGGCCGGCCTGGGCCTTGGTTTTGCCGTTGGGGAGAACCTTTCCTTCGGCGCAAACGTCCGTTACGCTCAGAGCGTCCTCACTGCCAAGAAGTCCATAAATACGGTTAACGGGGACATCGCGGCGATGTGGAAGAGCGGCAGCCTGGGCGTGTCAGCCGGTGTTTACTGCCTTGGTCCCAAGGTAAAGTCCGGGAACACCAAGTACCCGGCTCCGGCGTCGGCCAAACTGTCCGGAAACTACGCCTTGACGTTTGGAGACTTCGCCCTTGACCTCAGTGCCGATGCCGATTATTTCTTTAACGGAACAATCGGCTTTGCCCTGGGCGGAAACTTTGAATGGAACAGTATTGCTTATCTCAGGGCCGGTTATTGTTACGGAACACCTGCCGGGCCGGACTTTAAGGCAGCACCGGTCCCCAGTCACTTTGCACTGGGAGCCGGCGCCAAATATTTTGGTGTAGGACTGGATTTGGCCGTCATGATTGTTCCTGCTGCAGGAACCACCATCTGTGCAGGCCTCTCCTACGGTTTCTGATTTGCCTTCAGCTCTTCAGGACTGCGGGCCGGGATCCTGTTCAGGCCTATAAGACCTTTATGGTCAAGGCTGTAGGTCATGCCCATGGCATCAAGGATCTCAAAAGTGTGCTCCAGGGAGTTTGTGAACCTCTGGTAATCCTTTGCATCGGCGGCGCACCACTGCACTTCTGACAGGGCGCACATACGGGGAAGGAGCATGTATTCCAGGTGCTCCGGAGTGGCGATATACTCTGTCCAGAGGTTGGCCTGGACGCCTGCTATATGGCTTTCAGACCCCGGCGCGATGCCGTCCAGGGGCTCGTAGGAGTACACCTGTTCCAGCGGAAGATAACCGCCTATCCCAAGAGGTTCATTTTCACGGTCACGGCTCTGATAGTAATCGAAATACATGTAGCTTGTGGGCGTCATTATGGCGTCGAACCCCTTTGCGGCCGCCTCTATGCCGCCCTGGGTGCCGCGCCAGGACATTACGGTGGCCCCTGGCGCCAGGTTGCCCTGGAGAATCTCGTCCCAGCCGATAACCTTTCGGCCCATCTTGCCCAGGATCTCCTGTACGCGTGCCGTCACGTAGTTCTGGAGATAATGCTTTGCCTCCGGGCCTTTCTTTATTCTAAGCTGCTTCATCCTTGCGGCGCATTTGGGGCAGACATCCCAGGGGTCCGGCCTGCCGGGTTCCGCATCGCCGCCGAAGCACTCGTCACCGCCGATGTGGATGTACTTTGACGGGAAAATCTCCGTAACCTCCTTGAATACGTTTTCCAGAAAGGTGAATATCTCATCGTTTCCGGCGCAGAGGATGTCCTTGGCAACTCCCCATCGGGTCCAGACCTCGTAGGGGCCGCCGGTGCAGCCAAGCTCCGGATATGCAGCCAGTGCCGCCACCATGTGACCGGGCAGGTCTACCTCGGGAATCACCGTTATACCGCGCTCTGCGGCATATTCCACAATCTCCTTCATCTCCTCCTGCGTATAGAAGCCGCCGTAGCGGATGCC
>JAEEGL010304531.1_pt1 | contig 14294 bp, 12 predicted proteins | sample 9134231 | NCBI WGS metagenome assembly JAEEGL01 (sample SAMN16246548, study PRJNA631951) | gut metagenome | biome: gut microbiome; feature: rumen; material: fiber-attached | host: Bos | place: Iran: Karaj | collected 2018-10 | reverse complement strand
TTGTACTACTATTATCTGTTTTATGTAAATCCTTTCAAAGAACGCTTCCTTTGTGCCCCGCACCCTGTTTTTAGCGCGAAAGCGGATGCAAAGGTACGCACTTTTTTCAAACCTGCCAAATTTTTTAGGTTTTATTTTTCAGAAAAAAGAAAAGTTTTCGTATTATTTGACAATACGAAAACCTTACACCTTATTATATTATAAATATTATTAGTTTCTTTTGCCCAAAATGCGCAACAAGTGGATGAAAAGATTGATAAAATCAAGATAGAGGGACAGTGCACCAAGCAGTGCTATTTTCTGTGCAGCCTCACCGGCATCAGGAGCTTGGAGCAGCATATTTTTGATTTTCTGCGAGTCCCATGCGGTGAGTCCGACAAAGATCAGGACACCAACATAGTTGAGAATCATCGTCAACCCGTCGCTCTTAACGAATATGTTGACAAGTGTGGCAATAATCAGACCGATAAGTGCCATGAACAGGATCTTACCCATTGAGGAAAGGTCCGTCTTGGTGAAATAGCCGATAGCAGCCATCGTACCGAATGTACCTGCCGTGATAAAGAACACCATCGAGACGGACGATGCCGTGTAGGCCAGGAAGACATACGACAAGAATGCGCCATTGATGACGGAATAGAGTATGAACAGCAATGTAGCCGTTGACAGCGAGAGGCGGTTGATGCCTGCAGTGACACCAATGACGAGTGCAAACTCTCCAATGACCATTCCCCAGAACAGCAACTTATTACCATAGATGGCCTGCAGGACACTCGGTGTCGTAGCGACGCCGTATGCCGTAAGACCGGTAATAACGAGGGCCAGTGTCATCCACACATAGACCTTCCGCATCAGTATGGGAAAGGCTGCCGAGACATCCCATTGTCTTTCATTGGTCAATCCTTGAAAATTCAATTCTTCGTAATTCATATCAATAACTTTTTTAGTAATATACGGCCGCAAAGTTACACAATATTTCATCTATGAGCAAATGTTTATATTAAAAAAGAATAAAAAACTTGTTAAAACGAATATATTTCGTATATTTGCAGTTGTAAATGCATAGTGCATGTTACTACAAACCTTAAAATTATTACATGATGACTTACAAGGTAATTGACATTGAAGGAGTAGGCGAAGTGTACGCCGAGAAACTGATTGCTGCCGGCATCAAGACCGACGCAGAGTTGTTGGAAAAATGTGCAAAGCCCGCAGGCCGCAAGGCTTTGGAGGCTGAGACAGGCATCAGCGGCAAGCTGATTCTGAAGTGGGCCAACCACTGTGACCTGTACCGCATCAATGGTGTGGGGCCACAGTTTGCCGAACTGCTGGAGGCCAGTGGCGTGGATACCGTCAAGGAGTTGAAGCACCGCGTAGCTGAGAACCTGCAGAAGAAGCTGGAAGAAGTCAACGCCGTTAAGAACCTGACAAACCGCGTTCCCGCTGCCAGCGAAGTGCAGAAGATGATTGACCAGGCCAAGGAGTTGCCTGCCGTCATGGAATACTGATGAACGGTCCGCAATCGCCAAACATTGACAGTCCGTAACGGCTGTCAATGTTTTTTGCGTTAACATGCAGAAACTGATGAACGGACGGCATCTGGTGCCTCTCCTATTAGGAGTCTTCTGTCTTCCCTGCGGAGCCCAGGGCTTTGAGTTGAAGAAAGAAAACGACAGTCTGTACTGGTTGAACGACTGGCGACTGCCTTATCCTGTGTATCAATTCCAGACTGGCGACATAGACGGCGACGGCAGCGAAGACGCCATGGTTGGTGTTATCAAACCGACACGTTTCTATCCAGAAGCAGGGAAAAGACTATTCATCTTCAAACAGGTAAACGGCAAGGCACGTCCCCTGTGGATGGGGTCGAAGCTGGGCGGCACGCTGGAAGAATTCAAATATGTTGACGGCAAGATAAGAGCCTTGGAGTCAACAGCAGACGGTCACTATGTAGTTTCAGAATACAAATGGAGCGGCTTTGGCATGGCCTTCGACCATTTTCTTATCAAAGGAGTAAATCGACAAACAGCAATTAAAACCTATAGCCAATGAAGTTAAAAACAATCATGATGGTCTGCGTGGCCGGTATGACTGCCGCTTGCAGCCAGAAGCAGAGCGCCGTATCGGTGCCTGTGTCACACATCAGTGTGGAACAGCTGAAAGACAGCATAGACTACGACATGGATATTACGGGACTGCCGCTGAGCGACCTGCGGGTGCTGCGCAACGCACCTGCCGCCCAGAAGGGTTTCCCGTTTAAGGATTCCTATCTGAGAGGCATCTATAAATCAACCAGCTGGTATGACTCGCTGATGTGGACTTTCGACGAGAGAGTGGAGGGCGCCCAGATACAGAGCAAGGAAGGCGAGGAATGGCGTGACTTCTATTACCGAATCATTGACGAGGCTCACCTGCTGAACTATACCGAACAGGAGCTGGCCTTCATGAAGCGAGTGAAAGAACGCGAGACAGAGCTGATGAAGCAAAACTTCCAGGTTGAGGAAGGTTTCAGGGTGAACATGGGCAACCTGGTGAACCCCACACAGCTGAAAGATTTCGACACGCTGCTCTGCCAGCGGTTGGCAGAAGACGGCTTTGCCATTGTGCCGGCAAACCATGAGCAGCTGTTCCATGTCTATGAGAAGAACGACTACAATGAATTTCCCAACTTCGTGACTACCGACCTTTTCCTGCAGGTTTATCACCTCTACATCGACTGCATGCTCAGGGAACTTGAACAGTATCATCTGTTGCAGTTGATGACCGACTTCTCCAAGGAGATGAGAGACATCATGGCTGCCAACTTCGAGGGCTCAGCCGACGACAGTGAGGAGGGACGCATTGCCTGGCGCAACCGCCAGTTCTTCAACGTGGCACTGCACCTGTTTACGGGGAAGCCCATGGAGAATGCCAATAACTACCGTACTGAGCAGGAGGAGATTGACAAGTGTGTGAAAGCAGAAAACGATCTCAGCGGACTACTGATGGACTATCAAGAAGTTGAGTTCCCGTACAGTCTGTTCCGTGCCAGAGGGCACTACACCCGTTCCGACGCCCTCAAGCGCTACTTCCGCGGCATGATGTGGCTGCAAACGGCATCGCTGGGTACCCAACACGACACAGAAGTGAAACAGGCAGTGATGATGGCCTTTGCCATGAAGGATTCTAAATCAGCCCGACAGAAGTATGACAAGATCAACAACCTCATCACTTTCCTAATGGGCAAGCCAGACAACTTGAGTCTGATACAGGTCATCTCTGAAGTGGAGAAAACCGGCAAGAGCCAGGAAGAATTGATCAATGACAAAAAGGCTATCGCCCAACTGACTGCCACGCTGAACGAAATCGGCAACAAGCAGACGCGCATCCGTCCTAAGTACGAAAGCACGAGCCACAACAAGATATGCGTGATGCCCCAGCGCTACCAGCCCGACGGTGAAGTGCTGCAGGAAATGGTGGACTACGACAGCCGTCCGACTAAGCGTGCCACGCCGAAGGGACTGGACGTATTCGCCGCCATGGGGGTGTCAGCAGCCGAACAGATTCTGATGGAGGAGAAGTGTGAGTGGAAGGACTACGCCACCAACCTGACAGAGATGAAGAAGCGCATGAGTGAGGTAGATTGGAAGGAGACTATTGTCACCCAGTGGATGAATACGCTGAAGGTGATGAACGACAAGGACAAGAGCCAGAAACTACCCTACTTCATGATGAATCCTGAATGGAGCAAGAAAGACCTGAACGCTGCCCTTGCTTCCTGGGCCGAGCTGAAGCATGATGCCATCCTTTATGCCAAACAGCCCATGGGAGCAGAGTGTGGCGGTGGCGGCCCCCCAGAACCCATTGTAAAAGGGTACGTAGAACCCAACATCAACTTCTGGCAGAAAGCCATTGAACTGTTAGACAATACGGCAAAACTCCTGAAAGAACAGAACATGCTGACAGAGAAAATCAGCAATGCCACAGAACGACTGCGTGATGAAGCAAGCTTCCTGCTGAAGGTGAGCAAAGACGAATTGGCCGGTAAGACGCTCACTGACGAAGTGAACGACCAGATAGAAATCATCGGTTCTGTCTTTGAGAATATCTCGCTCGACCTCATCAGGGAACCCGACCAGTACCTGATGGGCTGGAGTAATGTGGAAGGAGCCGACCGCAAGGTGGCACTCGTCGCAGATGTTTATACAGCGAATGCCAGAAATAATCCCAACAAGTCGATACTTTTCGAGGCAGTAGGCAATGCGGATGAGATCTATGTCGTCGTCGAGATTGGCGGTTATCTGTATCTGACACGTGGTGCCGTACTGAGTTACCGCGAATTCCAACAGTCTATCGATGAACCGCGCCTGACTGACGAAGAGTGGCAACAGATGCTGGAAAAGAATCCTCGCAAAGGTGTTCCTGAATGGATGAAGCGTATCATCGTTCCGCTGAATAAGCAACCAGAAGTGAATGAGGAATTTTTCTATAGCTCTGGCTGTTAGTCTGCTGTCATGCCTGTCAGCACTGGGAGCAGACACCCTCAGCATTGTGCTGACCGGCGACATTCTGCTGGACCGCGGCGTACGTAGAGAAATCACACGGCATGGAGTCGGCCATCTGTTTTCAGATGGCATCGACTCCATGTTTCATGCCGCCCAAGTGGTGGTGGGCAACCTGGAGTGCCCCGCCACAAAGATTGAAGCACCCGTTTTCAAGCAATTCATCTTCCGTGGAGAACCGGAATGGCTGGAAACACTTCAGCGACACGGTATCACTCACCTGAACCTGGCCAACAACCACTCAATAGACCAAGGACGTGAAGGACTGTTAGACACCAAGCGCAACATCGAGGCAGCAGGCATGGTACCTATCGGAGCTGGCAGCAACATGACGGAAGCCGCCACCCCCGTCCTACTGGCAAGCCATCCGCGAAAGGTCTGGCTAGTATCCTCGTTAAGGCTGGCCCTTGAGAATTACGCCTATCTCCCTGAAAAGCCCTGTGTCAGTCAGGAACCGATGGATTCACTGCTGAACCGTGTGCTGCGGCTTCGCCAGAGCGATTCTACCGCAGTCATCATCGTATCGCTGCACTGGGGCGGCGAACACACATTACAGCCAGTACCCCGTCAGCGCATGGAGGCTCACCAGCTCATCATGGCCGGTGCAGACCTGCTGGTATGCCATCACACTCACACCCTGCAGACCATCGAGGATTTCCGCGGACATCCCATCTACTACAGCGTCGGAAACTTCATCTTTGATCAGCCGAAGGATATCAACAGCAAAGCCTGCATAGTACGGCTGAAAATCACTGAAAACGACCTGCTGACAGAGACCATTCCGATACTTATCCGCAATTGTGTGCCGACATTAATCAGCCATTTTTGATTTTTTCACAATATTATTAGGGTATTGTCAAGGATTTTTCGTATATTTGTGGGCGAATTGCGAACTTATATAATAATCACAAATAGCTAAAAACCCTATGGCAGCACTTATTTCTGTTATTCCCATTGTACTGCTCTTCGTTCTTATGATGGGCCTGAAGGTATCGGGTTGGAAGAGCGCGTTAATCACGCTGGTTGTCACCATACTGCTGGCACTGTTTGCAGCTCCCGCCTTGGGCATCCTGCCGGAGAAGTACGCCGGCGCCTCCATCTACGGCATCACCTTATGGTCGGTGGTGGAAGGTTTTCTGAAGGCCTGCTTCCCCATTATCCTTATCATCATCTGCGCCATCTTCAGCTACAACATCCTGGTGGAGACGAAAGAGATTGAGACTATCAAAACACAGTTCATCCAGCTGACTGCCGACAAGGGACTACTGGTACTCCTGTTGACATGGGGCTTCGGTGGCGTGCTCGAAGGCATGGCCGGCTTCGGCACGGCTGTGGCCATTCCTGCCGCCATTCTCATCGGACTGGGCTTCAAACCGATGTTCTCGGCAGTCATCTGTTTGGTGGCGAATACGGTGGCTGTGGGGTTCGGTGCCGTGGGACTGCCTGCCACGACGCTGGCCAATCAAGTGGCGGACGGCACGGCATCACCGGAAATGCTGTGCGAAGTGGCTACCTTTATTATATTACAGCTGTCGCTGATGTTCTACATCACGCCGTTCCTCATCCTGATGATGACCGACAAGACGAAGATTATGAAGAACCTGACACTGGCCCTGTTCGTCGGCACGTTCTCCATCATCGTGCAGTTCGGCTGTGCCTACTTCCTTGGTCCGGAGACGCCCGCCATCCTTGGCAGCGTCGCTGCCATCTGCGCCATGTTGATATACAACAAACTATTTATACACGACGAGAATCCCGCTGACGAGGTGATTGTCGAGAAAAAGAAATTCGGCATGACGAAGACGCTGAAGGCATGGAGCGTCTATGGCCTCATCATCTTCTTCATCCTCATTTCGAGCAAGATAGTACCGCCCATGAACGAACTGCTGAAGTCAACACTGGTCACGAAGTTCGACGTTCCCGTCATCGGCAACACGTTCTCGTTTGGCTGGCTCAGCAATGCCGGACTCATGATTTTCCTTGGTGCCGTCATCGGCGGCATGATTCAAGGACTGTCGTTCGGCAAACTGATGAAGATGTTAGGCAAGACAGCCTACGGCCTTCAGAAAACCGCCATCACCATCTGCTGTCTGGTAGCCCTCGCCATGCTGATGAACAACACAGGTATGACACTGGCCATCGCCACAGGACTGGTAGCTATGACGGGTGCTGCCTATCCGTTCTTCGCTCCGCTTATCGGTAGCATCGGTACCTTCGTGACGGGCAGTGCAACATCGGCGAACATTCTGTTCGGCAAGCTGCAGGCTGCTGCTGCCGGACAGCTCGGACTGGTCAACAATGCCAGCTTCTTCGGTGTCAGCGGCAACGAGACGAACTGGCTGGCTGCTGCCAACTGTGCCGGTTCGGAGGGTGGTAAACTCTTGTCACCGCAGTCGATAGCCATTGCCACCGCTGCCTGCGACATGGAAGGTCAGGATGGTGACATCATGCGCAAGACGCTGCCGTTCGCCATCTTCTGGATACTCATGAACGGCCTGATGGTGTTCCTGGGACTGCACGTCATTTAAGGGAAAAGAGAACAGTGAATAGTGAAAAATTTGCTACCGCTGTCCAAAGAGAGAAAAGGTTCATTAATTAACAACAAGGAATAGAAGAAGTGTGGAAGCAAATTTTTCACTTTTCACTATTCACTTATAACTTAAATTATGAAGGTAGGACTATTTATTCCCTGTTATGTGGATGCCGTCTATCCGGAAGTGGGTGTGGCAACATACAAGTTGCTGAAGCACTTAGGGATTGACGTGACGTATCCTGAAAAACAGACATGCTGCGGACAGCCGATGGCGAACGCAGGATTCGAGAAGCAGGCCATTCCCCTGGCCGAGAAGTTTGAAGAGAAGTTCAAGGATTTCGACTATGTGGTAGCTCCCAGCGTCAGTTGCACAGCGTTTATCAAGTTCAACTATCCCAGATTATTAGGTGACAGTATCGCCCAAGGGACAAACGGGACACACGAGTGCGAGACGGCGAAAAAATGTATGGATATTGTAGAATTCCTGCATGACGTGGTGAAGATTGACCGCCGTTTAGGCACATTTCCCCACAAGGTCAGCCTGCACAACTCATGCCACGGTGTCCGCGAGCTGGGACTGTCATCACCCAGTGAAGAGCACGTCAACAAGTTCAATAAAATCAAGGACCTGCTGCAACTTGTCGATGGCATCGATGTCGTGGAGCCTGAGCGTCCCGACGAGTGCTGCGGCTTCGGCGGCATGTTCTCGGTAGAAGAGACAGCCGTCAGTGCACAGATGGGTATGGACAAGGTAGAGCGCCACATCCAGACGGGTGCTGAATACGTCACCGGTCCCGACTGCTCATGCCTGATGCACATGGCTGGCGTGGCCAAGAAGCAAGGTCTTAACATCCAGTTCAAACACGTTATCGAGATTCTGGCCGCAGGGCTGTAATTTCGTCATCTCGAAATATCGAAATATCGTCATCACGTTATAACGTCATAACGAAAAAAAAACATTATGAGTACAGCACACAGCAAAGCTGCCAAGAAGTTCTTGAAGAACCAGACGTATGCCCACTGGCACGACGCCACGTTCTGGGCAGTACGAACGAAGCGTGACAACATGGCCTACGGACTCGACGAGTGGGAACAGCTCCGCGAGAAGGCGTCGGCCATCAAACGCCATACCATCACCCATCTGGACGAGTACCTCGACCAGTTTGCCACCAATGCCGAGAAGAACGGCGTGGAGGTGCACTGGGCCAAGGATGCCAAGGAGTTCAACGAGATAGTCTACGGCATCCTGAAGAGCCATAACGTGAAGAAGATGGTGAAGTCGAAGTCGATGCTCACTGAGGAGTGCGAGATGAACCCCTACCTGGAATCGAAAGGCATCGAGGTGGTGGAGACCGACCTTGGCGAGCGCATCATCCAGCTGAAGGGGCAGAAGCCCTCGCACATCGTGATGCCTGCCATCCACCTGAACCACGACGATGTAGGCGAACTATTCGAGGAGAAACTTGGCAGCGAGAAGGGCAACCACGATCCCACGTACCTTACCTATCGTGCGCGTCTGTCGCTAAGGAACGAGTTCCTGACGGCCGATGCAGGTATGACTGGTGGCAACTTCGGCATTGCCGAGACGGGCGACATCGTGGTGTGTACCAACGAGGGTAATGCCGACATGTCGACGTCGTGTCCGAAGCTGCACATCGCCGCCATCGGACTGGAGAAGATCATCCCCAACTACGAGTGTCTGGCCGTGTTCCAGCGCATGCTCTGCCGTGCCGGCACAGGTCAGCCCACGACGACGTACACGAGTCATTTCCGCAAGGCCCGTCCGACGGCTCACCACATGCACATCATCCTGGTCGACAACGGCCGCTCGGAGTGGATAGGCAACCCTGAGCATTGGGAGTCGCTGAAGTGCATCCGCTGCGGTTCGTGCATGAACACCTGCCCCGTCTATCGCCGCTCGGGTGGCTACTCGTACAGCTACTTCATTCCTGGTCCCATCGGCATCAACCTGGGCATGCTGCGCAACACGCAGAAGCACTCGGGCAACGTCTCGGCCTGCACGCTATGCCTGTCGTGCCAGACGGTCTGCCCCGTCAAGGTCAACCTCGGCGACCAGATCTACCAGTGGCGCCAGCAGCTTGACGAGCTGGGCTCGGCTAACCCTGAGAAGAAGCTGATGTGCCGCGGCATGTCGATGCTCTATGGCTCGTCTGGTCTCTACAACTTCGCTACGGGCCTGGCTCACTGGGCCAACCTCATCCCCTCGCCGCTGATGAACAGCAGTCTGAACCCATGGTCCGAGGGGCACGACATGATGAAGTTCCCCAAGAAACCGTTCCACGAAATGATTAAGGAGATTGAGAAATGAGTAGCAAGGAAGACATACTGAAGAAATACAGGGCAAATGTGCGCGAGAAGTTCGACATGCCCGACCTGAGCGACATCCGCGGCATCACGTACGCTGACCCGCTGTTGCAGTTCATGAACATGACGAAGAGTGTTGGCGGCAACGCCATCGAGGTTGACAAGGGTGCCGACGTCAACAAGCTTATCCGCGAGCTCTACCCTGACGCCAAGGAGATAGCGTCGAACCTGCCCGAGATTACCATTGCCACGAGGAACCCTGACAATGTTGGTCGTGCGCGCGACCTGAACGGCACCGATGTGGGCGTCATCCGCGGCTGCTTTGGCGTGGCCGAGAACGCCTGCGTATGGATACCCCAGCAGATGAAGGAGAAGGCCGTGTGCTTCATCTCCGAGAACCTTGTCATCCTGCTGCCGAAGTCGCAGATTGTCAACAACATGCACGAGGCCTACCGACGCCTTTCCGAGCGCGATGCGAAGAGTGGACTCGACCTGTTCGATGAGTACGGCTACGGCACGTTCATCAGCGGACCGTCGAAGACGGCCGACATCGCACAAGTCTTAGTCATGGGTGCGCAGGCCGCAAGAAGCGCAACGGTATTGTTGCTGGACGAATAAAGGACGTGTAACAGAAGAACCGTCCCTCTGTTACTGCTGGACGAGTAACGGACGTGTAACAGGAAAAAAATCCCGCCCTTCGTAGATGAGGGGGCGGGGTTTTCCTGTACAGATTTTGCTGTCACGCCTGTCACGCTGTCACGCTTAGACTGACATACTTCAGTTGCTTGTAGGTGCCGTCTTCCTGTTCGATGATGAGGTTGCGGTGCTTCCACGAACGGATGGTCTGGCTTACCTTGCTGATGTCCATGCTCTTCGCGGCATAGAGATTGATGACGTCCTGGCGGCTGAACACCTGAGGCAACTGGAGCAAGAGGTTCTGAGGCTGATTGCGACTGGGGCCGTTGAAGCGGTTGGCCTGAGTGACGGCATCGCCAAAGAATTCCATCTTGCACCATAGGTCATACTCCAGTGACCAGCGAACGAAGTCCTCTATCGACTTTTCCCACTTGCATCCGTTGGCTACGTAGAGCACGCAGGCTTTCAGGTAGGCAATGACGTTGGCTCGGAAGGAGAAGTTTTCGTAAGTGCGCGACTGACTCTCTACGGCCTTCATCTTGCACTCTTCGTCGAGTTTCTTGGCCAGTCGGTAGGCTTCTGGACAGTATATCTGTCCGCGAGCCGCACAGAGGTTGTCGATGAAGGGTTTGAGGTCCTCGGTAAACTGTGCATCATACTTGCCATAGTGAGGAATGGGAGAGCCTATGGGCTGTTCGGGTATGGTGCAGAAGTTGATGCGCGAGAGGGGCCCGTCGACCAGTACTCGGCTGAAGTACTGCTTGCCTTTGTTAATTGTGGTACAGGCGTTGAAATTGAAGAGCACCATGACGCGCGCTGAGATTGACTGCGTGCCCACACGCGTCTGTCCGTACTCATTGTCGGGGTCGAAGGCCAGACACATGATTTGGAACTGCTGACCTCCCTTGCCGTTGCCCCTCAGCGCATCGAACTGCTGAATCTCGTTGATCTTCACGTAGAGGAAGTGACCTTCCGACTCTTCGAGGCGCATGACGAAGGCTGCATTGGTCATGTCGGCATCAATCTGCTGAATCACCAGACCCTCAGGGCGTTTCTTCTTGTCCTTGTTGGCGCCTTTCGAGTTCACCTCGTCTTTCCAGGCTTTCTCACGAGCCAGGTTCTGCTTGTCGCGAGCAGCAATGTCGGCCATGATGTACTGGATGGGCTTGTCGATGCAACTCTTGCCGGCACCCGTCTCGGCCATCACCACATTCATCAGTGTTGCCTGATGTACGACGCCGTCGATGTACTCGAAACCGACCTTCCACAGGTGGGTGGCCAGCGAGGGGAACACGGCTTGTGCTACGGTGGGCTTGTAGATGTCGGGCGTCTTCGAAGTGAGCAGTTTGATGAGCTTGGGCAACTTCTTGGGCATCGCGGGCGGCATCGGTTCTGCTGACTGGAGACAGGCCGTCTGGTACTGACGGGTCTTGTCGAGTGCCTTGAGCACAGCCTTCATCTGCAGTGTCAGGCCCTTGGGCTGTTCCTTGGTGGCCGAGGTGATGATGCTACGCACCTCATGGTCGGAGAGTCCCAGATGGGGCATCACGTTGAACAACAGTTGGGGGTTGTTGTCGCAGATGGAGCGCAGGTGTACGGCCAGCTTGTGCAGGGCAATGTTGCGTTCGCCCTCTTGGGGTTCACCACCCTGCTGACGCCACCACTCGCTGATGATGTCGCTGTAGGGGAGGCCCTTGAACGATGGTTCGTTTGCAGGTTCTTGTCCACTGGGTGCAATGTGGTGCTCTGCGTCGACGGGAGCCTCAGTACGATGGTCTTCCGACTCCTCCCAGGGGCGATAGTGCTTATTGGCCTTCTTCGCACCCGCGGGAACCTCTTCCAATCCCTGCTGTTCGCGCTGTTTCAGTAATTCGTATTCACGCTCACTCTCTTCGATGGTGAGTGGATCCTGGAAGATAGCTTCGTCCAGATAGAGCAGCTCGTCGCTGTCGGCGGTAACGGTAAACATCACGCGCTGAAGGTCGTGAGCCGAAGTGTCCATCTCTGTCTTCGTCATCAGAGCCACTCGCACCTGATTCTCCAGGATGGTGCGCCCCATCTGACGTCGGCAGACATAATGCAATCCGAAACGGGCTGAACGTGAGAGTTCCATGAGCCCGATTTCGTCCTTGCGTTCAAGGAATCGCTGTGCGATTTCCCTCGAAACAGCCAGGCCTTCGCAGTCTACGTCGCCAGCAAAATAGCTTGACGGATGACAGCATCTAGCCAGACGTCCGTCAGGCAACAGGTCGTTGTAGTTGAACTGCACCAGTCGCCTTTTGGCATCCTCGTCGCCTTGGTGAGCCTTCATCATGTTCTCACGGTTGGCCAATGTGTTTCGGATTTTCAAATACTCCTCTTTCGAGTGTACAGGAGTAGCCACCTTGTGACCCTCACTGTTCAATTTAATCACTTTCATAAAAAATCAGATTTTTGAGCATCCGAAAAGCGAAGGTTTAGTTGAGCTCATTTCTTCCGGAAACTTTTCTCCGCTCATCATCTGACTCGGTTGTTAATGAAAAATTTGTTAGTTAAAATTCATTCTCCCTGACTGCCTTCAGCCAGGTTGTGTTGTCGCAGCATGTCAAAGATCGCTCAGCAATTTCAATTTGCTGCTGCAAAGGTAATATTCGATTGGTGACCCGCATAAACAGCACCCAAAAAACCTGTAAAAAGTGGAGGGAATCATGTATGAAACCCCGATATACAAAGGGTTTCCTGCAAACACAAAAAAAGACTTTCCTTCTGGGGGGGAAAGTCCTGATTATACTTTTCGATTGAAAAGGGCTGTCTCTTGGTGTTTTTCGATTGGCTACGTCTGTCCTACATACTGTTTTACCCAGACGAAGTAAGGCTCACGTCTCGAGTCGCCCATATACTTTGCAAAGGTCTTAACCTCCTTCGACAGGTCCGTATCGGACTTGTCCAGATAGGCACGAGCCACAGCCAAACGGTTCTTCTTCAGCACACCCGTCTCCGACAGCACACCCACCACATGTCCTCGAATCATCAGCAGCTGCTGCTTGTTAGCCCATTTCCGTGCTATATACTCGCGGTGCTCCGACTGCATCAACTCTGCTACGAGGGTGTCTCTCCACGCGCGCGTGTACATACTTTTATTTGTACATACCTTGTCGAACCACTCTTTGCTGAGCATCACCTGAAGATTCTTCTTGGGAGCGAAATAGTTCAGCAAGCCGTCGCACTGGCGCTCCTGATTGTGAGCAGACGCTGGACTGTCCTGCAGACGAGGCTTGTCGTATTTCTCCATGTCTTTCAGAAAACGAGCAAGCTTGGGCTCGTTCAGCACTTTGTTCACTATACGACGCTCCAGGACAGCCATTCCATCATGGTAGCCCAAAATCTGAAAGGCATCTTCCAACCCCTCAAGAATGATGTCGATATCCTGGTCAGCTATCATACGTACACTTCCTTCAGCCTGATAACAGAACGGTTACTTTAACCGCTCAAGCAACTCCTTTTCGAACGAAGTATTAGGAGTGAACTTGATTTTCACCATATGGTCGTACAACTCCTCCCATTGCTGACGCTGTTTCTCTAACTCCTTAACCACCTCGTCCAATGTCGATACCACCGAGTCGAAATAGATGACTTCCGTATCCAAGGTCTGCACAAAGAAACCCTCTCTGCACTTTCCAATCTCGATGGTTACTTCCTCTGTATCAGAATATGTTTTAAATCCAATACCATAGTTCTTCAACAAGAACTTCAGACTGTCAGCTTCACCATATTCATCCCATATGACTGGGTCACCCTCATCGTCAACCACACCGTCGTATGTTCCATCTTCAACCGATGCTTGCAAGCGGTTGAGGCGCTGAATGACCAGCAGAAAGAACCTGTACACGTCTATCCGCTTGTCATCCTCGTTGCACAGTACCACGCAGTCCGTCAGTTCTGCACGGTTCCACACCACGCCACGCGGCGAGTTCATGTACTGCACAATAGGGTGGCTGTGCGTCTCCAACACGTATTTGCCATCCTTGTCAACGCGGCTCTCGCCAACGATGTATGTGCCGATATGCTTGCCCACTTCACCATTACAGTAGATGTAATCGAAGGGTGCGTCCAACTTCATAATCTGCGATTCCATCATCTTTGTCCTTTTATCACTTACAGAATGCAAAGTGTCTTAGCCTGACTGGTGTTGACTCCTGAGGAGCCTCAAAAAAGTTAAAGAGTATGAAAAGAGGCAAACGTTATTCACGCATATTTATGCGTGCAGTTGCAGTGGAATA
>JAEEGL014669331.1_pt1 | contig 14295 bp, 12 predicted proteins | sample 9134231 | NCBI WGS metagenome assembly JAEEGL01 (sample SAMN16246548, study PRJNA631951) | gut metagenome | biome: gut microbiome; feature: rumen; material: fiber-attached | host: Bos | place: Iran: Karaj | collected 2018-10 | reverse complement strand
TTCGCCGTCCGCGCCTCGTCGTTCGACGCGGTCTACGGAGGAACGTATCTGGTGAACCCGTATTTCCGCAAGCAGATCCTCAAGGTCTACGATCCGGACGAAGTCCTGCTTCACGGCGCGCGCATTACGATCCCTGTCGTTGAGCAGTTGATGGGTGACCTTGAGATCCCGATCTACGTCACGGATCCCTATACCGTAAACGAACTCTCTCCGGAGGCGCGCGTGCTCGGCGTGAAGGGCTTTGAGCGTCATCCGCGCTATCACGCGATGAACCAGAAGGCGATCGCCCGCCAATGGGCCTCAGAACACGGAAAACCGTACAAAGAATCCCGTTTGATCGTCGCCCATCTCGGCGCGGGGATCTCTGTCGGCGTCCACCGCAACGGCAAGATCGTCGAGGTGAACGATTCGACCGAAGGCTTCGGCGCGATGTCGCCCCAAAGAGCCGGCACCGTCCCGACCGGCGTGATGCTGTCGATCTGCTACGATATGGGCCTCGACAAGGAATCCGCCCGGCGGATGGTCCGCGGCGAGGGCGGCGTGATGGCGCTCCTCGGAACGGATGACATGCGCGAGGTGGAGGAACGGGCAAAGAACGGCGACGAGCAGGCGGATCTCGTCTTTCGCGCGATGGCGTACCAGGTCGCGAAGGAGATCGGCGCGGCCGCTGCCGTCCTGGAGGGCGACATCGACGCGATCCTGATCACCGGCGGGATCGCCTACTCCAAACGCATGACCGATCTGATCACGCGTTACGTCAAATCGTTCGCCCCGGTTCTGGTATACCCGGGCGAGGTGGAGAGCTTCGCACTCGCGTCGGGCGCGTATCGCGTCCTTTCCGGCGAGGAGGAAGCGATCCTTCTGGAGGAAGGCGGTGTCGTCCATGGAGTATAAGGATTTTGAGGAACTGACCGAACGGGCGCGCGAAAAGAAGGCACGGAAGCCCGTCGCCGTCGCGGGCGCGGATGATCCGCATACGCTGGAAGCCGTCGTCCGCGCGGCGAAGGAGGGAATCGTCGACCCGTACCTCGTCGGCGATACGACGCGGATCTGCGGGATCCTGACGGAACTCGGATGGAACCTGCCGTGCGATCACCTGATCCACTGCATGAGTCCGGAGGAGACGGCGTTTGAATCCGTTCGTCTCGTGCGCGAAGGAAAAGCGGCGTTTCTGATGAAAGGGCTGATCGAAACGGCTGTCCTGATGAAGGCGATCCTGAACCGGGAAACGGGCATCCGGACCGACCGGACGATCTCCCACGTCAATTTCACGTCCGTCCGCAATTACGGAAAAATCTTCGCCGTGACGGATTCCGCGATCGTTTCGAACACCGATCTTGCGCATAAGAAGGATATCCTGCAGAACGCGGCGGACGCGATGTGCGCGCTCGGATACGAACAGCCGAAGGCGGCGGTCCTCTGCGCCATCGAGAAGGTCAATCCCGCGATGCAGGAGACCGTCGACGCCGCGGAACTGAAGAGGATGAGCGAAAACGGGGAGATCACCGGATGCGTCGTCGACGGACCGGTGTCCATCGATATCGCGTTCGATTCGGAAGGGGCGGCCTCGATCAAGGGCTATACGAGCCCTGTCGTCGGAAAACCGGATATCCTCGTCATGCCCACCCTCGCGGCAGGCAACATTTTCGCGAAAGCGCTCCGTATTTTCGCGGACAGCACTTCGGTCGGGATCGTCATGGGGGCGAAGGTCCCCGTCGTCCTTCTCTCCCGGAGCACGCCGGTCCGCTCGAAATACTATTCCCTGGTCATCGCATCCGCGATGGTCTGAACACTGAAGAAAGGAGTCAATCATCATGAAGATCAATTGTGTGGCTGGCCAGATCGACACAAGCGAACTCGGCGTCACATTGATGCATGAACACGTCGGCAATTTCTACTCCGACATGAAGGACAACTATCCGGAATGGGCGGAACCGGAAGCGGTCGCGCAGGCGTTCAAAAAAGCCATCGACGTCATCAAACCGTACGGTTTCCGGACGTTCGTCGACGCGACGCCGGTCAACCTCGGACGCGACATCAACATCATCAAACGCGCCGCGGAAGTCGCGGAGATCAACATCCTCTGCTCGACAGGCTTCTATAACATGGAAGCGCCGTGGATCTCGGCCCGCCCGGGCGCTCTCGTACCGGAACTCATGGCCAAATGGATGATCCGCGACGCCGAAAAAGGCATCGGAACGTCCGGCATCAAACCGGCCCAGATCAAATGCGCCACTGACAAATCGACCGGCTACACGGAAGCGAACCGGAACATGATGATCGCGGCCGCGCTCGCGTCGAAGGAGACCGGACTCCCGATCTACACCCATACGACGCCGGGCGACGGAAAGATGGGATTCTATCAGCAGGAGATCTTCGATTCGTACGGGATCGAACCGCACCGGATCGTCATCGGCCATTCCTTCGACTCCTGTGAGCCGGATTACATCGAAGGACTGATCAAGAACGGTACATATGTCGGATGCGACCGCATCGGCCTCGAGATCGTCACGCCGATCGTCAAGATCATCGAAACGCTCGTCACGCTGATCAAACGCGGCTACGCGGACCACATCATGCTGTCTCACGACGCGTCCGTATTCACCGATTTCGCGTTCTCGTTCTCGCCGAAACTCCGCGAGAACAACCCGATCATCATCGGCTACGACGCGATCTTCACCAAGGTCCTGCCCGGACTCCGCGAAGCCGGCATTTCCGAGGACACGATCCGTCTCATGATGGTCGAGAACCCGAGAAGATTCTATTCCGGCGAACCGTTCAAGAAGTAGGAGGAAGCGAAATGAAAGCACTCGTCAAATTTGCCCTGGGCCCGGACGGAGTGGAAGTCCGGGAAGTTCCGGAACCCACCCCGGCTCCCGATCAGGTAAAGATCCACATCATGGTCGCCGGCATCTGCGGAACGGACATCCTCTCGATCAAGGATCTCCGCGCGACGAGAATGCCGATGATCATGGGCCATGAATTCGTCGGACGCGTCGCGGAGGTCGGCTCGGAAGTCACCCACGTCAAGAAGGGCGACTGGGTCGTCGCCAATACGGCGGTCGGCGCGTGCCTCGAATGCGATTTCTGCAAGAACGGGGACTACAACATTTGCGAAAAGCGCCAGTATCTCGGCGTGACGTACAACGGCACGTTCGCCGAATATATGGTCCTTCCGGGATTCCTCGTCCTCAAGGTTCCGGACAGCGTGACGGACAAGCTTCCGCTCGCGGTCGGCGAACCGTTCACATGTTGCATCCACGGCGTCGTGGACCGCGCGCACGTCAAAGCCGGCGATCTCGTTGTGATCAGCGGCCCCGGCATCATGGGCCTTTCCTGCCTCCAGGTCGCGAAGGCTCAGGGCGCGAAGGTCATCATCTCCGGCCTGCCTCAGGATGCGGAGCGCTTTGAACTGGCGAAGAAATTCGGCGTCGACGCGATCGCGACAAGCGAAGAGGAACTGCTGAAGCTCGTCGAACAGTTCAAACCGGGCGGGGCGGACGTCGCCATCGACTGCGCGACCGTCGCGCCTTCCGTATCGGCCTGCATCAAATCGCTCCGGAAGCGCGGCACGTATCTCCAGATCGGCGTGTTCCCGGGCGACGCTCCGGTCAACCTCCGCAAAGTCGTCGCGAGCGAACTGACGGTCACCGGCAGCAACGCGACGAACATGTCTTCGTGGTACAAGCTCCTCGAACTCGTCACGGAGAAGAAGATCCAGCTCGAGCCGTTCGTTTCGAAGGTCCTCCCGCTTGAAGAGTGGCGCCAGGGCTTCGACATCGCGATGAGCAAGACCGCCTACCGCGTCCTGCTCGTCCCGGGCGATCTCGACGATCCCGATTTCAAAGACTGATCCGGACGATCGGAAGACGCCCCGCCGGACCGCACGCGGCCGGCGGGGCATTTTCAAAAAAGGACCGTTCGAAGGAAGAAACGATGAAGACGCTGTATTACCGGAGCAAGAGCCACGATGCCGCGTTCAACCTGGCGCTGGAGCAATATCTCTTTGAGACGCTGCCGAAAGGGACGCGTCTGTTTATGCTGTGGCAGAACGCGAACGCGATCATCATCGGCAAGTTCCAGAACACGGAGTCTGAGATCAACGCTTCATTCGTCCGCGAACACGGCATTCAGGTCATCCGCAGGCCGTCCGGCGGTGGAGCGGTCTATCACGACCTCGGCAACGTCAACTATACGTTCATCACCGATCTGGAACCGGAGGGAGTCCCCGATTTCAGCGTCTTCTGCGAGCCGGTCGTCCGTGCGCTGAGACGGTACGGCGTCGACGCGGAGGTATCCGGACGGAATGATATCTGCGTCGGAGAGAAGAAGATATCCGGAACGGCGCAGCACGCGTCAGGCGGACGGATCATGCATCACGGAACGCTTCTGTACGACAGCGATATGAGCGTGCTCTCCCGCGCGCTCCGCACGAACGAAGACAAGTATGCGTCGCGCGCCGTGCGTTCCGTGCGGTCGCGCGTCACGAACATCAAACCGCTGATGGCGGAACCCATGGCCGTCGACGCGTTCATCCGTGTCCTGAAAGAAGAGATCCTGCGGGATACGCCGTATCGTCCGCTCCGTCTGAAGGAAAGCGACCGGGAGGGGATCGAACGGATCCGCGCAGAGCGGTACGGAAACTGGGACTGGAACTACGGGTCTTCACCGGCGTACAATGTGGTCAGGCGGCGCCGTTTTCCGGACTGCGGGACGGTGGAACTCCGTCTGGACGTGGAAAACGGAATGGTTCGGAACGCGGCGGTCAGCGGCGATTTCTTCTGCTACGCGGATATCCGCGAACTGGAAAGGGCGCTTGAAGGGATCGCAATGAATGAAACGGACGCGGCGGAACGGCTGAAGGAGATCGATACGGAAACGTATCTGAAGGGCGTCACAACGCGCGAATTCCTCGCGCTCCTGCTCGGATTTGAAGAAGGAAACAAATGACGGTCACCTGCACATACAGCGCAAACTGCGGCATATCGCTCACGGTCAACGGCACGAGGATCTGGATCGACGCGGTCCATTCCGTCCGGATGGAACCGTATTCGCCCGTTTCGGAAGCGATGTGGGCGACGATGAAGACGCACCCGGATTTCACGGATCCCTGCGCGATCCTGTTCACCCATTGCCACGACGACCATTTCTCCGCCGCGATGACGGAGGAGGCGATGCGGCTCTGGCCGGACGCGAAGGTCTATCTCCCGGGAAGCACGATCGAAAACGCGATCACGCTGAAAGAAAAGGAGGAACGTTTCCGTGCCGGCGCGCTCGATATCCTTGCCGTCCGCACATATCACGAAGGGGAGGAGGACCGGTTCGAGCCCCACTATTCCTTCTTCATCGGAGACGGCGAAGAGCGGGTGTTCGTTTCAGGCGACGCGGAGGTGGGCTGCCGCGACCTCCGGGAGCGGTTCGAAGGGCAGCGGATCCATACCGCCGTCTGCATCTTCCCTTGGCTGACGCTCGGAAGAGGGCGGGACGCGATCCGTGAGTCCATGAGACCGGACCATCTCCTGATCTGCCATATCCCGTTCGCGGAGGATGACGCGTACGGCTTCCGCTCGATGATCGAAGCGATGGCAAAGCTCCATCCGGATGTGGCGGACACGCGGTTTCTGACGGAACCGTTCCAGAAAGAGGTGTTTTTATGAGGAAAAACGATCACATCGTTACGATCGACGCGGAGAAATGCGTCGGATGCGGCCTCTGCGTGAAGGACTGCGTTTCCGGCAACCTGGAACTGAAGGACGGGAAGGCTTACGTCCGCGATTTCTACTGCATCTTCTGCGGCCACTGCGAGGCGATCTGTCCCGTGCACGCGGTGACGATGACCGGATTCGATGACGAACCGGAGGAAATCGACTGCGAGACGCGCCTCGATCCGGATGAACTGATGCACGCGATCAAAACGCGCCGTTCGATCCGCTCGTTCGAGGACAGGCGCGTTCCGGAGAGCGTGGTGGAACGGATCATCGAAGCCGGGCGTTACTCGCCGACCGGTGCGAACGAACAGAGCATTCGGTATTACGTTCTGGACACGGAGAAAGACTCGTTCGAACGGGATGCCGTCAGCTTCTTCCGCATGCTCAAATCGTCGGATGATCCCTTCGCCGTTCGCCTGAAATACAAGACGATCACCGACGACTTTTTCTTCAAAGGCGCACCGCTCGTGATCGTCGTCGCGGCTAAGATGCCCGTCGATGGCGGGATCGCAGCCGAAAACATGGCTCTGATGGCGGAGGCGTGCGGACTCGGCGTCCTGTACAGCGGATTCTTCAAGGTCTGCTGCAACACTTGCGAAGCGATCCGCAATCGGCTCGCACTCCCGACAGGCTTCCAGGCCGTCACGGCTCTTGTCCTCGGTTACCCGGCCGTTCACTACAAAAGGACCGTACGCAGAGAACCTGCGGACGTCATCCGCTTCTAGCGGCAATCCATCCGTCTGCAACAAAATGATGATCAGTGAGGAGGAACGAACATGATCTGCATCAATGTTACCTACGACTGCAAACCGGGAATGCGGGAGGCCTTCTACGGTGCGATCCGCGAACGCGGGATCGACGAACTGTGCCGGAACGAGAACGGCTGCCGCCGGTACGAGTATTTCAACGCGATCGAGAAACCGGACAGGCTGCTTCTGGCGGAGATCTGGGAGGATCGCGAAGTCCTCGCCGTCCACCAGAAAACGGCGCATTTCCAGGTGCTGCAGGAACTCAAGGCACAATACGTCGATTCCGTCGATCTTTCCGTTATGACAAAATAGTCCTTGCAACCGCGCGAAAACCATGCTATAGTAATCGCTGTCGGATCATCCGGCAGCGATTTTATTGCACCTACCCGTTTCTGCGTCGTGCGCGTCTCCGGCGGCGACCCGGATCCGGGCGAATTGAGAAAAGGAGATTTTTTATTGCCATGATCACCCAGGAAAAGAAACAGGCCATCATCAACGAATACGCGACGAAGCCCGGCGACACCGGTTCCCCGGAGGTCCAGGTCGCGCTGCTGACGGCCCGCATCAACGAGCTCAACGAGCACCTCTCCACCCACAAGAAGGACAACCACTCCCGCCGCGGCCTTCTGAAGATGGTCGGCCAGAGAAGGAACCTTCTCGCCTACCTCAAGGAAGTCGACATCGAGCGCTACAGAAACCTGATCGCCCGCCTCGGCCTGAGAAAATAAGAAAATGAAAGACGGGGATCGTTTTCCCCGTCTTTTCGCCGCTTTTGCAGGAGAAAAAGCGGCAGGGAAACAAAGAACGAATGAAGGAAGGAAGAAAAGAAAAATGAGTTTTACCGATTACAGAACGTTCCGCACGGCCGTCGGAGGACGGCTCCTCCAGGTCGAGATCGGCCGCCTCGCCGAGCAGGCGAACGGCGCGGCGCTCGTCCATTACGGCGATACCGTCGTCAACGTGACGGCGACCGCCGCCAAGGAACCGCGCGCCGACGTCGACTTTTTCCCGCTGTCCTGCGACTTTGAGGAAAAGATGTACTCCGTCGGCAAGATCCCCGGAGGATTCCTGCGCCGCGAAGGCAAGCCGAGCGAGAAGGCGACGCTCTACAGCCGCCTGATCGACCGCCCGCTCCGCCCGCTGTTCCCGAAGGGCTTCTACAACGACGTCGTCGTCGTGGCGACGGCGCTCTCCGTCGACCTCGACTGCGCGCCCGAGATCACCGCGATGGTCGGCGCCTCGATCGCGCTGTCCATTTCGGACATCCCGTGGGACGGCCCGATCGCCGCGGTCCAGGTCGGCATGATCGACGGCCGCTACATCCTCAACCCGACGCTGAAGGAGCGCGAGGAATCCGTTCTGTCGCTCTACGTCGCCGGTACGGAAGACGCCATCATGATGGTCGAAGCCGGCGCCCGTGAGGTCTCCGAGGAGGAGATGATGGAAGCCATCTTCTTCGCCCATGAGGAGATCAAGAAGATCTGCGCGTTCATCAAGGAGATCGCCTCCGAAGTCGGCAAGCCGAAGATGGAGATCGAACTCTACCACGCGCCCGAAGAGATCGACGCGGCCGTCCGCGAATACGCCAACCCGAAGATGCGCGAAGCGATCCTGACGTACGACAAGCTCGAACGCCTCGCGAACATGGACGCCGTCAAGGCCGACGCGATGGAACACTTCGCCGAGGTTTATCCCGACAACGCGAAGGACATCGACGCCGTTCTGTACCAGATCACCAAGGAACAGGTCCGCAACATGATCCTCGACGACGGCATCCGCCCGGACAACCGCAAGCCCGACGAGATCCGTCCCGTCTGGTGCGACGTGAGCGTTCTCCCGCGGACCCACGGCTCGGGCCTCTTCAAGCGCGGCCAGACCCAGGTCCTCTCCGTCGCGACGCTCGGCACGCTCTCCGATGCCCAGAACATCGACGGCATCACCGAAACGACCGAAAAGCGCTATATGCATCAATACAATTTCCCCGGCTACTCCACGGGCGAAGCGAAGAGCCCGCGGTCTCCGGGGCGCCGTGAGATCGGCCACGGCGCGCTCGCGGAGCGCGCGCTTCTGCCGGTCCTCCCGTCTCCCGAAGAATTCCCGTACGCGATCCGTGTCGTGTCCGAGGTCATGAGCTCGAACGGCTCCTCCTCGATGGCGTCGACGTGCGGCTCGACCCTCGCGCTGATGGACGCGGGCGTTCCGATCAAGGCGCCGGTCGCCGGCATCGCGATGGGCCTGATCACCCGCGACGACGGCAAGATGGCCATCCTGAGCGATATCCAGGGCATGGAAGACTTCCTCGGCGACATGGACTTCAAGGTCACCGGCACGCGCGACGGCATCACCGCGATGCAGATGGACTGCAAGATCCACGGCCTCTCCCGCGACATCATGCGCAGAGCTCTCGCCCAGGCCCACGAAGGCCGCCTGTTCATCATGGACAAGATGCTCGCCGAGATCCCCGCGCCGCGGAAGGAACTCTCTCCGTGGGCGCCGCGCATCATCTCGATGCAGATCGACCCCGACAAGATCCGTGTCGTCATCGGAAAGGGCGGCTCGACGATCAACCGCATCATCGCGGAAACGGGCGCCAAGATCGACATCAACGACGACGGCCTCGTCTCGATCGCATCCCCCGACGCCGAATCGCTCAAGGCGGCGGAGCGTGAGATCCTCATGCTCACGAAGGAAGTCGAAGTCGGCGAAGTCTACGTCGGCAAGGTCACCCGCATCCTCCAGTTCGGCGCGTTCGTCGAGATCCTGCCGGGCAAGGAAGGACTCGTCCACATCTCGAAGCTCGCGGATCACCGCGTCGAGAAGGTCGAGGACGTCGTGAACATCGGCGACGAAGTCACCGTCAAGGTCATCAAGATCGACGACCAGAACCGCATCGACCTGACGCTCAAGGGCGTTCAGCAGAAGGCGTAAAACGGCGTAAAACGAATCGAAACACAAAAACGGCACAGGTCTCCGACCTGTGCCGTTTCGTTCGTCTGAGGGGCGAATAAAGGCCTTACAGCCAGCGCTTTTCCGTGACGACGCAATCCGTTCCGTGGATCGTGAACCGGTCGCCGATCCGGAGTGCGCCTTTCTTCGCGAGGATGTAGCCGTTGTTGACGTTCTTCACGTAGGAGTAGACGAGCTTCGAGACGCGTCCGATCTCCTCACCGTCGATGAAGACGGGCTCGCCGGGGCCGCCGAACTGCTTCGAACGGATGTAGTAATCCTCGTTCGCGTCGCAGATCTCGAATCCGACCATCTCGCGCGCGGGACCGTTCTCTTTGATCTTGAGAAGGGCGGCCTTGCCGATGAAATCCTTGTCCCAGTCGATGTTCTTCTCGAGGCCGACCTCGAACGGATTCGTGCGGTTGAGGTCGCGCATATAGTAGAAGCCCGCCTCGGTCGGGAGCGTCCACGCGAAGACCTGGAACTCCGTGATCTCGCGTCCGCCGACGGCCGAAACGGCCTTGGCGATCGCTTCTTCCACGGCGTCCGCGTCGTCCGCCGCGCAGTACACCTCGAAGCCGAGCTTCTCACCGGTGAAGCCGCCGCGGTTGACGATAACGTCAATTCCGTCGATCGAATCGTTCCTGTGCTCAAAGAACCGGAGCCCCGAAACGCCTTCCGAGAGGACGGAATCCAGCGCTTCGGCCGATCTCGGGCCCTGGACGGCGAACATGTGCCAGTCCTCGGTGATCTCGGACGAATCGACGTCGAATCCGTCGGAATGATAATAGAACCAGTCGTCGGCCTTCGTCCCGTAGAGCGTGGAGACCCAGAAGCGGTCCTCGTCCATGCGCAGGACGACGACGTCGTCGATGATCTCGCCGTCCTCGTTCAGCATCGTCGTGTAGCGGTCGCGTCCGACGGCCAGGTTGGCGATCGGGTTCGGGAAGATGTGATCGAGGAACTTCGCGGCGTCCTCCCCCTGAACTTCCATCAGCTGGTGCGTGAAGAGGTACCAGCCGGCCGTTTCGCGGACCGCCATATGTTCGGCGCGCTTCCATTCGTCTTTGTTGAAGATGTTCTTATACATGATCCGCGCCTCCTTTACATGAACTTGTCGATCTTCTTCGCGATCTTGATGCGCATCTTGCCCTTGGGGGAATCCTCCTCCCAGACGGACCACATCGCGTTCACGAGCGTCTTGACCATGCCCTGCCACATGTAGAGGTGGGCTTCGACGAGCGACTGGGTGCCGGTGATCGCGAGGCCGCCGCGGTCGATCACGTAGACGACTTCGTTTTCATTGAACGCTTCGATCTCGTACGCGCAGACGAGCGACTGGAGCAGCATCTCGATCACGCCGCCGAGAAGACGGCCGTCTTCGCCAATCTCGTCCGGAACACCGAGCCATTCGCGGCATGCCCTGATCGCGTACCGTTCGCCGAACAGCGCTTTGCCGGCCGCCTCGAGGACGCATTTCTTCGTCCATTCGGCCTGTTCCTTCGTCGTATAGCCGAGTCTGACAGCGTTGTCGATCGCGGGCAGCATATAGAGCGACGCCGCGGTCGAGAGGTTGACCATCTGGTTCGAGGAGTCGGTCTCGTTGTTCGTGCCGTTGACGAACCGGTAGTCGCACTCCTCGCGGAACATCATCGACTCGGAGACGGTGTCGGCTTCGTCGGTGACCTTCTTATAGTCGTCGGAGACGGCGGGGCCGAAGGACTGCCAGAGTTCGTGCGCGGGAGCCGGGTATTTTTCGCGGCTCTCGGCGATGATGCGGCAGTGGCGGTCGCCGCAGCCCTTCGCCTCGACCATCAGATAGTCGAGCTTGTGGCCCTTGCGGTGGCGCGACTCGGTCGCGTCGGCCTGGCCCTGGAGCGACATCGTCGTCGCGCGGCAGAGCTCCGATCCGACGATGTCCCAGTCGCAGACGTCGAGCTCCTTCTCGCAGCGGTACGTGCCGAAATCGTTGCAGCGGCCGCACATGAGAAGGGCGTCGTCGCCCTTGTCGCCGATGAGGGCGCCGGGGTAAGAGCCGCACATGAACGGGTGGATGCCGAAGCCGTCGTCGTTCGGGTAATCGAGGCCGGTCTGGAGAAGGCGCGCGTACGCCTCCTTGCACATCTCCGACGCGCGCGTCGCGTAATCGGGGATGATGATGCGGTACGCCTGGGCGACCGCAGCCGAAAGGACGGACTCAAAACGGGATGCGTAATGGAGCGCGTCCTGGTAGGACATCAGCTTGTTCCAGGGGGACTGGACCGCGTTGAACTGTCTGAAATTCGCGCCGTCGCCCGAATTTGCGGGGATGCGCTCATCGATCTTTTTGCTCACGTCGTGCCTCCTATTCCTCTTCCGGGAACGCGTCGATCGCGGCCTGGTACTTTACGATGTTGTGGGACGCGCCGCCGTCGACGACGACCGTTTCGCCGGTGATGCCGTCCGCGACGTTCGTGCAGAACGTGTAGGCCATGATGCCGACCTGATCGACCGGAAGCTGTCCGTCGACCTGCCAGACCATCAGTTCTTCGTAGAATTCGTCCTGCTGCTCCTCGGTGAGATGGTCGCTGGCCATGTTGGACGCCGCGCCGGGCGTGACCATTCCGCCGGGGGCGATGCCGTTGACCATGATGCCGTAGCGCTTGAGCTCCTTCGCGGCTTCGGTCACAAGGCCCATGACGGCCGCCTTGCTCGAGGCGTAGTGGGGATAGCCGCCGAAGACGGGGTAGGGGACGATCGGGCTGTTGGACGAGATCAGGACGATCTTGCCCTGGATGCCGTGTTCCTTCATATACTTCGAGACGTGCTTCACGCCGAAGAACGCGCCGTAGACGTTCGTTTCGAAGACCAGTTCAAGATCCTCCTTCGCGAGGTCGTAGATCTTCGCGAAATTCCAGATCGCGGCGCTGTTGACGAAGATGTCGAGGGAGCCGAACGTGTCGGCGGTGTACTGCACGAGCGCTTCAACGTTCTCCTCGTTGCGGACGTCGGCGAAGAAGAACTTCACGCTGTCGCCGAAGCCCTGCGATTCGAACAGAGGCATCGCGGCCTCCTCCTCGACGCGGGAATTCGACGCGACGACAACTTTGGCGCCGCCCTGAAGAAGCCGGAGCGCGATATCGAACCCGAGTCCGGAGGAACCGCCCGTGACGAGGGCGACCTTGCCGCTGACGGAGAACATGTCCGCGAACGGGCGCGCTTTGGCGATATAGCCTTCCAGCATGGATTTGTCGCTTGGTTGAAATGCCATAATGATAAACTCCTTTTCCGTTGCAAACCGATTCCCGGGACAAGAACGGTTTTTCTGCGATCATCATAATGGAACGGAGCGGCGATGCGAAATACACAAAAATGAGGAACTTTTCCGGCGAACCCCTACAAAATGACTGGCGGCTGTGATACACTCACGGATGAGGAGGTCACATCCCGATGAAACTGAACGCCGATATTCTGTTTTCCGAGTTGAAAAATCGCTACAACGTTGAAATGAGCGGACCGAAGAGCGAGGAACTCCGCCTTGGGCGGCCGGAGTTTTACCGCGAAGAGGAAAGCGATTTTCTGTCCGACCATCTCTATCTCGCGACGGTCGAACACCTTCCCCAGAGACCCCGTATCCGCGAAAATGCGGTGCTCGTCGTGATCGGCGACGGTTTTGTGCTGAACCACTACCGCGACCGGATGACGGTGCTGCTGATCCGGAACCGGGCCGACTTCTTCGGCGTGTTCCACGCGATCCAGGACATCTTTTCCCGGTACGACGCCTGGGAGGAATCGCTGTATGAGGAACTGCTGCGGGAATGCGATCTGAAAAAGATGGCCGATCTGACCGAACCGCTCTTCGAAAAGCCGCTGTACATCATGGACCGGTCCTTCCGGTTCCTGGCGTCGAGCGGGACGAAGCGCGACAGCGAATGGATGGAAGCGAACAGCCGGAACCTCAGCTCCGCGTCGCTCTCGACGTTCCTGTCCGAATCGGATCTTCTGACGGAAAAGAAGAACGCGATGGTCCTCGATCTTCACGACAAGCCGGTCCTTTGCGTGAACCTCTTCGACCGTCAGGACCGCTACGAGGGCTGCCTGTGCGTCGATCTGACGGGAGAGACGCTTAAAGGCGGCGAAACGAAGCTGGCGGAGAAGTTCGCGTCGTTCGTCAGCAAGGCGATGGAACGGAATCCGGCCGTGCGCAACGACGGGCGGACGACGATCAAACAGGTCATGCGCGCGCTCGTCAACGAAGAGCCGCTGTCGCGTGCCCAGCGCGTACTCCTGCGCTCCTCCGACAACGCCGCGGCGTATGTCTGCCTGTATATGCGCACGAAGGAGAAGCACCGGACGATCCCGGCGACGTATATCTGCGACATCTTCGAAGAACAGATCCCGGGTTCGAACGCGTTCGCGAAGGAGGACGCGATCGTCGCGTTCGTGAACGTCACCGAAAAGGAAAAGGACCACCGCCTCCGCTTTTCGCGGACGGTCCGGTCGTTCTGTACCCAGATGCGGCTGTCCGCCGGCGTTTCCAACGAGTTCAGCGAGCTGTTCGACGTCCGCATCCATTATCTGCAGGCGCAGTCCGCGCTGGAGGACGGCCTTCTTCTCGCGCCCGACGACGTTCTGTTCTTCTTCTCGAGCTACGCGCTGACGGAGATGGTCATCAATTCGCTCGGCGGCCTGCCGGTCGAGGCGTATTACCCCGAGGGGCTGAAGGCCGTGATCGAGCACGATAAAAACGCGCCCGTCTCGTATCTGGAGACGCTGCGCGTTCTTCTGGAGGAGAACCTGTCCTATACGGCCGCGGCCCAGCGCCTGTTCATCCACCGGTCGACGCTCCTCGACCGGATCGACCGGATCGAAAAGGAGATGGCGATCGACCTGAAGAATTCCGAACAGCGCCT
>JAEEGL011990538.1_pt1 | contig 14295 bp, 10 predicted proteins | sample 9134231 | NCBI WGS metagenome assembly JAEEGL01 (sample SAMN16246548, study PRJNA631951) | gut metagenome | biome: gut microbiome; feature: rumen; material: fiber-attached | host: Bos | place: Iran: Karaj | collected 2018-10 | reverse complement strand
TCTGCATGTCCAAGGTTCGTAATATCTTCTTCTCGCAACCAAGTGGAGTATTTTCCCTTATGGTGCTGGCGTTTATCGCCTCGACATCGTCGTTTACTGCCTCGGGTGCAGATTTCTATGTCGATTCGCAGGCGTCATCAGGCGGCAACGGCACGCAGGCATCGCCCTTCGCGACGATTCAGGAAGGTGTCGATGCCGCAGCCGCGGACGACACTGTCTATCTAAGGGGCAGCCTGTTCGTTTCCCAGGGGTCGCAGTGCATCGTCATTCCCGCCGACAAGGCCGAATTGACGCTCGCCAAATGGGGCGCCGACCGCTTTTCCATCGAGGTGGACAACGATTTCATGAAGAACATGGAGAACAAGGCCTCCACCAATATCATCACCGTCTGCGCCCAGAGCAATACGATCAGCGGCATTGAATTCATCTACCACAAGACCTCGCTTGGCCTGCAGAATTACGGCAGGGGGTCGTTCATCTTCTTCCGGACGAACTACCAGACCGTCGCCGGCTGCCGATTCTACCGGCCGGCCAACGAGACGACGCCGGGATATGCCGGAGTTTCCAAGTTGATTGACGGTTTGCAATGGGGCGGGAACCAGAACAACTCATACGGCCAGGACTACATGACGATCCGCGACTGCGTCTTCGAGAATACCATTGGCTTCCGTGGCGATACGCACAAGTATCCGATAGGCATCGGAGACTATGGGACGATCGCGAACTGCGTGTTCTCCAACTGCTGGTCGTTCGCCACCGCAATCCAGAACGGGAAGTACAACCACCACACGATCGTCTCCAATGTGCTGATTCTCGCCGCGATGGATGCTGCAAGGTTCCTCGCGCCCGCCGAACAGATGTCCGGCGTGTTCACTTCGGCCTTCGGCGGCATGGGCAAGGGCGAAGTCGCCTACAACGTCTTCGTAGGGCGGAACCGCGATTTCCCGCTTTTCAACTATGGGCGCGACGACGGCTTCAGCTTCGGCAGCGGTAAAGTGTCTTTCCACCACAACACCGTGATTGGATTTGACTGTCTTTTCTCCGGCGGGTTGTCCAGCAAGAACATCTTTGGAGCGAACAAGGCGTCGCTTGATTTCTTCGACAACATAATCGACGCGAACGTCCTGTTTTATGAGAATGCATCCGATACCGCGCATCAGCTATCCGCGATCAAGGCCGGGTCGGTTTTCAGGAACAACGCCGTCTGCCTCACGAACAACGACGTGATTGCGACGGGCAAGGCGACGGAAAGCGAAATGTACAACCTGTTCGAAAATCTGACGATGACGAACAACTTCTATCTCGCGAACCTACCGGTGTTTGTTGAGACGAACGACGTCTACAGCGCTGACTTCTACCGTCCCAAACTGCGAAGCGGAAACGATGTCGAACTTTGGCGAATCGGCTGGCCCGGGGAGAACAACGAGTACCCGAACTTTGTCGGCGCACGAGAACCATTACACACAATTCCTCTTTCCATCATCATACGATAAATGGCATGGACATGACGCATAACAGCTTTCAGTAGATTTTTCCATTTCGCGCTTGCATCGCACAGGGTTTTTTGGCATACTACGCACCGTTTCCACCACATGGGGATATAGCTCAGTTGGTAGAGCGTCTCAATGGCATTGAGAAGGTCAGGGGTTCGACTCCCCTTATCTCCACCAGTCAAAGACAGCGTCCAGCCAGAAGGCAGGACGCGTTTTTTGTGTCCGGGCAGTCTGGCAGATGAAACACAGGAACGGTCATACAAGCGACGAGGCGCACGGAAAACATGCATCCGCCAGCGGACGCGTGGAGGTCCTGTATTCAGACGACGACATAGTCGTGGTAAACAAGCCCGCCGGGATGGTGGTGCACCCTGCACCCGGACACGAAACAGGCGCGCTCACGGACGCCCTTCTCAAGATGTTCCCTGAAATGGCCGGCGTCGGAAGCGCCGAACGCCCAGGCATAGTACACCGGCTCGACATCGAGACAAGCGGCGTGATGGTGTGCGCAAGGACACAGCGTGCGTACCTCAAGCTCCGCCAGGACTTCGAGAACCACGGCACGATCCGCAAGACCTACCTAGCAGTTCTCCACGGCGCGCCCAAGCAGCGCACCGGGACCATATCAACTCTGATCGGACGCAAGTCGTGGGACTCGAAGCGAATGGCGTCGTTCCCCGAAGACCAGGCTCCAAAGGACGCCAAGCCCGCGGTTTCGCACTGGAACGTCATTGGCAGGCAGGGACCTCTCGCGCTTGTCGAGTTCACCATCGAGACGGGCCGAATGCACCAGATAAGAGTGCATGCGGCCGAGCTAGGCCATCCAGTTGTGGGCGACTCGCTCTACGGAGACGAAGCCAAGGACAGGCATCTTGCCGCAAGGCCTACCCGCCACCTTCTTCACGCAGTCGGTATTTCCTTCAACCACCCGGTCACGGGAAAGAGGCTGGAGTTCTTTGCAGAGCCCCCGCCTGACATCGTGTACGCCAGATAGGCTCAGATGTTCTCGACAAGGGTGGCAACCCTTCCGGCGGCGCCTGCCACGCTGCGCTCGCCAATGACCTTCATGGCGGAGGACATGCGCGCCAGCTCCTCCGGGTGCTTCACCTTGTGCATGATGTAGCGCTCGATGGAGCGGCCGGTAAGCTCCGCCTGAATCCCCTCGTCGGCCGCATGTCCACGCACAAACGCCTGTGCGTTGTAGTGCTGGTGGTCACGCATTGAAGTCGGCAGCGGAATGAGGAGCGCTGGCTTGCCGCACATCGCAAGCTCAAAGCACGTCGAGGCGCCAGCACGCGCAACCACGATGTCGGCGCTCGCGAATGCCGACGCCATGTCGCGCTCGAACGCCTGCACGCGCGACATGAGGCCCGCGGCCGCGTAGCGCGCCATGACTACACCTTCGTCGGCTGCGCCCGTCTGGTGGATGACGAAGAGAGGACGGCCGATCTTCTCCTTCTCGAACCCCTCCTTCAGCAGGACGAGCGCCTGGCTCATAAGCTCGTTGACGCGATGCGCGCCCTGGCTCCCGCCTGTCACAAACACGGTAAACGCGTTCTCGGGAATGATGTCGAAGCGCTTGCCGTTGGCGATGCCCTCGCGAACGGGAAGCCCGGTGAGCTCGGTCTTTCGCCCCGGCAGACGCCCAGAGGTCTCCGGGAAAGACACGGCCACGCATTTTGCGTAGCGCGAGAGGAAGCTGACGGCCTTGCCGGGAACCGTGTTTGCCTCATGGAGCACAACAGGCACCTTGCGCATGTGGGCGGCGAAGACAGGCGGAAGAGACGAATACGACCCCATGGCCAGCATGGCGTCCGGGTTGAACCGCTTGATCTCGCGCATGCAGCGGATGATGGCGAAGATGTTGGCAAAGGAGTTCAGCGGGACCAGCTGCCTGGCACCAGTCGCGAACACAGGCCCGACCCAGTCATGCAGAGCAGAGCCCTCTATGTCCCTTCCCGAGCTCCACAGCGCAACTTCGTGTCCGCGGGCCTTGAGCTCCCTGGCAACGGCAAGTCCCGGCAGCGCGTGACCGCCAGTCCCGCCGCAGGCTACGATTATCCGCTTCTTCTCCATCTTCCGACTCCGTGATCTTCTTCCTGGGAACTACCGTCCGCTCATCTTCGAAAAATACTCTATTGTCTTCGCAAGGCCCTCGCGCAGAGGCACCTTGGGCTCCCAGCCGAGGAGCGCCTTCGCAAGCGTGATGTCCGGCTTCCGGCGGCGCGGATCGTCCTTCGGAAGCGGCGCGAACACGATCTTCGACTTCGACTCCGGGATCTGCCGCAGAGTCTCCTCCGCCAGCTGCTTGATCGTGTATTCGCCTGGATTGCCGGTGTTTATGACCGGGATCTCGGGCGTGATCCGCTTGCCTTCCTCGCCCGACACGCCGGGGCACACCTTCGAAAGCTGCTTGCCCCCGAAGAAATCACCCAGCTTCTTCGGCGACAAGGCCATGTAGCGCACGAACGCCTCTATGAGGTCGTCGCAGTACTGGAACGAGCGCGTCTGCTTTCCGTCGCCGAAAAGCGTGATGTCCTTGTTTGCAAGGGCCTGCATTATGAAGTTGGAGATCACACGCCCGTCCTTCGGGTGCATGTTCGGCCCGTACGTGTTGAAGATGCGCACCATCCGCACGTCCACTCCGTACTCGCGGCGGTAGTCGGCGCAGAGAGCCTCCGCGCAGCGCTTGCCCTCGTCGTAGCAGCTGCGGATGCCGATCGTGTTGACGTTGCCCCAGTAGCTCTCGACCTGCGGATGCACAAGCGGGTCGCCGTATATCTCGCTCGTCGACGTGTGGAGGATGCGCGCCTTCGTCTTGAGCGCGAGGTCGAGCATGTTCATCATGCCGAGCACCGAGCTCTTCAGCGTCTCGACAGGGTTCTTCTGGTAGTGAATCGGGGAAGCCGGGCACGCCAGGTTGTATATCTCGTCGAACTGGCCCCAGAACGGCTGCGTGACGTCGTGCAGCACGAACGAAAAGCGCTTGTCGTCCATCAGGTCGTATATGTTCGCCTTCGTGCCCGTGAAAAGGTTGTCGAGCGCGGTCACTTCGTAGCCGTCGGCAAGAAGCCTGCGGCAGAGGTGCGACCCGAGGAATCCAGCCCCGCCTGTGACAAGGGCCTTTTTAGATAGTGTCATTTTCTGGTGCTCCGTATGCTTAGGTCGTTATTATACCGAAAATCCGTCCTTGACGCTAGTGCAGGCTAGACGTCGGAGCCGCCGCGCAGCGACTCTAGCCTCTTGGCGATCGTGGCCTCGTATCCTTGGTCGGACGGCTTGTAGTACGTCTTGGGAATGCGAAGATAGCTCTGCTCCACCCATGCTCCGTCAAAGTCATGGGGATACTTGTACCCGGCGCTCTTCTCCGCGCCCACGGCCTTCACGTGCACGTTCTTGAGGTGTTCCGGCACTGGCTGCACCGCGCCGCTCTCGATGTCGGACATCGCCTCTCCGAGCGCCATGTACGCCCTGTTCGACTTAGGCGCGGAGGCAAGGTACGTCGTTGCCTGCGCGAGCGCTATGCGGGCCTCCGGCATGCCGACGAACTCGACGGCCTGAAGCGCCCCCACCGCCACGGTGAGCCCGCGCGGGTCGGCGTTCCCTATGTCCTCTGACGCCGATATCACAAGGCGCCGGGCGATGAAGCGAGGATCCTCGCCGGCCATCAGCATCTTCGCGAGCCAGTATATGGCCGCGTCGGGATCCGAGCCTCGTATCGACTTGATGAAGGCGGAGATGGTGTCGTAATGGCCGTCCTCCTTCTTGTCGTACTGCACCTGACGGCGCTGCACGCACTCCTGGATGACGTCGAGGGTGAGATGAACAACGCCGTCAGCAGATGGCGGAGTGGAGCGCACCGCGAGGTCGAGCGCCGTAAGCGCATGACGCGCGTCTCCGTCGCATACAGTCGAGAGGAAGGCGCAAGCGTTCGGCTCGAGCTCCGTCTTCACCTTGCCGAGGCCTCGCTCCGGATCCGCCAGCGCGCGGTCCAGCAATGCCGCAACGTCTGCCGGCGCGAGCGCGTGGAGCTCGAACACGAGTGATCGCGAGGTGAGCGGCGTGTTCACGAACATAGACGGATTGTGCGTCGTGGCGCCAATGAGGACCACCGAGCCGTCCTCAACATACGGAAGAAGGACGTCCTGCTGCGCCTTGTTGAAGCGGTGTATCTCGTCGACGAAGAGGATCGTCCCCATTCCGCCTAGCTCGTTTCGGGCCTGCTCGCACGTGGCACGGATGGACGCGACGTTGGAGATGACTCCAGAGGCGCGCACGAAGTTGCGCTTCGTGGCCTTGGCGATGACTTCTGCAAGGGTTGTCTTGCCGCAGCCAGGAGGGCCGTAGAGGATTATGTTCGTGAGGCGGTCAGCCTCGATGACGCGGCGCAGCAGCTTGCCCGGGCCTAGGATGTGCTCCTGCCCGATAACCTCGTCGAGACTTCTCGGCCGCATCCTCGCGGCAAGTGGCTCTGTGTCGTCGTACGCCGTCATAAGAAAGCGGCCCCGGTTTCGGGGCCGCCGACTGATTGCCTTGATTCCGTCAGACGAGGCTCCTCGCGGCCGCGTACACGTTCTCGACGGTGAATCCGAACTTGACCGCCAGCTCCTTGCAGGGGCCGGACGCGCCGAAGCCGTCTATCGTCACGTAGCGCGTGGTCGACTCGTTCACGGACCAGCGCTCCCAGCCGAAGCGCGAACCGGCCTCGACGATCACGCGCTTCTTCACGATGCGCGGGAGTATCTCGGACATGTAGTCGTCGCCCTGCTTGACGAAAAGCTCCCAGCTCGGCATGGAGATGACGCGAACCGCGATGCCCTCGGAGGCAAGCTTCTTAGCGGCGTCTACGGCAAGCGCGACTTCGCTGCCGGAAGCGACGAAGCCGACCGTGCGCTCAGAGACGTCGCCCTGCTGGAACACGACGTACGCGCCCTTCTCGACGAGAGCGCGCTTGCCGCCCTCGAGGATCGGCAGGTTCTGGCGGCTCGTGAGGATGCAAGTGGGGCCGTCCTTGCGCTTGAGCGCGGCGATCCACGCGCCGGCCGTCTCCTCTGCGTCCGCAGGGCGGATGGTTACGACGTTCGGCGTGCAGCGGAGCGACGCCATCTGCTCGATCGGCTCGTGGGTCGGGCCGTCTTCCCCGACGTAGAACGAGTCGTGCGAGAACACGAGTATCGACGGCACGTTCATGAGCGCCGCGAGGCGCAGCGCGGGCTTGCAGTAGTCGGCGAACACGAAGAACGTCGCGCCGAAGCAGCGGAACCCGCCGTGCGCCGTGACGCCGTTCGCGATTGCCGTCATCGCAAGCTCGCGGATGCCGTAGTGGAGGTTGCGCCCGGAGTACGAGCCGGACGCGAAGTCGCCGAGGCCCTTCATGTAGGTCTTGTTTGAAGGGGCGAGGTCCGCGCTTCCGCCCACGAGCTGCGGCACGGCCGGCGCGATCGCGTTCATCACCGTTCCGCACGCCGCGCGCGTCGCGACCGGCTTCGCCGGGTCGAACGACGGGATCTTGTCGGAGAGGTCGGCTGGGATCGCGTTCGCGTACGCCGCCTCGCGCACCGCGGCCTTCTCGGGGTTGGCCTTCTTCCACTCCTTGTACTCGCGCGTCCACTTGTTGGCCACGCGGCGGCACTTGGCGGCGCGGTCCGCGAAGAGGTCGTAGACCTCCTGCGGCACGTAGAAGCTCTTCTCCGGGTCGAAGCCGAGAGCGGACTTGAGTCCCTTCGTCTCGTCCGCGCCGAGCGGCGCGCCATGGACGTCCGGCGTGTCGTGCTTGGCGGGGCAGCCGAATCCGATGTGCGTGGTCGCGATCACGAGCACCGGACGGTCCTCGACCTTCTGCGCCTTCTTGTACGCCTTGTCGATCGAGTCGAAGTCGTGTCCGTCGCACTCGAAGACCTTCCAGCCGTAGGACTCGAAGCGCTTCTTTGCGTCGTCAGCCATCGCAATGGAAGTGTCGCCCTCGATGGTGATGGAGTTGGAGTCGTACACGAGGCAGAGCTTGCCGAGCTTGAGGCATCCGGCGAGCGAGCATGCCTCGTGCGAGATGCCCTCCATGAGGTCTCCGTCGCCGCAGAACACCCAGGTGCGGTGGTCGCACAGCGCTCCGTCGCGGGCATTCTCCATGCGCTCGGCGATCGCCATGCCTACGCCCATTGCGATGCCCTGCCCGAGGGGGCCTGTCGTGACCTCAATGCCGGGGATGAGCCCCCTCTCGGGATGCCCGGCGCAGCGGGAGCCGACCTGGCGGAAGGTCTTGATCTCGTCCATCGTGACTCCGCCCATCCCGGACAGGTGGAAAAGCGAGTATACAAGCGCGGACGCGTGGCCGCCCGAGAAAACGAGGCGGTCGCGGTTCGCCCACGTCGGGTTCCTGGGGTCCACGGCAAGGTGGTTGAGCCACAGCGACACGGCCAGGTCGGCCATTCCCAGCGGCGCGCCCGGATGGCCCGAGTTCGCCTTGTCTATCATGTCCGCACAGAGGCAGCGCACCGTATTCGCCGCAAGCTTAAGCTGTTCGTTCGAGTATTTCATCTCCTCAGAGTCCTTTCTGCCGTAAAACGTCTTTCAATTATACCAAAATTCGTCCCCCCGCGGACAAAAAAACTGGCCTCGTCAGCATCCGCCCATGAGGGCCTGGAGGATGTTTTCCTCGGTCACAAGCCCTATGACGCGCCCGGCGGACTGATCCTCCACAACGGCGACTGGCGTATGGAGGCGTCGCATGATCGGGAGGATGTCGTCCGCGCGCATACGCGAGGAAATCACAAGAGGCGAAGCCGCCTTCTCGCCTGCAACGCCATCTGGCACATTGCCGTCGGAATCCTTCAGGAGATGCAGCATGTCAAGCGCCCCGACCGCCCTTCGGCCGGATTCGTCGAAGACGGGCAGATGCACGTGTCCGGTGCGACGCGCGAGCGCCAGGCACTCGGAGAGCGGCGTGTTCACGCGGACCTTGTCGGTACAGTCTATCGACGTCATGATCTCCTCGGCGAAGACTGTCTGCAGCGCGAGCACGCGCTCGATGAGCCTCCGCTCGAATCCGCTGAGGCGCGCGCCGTTCACGTTGTCCGCAACGAGCGTGCGGAGGCCGTCGCGCGACATGCTGAGCCTGCGGGGCCTTACCGCGGCCGGCTGGCGGAACATGGTCCTGACCATCGCCTGGAACACAGATACCACCGGCGAAAGAGCCCTCTCCGCGAACCTGTAGGCAGGCGCGAAGAGCAGCAGACGCCTTATGGGGCGGGTCGTGAAGAAGAGCTTCGGCATGTACTCGCATCCGAAGAGGACCGCCAATGCCACCAGCACGCTCCATGCGCTGCGCAGCGGCGCACTTTCGGGGAACATACGCATGCAGACGGCCGCAGAAAGCGTGGAAGCCAACACGCTGAAGAGATTCGTGCCAACAAGCACAGTAGTTATCACGCGCGGCATGTCGGCAAGGGACTTCGCAAGCCTCCTTGCACGAGGCGAGCCCGCCCTCACGAGCGACATCATGCGGGCGCGCGACACGTTGAGCATGCCGCTCTCAACTCCAGAGAAGAATCCGACGGCGCACATGCACAGGAGCATGGCGGCTATCATTGCGACTGTGATGACAACTCCCACTAATCGTCCTCCCCGTCGTCGTACTCCATTGCCTCCTCTTCGGCGGCAATTCCCTCCTCTACGCGGTCCGGCGCCTCCAGCCTCACAAGCCGCACCTTAAGTATCCGGCGGTTGCGTCGCTCGGTGACGGTTGCGCTTACGCCCTGCGCCGTCACCGTCTCCTTGGTGTGCGGCAACCGTCCCGCGTAGAAGAGTATCCAGCCGGACAGCCTGTCGGCATCGTCAGCCGACAGCTCGAGCCCAAGCTCGTTGTTGAGCTCCTCGAGCGACACCGTGCCGTCGCATATCCATGCACCTGGGCCGTCGGGCCTGATTGGCTCTACCTTCGTGGCGCCAGGGGCGTCAACAGGGTCGGCAATGAGCTCGAGGATGTCGCCGCGCGTGATGAGGCCAGCCGTCCCGCCGTATTCGTCCAGCACCACGGCGATGGACCGCCCTTCGCGGCGGAACGTCGCGAGCAGGTCGTCCAGCTCGACGTTCTCGGGCACGAACAGCGGCTCGAACTGCGCAGCCGCGGGATCGTGGGCCGGATCGAGCAGTAGCTTCTTCACGTCGATGAACCCGATGATCGCGTCAGGCGTCTTCCGATACACCGGTATGAAGGGATACGGCGACTTGATGGCAGTGCGGACCTTCTCGTGGTCCGGCGCGGACTCCTCTACGGCGACCATGTCAACCCGAGGCGTCATCTCGTCGGAGGCGTGGAGTCCGGAAAGGCGCAGCACGCCCTCCACCATCGAGGCCTCCTCCTCGTCGATTGCGCCTGAAGCGGCGACCGACTGCACTACCGCGCGGAGCTCGTCGTCGGAAAGAGCACGGCGCTCCCTCTGAAGCAGGTCCTTGAACACGCGCGAGCTAAGCGCCATCACGCGCGAAGCGGGCCACAGCGCGACATACCAGACGCCAAGCGCCCTCGTCACGATCGGCGCAAGGAACTCGGCCTTTCTCATGGCGTACTGCTTCGGCACAATCTCGCCGAAGACGAGAAGGAGGAGCGTGAACACCAGGACACTGGCGGTCTCCGCATAGGCCGGCGCCAAGCTGAAGAAAGCCATGTAGCCGCATGTCGCTATCGCGAAGTTGACCAGGGTGTTGCCGGCAAGTATCGTAGAAAGTATGCGCGACGGGTCCGCGAGCCACTTCGTTATCCTGGCCCCGACAGCGGGGCTTTTCGCCGATATGCGCCTTAGCTGCAGCGGGCTTAGCGAAAACAGCACCGTCTCAGACGCCGAGAAAAACGCCGACAGGGCAAATAGTACGACAAGTATTGGCAGGAGGACTAACACTTATGCTTCGGTTTTGTCTGGGTCCTTTATGGACTCGACCGTTATCTTCGTCCGCATCCCGGAGCCTGGCGACTCCGTTTCGATTACACTAACGCTCCAGCGCCCGTCGAACTTCTTGATCCTTGTGCCCCACAGCCGGTGGATCGTCTTTCCTCCCTCGCCAAGCTGCTCCGCCTGCATCATGCAGCCCGTCTTGCGGTCTGCCCACAGGCGCACGCCCGTGACCTTGCCCATGGCGGCACCAGGCTTGGCGACGATGACGAAACACTTTTGCCCGTGCACCGTCTCCCCTTCGCGCTCGGCCTCGAAGGAGGCATCAGTCCACCACAGGAAATCGAGCGTAAGGTCCAGCCACGTCACGTCCGTCCCAAGAACGGCCTCGTCGAGCACAGGGGCCGTCTTCTTGCCTGTAGCAAGGTCCTCCAGCTCGATCTTCGGCGCAGCCGCGCCGTCGCGGAGAATCGTCGCCTTCTGCAGGTCCTTGGACCCGTCCTTCGCCTTGAGCGTCACGGTGAGCTTGGCGGGGTTGATGTTGCGGCGCATCTCAAGCGCATAGCGGTATTCGTCCTGCACCGTCCCGCGCCTGTTGCGCTTGACTATCTTGCCCTCAAGCAGCACCGGCCGCGGGGGCAGCATGGCACGGCATGCAGCGAGAATCGCAGGCGCTGTTGCGTCTGCCTCAAACGCAGGCGGCTGGTCGCCGATTACGCTCGCCGGCGTTTCGTCGGCGGCGAAACCCATCGTGGCGCACAAAACGACTGCTGCAAGTAACTTCGCCTTCAAGGATCGCCCTCCATTCATAGATCCGGGACCATGCACCGCTCGCTCACTTCAGCAGCTTCTCAAGCTCGGCGTCGCGCGGCCCGCCCTGGGCACGCCCCGCCTCGTAGTACTTCTTTGCCGTCTCCTTGCTCGACCCCATCTCGACCAGCAGCAGCGCCATGTCGTAGTATCCGGCGTAATAGCTGGGGTTGGCCCTGATTGCCGCCGACACGGACTTCTGCGCCGCGGCATACGAACCGCGCGCCATGAGGGCCGCGGCGTGGAGCAGAAGCGCCGAGACGTTGTTGGGACGGTCTTCGAGGATATCCGCGAAAAGGACGTCCGCAGCTTCGTAGTCCTCCCTTGCGACATGCACATACGCCATCAGATAGCGCGCGTCCCAGTTGTCGGGGTCGATCTTCATGGCCTCGACAAGCGACTTCGATGCATCGCTGTACTTGCCCGCCGAAATCGCATCCTTCGCGTCCTCGAGATGCTTCTCCAGCGCCGAAGGCTCGGCTGCGGCAGCCTGTTGGTCCGCCTTGTCGACGTTCTGCTCCTTGGCAGTGGACTGGTCCTGTTTCTTCTTAGCGGCCTCTTCTGCCGCCTTCCTCTCGGCCGCAAGCTCCTCGGCCACCTTGTTGGCAGCCTCCTCGGCAGCCTTTCTCTTCGCGGCCGCTTCCTCTTCCGTCTTCTTCGCCGCGTCCACTTCGGCCTTCTTCTTTGCGGCCTCCTCTTCGGCCTTCTTCTTCGCGGCCTCCTCTTCTGCCCTCTTCTTGGCGGCCTCCGCTTTGGCCTTCATCTTGGCTTCCTCTGCCCTTTCCTTTTCGCTCTTCGGACGCTTGATTCCGTGCTTCGCGTCGTACTTCTTCTGAAGCTCGGTGGTGTCCGTGACCGCAACGCGCCGCTCGTTGGCGTTCACCTGCTCAAGCTTGATTGCGTCGATCTGGATCGTGCACACGGCCGCCTTGTTGCGGAGCGGCGCGAATTCGGCCGTCTCGGCGCGCTCGGGGTTTTCGTCGACGATCTTGTTCAGCTCCTCAAGGGCCTTCTTGTAGAACTCTATCGCCTTGTCGCCGTCGCCGTTGAGTTCGCAGACCTGCGCCTCCTCGATGTAGTCGTTGGCCGGCTGCATCAGGACGTGCAGCTTCGGCGGCTTGTTAGTGGAAGAGCCTCCGAATCCCAAGAAGGCCTGGGCGCTTGATGCGGCAAGAACTGTGACTGCGCAGAGAATTGTCGGTAGGGTTTTCATGTCGTTATTATGCCAAAATGCGGGTATGGTGTAAAGTTGATAGGGATTGGCGCTACTCGCTCTTCATCGGCCGGCCCATCAGCGACTCCACGGCGTTGCGCACGTCATAGTCCTCGTAGCACATCGCATACACGATGTCGGTGATGGGCATTTCGACTCCAAGCTTCTGGGCCAGGCCGTGTATGACAGAGGAATTCCAGACTCCCTCTGCGACCATGGTCATGGACGCCAGGATGTCCTTGATCTTCTCGCCCTTCCCGAGGCGCTCGCCGACAGAATGGTTGCGCGAATGGACCGATGTGCAGGTGACGATGAGGTCACCTATTCCGGAAAGGCCGTTGACTGTCTGCGGGTTGGCGCCGTACGCCTTCGCGAAGCGCGCAATCTCGGCAAGCCCGCGCGTTATGAGCGCCGCGCGCGTGTTGTCGCCGAACCCAAGCCCGTCGGACGCGCCTACTGCCACGGCGATCACGTTCTTGACCGCGCCGCCAACTTCAACGCCCACCGGGTCGTCAGAGGTGTACACCCTGAACTTCGGGCCAGTCCATATCTTCTGGACCTGCTTCGCGTCCTCGATGTTGGAGGATGCGGCGACGATTGTCGTCGGTATCCCGCGCGAGACCTCCTCGGCGTGCGTCGGGCCAGACAGGACTACTATGCGCTTGAGGCCGAGGATGGACGTCGCAAGCTCGCTCATCCGCGAATGAGTCGTCTCGCAGAGCCCCTTGGTGAGCGTGACCACAAGCGTGTCCGGCGAAATCAGGCCCTTGAACGACTCGCACACCGAGCCGAAGAACTTCGACGGCGACGCAAGGACAACCACCTCCGCGCCCTTGACGGCCTCAGCCCTGTCCGCCGTCCAGCGGATGGACTCCGGTATCTCAACGCCCGCCAGATAGCGCGGGTTCCTGTGGGTGGCCTTGATTTCCTCTATGTAGTCCGGGAAGGGACCCCACACGGTGACTTCGTGCCCATATCCGGCAAGAAGCATCGCATTGGCCGTTCCCCAGCCACCGTCGCCAATAATCGTGATTTTCATGCCCGACATTATACCAAAAAACGTGACTTCGTAAAAGCGCCATCGCGCCTCGGCCACCCTCGGCCCCTCCAGGCGCAGCAGAACGAACCGCTACTTCTTGAATCCGCGCCACGGCGTCCCGGGGAGCGGGAACTGGCCTTCGCCGAGCGCCGGCATCTGCACGTCGCCATCGCACTCGAAGTCGGACGCCGTTGGGACGCACGCTTTGGCGTATATCGGCGAAGACTCGTTCTTGAGGATGTCGTCCATCGACACGAGCCGCCCCGTGTACGCCGACTCGCGCGCCATTATCGCGCACGCAGTCGAGAGCGCGCACTGCTCCCCCTCGTTCATGTACGGGCCTTCGCACGTTATGGACTTGAGGAGGTCTACATGCTCAATGACATACGGGTTTCCCGACGGGAAATCGCCCTTGAGCTCGACGTTCGAGCCGTTCTTGCGGATGCGGCCCGAACCGCCGGAGATCACCGCGCCGTCGAGCGTGCGGAACACCTCGAACACCCCGCCGTGGCAGTCGTCGATCTGCCTGCACATCGAATGCACGTGGACATTGTCGCCGTAGTCGAAGTCCGTCGAGAACATGTCGTACTGGTTTCCGGTGTGGCGGCGCGCCCTCATGCCGACGCCGAGCGCACTCCTCGGGTACCTGCCGATGAACCAGTTGGCGACGTCGATGTTGTGGACGTGCTGCTCCACTATGTGGTCGCCCGAAAGCTCGTTCCAGTTTAGCCAGTTGTTGCAGAGGTAGTCCTTGTTGGACATCCCCTCGGCGCGCTCCTTCACCCACGGCACCGCGCTGTTCCAGTATACGTTGCCAGCTATCACAGGCCCGGCAACCCCTTCCGCGATCGCCTT
>JAEEGL010674748.1_pt1 | contig 14295 bp, 20 predicted proteins | sample 9134231 | NCBI WGS metagenome assembly JAEEGL01 (sample SAMN16246548, study PRJNA631951) | gut metagenome | biome: gut microbiome; feature: rumen; material: fiber-attached | host: Bos | place: Iran: Karaj | collected 2018-10 | reverse complement strand
TGACAAATTCCAGTCTGTTGATTTGTTTCATCAAACCCGTTTTATCGAGACGGCGGCGCTATTATCCCGCAGAAAATCGCAGTTTATCGAGGTGGAAGATGGACTACAGAGTCGATGACAGGCAACTGAACGCATCCGTTTTTCTTTCGTTTGTGAATCAAATCTGGCCAGGCAGCTATGATGCGGAACGCACACAAAATGCCCTGTCCAAAACACTGAACCTGACAGCGTATGATGGCGCAAAGCTGGTGGGATGCCTGCGCATTCTCTCGGACGGTTATTATTTCGGAACGATCACCGAACTGCTTGTCCTTCCGGAATATCAGAATCAAGGAGTGGGAAGCAACCTTCTTCAACTGGCAAAAGCCAACACACCGACGATGCTGTATTTTGGCTCGCAGCCGGGAGCGGAAGGTTTCTATGAGAAGAACGGCTGCAGGAAGGGCATGCAGTCTTACACGATCGAAAAGAAAAGGATATAGATATATGCCGGTCTGTCGCTCTGCCGGCCTTCATCTTGCTGTTTCGGCCCCTGACCGGCAGAGGGGGATTCCCCACTGCTTCATGGGGACGGTTCGGCAGCCCGAATACAGGCAGATGGATTTCACCTGCCGCTCCGGGGCGTGCCGAGACGGTATGCCCGCTGTCTCCGCGCGACGGCGAGCCGGACGGCGCGGACTGAGCGGAGCGGCTCGGATCAAAGAAAGGAAACAGAGGCGAGAGCATGGTCATCCTGATCACGGGCGCGTCCCATACGGGAAAAACGCTTCTGGCCCAGCGGATGCTGGAAACATACAAATACCCGTATCTTTCGATCGACCATCTGAAAATGGGTCTGATCCGCAGCGGCCGGACCGAGCTGACGCCGGAGGACGACGACGCGCTCACGCCCTGTCTCTGGCCGATCGTCCGGGAGATCATCAAGACCGCGGTCGAAAACCGCCAGAACCTGATCGTGGAGGGCTGCTACGTCCCGTTTGACTGGAGACGGGAGTTTGACGCGCGCTACCTGCCGTTCCTGCGCTTTGTCTGTCTGGCGATGACGGACGCTTACATCGACGCGCACTTTCCGGAGATCATGGCGCACGCCTCCGAGATCGAGGCCAGGCAGGACGATACGGGCTGTACGGCGGAGGGGCTGAAAAGCGAGAACCGGAAGATCGTCGAGGGATTTCGCGCGAGCGGGGAAGAGGTCGTCCTGATCGACGCGGACTACGAGCGGACGATCCGCCCGCTGCTGGACTGAAGCCCTGCCCGAATGGTGAGAAAGCATGGAACTGTTTACGACGAGCGAGAGGAACGAATGGCGGGACTATCTCGCCGCGCATTATGAGACGTCTCCGGAGATTTGGTTCGTATTCCCGACGAAGGACTCCGGGGAGCAGAGCATTTCCTACAACGACGCCGTCGAGGAGGCGCTCTGCTTCGGCTGGATCGACAGCACCAACCGGCGTCTGGACGCGCTGCACTGCGCCCGCCGCTTCACGCCGCGGCAGCAGGGGAGCCCGTATTCCCGTCCGAACATCGAGCGGCTGATCTGGCTGGAAGCGCGCGGCATGCTCCTTCCGAGCGTCCGGGAGTGCGTCCTCCCCCTGATCCGGACGCCGTTTGTGTTTCCTCCGGATATCATCGACGCCCTCCGGCAGGACGCCGCGGTCTGGAAGCACTATCAGCAGTTTTCGGAGCCGTACAAACGCATTCGGATCGCCTATATCGAGGCGGCGCGGAAGCGCCCGGAGGAGTTTCGGAAGCGGATGGACAGCTTTATCCGAAAAACGCGCTGCGGCAAATTGATCGCCGGGTACGGCGGGATCGACAAGTATTACCGATGAGCCCGCTGCCGTGAACGGCGATCCGCCCGTACCGTCGGCGCGTGTGATGAAGTCAGGAGATGCACGGATGCTATGATATGCGAAAAACCACTGACCCTTGCGGTCGATCTGTACGGCTGCCCGAACCGCTGCCGCCACTGCTGGCTGGGGCACATGCCCAACCCGGCGATGGAGCCCGGCGCGGATGCGTGGATCGTCGACCGGTTCCAGCCGTTTTTTGGCAGGATCGAATTCTACAGCTGGCTCCGGGAGCCGGATTTCTGCCCGGATTACCGGGAACGCTGGGAGCGGGACAAGCGCCTGTCGGTGAACGACGCGCCGCAGCGCTTTGAACTGGCGAGCTTCTGGCGGCTGGTGCGCGACCCGGACTATGTCGGCTTCCTCCGGGAGGTCGGCGTTCGCTGCGTCCAGCTCTCCTTTTTCGGGATGGAGGAGGCGACCGACCGCTTCATCGGCCGGCGCGGCGCGTTCGCCGAGCTCCTGCGGGCGACCGACGTCCTGCTGGGACACGGGATCCTTCCCCGGTGGCAGGCCTTCATCCATGAAGAAAACCGCGCTGAGCTGACGGAGCTCCTGCGTCTGTCGGAGGAAATGGAGCTGCCCCGCCGCGCGGAGGCCGCAGGAGGCGCCTTCCGCTTCTTCGTCCATCCCGGGACCTGCGACGGGGAGAACCGCCGGCTGTACCCGATCCGCATCCGCAGGGCGCACATCCCCGAAGAACTGATCCCGTATTATCTGAATTACGAGCGGAACTTCCCGGAGAGCGAGCTGTGCGGGCGCTGGCGGGACGACGATTCCCGCTTTGTCCCGCACAACGGGGAGGAGATCGTCCTCTATGTGGCGGGCAACTTCGATCTGTTCTTCAATTTTACGCACATGCGCCCGGAGTGGCGCATCGGGAATCTGAAGGAGGATCCCGCGGAGGAGCTGGTGCGGCGGGTCGTCGAAGAGGACATCCCCGCGCTCCGCACCGCCCGCGAAACCTCCCTCGGGGAACTGGTGCGGCACTTCGGCGATCCGGCGTCCGACCGGGCCTTTGAGGAGGACGACTATAAGCAGTATTTGCTGAACACCTGCCTGGAGCGGCAGAATACATGACCGGGAGACCGGTGTCACGGAGGCGATCCTTTTGAGAAAGACCATCCTGATCTTGCTTTGCGTCCTGATCCCATCGCTGCTGTTCGGATGCACTGCGAAGAAAACGGAGCCGGGAGATCCTGCGCCGGAGAAGCCGGATCCCGCATCGGACGGCGGCGGGGCCGTCGTGTTCGTCAACGGCCTGAAAGAGGCGGATATCTGGATCCTGCCGGAGACGGAGAAAAACCTGAAGACCACGGTGTGGGGAACGGCGACGATCGCGAAGCTCCCCACGGACGGGGAGCAGCGCCTTTCTCTGGACGCGCTCGGCGGTCCGGGCGCCTACATCCTCCGCATGATCGATACGAACGGCATGTACTATGCCGTGAACGGTATTTCGCTCGAAGACGGGTACACCCTTCACATTCGCGCGGGAGAGGATCCCATGGCCCCGGCGCTCGAGGTGACGGATGCCGAAGGCGCGGCGGTGGAGACGTACAGCGGCTTTGGCGGGCGGCTGTGAACGGGGGCGCGAACGATGCGCATCGACCGGATGACCGACCGCATCGAGACGGAGCGGCTGGTCTTGTTTCCCTATACCCGTGAGAACCTCGCGCTGTTCAACGCCGATCTCCCCGCCTTTGAGGCGGCCTTCGGCGTCCGCTACCGCGGGGAGGAGCTGGACCATCTGCTGCAGGGCTTCCTGAAGCACCTGGAGACGGAGATCGCGGACGATCCCGCGCAGTATCTCTGGTTCACCGAGTTCCTCATCGTTTTGCGGGAGAACAGCCATGTGATCGGGTCGATCGATTATAAATACGTCCCGCGCGACGGCGTGACGGAGGTCGGCTACGGCATGAATCCCGCATATGAGGGACACGGCTACATGACCGAAGCGCTTTCTGCCTTCCTGACGTTCGGAGCGCGCCGCGGGCTGCGCGCGGTACGCGCGGACACCCTGGCGGACAACCTCCGTTCGCAGAACGTCCTGAAGCGCTGCGGCTTCCGTCTCCTGCGCACGGAAGCGGACGGCCGGCTGTGGTGGGAGCGCACGCTGGGGCCGGACCCGGCGCCCGGCGCGGAGATATGAAAAGACCGCAAGGATCCGGGAGGAAGGAACCATACAGAAAACAAAGCGCTCTGCGCCGCAGAGAGGCATCCTTGCGGGAATGACCGCCGCCGGACGGCGGCTGACGGGACCCGCCTGAGGAACGAAGGATCGGGAAATGAAGGAATACACGCATATCGTACACCCATTCGGACCGCTGTGGAACGAACACAGCGAGATCCTCATCCTCGGGAGTCTGCCCTCCGTGAAGAGCCGGGAACAGAACTTCTTTTACGGCCACCCGCAAAACCGATTCTGGCCGCTGCTGGCGCTTCTGTTCGGCGAGGATCCGCCGGGGACGGTGGAGGAGAAGAAGGGGCTGGCGCTCCGGCACCATGTCGCGCTGTGGGACACCATCTACAGCTGTGACATCGTCGGCTCCAGCGACAGCAGCATCCGCGGCGTCGTGCCGACGGATCTGCGCCCGATCCTGGCCGGCGCGCACATCCGGCGCATCTTCTGCAACGGCGCGGCGTCCGGCCGGTATTACCACAAATATCAGGAGAAAACGCTCGGGAGGAACGCGGCGGTGCTGCCTTCCACCAGCCCAGCCAACGCCGCCTGGACGATGGAGCGGCTGGCGGAGGCCTGGCGCGTCATCCTGGGGGAGGAGCTGTGATGAGACCGTATTATGAGGCCTATGAGGAGCGCTACCGCGCCGTCCACGAAAAGGGGCTTCGCTGGGCTGGGGAGCAGCCGACGCCGATCGTGGCGGACACTGCCGCCCGCTGGTGCCCGGAGGGCGCGTCGCTGCTGGAGATCGGCTGCGGCGAGGGGCGTGACGCTATGGCGCTGCTGGAGCAGGGCTACGACCTGCTGGCCACCGACGCCTCGCCGGAGGCGATCCGCTTCTGCCGCGCCGTGATGCCGGAGCATGCGCGGCGCTTTGCCGTGCTGGACTGCCTTCGGGACGCGCTCCCGGCGCGCTTTGATATGATCTACGCCGTGGCGGTCGTCCATATGCTCGTCCCGGACGCCGACCGCCGCGGTTTTTACCGCTTCATCCGGGAGCACCTCAAGCCGACCGGGGTCGGCCTGATCTGTTCGATGGGCGACGGAGAGACCGAGCTGCAGAGCGACGTCGCAGCCGCCTTTGAGCTGCAGGAGCGGAACCATCCCGCGGGAACGCAGATCGTGGCGGCGACGAGCTGCCGCATGGTTTCGTTCCCGACCTTCGAGCGGGAGCTCGCGGAGAGCGGGCTCGTGATCGTCGAGCGGGGCTTTGCCGAGGCGATGCCGGAGTTTGACCGGCTGATGTACGCCGTTGTGAAACGGGAGGAGAACGAATGAAGAGCATCAAAAGCGTTTACAAGATCGGCCACGGGCCGTCCAGCTCCCATACGGTCGGCCCGTACAACGCGGCGCTCGCCATGCGGCAGCGCTTTCCCGGCGCAGACGCGTTCCGCGTCGTGCTCTGCGGTTCCCTTGCCTTTACCGGCGAGGGGCACGGCACCGGCAAGGCGATCCGCTCCGCGCTGCCCTGCGCGGAGATCCTCTACGATACGGAGACGAAGGATCTGCCGCATCCCAACACGATGCGCTTCACCGCGCTGCGCGGCGGCACGGAGCTCGGGAGCGTCCGGGTGTTCAGCATCGGCGGCGGCTCGATCCGCGTTGAGAACGAGGACAGCGAGGACGAGCGCGAGGTCTATCCGCAAAAGGACCTGACCGAGATGCTCGCGCTGTGCGGGGAACGCGGGATCAGTCTTCTGGAGTTCATCCGGGAGATGGAGGGACCTGGGCTGTATCCCTGCCTGCAGGAGGTCTGGCGCGCCATGTGCGCGGCGGTGGAGCGCGGTCTCGCGGCGGAGGGGATCCTTCCGGGCGGCCTGCAGCTCAGCCGAAAGGCCAGACTCCTCTATGAAAAGCGCTGCTACAACGAAAGCGCCGACGTCACGATGAACCGGGTGATCTCGGCCTACGCCTACGCGGTCAGCGAGGAGAACGCCAGTGAAAACATCGTCGTGACGGCGCCGACCTGCGGCAGCTGCGGCGTCATCCCCGCGGTGCTTTACCACATGCAGCATGACCGCGGCTTCCCGGAGGGGGAGATCCTGGACGCGCTGGCCGTGGCGGGGCTGATCGGCAATGTGATCCGCACGAACGCCAGCATCTCCGGCGCCGAGTGCGGCTGCCAGGCGGAGATCGGAAGCGCCTGCTCGATGGCCGCGGCGGGGCTCGCGGCGCTGTACAAGCTCAACAACGGGCAGATCGAATATGCCGCGGAGATCGCGATGGAGCACAATCTCGGATTGACCTGCGACCCGGTCAAGGGCCTGGTGCAGATCCCCTGCATCGAACGCAACGTCGTCGCCGCGATGCGCGCCATCAGCGCCGTGAACCTCTCCCGCTTCCTCTATGAGACCCGGAAGATCTCGTTTGATGAGGTGATCGCGACGATGTACCGGACGGGAAAGGACATGGATGAAAAATATCGGGAGACCTCCCACGGCGGCCTGGCGCAGATCTACGCGGACAGCCAGGGGAGATGAATCTCCATCATACGAACGGGGCTGCCTTTCCGGCAGCCCCGTTCGTGTTGCGGTTTTGATCAGTTCTTTTCAGTCCCGGCTCCGCACGTCCTCGTCGCCGAGAAAGAACAGCGCCAGCGTCCCGGCCCCGACGTGGCAGCCGGTGACGGGCTCATAGAGCACGGTCATCACGCTTTTCGGGCGTGCGGCCTCCCGAAGCAGGCCGTTCAGGAATTCCGCATCCTCTGCGCAGTCCGCGTGGGCGATGCCGACGACCTGCCGGGAGGCGTCCTTCACATATGCCTTATAGTGATCCGCCAGCGCGCGGATCGCTCTGCGCCGCCCGCGCTCCTTGCCGATGCAGACGATCTGGCCGCGCTCGTTGCCCTTCAGCAGCGGCTTGATCTGCAGCACGGTGCCGACGATGGAGGCGGCGTTGGAAAGCCGACCCAGCTGCTTGAGCTGGAACAGGTCGTCGACCATGAACACCTGATACATCCGACGGCTCATCTCGCATGCGGCGGCCTCCGCCTCCTCGAGCGTTTTCCCCGCATCGCGCCATTCGGCGGCCTTCAGGACGACCAGCCCCTCGCCGAGGGAGGCGCCCAGCGTGTCGACCGTACGGATCTCGCGGGCCGGGAATTCCTCCCGGAGCTGCGCCGCGGCGATCGTGGCGGACTGATACGATCCGCTGATGCCGGAGGACATGCCGACATAGAGGATGTCCCGGCCGCCCTTCAGGATCGGCTCCATGAATTCGATGTAGCGCTGGGGCGTGATCTGCGAGGTGTTGATCTTCACACGGCGGCGCAGCTTCCCGTAATACTCCGCGCCGTCAAACGCATCGGTATCGAGGCAGAAGTGTTCGACCCCCTCGATGAAATAGGAAAAGGGGATTACGCCGATTTCCCGATCGCGCGCCGTCGCGCTGGGGAGGTTGGCGGATGTGTCGGTCACGATTGCATAGCTCATATTCTGGTCCTTTTCTTCATTCAATCTAATCCGGAGGATTATATTAACACATACATACGACAGTGTCAACCAAGCAAAGAATAAAATAGTGCTTGATTACTGCATCATTTATGTTATAATGCTAGGCGAGATTGATCGACCTGAGGGGAGACGCACGAATGAAGTATGAAAAAGCCCTGATCGCGGCCAAGCTCCGCCGTTGGGAAAAGTATCTGCTGAACTATCACCTGCCCGCGTGGGAGGAGATCCACGACATCGGCCTTTACATGGACCAGGTGGTGACGCTGCTGCGCCAGTATCTGGATTATCTGCCCCCGGAACTGAAAGAGGAGCAGGTGATCACCCCGGCTGCGATCAACAATTACGTTCGGAAGAAGATCATGCCCGAGCCCGTCAAAAAGAAATACTATCGAACGCATATCGCCTACCTCATCATGATCTGCACGCTGAAGCAGTGCATGAGCATCGCCACGCTCCAGACCATGATCCCGATGGGGCTCAGCGACGCGGAGCTCGAGCGGACGTACACCGCCTTCGCAAGCCGCCACCGCGCCAGCGCGCTCTTTTTCATCGAGCAGGTCCGCGAGGTCGCGGCGGGGATCCTGGACCACGATGAGCGGACGGAGATCTCCACGAACGACACCGTCGATCTCATCACCACCTCCGCAGTCGTCAGCGGCTTTTCCCGCCTGCTGGCGGAGAAGCTGCTCCTGCTGGACGGCAAGACCGCGGAAGACATCCGGAAGCAGGTAAAGAACGCGGAATGAGCGAGAAGCGCGCGTTTTCCGCCCGCCGCATGGCGCGCATCGCCCTGATGGCGGTCGTCATCAGCGTGTGCGCCTGGATCACGGTGCCGTTTGCCGTGCCCTTCACGATGCAGACCTTCGGCGTGTTCGCCGCGCTGCTCCTCCTGGGCGGTACGGACGGGACGGCCGCCGTCGGACTCTATCTCCTGCTCGGCTGCGTCGGACTGCCGGTGTTTTCCGGCTTTCGCGGCGGTCCCGGCCACCTCCTGGGACCGACCGGCGGCTATCTGGTCGGCTTCCTCTTCACGGGACTGGCGCATATCCTGCTTGAGCCGCTGACGGCGCGGGAGCGCGCCTGGGCGCGCGCCGCGCTGCTGTTCGCGGAGCACGCCGTCTGTTATCTCATCGGAACGCTGTGGTACGCCGCGGTGCTCGGCAGCCGCGGTCAGAACGTCGGCTTTTTCGCCGCGCTGGGCGTGTGCGTCCTGCCCTATGTTCTCCCCGACCTCGGGAAGATCCTTCTGGCCGATCTCGTGAGCCGCCGTGTGCGGAAGCTGATCGGCAGGAAAAAAGAATAACCCCCTGCCGGAAGGATCCGGCAGGGGATAAGGGATTCCGATCTGCGGTCCAGACGATCTCCGCCATCTCCCCGTCCGAGAGGAGGGAGACGCCGCCGCCGCGAAGCGCGGCCTCCGCGGCCTCCGCGTCGTCGACCCGCAGCACCACGTAGGCGCGCCCGGCCGCCGCGCCGGTGAACGCGTACATATACTCCACGTTGATCTGCGTCGTCTCCAGCAGCCGGAGGATGCGGTCGAGCGCGCCGGACACATCGTCCATCCGCGCTGCGATGACGGGCGTTTCCAGGACGATGGAATGTTCGCTCAGGACCGATTTCGCCCGCTGGACGTCGTCCACGATCAGACGCAGGAGGCCGAAATCCTTCGTGTCCGCCAGACTCAGCGCCCGGATATTGACCCCCGCTTCGGAGATCAGGCGAACGGCCGCGGCAAGCTGACCGGGCCGGTTTTCAAGAAATACAGACAGCTGTGTGATAGCCATTGTCAGGGCTCCTTTCTTCGATAAAACACTTCATACAATTGCGACAGTCACGGCTGATGGACCGCTTCAGTCGTGCAGCTTCCGCCGGTCGATGACCCGGACGGCCTTGCCCTCGCTGCGCGTGATGCTCCGCGGGGCCACCAGATGCATCTTCGGGCCGATGCCCAGCATGGCGCGCATGGCGCTCTCCAGCTTCTTCTCCCGCTTCTGGATGTCGGAGATCTTGTCGGAGAACTGATCGGCGTTCAGCTCCACATAGACGTCGAGCGTGTCGTTGTTGCCGACGCGGTCCACCTCGATCTGATAGTTGGGGGAGTACCCCTCGTTCAGAAGGACCGTCTCGATCTGGCTGGGGAAGACGTTGACGCCGCGGATGATCAGCATATCGTCGCTGCGGCCCATGGGCTTGCTCATTTTCACATGCGTCCGGCCGCAGGGGCACGCTTCGCGGGAGAGCACGCAGATGTCCCGCGTGCGGTAGCGGAGCAGCGGGAAGCCCTCCTTGTCCAGCGAGGTGAACACCAGCTCGCCCTTGCTGCCTTCGGGCAGCACCTCGCCGGTGTCCGGGTCGATGACCTCCGCGTAGAAGTGATCCTCGTTGATGTGCATCCCGCTCTGCGCCTCGCACTCGAAGGCGACGCCCGGGCCGCTGATCTCGGTCAGCCCGTAGATGTCATAGGCCTTGATGCCAAGACTCTGTTCGATGCCGCGGCGCATCTCCTCGGTCCACGGCTCCGCACCGAAGATCCCAGCCTTCAGCTTGTTGTCTTCGGGCTTGTAGCCCTTCTCCGCCAGGACCTCGCCGATATACGCGGCATAGGACGGCGTGCAGCACAGGATTGTCGCGTTCAGGTCCATCATGAACTGGATCTGCCGGTCCGTGTTGCCGGAGGACATCGGAAGCGTCAGGCAGCCGACCTTGTGGGAGCCGCCGTGCAGACCGGATCCGCCGGTGAACAGGCCATAGCCGTAGCAGACCTGCACAACGTCCTCCTCGCTGCCGCCGGCCGCCACGATGGCCCGGGCGCAGCATTCCTCCCACATGTCGATGTCCTTCTGCGTGTAGAACGCGACGACGCGTTTGCCCGTGGTGCCGGAGGTCGAATGGATGCGGACGCAGTTGCGCAGATCGGTGCCCAGAAGTCCGTATGGATAGGCCTCGCGCAGATCGGCCTTGCTGAGGAAGGGCAGGAGACGGATGTCGCCGACGCCGCGGATGTCCTCCGGACGGACGCCCTTTTCGTCCATCAGCTTCCTGTAATAGGGAACATGCGCATACACATAGCGTACCTGCCGGACGATCTTCTCATTCTGGATCGCCAGGATCGTCTCCCTGGAGGCGGTTTCGATTTCCTTCTGATAGTAATTGTTCATACTTTGCTCCTTTGTCGGATACTTTTTTTCTGTTTCTGCCGCGGGTGTCATTCCAAACGCATCGAAGATCATCCCCTCCTTTCGGCGAATCTGGCCCATCGAATGAAAAAGGTGCGGCACAGGTTCATCTGTGCCGCACCGGATCCGTTCATGGAAGACCGTATCATGTTCCGCTGCACCGCAAATGAACCTTACCGCGCCCGGCGGTAAAGCTGAAGATAAACCAGAAATTCTCGGTGCGGGCGATACGGATCATCGGAGTTCTCCTTTTCTCGCATGCGCTTGCTTTTTCGATTTAATACATTGCGGTGATTATACTCCGCCGATCATGACCTGTCAAGAACATTCTTTACATACAATCGATATTTCATTATCATCAGGGAGGAACGACCATGTCTGACTACATTCTGAGCTGCTGCTCACCCGCCGACCTTAAGAAAGAGCATTTTGAACGACGCGACATTCGCTATATCTGCTTCCACTATGAACTGGACGGCGTCTCCTATCCGGACGATCTCGGTCAGACCATCTCGTTCCCGGATTTTTACAAGGCCATGGACGAAGGGGCCAGCACGAAGACGAGCCAGGTCAACATGAACGAGTATCTGGAATACTTCGGGCAGTTCCTGGAGCAGGGGAAGGACATCCTGCACGTCTCGCTTTCCGGCGGCCTTTCCGGCTCCGTGAACTCCGCAAACAGCGCCGCGAAGATCCTGCGGGAGCAGTATCCGGAGCGGAAGATCCATGTGATCGACTCCCTGGGCGCGTCCTCCGGCTATGGCCTCATCATGGACAAGGCGGCGGATCTGCGCGACGCCGGCATGGGGATCGACGAGCTGGCGGCCTGGCTGGAGGAGCACAAGCTGGAGCTGCACCACTGGTTTTTCTCCACGGACTTGAAATTCTACATCCGCGGCGGCCGCGTCAGCAAGACGGCCGGCTTCGTGGCGAGCGTTCTGAACATCTGCCCGCTGCTCCACATGGACGAGCACGGCCATCTGATCCCCATGGAGAAGATCCGCACGAAGAAGAAGGTAAAGGAAGTCATCGTACAGCGCATGCTGCAGTACGCTGCCGGCGGTAAGGACTATTCCGGCAAGTGCTATATCAGCAACTCCGCCTGCCTGCAGGACGCGCAGGACGTGGCCGATCTCGTGGAGCGGACCTTCCCGAAGCTCAACGGCAGGGTCCTCATCAACGACGTCGGGAACCTGATCGGGAGCCACACCGGCCCCGGCACGGTGGCGCTGTTCTTCTGGGGCTGCAGGCGCGGAACGGAGAAGGCCTGATTGGAGGGGTAGACCGAATGAATCATATCAATCCGAGGATCTTTATCGCTCCCGCCATCTGCCTTGCCCTGTTCGGCATGGTACTGTTCCGGGTGGTGTCCAATTCCGCGACCGGCGGCTTCCGCGTTCTGCTGAAGCTTCTGGGGTTCCTGATCATGATCGGCGGCGTCGTCCTGACCTGCCTGCTGTGGATGGGGAAAATCGGATAAAGACAGAAATTATCTGCTGAAAAGTGAAAAAAACACTTGCAAACGCAATACCCTTATGCTATCATACTCGGGTAACTGTGTATGACTCCCGGCGGTCGCCGTGAGATATCGGAAAGGATGTATTCGCAATGAAACTGGCTCTTATGATCGTGCAGATGCTCTGCGGTCTCTTCCTGATCGTCATCATCATGCTCCAGTCCGGCAAGAGCTCCGGCCTGTCCGGCGCGATCGGCGGCTCCAATGAAAGCTATTCCTTCAAGGCCAAGTCCAAGACCTGGGACGCGAGATTTGCCCGCTGGACCAAGTGGGTCGCGCTGGCATTCGTCCTGCTGACTTTCGTTCTTGTCCTGCTGTGATCATTCTCTGACGCCACTCGCCGCCGATCTGTCTCGGCGGCGATTTTTATGTTGATGCGGAGGGGACGCGCCATGAAACTGAAACTACTCGCTTCTCTCTTCCTCTCGTTTGCCAGGGTCGGCGTGCTGACCTTCGGCGGCGGTTACGCCATGCTGCCGATGCTCCAGCGCGAGGTCGTGGACAAGCGCGGCTGGGCGACCGAAGAGGAGCTGGCGGATTACTATGCCATCGGCCAGTGTACGCCGGGCGTGATCGCCGTAAACACCGCGACCTTCATCGGTCAGAAACTGGGCGGGACGGCCTGCGCCGCCGCGGCCACGCTGGGCGTTGTGTTCCCGTCCCTCGTCATCATCACGGTCATCGCCGCCGTGCTGCGCAATTTTGCGGAGCTCCCCATCGTCCGCAACGCCTTCGCGGGCATCCGGGTGTGCGTCTGCGCGCTGATCCTCAATGCGGTGGTCAAGCTCTGGAAGAAAGCGGTCGTCGATGTTCCGACGCTGATCATCTTCCTCGCCGTGTTCGCGCTGGCGGTCTTCACAAAGCTCTCCCCGGTGGTCTTTGTTCTGGCTGCGGCTCTGGCGGGCGTCGCGCTGAAGGCGCGGGAGGCGAAGAAATGATCTTTCTGCAGCTTTTCTGGGAGTTTTTCAAGACCGGGCTCTTCGCGGTCGGCGGCGGTATGGCGACCGTCCCCTTCCTCTCCGAGATGGCGGAGCGCACCGGCTGGTTCACACAGGGGATGCTGGCGGATATGATCGCCGTTGCCGAATCCACGCCCGGCCCCATCGGCGTGAACACCGCGACCTATGTGGGCTACACGGTCGCGGGGATCCCCGGCGGGCTCGTCGCCACCATCGGCCTCGTTATGCCGTCGTTCCTCATCATCCTGATCGTCGCGGCGTTCCTTAAGGCATTCCGCACGAACCAATATGTGGAACGGGTCTTTTACGGGATCCGTCCCGCCTCCGTCGGCATGATCGCCGCGGCCTGCGTGGCCGTCATGCGCCTGTGCCTGGTGGACATGACCGCCCTCAAAGCAGGCGGAAAGCTCGCCGAATGGCTGAACTGGAGGGGGCTTTTGCTCTTCGCCGCGGTCTGGGTGCTGACCAACCTTGTGAAACAGACGAAAAAGCTGCATCCCATCGTCTTCATCGCCGCCTCCGCCGCGGTCGGGATCGTGTTCAGGTTCGCAGAGGCCTGAGCGCGGCAAGCAGCAGGATATACGCCGCGGAGAGAGCTCCGTGCAGGATGCGTCCGGCGAAATGCCGGGCGCATTTGATGTTTGCGCCCGCTGCCGCGGACAGCGTCTGCGCGTGGACGGACACGCCGCCGAAGCCGATCAGAAAGGCGGCGAGGGCGAGATTCGCCGGATCCGGCGCCATGCCGCGCAGCGCGGCGACGCCGCTGCCGAGCTCCAGAAGACCGCTCATAAGCGCACAGGACCAGCGCAGTTCCGCCCCGAAACGCGCGGAAAGCGCGCCGGCCAGAGCGGAAACGATCCCGGAAGCGCGCAGCAGGGCGGAGAGCACGGAGAAAAACACGACATACCCGCATACGTCCAGCGATGCGCTCACCGCGCCGCGTACGCAGGCGGGAAAGACATCCGAAAGCGGCGCCGGCGCGACCGCGCGGGCGGCGGGATGCGGCTGTCCCCCGCGTCCGGCGAGTGGCAGCAGCGAACACGCGGCGAGAACGTGGCAGAGATAGAGCAGCGCGCCGACGCGCACCGAGCCGAACACAGCGCCGCCCGCCACGCCGATGATGAAGCCGGGGCCGGTGTTGTTGCAGACCGGGAGCAGCCGCG
>JAEEGL013853559.1_pt1 | contig 14296 bp, 8 predicted proteins | sample 9134231 | NCBI WGS metagenome assembly JAEEGL01 (sample SAMN16246548, study PRJNA631951) | gut metagenome | biome: gut microbiome; feature: rumen; material: fiber-attached | host: Bos | place: Iran: Karaj | collected 2018-10 | reverse complement strand
CGCTGTTTAATTTCCTTCGCTATATCAATTCCAAGTTCTATTCCCTTTTTGTTCGTTGTTACATCAAGGAATGCCTCGTCAAGTGATATGGGTTCTATCAGGTCTGTGTAGTCATGGAAGATTTCATGCAATTGTGCCGACACCTCCTTATATCGTTGGAAGTGTGGCTCTACGATGATAATTTGCGGGCAAAGCCGTTTGGCCACTTGAATGGACTGTGCCGAGTGAACGCCAAATCGTCTTGCTTCGTAACTGGCCGTGCTGACCACACCCCGTTCGGCATCATGGCCAACCGCTATCGGCTTGCCTTTCAGTTCTGGATTGTCGTGCTGTTCCACAGCGGCAAAGAACTGATCCATATCCACGTGGATGACTTTCATGGGTGCAAAGGTACGAAAAATAAGTGGATTATTTGGCGGTTTCAAATAATAGTTGTACCTTTGCACCCGAAGCATCAAGAGCAGTGCCCGAAAGGGTGACTCGCCAACCGAGCTTTAACTTAGCCACGGTGGTCAGTACGATGCGGAAGATTATTATTCACTTCAAAAACAAAAAGTTATGAAACAGCATGTTTATTACACAAAGTATGCTCTGCAGTTCGCAGACATGCAGATTCCTGAGTTAGTTAATGAGTTTAATGCATTAGTGCAAAGTTTTGCGTGGTCAAGTATGCGAGCCTATCATGACCAAGCTTTAATTGATGAGTTCCAAAATCGTGGCATAGATGTGTCCGTTGTTACTGATGGTCATTCCATTAGCTTTGCAAAGCATATCAAGTATTACCTTGTTGACAATAAATTGATTGCAATCGACTAAACTGTCATAATAATCAGTGTAATTCTGTCGTCTGCTCTGACAGATGTCACTGGTTCTTGTCAAAATCGTAGAGCAATCATAGTGCAATAACAGCTAAAGAAGTTACTACGATTTTATATTAATAAGAGGGGTGGGTTGGTTGTCATGACAGATTGTACTTTTTAGTATTTATTTAGAAGATGACGCTCCATTTTTAATAATGTGTACGAAAACAGAACAGATCAATGAATATTTTATGGGTATACATGTGTTTTTTTTGTTTTTTTTTGTAGATTCTAATTTTATTTTGTTATCTTTGCAGTGCATAAAACAAATATAATATGGCAGAAAATCAACAAGAAATGGCGGAAAATCGCATTAAAGCAGTTCTGGCAGATAAAAATCATACGTGCAAGTGGCTTGCTCAGGAGTTAGGGATGAGCGAGAATACTGTATCGAGATGGTGTTCTAACAGATGCCAACCCTCGCTTACACAATTGGGAAAAGTCGCAAATGCGTTAGATGTAGATATAAGAGAATTAATAAGACCAACGAAATAGTAGAATAATGCCTGTAATTACTACACCGTGGAATAAATACGAAATAGCACTTCTTATAGATGTTTGCAGACGTATTAAGGACGGTAAAATTTCTAAAAAAGACGCTATTACTCAATTGTCAAAACGATTGAGAGCAAAGGCCATTGTTCAAGGTTCAACCATAAGTGATAAATATCGTAATGAAAATGGAATCTCATGGCAAATTGCGAATATGACTTATGTTTTAGAAGGAGGAAATGACGTAGAATTCGATTCTAGATATAAAAAGTTCAAAGAAGCAGCAGACGATTACATTTCTAATCAAAGAGGATTTTCACATACTTTGTTAATAGCCGAGCAATTATATCCCATTCCTCCTGAGCCAATTGAAGATAAACGCTTGTTTAATAACGAGGATAATTATAAGGAAACAAGTTGTTCGGCTTGTGAAAGTAGACCTTTAACATTATTTGAAAAAGAGAAAATAATTAAAGTCTTGGAAGAAAAATTTGCCAAAGGCTTTCGTTTGTCTTCTGCTATAGACAATAAGAAATTTCGCAAATTCTATAAGGATATCCATTCTATCGAATTAGATTTGGATGACAATTTTATGCAAGATGCAATTATGCAATGTGGCATTGAAAGCAACGGAAAGATATACCTCCCAGAATACATATTGCCGTCAGAATCTCGCGAAAAGTTGTTCGCATATATTGAAGCCATATTTGAGAGTGGCTTTGATTATGTTTATTATTCATCTGTAATTGATAATCTCTCTGACCTGTTCCTAGATTCCTTTATCTCAGATAGGAGTGATTTGTGCAAATACCTTGAATATTATGATCGGGATGGTTGGCATTATGACACTTTCTATGTAGCTCTTAGTTCTTCGATTAAACCGAATACAGAACAAGATGTTTTTAACTTTGTTAAGCGGCAAGGAGGAATCGTTGCCGATGAAGTTATTTTTCAAGGCCTGCCCAGCCTCTCTAACGATTATATTAAACGTATACTATCAACAAGTCCTACCGTATTAATTTCAAATGGACGAGATGGGACTCATTTTCATATAGATAATTTTATATTCCATAAAGAGGAAAAGGCTTGTATTGAAAATATTATTGAGCAGTTGCTGAAATATTCTCTTTTCACAACGTTTGATGATATTTTAGAGCACATTCAAATTGAATGTCCGAGAGTTATAGATGACAATGATCATATATCTGATCTTGGTATAAGAAATGCTCTAAAGGCAATGTTCTTTGAAACATATTCTTTCAATAATAATATTGTAAGTCATAAGGGAACTAAGATGGATGCAAATATGGTTTTTGCCGACTTCTGCAAACATCATTCATCTTTTTCTATTGATGCGCTACTGAAAATCGCAGAAGAATTAGGTACTATTGTGTCGTTTGATACAGTTTATGACTTTTCAGTAAGACTAAATCATGATAAATTTGTTGATAATCAAATGATAGAATTTGACATCGAAGGAACAGATAAAGCAATTGCCAATTTTGTTAAGGATTCTTATGTCAATATTAATGACGTAGATACTTTTACTTTGTTTCCTGAATGTGGATATCCCTGGAACACCTTTTTACTTGAGACATTTGCATCACATTATAGTCACAGGTTTAGATTACTGCACCATAGATATAATAAAGATGCTGTAACTGGTGTCATTGTAAGTAGTTCTTCAGATTATAAAGAATTTGATGATGTGCTTGCTGACATCCTTGCACATTCAAAAGTTACCTTGAACGAATCCTCCGTATTGGATTATCTTCAAGAAAACAAACTTATTATACGCAGAAGTAAGAAATTTTTAAAAGACAATGGTTTGCTTGAAAAAGCTAAAAATATAAGAATGAGAAAATAATGTATTCATATAATTGGGACATAGAAACGGGAGGACTATTATTGAACAGCAGTACATTACTGTTCAGTAAAGAGCCACGCCCTGTTTATTATCAAGAACTTGATTTACTTGGTTTTAACAAGTATTGGGAATATGACAAAGATGATTCCGCTCCGTATATGTGGGCCGAAGCTAATAACTATATATATAGAGGAACTATTGTTGCCCAAGCAAAGGGCGGCTCTTTGTATACAAAACCAGAAATTAATATAGTGGAAGTCCCCAGTGGGGCTGCAAGGCGCTTGAAGCAAGTCGATATTCCGTTAATGATAAGACGTAATAAAGATTTATTAGAGACTCTTACGCAAGACACCATTAAACAGATATATAATACTTTTAGAGAGTATGAAAACAAATTGGATGTTTTTCACGTATCTTATAGTGGAGGAAAAGATAGCGAAGTGACTTTCGACTTGGTTCAAAGAGCTTTACCGCACAATTCCTTTGTTGTCGTATTTGGGGATACTGGTATGGAATTTTCGGATACTTATAAGGCGATTGACATTGCGAAGGAACGTTGTAAGGTACTTGGAATTAGATTTTACATAGCTAGGGCAAATATTAATCCTCATGATTCATGGAAACTGTTCGGCCCACCTTCATCGTCTATTAGGTGGTGTTGTAGTGTTCATAAAACTACACCACAATTACTTCTTCTTAGAGACATTCTGGGAAAAAACTCATTTACAGAGATGGCTTTTGTTGGTGTAAGGCGTGATGAAAGCGTCAGGAGAAGTGGTTATGATTATATTTCATATGGCACAAAACATAAAGGACAATATAGCTGTAATCCAATATTAGAGTGGAATTCTGCAGAAGTATATCTTTATCTCTTTGCAAACGGATTGCCAATAAATGAGGCATATAAAAAAGGCATTAGTAGAGCAGGTTGTTTATTATGTCCAATGGCTGCACAAAAAAATGATTTTATGAATCATGCTTGTTATACTGATGATGTCAATAGCTTCATTGATATTATAAAAGAAGTGAATTGCAGTGAAAAGGGCAATGAGCAACGAATGAGAAGCTATTTGGAAAATACAGGTTGGAAAGCTCGTAAAAATGGGCGTGATCTGAGCATCTCGCCTAGAGACTATTCAGAAAACCAATCGGGTAATGATTTAATAATTACGTTTAAAAATCATGGCAACATTTGGAAGCAATGGATTAAAACGCTAGGTCGTATTATTGAGACTTCCGATAAGGATGTTTATAGAATTGAAAATGGACAAGAAGTATCATCTGTAATAGTGAAAGATGTTGATAATGGTTATTGTCAAGCGGTTGTATCTTCTGAACTAACAAAAAACAATATAGATTTTTTAAGGAAAATACGACGTGTCTTCCGCAAAAGTCACTATTGTGTCTCGTGTAGATTGTGCGAAGCAAATTGTAAATTAGGAAACCTGTTATTTAACAAAGATGGTAAACTGACTATTTCTGATAAATGTACTCATTGCGGTCAATGTTTAGAGATAGATACAGGTTGTTTAGTTTATAAATCATTGTGGTTATCAAAAGTTAACGGAAATATGAACAAGAAATCTTTAGATTGTTATGCCACCCATGCGCCTAAAATGGAATGGTTTACGCAATTTGTAAAATTAGGCGAACGTTTTGAAATTGAAAATGGTTTGGGGAATAATGAGGTTCCCGCATTTAAACGCTTCTTACGTGAAGCTGGAATAATTGAAAACAATTCAGATACAAAACTTGGTTCACTACTTAGAGAAAATGGTCTTGATAGCGAAATTGTTTGGGCATTAATGCTTACAAATCTTTGCTATTCTCCACAAGTGGGTTGGTTCGTTCGACGTTTCTCATTTAATGAAAATATCTCTCAAAAGAAAATATCTACGATACTCGTTGACGAAGAGAGCGTTAGCAAAAGTGCCGAAAAAACAATCCCTAATTCAATTAAAAGGATTGCTAATTTGCCTTTAAATAAGATTGGTTTTGGATTTGTTGTTGACTCAAATAAAAATGATGGTTTCATTATGCAAAGAAAAGAATGGCAAGATCCTGACCCTCGTGTTATTCTTTTCAGCTTATATAAGTTTGCAGAATCATGTGGTGATTACTATCAATTTACGTTAAGTAGGCTTATGGATAATAACATTGAGAGCGACGGAGTAAGCCCTGCACAGATTTTTGGATTGGATATAGAAACTATGACAGCTATTCTTAAAGGCTTGTCTATTAATTATCCTGAGTTTATCTCCACCTCATTTACACATGACTTGGATAATATTTCACTTAAAGATGATAAAAAAGTTGAGGACATATTGAATCTATTTTAAAAGTAATACATATGGTAACTAACGACCCAAAATATCGTCATTATTTTGATATCGATCCAGACTTCTTCCCTGTTGTGGATGAAGATGTGATAAATAAAACTCCAGATATGTGGAAGAATTTCTATCCACATAGGACTTTCGTAAACTTACTACGAGACACAGTAAATGTACTAAGTCGAAAACAGAAGTTGAACATCTGGGTAGATGGCACTTATGGCACTGGAAAATCCTATGCTGTCCATACGTTAAAATGTATGTTAGAGGCTCCTGCAGAAGAAGTTGAAGCATATTTTAAAAAATATAATTTGGATCAGGATTTGTGCAATAAATTTGTCTCCGAAAAAAAGGCTGGAAAAATAGTTGCAGTACATAGATACGGTTCTTCTTCAATCCATGGCGATAATGATTTGTTTCTTGCCATGCAAGAGAGCATAGAAAAAGCTTTAAAAGACGCTGGGATTGAAAACAAAGGTACCAAAGCGTTAAAGACAGCTGTTATCAATTATCTTTCAGACGATGAAAATAAACTTAGCTTTGGAGTATATGTAAATGGAAGCTATAGTTCGCTGTTTGGCGGTGAGGATGTTGACTCCATCATTGAGCATCTTAACACATATTCTGATCAAGCCTTGCAAACATTGATGAATAACATCTTCCAGGTGGCAAGTGAAAAAAACATAAGAGCACTCTATCTGAGTGTGGAAGATATGAAAGAATGGATTCGAAGCGTTATTGAGGAAAATGATTTGCATGCACTCGTGTTCATTTGGGACGAATTCTCTGAATATTTTGACAACAATCAGCATAGGCTAACAAATTTCCAGGGCCTTTTGCAACTAAGTAGTACAGCAAGATTTTGCTTTATTCCAGTCACTCATAAAGGTGACAGTTCAATATCTGAGAAAGACCCTGACCGTAGCAAAATATTAGATCGTTTTATTACGCCACGGTGTGAAATACAACTGCCAGAGAACATCGCGTTTCAACTTATTGGAACTGCCATGAAAAAGCAGGATGACCAAGTTATAAAGAATGAATGGGATGAAATTGTTGGTGATCTTTATGATAGAACTTTGGATTCCCGAGAGATGGTAAAGAAGGAAGCTAATATTGATGACAAAGAACTTCAGGGAATCTTACCAATCCATCCTTATGCTGCATGCCTTCTTAAACATATTGCTTCCTCATTTCAATCAAATCAACGAAGCATGTTTGATTTTATAAAGAATAACAGAGGAGAGCAGGATGAAGCATTTCAGTGGTATATCGACAACTATGGTCCATTTGATGACAATCCTCTTCTGACTGTAGATATGCTTTGGGGATTTTTCTATGATATGGGAAAAGACAATCTTACCCAAAAGATACGCAGTATACTTGACTTTTATCCCAAATTTGCGAAGGGTAGAAACACTGAGGAACAAAGAGTTTTGAAGACTGTATTTCTGTTCCAAGCAATGTCACTTGAAGTGAATGATGCAGTCGAACTTTTTTATCCTACAGAGAGAAATCTTAACTACGCTTTTGAAGGTTCGGATTTGGAAAACGCATCCAAATGTGCTGATAAGTTAGTGCGTGATGATGTTTTATTTAAAAGGAAAATTGGTCAAAATATAGAAGTCTATTCTATTCGTACAGGCACATTAGATAGTGGTCAAATAGAAAAGTATAAGACCTCATACAAAGCGGCTCCAACAACGCAATTAATATCAGAAGGACAATTCGAAGAATGCATTCCTCTAAGCCCCGCCCTTAGGCTTCGTTATAAGATGGAATATGCTGGCATATCAGATTTAGACACAAAGGCCAAAAAAGCCATTAATCAGGCAGATGGTGATCCATATCACATTTATGCAGTTACAATCTTTGCAAAAGACGATGAAGAAAGGGCAGGAATCAACCGCAAAATTCAAAACTATATTGGTTCTAATGCTATATTTATTGATTGTAGCAATACCCAACTTGGTACTGATGCCTTTGAGGAATGGGTAGATAATAAAGCAGCGTCTGCCTATTATGCAGAAAAAGATCATGGACAGTCTAGCTCATATAGCAAAAGTGCCCAAAAGGTGCTAACCAAGTGGCTAGAGAATATACAAAAAGGACAGTTCACCATATATTCACAAAATGCCCCTAGTGGAGAAACAATTAATAATCTTGATGTATTATTACGTGAATTACTTCAGATAGATCTGAAAGAATTTCCTCATAGTTTGGAACGGTATAGTTTCATAGATAACATGTGGAAATCTATTGGAATAAAGCAAGGAGTAGATTGCGGGTTAAAACAAGAACTGGCAGGAACCTATCGGTCAAGTAATCCCAATACTAATATTGAGAAACAACTTGCAGGGGCATGGAGGGTCGAGAAATATTGGGAAATGTCTCCATCTCTTTCAATCTCTAAAACAAAGCGCGAATTAGACAAGTTGATTGAAAAGAAAATGACAGCAGAAGGTCGTATTTCTATTCGTGAAATTTATGAATGTTTGAAGGAGGCTCCTTATGGATATATGCCTTGCAATATAACAGCTCTTTTTATTGGATTCTTAATGAAGGAGCATATCCTTACAGAACAATATACATGGAGTGACGGCATTTCTAGTGATGAACTTACTGTAGAGCGATTCAAGGAAATGGTTGAAGAGTATATCAAGCAAGAGAATACTCCTAGTCCAAGATACAAGGATAAATACATAGTGACCGTAACCAAAGAAATGAAATGTTTCTTTGACACAACGGTTGAAGCATTCGGCATTTCGAAATCGAGCTGTTCCTCTGTTGAGATAGCAAGAGACAGCATACGCTCAATGATGAAGGACTTGTCATTTCCAATTTGGACACTTAAAACACTGTTAAGCCAGGAATCATTAAATACTGACAAAGAAGTAATAGCCTATTTACTGGATCAATATTCTTCACTTGCCAACAACATTGACAAAAAACGATCTGACAATGATATAGCATCTGAAATTGGTAAAACATGCCTCAAAAACAAATCTGCTGCTTCTGACTTGAAAATGTTACTCAAACGTGATAAGTGTACGCAAGGTATGGATTTGTATTTGAGACAATATCGGAGCGGAGAACTGATAAAATTGTCACAAGAAATCGGCGACAGTGGACAATACATAAATGCAGTCAGGGATGCATTCAATGCAGACGCTGCAAATTGGGTTTGGAAGAAAGAGACTGTTGATAGTCAGATAGATGAAGTTATTACTGAGTATAAAATTGTTGCTGAGAGCAATAAAGTTATTGAAACATCTAGAAATTACAAAGATGCCATAGTAGCATGGGGTTCAAAATGTAATAATCTGCGCCTTTCATATCAGGTAATAAGAGATAATGTTGGTGAGTTAGATAATCTGCTTTCGCTTCTATATTCTATACGTTCATACGGACATTTACAGGAAGGTCAAAAAAATACTTTTCTTGAATGTATAAGAAATTATGGAGATGGTTTTAGAAGTTTCTATGCAAATCAAGTTTCTCAATTCAAAAAAGCATGCGCGTTTTATCTTGACGGCCTAAGTGACAATGATATTGATGTGTTATTTAAAAAAATTCCGACTGGTTGTTTCACAAAAGACAAGACTGCATATTTTAATATAGTTGATGAAGTTGTAAAAGAACACAAGAAACAATTAGGTTCCCAAAAGCTCAAATCATTATGGTTCGAGAAAACTAACACGAAATCTCCATTCGAGTGGTCGAACATCCACAGAATGCCCATCCTCGTAATGATTGATGATGATGATGTACCAGAATGTCGCGTCGTTTTTAGTGCGATAAACAGCTCTAATCCAGACGAGAAGAGTATAGATAAGGCTCTAAATTATCTTGAGAATGTTACTTTTTGGGACAAATTGAATAGCAAAGAAGAACAAGACACTGTTTTCCGAAAAAAAATAATCGGCGAGCTGAGCTATATGCTTAAAGATATTGATGAGGTAAAGACGTACCTTTATGATCACATAACTGATAAACCTTATAATTGGCTTGGTTATCCCTCATTGAGAAGCTTGCTAAAACAATTGGCAGAAAACAAATACGCTAAGGGTGGATTCGAAGATGCATTCAAGAAGATAGATAACATGCCTGCAGAGGACGTTAAACAGTATCTGAAGAATCTTATAAAAAATAACATGACCGTAGGTATACAAATTATAAAAGAAAACTAGCCTTTGGATTTTATGGAGCAGGTATATAAAAAAATAGATTATTATCTTAGCTCAGGTAGAAGTACGCCTCTCATTGTTGACGTTCAGAATACTGATCAATTAATGGATTTGCGTATTCGTTACGTAGTTGGCGACGTCAAACAACTTGAAGTATCTACATTTTGCAATGGAGATTCTATGCCAAACATGAGTGAGTTGTATAATAATCTAAGCAATCGAAAAGGGGTGATAGTTCTGACGGAACTATCCACTTTCTTAAAGTTGCTTGGGCCAGAAATTGTTAAAAGCACATTACGTGAGCTCCTTGATTTGCCAATTAAAGGGAAGTTAATAGTTTTAACATATCAATGTCGCGATTTGCTTAGGTATAATGACCTACGACTTATGGCTTCTAATCGAATCATCATAGTTGAAGGTGAAAAGCAGGAGTTACCCAAAATAACCCTCCTAGGTGAAAGAATGAGCCCATCTGTGGATCCTATATATAACAATATAAGTTCTTTACCGCGGCTTATTGAAGAAAATTTATCGCCAGAATATTATATAAAAACAAAATATAACAAGAAATTATTTCCTAAATCTCTAATAGGATTTAAGACCGTAGATGATTCTTATGAAATGATTACTATACAGTTCCCTTCACTGTCAAATCTTGATAAAGTTTCAGGAACTGAAGAACAATGGAAATATTTTCTTGATGAACTCAACAAATATGAGTCTTTTGAAGCTTATGTAAAGGTTTTGTTTGGAAGTAATGACAATCTTGTAATACACCTTAAAGATTTTTCTTCTTATACGCCCCAGGAGAAGTGGACTTTTTATCAAGCATTGAGGTATTTTGGTGTAGGCAATGATCGGTATATGAATGCGGTCATGAGTGAAGCCACATGTTTTGATGTTTTTATAAAAAGGATATTTACGACTATTTTAGAAATTGACATCAACAAAGAAGATTTCAATGAGATATACCAGAACAGGAAGAAATACATATCGGGATTCGACCAATACGCTTCTGAATTAAACTCTTTTTGCAAACAGGTGGAATCAAAAGGCGTAAAGGGCTTATATTATTTAACAGATAACACGCAGCAGGAGAAAGAACTTATTATAAAGCTTATAGTTGAGTATGAAAAAAATCTTCATAAAGATGGCATATTAAGGATGCTGGAAAAAATATATCCTGCATTATTTTATTATCTTCAACCATATACCACAGGTATTGATTTGCTGGACGGATATCTGAATCTATACAAGTATTGCAAACTTACCAATCAGATTCTTCCAGAAATGAGAGACATGGTTGAGGAACAGGCTGTAAAACGCGATTACAATAGTCTGTTAAGACCAAGGAGTGAGTATATAGATAAGATGGACAAAAAGAAATCTATACTCTATTTTGTAGATGCACTTGGAGTTGAGTTTATGAGTTTCATACAACAAGTAAGCTTTGATAAAAAGCTAAAGATACAAGTTAATATAGCTCGTTGTAATCTGCCTTCAATTACAGATCAAAATAAGGAATTTATTGATTCGTTCCAAGAAGAAGGATGTCCGTTAGTGGACATAAAAGAAATTGATGATCTTAAGCATCACGCTCCTAGACAATTTAATTATCAAAAGACGAAATTGCCTATACACATTACAGAAGAACTGAGAATTATTAAAAGTTTAATAGAACAAACTATCTATGTCGATTTAATGGATGGCAAATATGACAAGGTAGTTGTCGTTTCTGATCATGGTGCTAGTAGACTTGTTGTTATCAATGAAAAAGAAAATAAAATTGAGGCAGAGGAAAAAGGCGAACACTCAGGAAGGTGTTGCCTAAAATCTGACATTACAGAAAAACCGGATAATGCAACCGATGAAAATGGATTTTGGTGTATAGCCAATTATGATCAGTTTAAGGGTGGGCGGAAAACCGGTGTTGAAGTCCATGGTGGTGCCACACTTGAAGAAGTGGCTATACCTGTTATCGAATTTACACTCAGAGATAAAGACATAGAATGCTACATCCTGAAACAATTCAGAAAAATCTCGATCAGCTTTAGAAAGAAAGCTCGATTGGAAATCTTTGTCGGAACAGAGTCTAATGATGTCACTGTTTTGGTAGACGGAATTGTTCATGATGCATATCCAAAAGATACCAAGTATATCTTCTCTGTAGATATGCCAGATATCAAAAATGCTGGTGTTCATAAGCTCGATGTTAGGGTTGATGGTAATATAATCACAAAAGGCCTTGAATTTGAAATAAAGAAAGAAGGCGCATCAGAAAGAAAATTTTTTTAATTAGCAAATTATGGAAGAAAAATTAAGACAATATTTCGAGGACATGGTGGTGTATAAAGATCTGCAAGAAAGTAATTTCTTTAGTTCTTTAAAGCTGCCATCTTTTTTACGTGATTGGCTCCTCAAGATGTTTGAAGATGAGGACGGGAAGTTTGATATTGCCGAGATAACAGACTTTATACACACTTATATCCCATCTAAAACTGATTGGGTCGCTATTAAGAATCGCATTGTAAAAGATAACGAGAAAGTAAAGATTTTAACTCGCATATCTGTTGACATTGATATACAAACCCAAGATGTCTCGTTCTCTCTTCCTGATTTTGGCTTGCTTAATAAAGAGACTATTATTGAAGATAGAGTCTGGGATGAATGCAAAGACGAGTTAGTAAAAGCTAAAGAAACATGGGGAGTAGTGGAATTGGGTTACCGCTATCCAGAACCGACAATGAAAATAAAGGGTAAGATAAAATTGCTAAGTTTTCAGAATTTCTGCCCATACGATACTGATTTGGACTTTTTTAAGGATGCACGTAGAGAATTTGATATTCACGAATGGATTGACATTGTTTTGGGTGCTATCGATTACAATGCGGCAGGATATGAAAACGAACAGCAAAAATTAGCTATGCTTAAGCGCCTTCTTCCATTTGTGGAGAAACGCCTTAACTTGATAGAACTAGCTCCCAAAGGAACTGGTAAATCCTATGTGTTTGGCGGCATAAGTCGATACGGCTATTTGTCTGCAGGCAAAATGACACGAGCGAAGCTTTTCTATGATTTGGGAAGAAGAGAAGATGGACTTGTATTCTTCCATGATTATGTAGCTTTTGATGAGATACAGAAAGTGGAATTTGATAATCCAAACGAAATGACGCAAACACTTCAGGGCTATATGGAACAAGGTACTGTCAAGATTGGAGCTAAAAATGACGTGGCAGATGCTGGCTTCGTTATGCTTGGAAACATTGATGAAGATCGAATGGACGAATATCAAAATATGTTCGAAACACTTCCTTCTGTATTTAGAACAAGTGCATTAATAGACCGTATTCATGGTTTTATTAAGGGCTGGGAAATCCCTAGAATGAATGAAGGCCTTAAAATTAAAGGGTGGGCATTAAATTCGGAGTATTTCTCTACTGTGATGCATATCTTGCGTGATGACGCATCATATAGGGCTATTGTGGATAATATTGTGGATTATCCTGATAATGCAGATACCCGTAATACAGAAGCTGTAAAGCGAATTGCGACTGCGTATTTGAAATTATTATTCCCTCATGTCCGCTCAGAGAAAGATATCAATATCAGAGAATTCCAGCAATATTGTTTACGCCCTGCAGTAAAAATGCGTTCTATAATATTTAGACAGCTTGGAATCTTAGATAAGCAATATAGAGGAAAGGATATGCCACAGCTTTCAATTAGAAATTTAGAAAATGAAAGTAATTAAATGTGTAGCCTGCTACAAGGAGATAACCGAAAAGAATACAATCGGTATCAATAAGAAACTGCTTGGTGAAAGCATAAAGAATTTCTATTGCATGGATTGTCTCGCAGATTATTTAGAATGTGATGTGCAAGATATTCTGGATAAAATAGAACAATTTAAAGAAGAAGGATGTAAACTGTTTGAATGAGTCAAGAGAAAAGATATATTTATGCCGATAATGCTGCAACATCGCCTTTAAGCCATAAAGCTTATGAAGCAATGGTGCCATTTCTTGTTGACGAATTTGGAAATGCGTCTCAGCCTTATGCCTTTGCAAGGAAGCCTAAGAAGGCATTACAGGAAGCTAGAGCTATGATAGCCGATAGTATTGGTGCATTACCCGAAGAGATTTTTTTTACGTCATGTGGTACAGAAAGTAACAATTGGGTTATTCAAGGTGCTTTCCGACAAAATTTGCATGTCGTTACTTCTGCTATAGAACACCATTCAATCCTAAGGCCATGTTCTTTAGGAGATACCACTATAGTACCTGTTAATAGCGATGGTATTGTACTTCGTGATATTTTTAGCAAAGCATTAGAAAAGGATGAACGTGGTCTTGTTTCTTTTATGTTTGCCAATAATGAAATTGGAACTATTGAACCCATTGGCGAGCTTGCGGATGTGGCGCATCATAATGGATGGTTATTTCATACTGACGCCGTGCAAGCCGTAGGACATACTGCTATTAATGTCCATGAAATTGGAGTGGATATGCTTTCGTCTTCTGCTCATAAATTCAATGGACCAAAGGGTATTGGTTTTCT
>JAEEGL013611279.1_pt1 | contig 14296 bp, 13 predicted proteins | sample 9134231 | NCBI WGS metagenome assembly JAEEGL01 (sample SAMN16246548, study PRJNA631951) | gut metagenome | biome: gut microbiome; feature: rumen; material: fiber-attached | host: Bos | place: Iran: Karaj | collected 2018-10 | reverse complement strand
CTTATCCCCGTGTGGAGAGACCTGTGCTTTGTGGTATCTTTCTGGGAAGCAGACGAAGAATTCCCTCCGCAGCTTAATGTTTTTGCAGACTCTGCTATGAAGGATTTCATCCATTACGAGACCATATGGTATCTGGAAGGCCATATGATGCAGATGATCAGATCGTTCTTCTAATATACTGATAAAAAACGCTGCAGACGTTTATATCTGCAGCGTTTTTCTTATGTTTTTAGTTGTTCGGTCCCGATCAGTTCTTTTTAAGTTTCAGTTTGAACAGCAGAGGATAGACCCCGACTTCTGCGAAGATTACTATCGCGTATCTAAGGAACCTGATCGCAAACTGTGCGGCGCTTGCCGAAGAAAGAAGTTCAGGGGAGAACGGCATCTTGAGAAGGGTATTAAGCCCGAAGAATACCGCTATACCTCCGATGACTCTGAGCGCTCCGCCGAGAACAGTTTTTGCTTCTTCGAAATTGACGTATTTTTCCTCGAACATATTACCAAGGAGCATTCCCAGCATCATTCCCAGTCCGGAGAAATAGTCGTTGGTCCTGCAGTAAATAGCTCCCAGGCACGCTATGCCGAATATGACAAAGTAAAAAGTCCTTGCATTCTTGAATCTCTTTTCAAGGAAGGGCATAAGGAATACCGTTCCGTATCCAAGTATCCATCCGCAAAGCACGTCTGTAGGATAATGTACTCCAAGGCAGAATCTCGATATGCCGACGAGCAGGGGTATTATCACTGCAAGTACGGTGAATATCTTGTTTTTGAAAAAGTAAGCGACAGATGCCATAACAACGGATGAGTTGGCAGAATGTCCGCTGGGGAAGGAATAACCCTGAGCCACGATATCCATGGAATCAGCGCTGCTGTCTATAAGTTTCAGGCACTCTATTCCCGGATTGTCCATATACGGACGGCGTCTTAAAGCGACGTTTTTTATCATCGGACATGCAACGTTGACGAACAGCATGTTCATCCCTATTTTCAGGCCTTTCTTTTTGTCTATAGCCCAATAAACAAGTCCGAGCACGAATACCATGAACAGTTCTTCTCCGAACATGGAGATGATAGCCATGATCTTTACTGTCACATCGCTCATGAATGCCTGAAGGAACTGCATCAGGCTGACTTCCCACTGAAAATAAAAAGTATTTCCCATAATATGATCTCCTATCAAAAAGGTATACTGGATTATATCATCTGAGAGAAAATTTAGCAAAGCGGCTCACCTCTTTAGGCAGCCATTTTTCTTTGCAAAAAGTGGAGTAAAATCCCATTTTTTTATCAAAATAGCCTTGTCAAAATGTATAAAGTGGTGTAAAGTGGAGAGGAAATAAAGGGAAGGGGGGATTGCACCCCTGGACCGGCAGGAAAAGGAGATTCAGGTCAGGATGTTGATGGGCATCTACCAAAACCAAATAGATGCGAAAAACCGCGTGATAGTACCTGCGAAGTTCAGAGAAGAACTCGGTATGCAGTGCGTGCTCACCCGCGGTCTTGACGAGTGCCTGATCCTTTATCCGATGGCTACCTGGCAGGAACAGCAAAAACAGCTGATGCAGCTGCCCCGTTCAGACGCAAAGGTCAGAGCTTTTCTGAGATATACCTACGCGAACGCCAGGGACGTGGAGATAGATAAGCAGGGAAGGATACTTTTCCCTCAGGATCTGAGACAGTTCGCCCATATGGAGAAGGAACTGGTCACCATCGGAATGATAGACCGTGTCGAGATCTGGTCGAAAGACGTATACGACAACAGCGAAAACGGCGGTAAGCTCACTGCCGAAGATCTCGAAAAATTCTCAGAAGAGTACAGAGTGTAAACGATGGAATTCAGTCACGTACCGGTACTATACGATGCCGTGATCGAAAACCTGGATATATGTGAAGACGGTATCTACGTCGACGGAACGCTTGGCGGCGGAGGACATTCCTCTGGTATATGTTCGAAGCTCTCTTCGAAAGGGACCCTGATAGGGATAGACAGAGACGATGACGCTTTGGAGGCGGCTTCGAAAAGACTCGAAGAATACAGCTGCAAAAAAATATACGTTCACAGCAACTATTCTGAAATAAAGGCAGTACTCAGAGATTTAAAGATAGAGAAGATCAACGGTGCCCTGCTCGATTTAGGTGTTTCCTCCTTTCAACTCGATGAGTCGAGCAGGGGATTTTCTTACCAGTTCGACGCTCCTCTGGACATGAGGATGGACAGGAGCGAAGCATTCACCGCAAAAGACGTAGTCAACGGATACAGCAGAGAAGAACTGACAAGAATAATCAAAGAATACGGCGAAGAAAAATGGGCTGCCAGGATAGCAGAGTTCATCTGCAAAGCCAGGAACGATAAGGAAATAGAAAGCACCTACGAACTTGTCTACGTGATAAAGGCGGCGATACCTGCGTCCGCCAGAAGAGAAGGTCCGCATCCTGCAAAAAGGACCTTCCAGGCTATCAGGATAGAAGTCAACCACGAACTTGATCATCTGAGAGATTGCCTCGACGATTTTATAGATGCACTGTCGCCGGGAGGAAGGTTCGCAGTGATCAGCTTCCACTCTCTGGAAGACAGGATAGTAAAAGAGTGTTTCCAGAAACACCTCAACCCATGTACGTGTCCTCCGGGTCTGCCCTGCGTCTGCGGTAAGACACCGGATGTAAAAAAAGTAACAAGAAAACCCGTTCAGGCAGATACCGAAGAGCTTTTGGTAAACCCCAGAGCGAGAAGCGCAAAACTGAGAGTTATAGAGAAGATATGAAGTCAGTAATCAGAAACAAGGTAAAGATCATAATGATAATGATACTCACGGCGGTAGTTTGCATATCGTACGTAGGTTTGAATGCCTATTCTTCCAAGCTCCAGTACGAGATCAACAAGATAAACAGCGAGATACAGCTCACTTCCTACAAGGCTGCAAACCTTGAGGTAAAGATCAAGTCCGCTACAAACATCAACAATCTCGAGACCAGCGCGATGGAGATGGGACTTATCTATCCCGATTTCGACAGGATAATCACCATCAGAAACGCGGAGACTCCGCAGCAAGACTTCGCAACGGCGCTAAAGCAAAACGCATACAATTAAAAATTCACAGCGGCGCCATGCATGGCGCCGTTTTTTGTTTTATAATATAGTGTTATGAAGAACAACGAACCGGACAGAGTAAACAGAAGCAGGTTGCTTTTTATTTTTTGTGTCTTCGCAGTCCTTTTTGCGGCGCTTGCGCTGAGGACCGCGTGGCATCAGATCATCAAAGGCGACGAATATGCGCAGAAGGCCGCAAAACAGCAGACTGCAGACAGCGTTATCTCGGCGTTCAGAGGCAATATCCTGGATTCCGAAGGTAATTCTCTTGCCGTTTCCGCTACCGCTCATACCATCTGGGTCAGGCCTTCTACCATAAACAAAAACGGTAAGACTCCCGAAGAGATAACCAAAAATGCGTATGAAGAAGCTTTCGCAATTGCGGGTATCCTTGACATGGATTCCTATGACGTGTATGAGGTCATAACTTCGGATAAATCGCTGTGTAAGCTTGCAAAGAACGTTTCCAGCGAGAAGGCTGAAGAACTCAGAAAGCTGAAACTTACCGGCGTTGAGATCATAGAAGATTCAAAAAGATTCTATCCCATGGGAGCATTCGCGTCCCAGATCATCGGTATCACCACAGACGACAATACCGGACTTACAGGTATCGAGAGATATTACGATTCATATCTGTCCGGAACCAGCGGCAGGCTCATAACCAGTACAGACAATAACGACAACACCCTCATATTCGGTAAGAGCAAGTATTACGATGCCGAAGACGGATATACGCTCGTTACGACCATAAACAGCAATATACAGAGAGTTGTGGAGGAAAAGGTCGCCGCAGCTAAAGAGAGATATGCAGCAGACAGGGTTATTGCCATAGTCATGAATCCCAAGAACGGGGAAATACTTGGCATGGCTCAGAGCGACGAATTCGACCTTAACAACCCCAGAAGCTCAGCTCCCGGAGATGAGGAATACTACGAGACCCTTACCGACGAAGAAAAAGTCAGCTATTGGTCAAGGATGTGGAGGAACTTCTGCGTCTGCGACGTCTACGAACCCGGTTCCACCTTCAAGCCCATCACAGTTGCTCTTGCTCTGGATTACGGCGTAACGAATATGGACGAGTGGTTCTACTGCGCCGGATACAGAGACGTGGAGGACTGGACCATACACTGCTGGACCTGGCCATGGAATCACGGATGGGAATCTCTTCCCTATGCGGTGGTCAATTCATGCAACTCGGTCATGATAGAACTGGCTCAGAGAATGGGCCGCAGCAACTACTACAACGGACTGAGGACCTTCTGTATAACTGAAAAGACAGGAATAGATTATCCCGGAGAGGGTACGAATATAATTTATCCAGAGAAAGAAGCAGGCCCTGTAGAACTCGCTACCATGAGTTTCGGACAGGGCATTGCCGTAACTCCCATAAGCCTTGTTTCCGCCATAGGATCTCTTGCCAACGGCGGAAAACTCATGCAGCCCCATTTCGTCAAGCAGATACTGGGCTCCGACGGAAAAGTCGTTCAGAATATCGAGCCTGTGGTCAGAAATATTACCGTATCAGAAGAGACAGCGGCAAATATGATGGATATTCTGGAGGAAGTCATAGCAAGCGGCGGAGCGGGCGTAGGCGGTATCAAAGGATACAGGGTAGGCGGTAAGACCGGTACGGCATACAAGGCCGTCAACGGAGAATATACCGAAGAGGTATATACGTCGTTCATAGGAGTCGCTCCCATGGAAGATCCGTCTATGGTCATCCTGGTCATGATAGACAACCCCAGCGAAAGATATGCTTCGTCTACTGCGGCAGTCTGTGAGAGGGAGATCATGCAGGAAGTGCTCCTGCTCATGAATATACAGCCAAACTATACGGAAGAGGAACTGGCGCAGATGAGCAGCAGTTTCACCACGGTCCCGGATCTTACCGGGCAGACCCTGGACGATGCCAACGGTATACTCGCCGGAAGGGAACTGCAGTGTATAGTCTCTGACGATCCGGGTTCCGGATATCACGAGATAGCAGTCACGGATCAGTATCCGAGGGCAGGTACAGAAGTCAAAAAAGGATCGTCGGTCACGGTCTATTACCATTGAGGTATACAAATGAGAAAAACAGCAGTTAGTTTTTTGAACGATTCATGCAGCGGCAGGCTGCTTGGAAACAGCGATCTTGCTGTTTCCAATGTGAAGATAGATTCCAGAGAGGCGCGCAGCGGCGACCTCTTCGTTTGCGTTGTAGGCGAGATCAACGACGGTCACAAGTATGCCGGAAGCGCCTATGAAAGCGGATGCAGAGTGTTTCTGATGTCAGATACAGCCGCAGCTGAAGATATGGTCTCTGCTCATCCGGACGCCGCAGTTATACTTGCGGAAGATACGGTCAAAGCTTTTGAGGAAATGGCCGCGGCGTACCTTGGACAGTTCCATATACTGAAACTTGCCGTAACAGGAAGCGTCGGAAAAACTACTACAAAGATGCTCACTGCCGCAGTCATGGGTTCTAAATACAACACAATCTGCACTCAGAAGAATCTGAACACAAATCTAGGTATGGCGATAACGGCATTCAGCGCCGACGAAAGTACCGAGGCCATAGTTTTCGAGATGGGCATGGACGGGAAAGGTCAGATCGCAGAGGAAGTCTCTTTCATAAAACCTGAACTGGCTATCATAACGAATATAGGCATATCGCATATGGAAAGGCTCGGAAGCAGAGATGCAATCGCCGATGCCAAACTTGAAATAGTAGGAATGTTCACCGATGCTGATACACTCGTCGTGAACGGGGAATCAGACTATCTGAGGACCGAAGAGGAAATACGTGAAAGAGCACTTAACAAATCGGCTTTTTCTGTTAAAATAGTCAGGGCTCCGGAAAAGATAGTCAATAAAGGTCTTGACGGAATCGATTTCGAGTTCGGAGGACACACTTACAGTCTTCCCATAATAGGGGAGCAGAACGCCATAGACGCATGTCTTGCCATCACGGCGGGCGAATGCTTCGGGATAACTTATGAAGAGGCTTATGAGGCTCTTTCCAAGGTGGAAAGCACCGACAGAAGACTTAAAGTCGAACACATAGGAGGAGCCGTTCTTCTCGATGACAGCTACAATGCAAGCCCCGATTCCATGAAAGCCGGACTTGCGGCTCTTGCTGCAGCGGAAGGAAAGAGAAAGATCGCTATCCTTTCCGATATGTACGAACTGGGAGATGCCGAAGAAGAAGGGCATTTCGAAGTGGGCGTGGCCGTTGCGGAAAACGGCATAGACATACTTATCGCTCTCGGCGAAAACAGCAGTCTTTATGCCCAGGGAGTGAACAGCGTAAAGGATTCCCGGACCACGGTAATAGAACTCGGGACGAATAAAAGCGCAGCTGAAATGGCGCTTCAAATATTGAGCGAAGGCGACGTAGTGCTGGTCAAAGGTTCCAACGGGACCAAGGTCAGCGAAGTTGCTGAAAGCATCAGGAAAGGCAGTATCCAATGAATGAATTCACACAAGCGGCGCTCGTAGTTTTAGCTTCGGCTGCTATCTGCGCCATACTGACGTATATAGAGATACCCATCCTTAAAAGGATAAAAGCCGGGCAGAGCATAAGAGAGGAAGGTCCTCAGGCACATCTGGCAAAGGCCGGAACGCCTACCATGGGCGGTATTTCCATGCTTATAACTTTTGTCATCTTCGGCATAGTCCTGCTTATCTGGCGACTTGAGATCTACCCTATAGTCCTCGTCATACTTTTCTGTACGCTGGCCTATGCAGGGATAGGTTTCTATGATGATTTCCTTAAGATAACCAAGCATCAGAACGAAGGCCTTACCTCGAAGCAGAAAGCGTTGCTCCAGGTAGTAATAGGCCTTGTCCTTGCGCTATACAGGTTCTTTACAGGACACACGGGAGTGTTCATACCTTTCTACGGAAGAATGGTCGATTTCGGCTATTTCATCATACCTTTCACCATATTCGTATTCGTAGCCATGACCAACGCGGTGAATCTCACCGACGGACTCGACGGTCTTTCAAGCAGCGTCACCATGAATGCTTCTGCCTGTCTGGGAGTGCTTCTCCTGCTCGGAGCAAGGCATACGGACCATGAGACCGGCATTAGCATGGGTTATTCCGGAGATCCTGCAAGCGCTGCGCTGGCTTTCGTGCTCTGCGGCTGCTGCATAGGATTCCTGATATTCAATCATCATCCCGCCAAGGTTTTCATGGGAGATACGGGTTCTCTGGCCATGGGTGCGGCTCTTTCAGCTATTGCCATGACCGACGGATTCGATTTTTCGCTTCCCATAATCGGACTCATTTACGTCCTGGAAGTAGTGAGCGTCATGATACAGGTATATGTTTTCAAGACTCAGAACGGAAGGAGATTCTTCCGTATGGCTCCGCTGCATCACCATTTCGAACTGGGAGGATGGAAAGAAGAGAAAGTAGACGCGGTGTTCGCCCTGGTGACTCTGGCCATGGGCGCGCTCTGTATATTCATATTCAGTATAGGATTTTGATTTTTAATGAAAAAAGTATTGATAGTAGGTCTTGGGATCTCAGGCCTCGGAAGTTTGAAACTTCTTCACGGGAAAGCAGATCTCTGCGCATATGACGCAAAAAGCAAAGAACAGGTAAGCAAAGAAACGCTGGCTCTTCTTGAAGAGCTTGGCGTCAGGGGTTATTTCGGGGAAGATCCTGATGAAAACTTCGACGAAGCAGTGCTGAGCCCCGCGGTACCGCTTGACAATCCCCTTGTCATCAAACTCAGAGAACAGGGATGCGAGATCCTTGGAGAGCTCGAACTTGCCTACAGATACTGTAAAGGAAGCTTTATAGGCATTACGGGAACCAACGGAAAGACAACGACAACTACGCTGGTGGGAGAAATAGTGAAGAACTCCGGCAAGAAGTGCAGTGTAGTAGGTAACATCGGAGCCGCAGTATCGGAAGAATGCGAAAAGGCGGACGAAGATACTGTCATGGTGACCGAGATATCATCCTTCCAGCTGGAGACCATTTCCAGCTTCCATCCGCATATCAGCGCGATACTCAATCTTACGCCCGATCATCTTGACAGGCACAAAACTTTTGAAGGATATATCGCCGCAAAGGCAAGGATATTCGAGAATCAGAGCCTTGCCGACTTTTTCATATACAATGCGGGTGATTCTGAAACACAGAAACTGGCTGAAACAGTAGATAACGTCAACAAAGTCCCGTTTTCTGCAGCAGAAGGTTGCGAAAGTCTTTCCATGCTGGATAATTCGGCCTACGTATCCGGGGGCAATATATGCGTCAAGGCGGGCGGAAAAGAGAACGTGATCTGCCCTGTGGACGCTCTGCAGATACCTGGACGCCACAATCTGGAAAACGCTCTTGCAGCAGCGGCTATTACCGTATTCGCCGGAGTACCGGTTAAGGTCATAGCGAAGACATTAAGAGCATTCAAAGGTGTGGAACACCGCCTTGAGTTCGTGAGGGAATACAAGGGTGTCAGATATATAAACGACTCAAAGGGAACCAATCCGGATGCGTCCATAAAAGCCCTGGAAGCGATGCCTGCCCCTATAATCATAATAGCAGGCGGGTACGACAAGCATCTCGATTTTACCGAATATATAAAGGCTATGGAGGGCAAGGTCGAGTATATGCTGCTCATAGGAGCTACTGCCGACCAGATCGCAAACACAGCTCTGGAATGCGGTTTCCCTGATGACAGGATAATAAAATGCAATTCTCTGGAGGCCTGCGTCACAAGCGCGGCGAAGCTTGCTGAGAAAGGATATACGGTACTTCTCTCGCCTGCTTGTGCCAGCTGGGGCATGTTCGAGAATTACGAGCAGAGAGGCAGAGAATTCAAGAGACTGGTAAAAGAACTTTAAACTGATGAAAAAGTACAGGCTGAAGAAAAACATACACGAAGGGGATTACTGGATACTCATCCTGACGCTGGGTATCTCTCTCTTTGGTATTGTCATGGAATTCTCAGCCGGTTACTACGTATCGCTTAGTAAATTCGGCGATCCTTACTATTATCTCAAGAACGCAGCATTGTGGTTCCTGATAGGATGGGCCGCTTTCATTATTTGTTCGTTCATAAACTATAACATATACAAGCATATTGCCATACCAGCATTGATATTTGGCTTCGTTCTTCTTGCTCTGCTGTTCACACCTCTGGGCAAAACGATCAACAACGCCACCAGGTGGATAGAGATTATGAACGGAAGGATAACCATAATGCCGGGCGAGATCATAAAGACATGCATGATCCTTTTCTTCGCCTGGTTTTATGCCAGAAACAAGGAATTCGCATCGAAACTGCCCTGGATACTGTTTTCTCTCATGATCGCAGGAGCAGCGTTTTTCCTGATCTATAAGCAGCCGAACCTTTCGACGGCGATAATCACTGTCGCGCTGGTCATAGGTATGATGTTCCTTGCGGGACTTCCGCTCGTATACGTCTTCGGAGCTATGGGTGCTGTCGCGGCAGGTATAGTATTTCTTCTGCAATACAAAGGCGGATACATGATGAACCGCGTGACCTCCTTCACAAGGCCGTTCGAAGATGCTCTGGGGGCCGGTTATCAGGTCGTACAGGGTCTGCTCGCACTTGGATCGGGCGGAGTTCTCGGAGTCGGTCTGGGCAATTCCATACAGAAAGCCTTTTACCTTCCCGAAGCCCAGAGCGATTTCATACTTGCCATCATAGGAGAGGAACTCGGTTTCGTGGGCATTTTATGCCTGATGGCAGCATATCTGGCTCTTGTTTATTTCATATTCAGCGTAGCGCTGAGAGCCAAAGACAGATTCGGAATGCTGCTGGCCGGGGGCGTAGGTATCCATCTTGGTCTCCAGGTCATATTAAACATAGCTGTTGTCACAGCTTCGGCTCCAGCTACGGGCGTAGTTCTCCCTCTTGTATCTGCAGGCGGAAATGCTCTCGTTCTGTATATGGTCGAGCTTGGAATAGTGTATAATGTATCGAAACAGTCGAGATACATAGATATAGATGAAACGGAATCTGAAGAAAGGTCAGAAGTCATAGAATGAAAGTATTGATCTCATGCGGAGGAACGGGAGGACACATATATCCCGGTATAGCCATAGCAGACAAAATAAAACAGGAACAGCCTGACGCCGAGATACTTTTCGTAGGAACGAAAAACGGTATGGAGAATCAGCTTGTTCCCGCTTCCGGATATGAAATAAAGGGGATAGACGCGAAAGGTTTCGACAGAAAGCACATATTTGCGAACATCAAGACTATACACGAGACTTTGAGCGGCAGCAAGGAGATGCTGGACATCCTGGATCAGTTCAAGCCCGACATTGCCATAGGCACGGGGAATTACGTAACGGGGCCTGTACTTCTGCAGGCGCACAAGCATCACATTCCATGCTATATACACGAATCCAACGCCATGCCCGGCGTTGCCAACAAGATGATATCCGCTTTTGCGGACAAGGTGTTCCTCAGTTTCGACGGAACCCAGAAACATTTTCTTCATCCGAAGAGAGCCATAGTCACAGGCAACCCCGTAAGAGCTGAGTTCACCCGTCTTGACAGGGCGCAGTGCAGGGCAGATCTGGGACTTAGCGAAGACGACAAGATGATCCTGATATTCGGGGGAAGCCTCGGCGCCCAGGTCATCAACAACGAGACCATACAGCTTATACAGAATCTTGAAAAGGGTAATTACAATTACAAAGTAATCTTTGTGACCGGCAACAGATATTACGAAGAGATCAGGAGCATAGTGGACGGTAACAGAGACGGAAAGCTTCCTGATTTTGTAACGCTCATGGCGTATGCATACAATATGCCTCAGCTCATGTGCGCTGCTGACGTGGTTGTAAGCAGATCCGGCGCCATAGCCGTATCTGAAATAGCCGTTTGCGGAAGGGCCAGCGTGCTCATCCCATCTCCCAACGTCACGGGAAATCATCAGTACTATAACGCGAAAGCTCTTGCAGACAAAGGCGCTGCCGTGCTTCTTGAAGAAAAGTATCTGCTCGATGAAAGCGTAGACCTGACAGAAGAGATACTTAAAATACTTGAAGATCCGGACAAACTGTCTGCAATGTCAGCTGCGGCAAGATCTATGGGAAAGACCGACGCGGCGGATATCATATACAACAATCTCGGGATCTAAATGGCGGAACAGGTAAAGAAAAAGAAGAAAAGAAGAAAAAAGCATTACTTCCTGCGTTTCCTTGTCATAATAGCGCTGCTGGTAGGCGTGTACTTCGCTTTGAACAGCGCTCTGTTTTACGTTGCCGATTTTGAGATCACCGGCAACGTACACTTCACCGACAGCATGATCACCGAGATGACCGGCATCAGAACCGGCAAGAATCTGTTTTTCGAGACCGACCTTCGTACTGCAAGGTACAACCTTCTGAGATCTCCGTACGTTAAGACGGCCAAGATATCGAGAAAACTTCCCGGCACCATAGTCATAGAGATAGAGGAAAGAGAAGAGTTTGCCGCAGTGGAACACGGCGGGAAGAATATAATCCTCGACAGAGACGGCCTCATATTAAGGACGTCTGAAAACGAAGCTTATCTGCCTGTGATATCAGGTCTGACTATAATCAGCGCAGAAGAGGGGAAGGCGCTCGAAACGGAGCAGAGCTATCTGCTGACCAAAGGCCTGTCTCTTCTCAAGGAAGCAGAAGTCATAGATTTCTATTTCGAACGGGTGGAAATGTCGGTTTCTTCCGTAAAAGCGTATATATATTACGATCAGTACTATTGCGACGGGACTTTGGATAATATCATAAGTTCCCTGTCTTCCATAAAGACCATGGTAGCCAGCCAGTACAGAGAGAACATAACCCACGGTGTCATATATGTGGGCTCCGGAGGCTACCTTTCCTACGCACCATAATTTGAATTTTTTACATTTTACAGGTGTAAAAATACACAATATATTGTATAATAATCGTTGAATTTATAGTTCTTTGATTTAGGAGGGCAAATATGCCATTTTTGGAGTACGAAGTACCTGCAGATACGTCTGCAACCATCAAAGTCATAGGTATAGGAGGCGCAGGATGCAACGCTGTTAACCGCATGATAGATGCAAATCTCAGCGGTGTCAGCTATATTGCCGTAAATACCGATAAGCAGGCTTTGAACAAATCGAAAGCAGAAAACCGGGTACAGATAGGTGAAAAACTTACCAGAGGACTCGGCGCAGGCGGAAACCCCGAGATCGGGCAGAAGTCCGCTGAAGAGAGCCTTGAGACCATAGAAGATTTCGTTGCAGGCGCAGACCTCGTCTTTATCACTGCCGGTATGGGCGGAGGTACGGGCACAGGGGCTGCTCCCATCATTGCCAAAGCTGCAAAGACGTCCGGAGCACTTACCATAGGCGTCGTTACCAGACCTTTCAGTTTCGAAGGCAAAAAGAGAAAAGAACATGCCGATCTGGGCGTGAAATTCCTGAAGAATTACGTTGATTCGCTGGTAGTCGTACCCAATGATAAACTTCTTGATATATCCGACAAGAACACCAGCATTATAGAAGCCTTCAAAAAGGCTGATGAAGTTCTCAAAGACGGTGTGGAAGGTATAGCGACCCTTATCTCCGATGCCGGACTTATCAACCTCGACTTTGCAGACGTAAAGACTATAATGAGCGACCGCGGCGTGGCTCATATGGGCGTCGGAAGAGGAAGCGGCGAGAACAGAGTCGAAGAAGCGATCAAGAATGCGATCGAAAGTCCGCTTCTTGAGACCAGCATACAAGGCGCAAAGGGCGTACTTCTCAATATCGAAGGAGGATATGATCTCGGAATGCTCGAAGTCAACGAAGCGTCTGAGCTCATCCATCAGCAGGTCGATGAAGAGGCCGTCATCATATTCGGAACATCCGTCAGAGAGGATATGGAAGGCGAGATCAAGGTCACGGTCATCGCCACAGGCTTCGAGGACGAGATGGGAAAAGGCAAAGGCTTTACTCCCGTAAAGAAAGAGCCCACGAGAGAACAGGTAGAACTGGAAGAGTACATCTCATCACAGACAGAACCTCTCTCCAACACATTCAGGCCATCGCTTCACACCGAATACTCTCTCGAAGAAGAGCTTAAAAGGATAGGCGCAGGAGCGGAGGAGCCCAAGGCAGAAGAACCGGCGCCGGAACCGGAACCCGTAAAAGCGGAGAAGACAGTCGACGATTTCGATGAACTGTTCAACAGAGCTTTCGGAAACAGACCGGCTGAAGAAAAGAAGGATGATACGGAATTCCCTATCCCATCCTTCCTTAACAGATTCACGAAACAGTAGATCTAAGGAAAACCGGGGCCGGTGACATCACCGGCCTTTTTTCAGGTATATGAAAACCATAAGTTCAAAAGACAATCAGATAGTCAAGGAAGCGGCATCGCTGAAGGAAAAGAAATACAGAGATGCTCTCGGCCTTTATTTGATCGAAGGTCCGAATCTGGTGAGAGAACTCATGGATTTCGGAGGAAGGCCGCGGTTCATATTTCTGAAGGCCGGAGCCGGCGAAGAAGCGCAGGCGATAGCGCGGAAAGCTGAAAAGCTCACGGCCGTGTATGAATTATCCGCAGAGGCGTTTGCAAAGGTCTCTTCGGACAGCAGCCCTCAGGGGATCATAGCCGCAGCGGAAAAAGACTTTCTTAAAAGTGACGAGTTTTTCCGCAGAGCAGGAGACGGCAACGTTCTCGTTCTCGACAGGCTCCAGGATCCCGGCAACGTTGGCACCCTGTTAAGAAGCGCAGAAGCGTTCGGCTTTGCCGGGGCAGTGCTCGTAAAGGGATGCGCTGACCCCTACCAGACGAAATGCGTCAGGGCGGCTGCAGGCAGTATATTGAGATTCCCGATGCTTTTCTGCGACAGCGGAAAAGAAGCAGCTAAGGTGCTACGGGGAGCTGGGAAAAAGCTCTATGCAGCGTGTATGGAAGGTGAAGTGAGCCTTTACGATGCAGCGCTGGAAAGGAATACTGCAGTCATAATAGGAAATGAAGGAAACGGCGTCAGCGAAGAGCTGATATCGGAGGCGGAAAGGCTGTATATACCCATGTACGGGGCAACCGAAAGCCTGAACGCAGCCATAGCCGGTACCATAATCATGTATGAAGCAAAGAGGCAGAATAAACAATGAAAGAACAACTCATATCATTGCTTGAGGAAGCAAAAAAGAATCTTAACGAGATCATCTCCATGGATGAAGCTGAAGCTCTCCGTGTAAAGTTCCTCGGAAAGAAAGGCGAGAT
>JAEEGL013248833.1_pt1 | contig 14296 bp, 6 predicted proteins | sample 9134231 | NCBI WGS metagenome assembly JAEEGL01 (sample SAMN16246548, study PRJNA631951) | gut metagenome | biome: gut microbiome; feature: rumen; material: fiber-attached | host: Bos | place: Iran: Karaj | collected 2018-10 | reverse complement strand
CTGATTTTTGAAACCGAGCTTGCTTGCGATGTCTGCGAATTCGTAGTTCATCGTGAGCATATTTTTTGCCTGCTCGATTTTAAGCTTTTCGTGGAGCTGCTGGACCGACAGGGCTGTGAGTTCCTTGCATTTTTTGCTCAGGAAACTCTTGCTGACCATGAGGGTCTGCGCCATCTTTTCGATGTTCGTCATTTCGTTCATGTGCTCCGTGAGATAGCCCGTGATTTTTTCGGCCGTGATTCTTGTCCTTCCGTTTTTTTGCTGTTCATCTGTGTTTTTAGAGATTATGCTCTGAATCTGATTCTCGGTGATTGAAACGCTCGTGTTTTTGATTCTTCCTTCTTTTTTGTAGACCGTGTAAAGGGCGTTTGAGACCAGCATTCGAAGGGCATCATAAATCGCCATGTTCAGTTTTTTGATGCCGAAGAACGCATAGCCGAAATATTGATCCGAGTTGTGAAGAACCTCAAGCATGACCGAATATCGTTTTGTGCCGTCTGAAAGCCATTTCGGGAAAAGGTGAGGCTCGCTGATTTTCTGACCGAGAAAATTCTGCGCGTCGGGGCTTGAATCCGGGTGCACGAACCTGATTGTCGGGCTTGGAAAGCTGTAGCTCATCTCGTCTGAGAGCGCAAGAACTGCTCCAGGAATGTCGAGGGCGCTCATCTGATGGCGGAGAACATCAAAAATCTGCTCGATGCTCGTTGCCTGCGTGAAGCTGAGCGACTGTGAGGCGATGTTGTTCATCTTGTATGGGTTTTCCCTGTCGGCAATCAAGTCATATTTCTGGAAGACTGAAATCAACGCCCTCATCTGGTGGAAAATGCTTTCAGCGAAGAAGATTGTGTCAGCGCCCTCGTTTTTGATTACGGGAATGAGAAGCGTTCGCAGGGATGTGACCGCATTCTGAAAATGCTCCGAGTCGAATTCTTTTTCCTTTCGGTAGTCCTGCATGACATTCCTGAACCAGCGGAGTGTGTGACCCTGGTCTTCTTTGGGTGGATTGGCCTCACCGTCATCAGGCGTTTCGGAATTTTCAAAGCCTGATTCGTAGATGTCGGTAAAGAATGAATCCAGAAGGTTCGTGATTGAATCCTGTGAAAGGTATGGAAAAATCTTTCTGGCTTCTTCGCTGAGTTCCGTTCTCAAAATTGCCTCTGACTCAGCATTTGTCTCGCTCAGGAAAGAGAGGTTCTGCTTAGCCTGGAGAAGGGAGACGCTTTTTTCGAGGCACCCGCATGACTGGCGCACAATCAAATCGGTCTTGTAGTAAAGAGTTTCGCTTTTGTGCTCCGGGTCGATGATTTTGTCAATCAAAAGTTCCACAGCGGCGTATCCACGCTTGAAGTAAACGAGGTCGATTGTGGTGATTGGCGAGCGGGATGTTATGCTCTCGTACCAGTTGTTGAATCCGACGACGGCGACATCACGGGGGACGGAAAAGCCTCGCCTGAAAAGATGCTCGATTACCTCGGCTGCGATTATGTCCGAGCCTGTGAGAATCGCATCTATTTCCCTTTTTTCGTGCATGTCGAAGCGTGAGATGAGCTTGTCAACTTGTTCGTCGATGTACTGGGCTTCCATCTTTTTGTTCATCATGCAGACTGAGCCGGGAATTTCCTTTAAGCCATTCCTTTGCAGTTCCAGCTGAAAATTGAATAGGCGGCGTTTCTGGGCTTCTGAAATGTCCGTTCCGATGAAGGCGAAGTTCTTGTAGTGATGTTTTGTTACGAGGTGCTCCATGAGCGTTTTTATGGCCGAATTGCTGTCGATTTTGACCATTGAGGCCCCGGGAATGTCGAGGTGGCCTATGTCGACCATCGGGAGGGGGCGAAGGTCTGAGAAAGTCTTTATGATGGCCTTTTCTTCCATGAACTCGTAGAGGGAGGCAGCCCATGTGACCAGGCCGTCAATCAGAGGCGGCTTCATGAATTTGAAATTCTTTGTGTAGTGGGAGAGAAAATTGATGTCGTCGAAAAGTGAATACTTGATTGCCGCGCCCATGTTCACGAAATTTATGTCGTAGTCGGCGCAGGCCTTCATCATTCCACGGATGTATTCGAGTGCGATGAAGTGCCTGAGGTCGGCGATTCCCGTGAAGCCAATCGTGACCCGGTTTCCTTCATTCTTTCTTTTTGCTAAAAATTGCTTTCTTTCGGAGATTTTCAGTGCCATAACTTATGATAAATTGAAAATTGGAAATTGAAAACGAAAATTTGTGTAAAAAACTAAGGAAGTCACAAAAAATTATAAAAAATGAGGAAGAATTTTATAAAATACGATTCTAAAACGATAAAATCCTCTTCTATAAGAAAAATTGAATTCATAACCTTTTAAATAAAAAGTCAAAAATGTATAAAAATATATAATAAAATCTTTTAAAATCTGTAAATTTAAAAATTATCTCGCTTTTGGACTAAAAATAGATTCTATATTATCTCCAGAAAGACGCGGGGAAGTTTGCCTGTTTTCCCCTTTTACACAGGCCGCTTCTCTGCGAATTTCCTTTTTAGCAAATGGAGGTACTTATGAAAAAGTCAAAGAAAATAATGGCTTTGCTGGCTTCTGCGGCTCTCTTGCTGGGTTCAGGATTCGTCTCATGCTCTGATGCTGATGATGATACTTCGGCTTCTGCTGGGAATGGCGGAAACAGCACTACAACAGGTGGAAGCAGTCCGGCTTCTGGCACACAGGGCGGGAACAGCGGAAACACCAATAGCGACGGAGCGAACGTTCACACATTCGAGACTCCGGATTTGACATACACATTCTCCCTTGACGGAACCGAACTTGCAGGAAAAACTGCGGCCTGGTCAACTGATGATGAGTATGTCGCAATTGTTGATTCAAGCACTGGATTGATTACAGCCATGGCGGGTGGCGAGACTAAAATCAAGGCGACTGCTGATGGAAAATCAGTTGAATTCACCGTAAAAGTCTCTGAGCCGAATCGTGCCGTTACTTCTGACCCGTTCGATTTGAAAACTCTGAGCGGAGAAGATTTGTATGTGATTATGTGCGGCGACTCAATCATGCGTGATTACGGAGCTTCAAGCACAGACCAGTGCGGTCTCGGTCAGGTTATGAAGGACTTCTTCACTGACAATGTTACCGTGAACAATTCAATCTCAAACGGCGGACGAAGTACACGATATTTCTGGAACGAGGCTGTTCGATGGTCTGAAGTTCAGAAAATCCTCAAGGAGAACAAGGCTGCCGGAAAAAAGACCGTTGTGTTCTATTCTTTCGGACACAATGACCAGCGATCATTGCACGGTTCAGATGCGACAACTCCTCCGAGCTGGACTTTTGCTTCAAAAAATCAGAATGACACTGTTGCGGGAACTCACTATGACTACATGGAGCGATATATCGTCGAGACAAGGGAATTGGGCGGCGTTCCAATCTGCGTTTCTCCGTTCGTTCGCTCTAGTTTCAGCGGTGGTGTAGTTGACGCAAACGGATTGCATGACTGGTCGAACAAGACCGCTGCGGGAGATTCAAAACCTCGCGGAAACTATCCTGAGGCAATGAAAGCGGCCGCTGCAAAACAGAACGCAATCTTCGTTGACATGACATCAATGAGCGCGGAATGGGCTGCGAAAATCAATGCGGCTGGAAAAATCAAATATGGCTACATTGCAAGCGACAATACCCATGAAACAACTCTCGGTGCTCTCAGACTTGCAGAAATGGTGACAAAGAACCTTAAGGAGCAGGGATATCTGGCTTCTTACATTAAGGAAGCTTCTCCACGAGTCATGGTAACGGCTGGTTCACTTGCATTCGGAAGAATGAATCCGCAGGTTTCAAAGACACTTTCTTTCAAAGTCAGTTCTTTCAATGCAGAGACAGGCACAATCACGGTAACAGCACCAGAAGGCTACAGTGTAAGTCTTTCCGCTGAGGGAACTTTTGCTGAGTCTGTCACAATCAACTGCACTGAAGACCTTATTGGTGAGGAAGTTTTCGTTAAGTTTACTCCGGCTGAGGCAAAGGAATACAACGGAAACCTTACTGTGACACATTCTTCAATCACGCCTGATTTCGGAAACACACCGGCTGGAACAATAGATGGAAGTGCTCTTTTGATTGCGCTCACTGGTGCAGGAAAAGCAAAAGTTGAGGGCGGAGAATCAGCAAGCGTTTTGTGGCCGATGATTGATGCAAGCAAAAACTTTGTTTATGACGCGACCGTAACACCAGAAGGTTCATTGACTGCAAGCAAAGTCAAGCTTGTTGGACTGGAGCCTAGCAATGCAGACAGGAGAGGAACCTTCACCAAGGTTGATGGAGTCAAAACTTACGATAATCCTGATGAAGCTGTCTACACTTCAAGAGTCGGAATTACTGGCGGAACATGGCCTGTAAATGATGCCGGTGTAAAAATCGACACCGCTTACATCGAATATTCAATTCCTGTTGTTGGCTGTGATTTCACTGTGAATAAAATCAGTATGCTCTGCGGTTCAAGCGGAACAGGAAATGTCAAATGGTCTGTCTACTACTCAACGGACAGCGAATTCAAAAATCCGACACCGATTGTTGAGGTTGACGGAGTTAGCAAAAACGGCGAGTACAAGACAGTCACAAGCGGAAACGAAGATCTTGCTTTACCAGTTGGCGATGGAGAAACAATCTACATCAGAATTTATCCGGCCATGAAATCAACGAAGAATGAGACCGGAAGATTCTTCTTCATCGATTCTGTCAGCGTAACTGGCGTGACAAACTAGTTCATTAAAACTCAGCTCCCTCAGATTGTGCGGGGGCTGGGTTCTTTTTGCAAATAAAATCAAATCAAAATGGAGAAAAAAATGAAAAAAATCAAAAACACAATTTTGGCTTGTGCCATACTTCCGGCAATGCTTCTTTCTGGCTTGTTCATGGGCTGTTCGGACAGCGATGATTCAACAAACGAGACACCTTCATCAGAAAAAACACCAGCTCAGGCGAACGCTGGGGAAAGCAAAGCTAATCAAAGTGGATCGGAGACTTCTGATGACGGAACTTACGATGATTCAAATCTTTCAGAGGCAACTCTTTGGGTCGTTGGGGATTCGACCGTGTGCGATTACGGTGACTACATCAAGGATTCTTCAGCAAAACTCACTGACAGCACATATTTCTATCCTCGCTTCGGCTATGGAATGCAGCTTTACAATTTCCTTTCAGAAAAAATCACCGTAAAGAATATCGCACTGAGCGGACGAAGCTCAAAGTCTTTCCTTTCAGAAGCAAACTATGCGACACTCAAGAATGAAATCAAGGCGGGTGATTTCCTCGTCGTGGGATTCGGTCACAATGACGAAAAATCTGATGATGCCGAAAGATTTGCCTCTGCGAATGGCTCAACCGATACGGAAGGCTCATTCAAATACAATCTCTACAACTATTACGCGAAAATCGCCCTTGATAAAGGCGCGACCCCGATTTTGTGTTCACCGATTGTACGACTCAATAATAAAAATGACTACACCGGTTCTTATGCTCATGTAACTGATAATGGAGATTACGGAAAGGCTGTTATTGAACTTGGTGCAGAAAAAGGAATCCAGACTGTTGATTTAACATCGCTTACAAAAGAAATTTACACAAATCTTGGTTATGATGAGGCTATTTACTTCCACGCAATGTCGAGCGGAAAGTCAGACAGCGAGCCAAAACTTGAAAGCGTAGATACAACTCATGTAAATGTTTACGGGGCAAAAAAAGTCGCCTGGCTTATCGCAAAAACAATCAAAGAGTCAAACTGTGCACTCAAGCCTTATGTAAAATCTACAAAAGAACCGACAAAAGATGCTGATTTGGTCAAAAATCCTTCTTTCAAATATGTCGCTTACACAGCGGTTGATTGGACTTCTTATTCTCCTGCCGACCAGTTCAAAACAACTACAAGCGGATGGTACGGAACTGCTTTCGGTGATTGTGGCGGTGCTCCTGCAACGGCCTCGAACGGCTACTATGCGACAGAAACTTCAAGCGGAGTTTTCAAAATCGGACAGACAGGCACTTCTTCTCCTAAGGGGAAAATCGCTAACACATCTGTTGGAATCGCATTCCTCTTCAAGCAGATCTCGATTTCAAGGAACTTCACGCTTTCAGGAACCGCAAAAGTATTGAACACCGCTTCTGTAAAACAGGCGGGCTTCGGCCTTATGCTCCGAGATGACTGTTATGTTCCGGCTAATGACAAGAGCATTCTTTCAAACTTTGTTGCTTCTTCAATCTATTGTGATACGGATTCAAGCGTAAAATTCAACATGAAATTCGAGAACGGACTTGCCGCAGGTTCTAACGGACTTTCAAATCTTTATGCCGCAGGCGACACGGTAACTTTCACAATCAAAAGGCTTGGTCAGGTCGTTAAGGTCACAACCGTCTACAAAGGTGAAACCTACACCGAAACTTACACCGACTTCGATTTTGTGGCAAAGGACAACGACTACTTCTACGCAGGATTTTTTGCAACACGAGGAACTTGCATTGAAGTGAGCGATGTGACTTTCACTGATGACGGTGAATCCCAGGGAGCCTAACTGAAACTGAACGCCAAATAAAAAAGGAGGAAATATGAAAAAAGAGAAAATTTGGAAAAAAGGTCTTGCTGCGCTTTTGTGTGCGGCAAGTCTTTTGGGAGCCGGGCTTTTTACAGCTTGTTCCAGCGATGACGATGAGTCTTCGGAAAATCCATCTACAAGTGGTGGAAGTGGACCTGCAAGCGGTAAAAAAGATGAAGAAAAATCTTATGGCTCAGGAAATGCTTCTGGAAATGCGGAGGTGGATGCATCGCTCACTGATGGAATCTATCTTATTCATGGAACAGAAAAGTCAAAGAAAAATTCGATAAAGGACGCGCTTGCTGCGATTCCAAGTACGGCGGCAGAAACTGACACTTATGTCATTCAGTTGCCGGCAGGAACTTACAATGAAAACGCCCTTCGTTATACAGCAAAGGCAAACCTTGTCATCATCGGAAATACCGAAAAAGAATTCGGAAGCGATGTCATCATCGCAGGAAAAGGTTCTAGCCAGGCAAGCATGGATTCACGATGCCTGTTCTCTGTTACTGGAAGCGCAAACCTTACGCTCAAAAACGTGACTTTCAAGAACATCGTAAAACGCTCTGAAGTCACTGAAACAAACTCAAGCGGAAGCAAACTCACGCAGGCTGAGGCAATATCGTTCTTCTCAACAGGAAAACTTGCCGCATACAACTCGGGATTCTTTGGCCATCAGGACACGATTTACACCCGAGGCAAGTGCTGGTTCTACAAGTGTTATGTCGAAGGCGATGTAGACTTCATCTGGATGAGCGGAAAAGATGCGATTGTCGCCTTGTATGAGGACTGTACAATCAGGATGACTGCGGAAGAGAGCCCGAGCGCGGCTTATGTTGCGGCTCCTGGTCTCGACACTTCAAATGGTTTTGCCGGAAAAGGCGTAGTCATCATGAATTCAAAAGTGATTGCTGATTCCGGACTGAATGGAAAGGCATATCTTACACGCTCTCCATGGGCAAACGGCTGCTTGAGTCAGGCTTCTTATATCAACACTGAATTTGAAGGAACTCTAGGCAACGGCATTTGGTTCGGCTCTACAACAGAAGAAACTCCGAACAATGAGAATATCGGCTGGAAACTTGATAAAAAGACTGCTGATAATCTTTCTAACGCTGGCTACAATACATCAAAAATCACTGTTCTGAGCGACCGTCTTGCTTCACGCGAATATAACGGACGATATGTCATCTTGAACCGTGTCTTTAGCACAAAGACTTCAAAATGGGAAACAACCAGTGAAAAGTGGGATGTGGATTCTGACTTGAATTTCGGTCAGAGCGCAGATTCTTCAAAGTCAAACATCTTCGTTGATTACGCTGATCTTTCAAAAACAAACATTGGCTCTGCCCTTACCGTAAGCGACTACAACGGAACTGCTTCTGGCGTTACATGGACGGCCAAAGCTTATTCTGAAATCGCACTTCAGAACGAAGTTGCAAACGCTGTTGCGATTGATTCAAACGGTATGACCACCAAAACAGGAACCGGTAACATTTATGTAAAAGTCACTGCGACGAAAGGTTCTGCAAGCGACTCTGTGATTTTGTACAGCGTTGTTGCGACAGGCATCAGTCTTTCAGAAAGCAATGCAACAATCGCTGTCGGAAGTTCTAAGACACTCACGGCTTCGTTCGAGCCATACGGTGCTTATGCCGATGTAATCTGGTCATCAGACAGCGACAATGTGACCGTTGAGAACGGAGTTGTAACCGTAAAAGCTTCTGCAAAGGCCGGCGATACTGCGACAATCACGGCTAAAATCAAAAATTCTGAATTGAAGGCAACTTGCGTTGTTTCAGTGGTAACTGCAGTAGAACTTCAGAAATTCGGAACGAGCGTAGAGGGCGTAAGCCTTGAAAACTACACGAAATTCGGCGGAGACGATGAGATTCTTCTTTATCCTGTAGCGATTACACCGGGAGAAGGTGTGAGTGCGTCAATTTCTGCAACGATTGTTACCAAAGGCGGTACGGCTGGAGCTGGATTTGTTTCATTCCGCGACGGAGCATACAAAGACGGAGTTCCTGACGGATTTATGTTTGCGACAGATCAGGGCGTTCGCTACAAAAAATCTTATGATTCAGGCTGGAACGGCGGCTGGAACGCTTCTCCTGCGAAAAAGCCTTATGATGATTCAAGCAGCGGAGCGACATATAAAATTGTTGCAACACTCACAGGAACTGCGGTTTCTGTCTCGCTCACCAATATTGAGACAAATGTGGAATATGCTTACACAAACAGCAATATCCGCTCATTCATCACAAACGGTGATTTGTACCTTGCTCTCGGCGGTCAGGCTGACAAAAATGAAAGCGTAAATGTCAATGAAGTTACTGTGAGCGTAGGTGAATCTGGCGGAACAGTCGCAAGCATGAAAGATTTGCCGGCAGACACAAGAACTGAACTTACAGCAAGCGGAAGCCTTTCTTACGAGATGACTTCTTCTGCATTCACTTCTTACAAAGGCATGGAAGACGCCATTACTTTGGCAAATGTCTCTACCGATGCCCTCGCTGTAAGCCCGAGCGTTGAAGGAACCTGGACTTGGGATGTCGCTTCAGTAAAGAATTCTGGCGAAGACTTTACGGCAAAGGCAACTTTCATTCCATCTGACCGTGCGACATACAAAGCTATTTTGAGCAAAGAAATTAATGTTGCAGTAACAGATTCCCGCAAAGATGCCCCTGGCGCTGTCGTAACGGAAACATTCGCACTTGGAAGTGGTACTCTTACCGCCACTGAATCTCCTGCTGATGATGTTGTTTCAGCAAGCGACATTACTTGGGTGAACACAACAGGTTCTAGCGAAACAAGTCTTGCGACAATCGGCACAAACGGTTCGATTTATATTCCAAAAGATTTGGCGGAAGCATCTCAGACCTATGCATATTCAACGACAATCAGCGTTGCTCAGGCTGCAAAAATCATCGCGGTAAAAGCTGAGGCTGGTTCAAAAGGCTCAACGGGAAATGTTAAGATAGATGCATATATTTCTACTGATAACGGCGCAACATGGACGGAAATCGGTGCAATCGTATCGAATTCAACGAAACCTGCCTACAAGCCGTTGAACTACACTGGAGAAATCGACGTCTCATCTTCTGCAATCATTCAGTTCAGACCTCATTGGACTACTGCACAGTCTGCCACTGGAAAATACACCACTGTCACTGACTTCAGCGTAACCGTTCAGTATTCAAAAAAGAGCGAAGTCGCAAAAGTGTATGACTTTACAGACGCTTCTTACAGCGAAGTGAAAATTACTGGCAGCGGGGAAGTGAACAGTCATCTTTCGGTAGCATCAGGCGCTTTCAAATATCATTCTGCTCAATATGGCATTGAAAGCGGCGCAGGAACACTGCTCGTGTTGAAAGACATTGCCACCGAGACGACAAACGGCAAGGACATCACTTTCGCTTTCAAACTGGGATATGACGGAACAGCAACACTCGTAAATCCAGCGAACACAAGCGAAACATACGGTTCAGCCGCTACCGTAAAAGGCGCGACATCATGTACCCTCAATTACAAAGGTGAGTCTGACACAGTTGGAATCCTTTTGAGCAACAAGCAATACATTGGAAGCCTGTCAGTTTCTGTAATTGAGTAGTCTGATTTAACATCGTATTTAACAAGGGATTTTCTCCATTTCGCCTTGTTAAAAATATTGGTTGAAAAACCAGTTTTGCCCGCACTCAGGCTGCCCCCTGGGTGCGGGTGTTTTTATCTCTGGCAGCTTCCGTCGTGAATGGCTTTGGCTGTGGCGCTGTCTGTCAGAATTTCCACGAGCTTCATCGCGAATTCTTCGGCGGTTCCGGGGCCGCGGCCTGTAAGGACATTGTTGTCAAAGACGAACGGCACATTCTCGATGTGAGTTGAATTCTCCATGACTTCCTTTGCCCAGTCTTCGCTTCCGCAGAATTGCGCAAGGGATTTTTCCATTCCAGGGTAGCAGGTCCATTTACGGCTTGAAAGAATTCCTGTGCGGGCGAGGACAACGGCTGGTGAGGCGCACATTGCCGTTACAAGCTTTCCTTTTCTGTCCATCTTCGTAATCAGCTGGAAAAGATATTGATTTGCCGCAAGGTTTGTTGCTCCAGGCATTCCTCCAGGGAAATAAACTGCATCAGGTTCTTTGCCGTCCATCTCATCGATGAATTTGTTGAGCGTGGTGTCCGCAATCACCGGAATCATGTGGCTTCCCGTGACTTTTTCGTCATAATCCGTTGCCCCGTCTTCCGGAACCGCGACCGTTGTGACGCTGACATTCGCGCGCCTGAGATAATCGACTATTGTGAGGGCTTCGATTTCTTCAAAACCCGGTGCTAAAAATACGGCGACTTTTGCCATAAAATACTCCTTTGTTACAATGATAGCACAGTTTTTAGATTTTTTGTCATTTTACGATTTTCTTAATTGAAAATTCGCAATCTTTCGGTTATCATGGATTTATCATGAAAAGTGTTTTGGTAGTCGATGCTCCACCGATGCTTCGAGAATTCTTAAAGGAAAAACTTAACGCCGAAAAGGTTGAAGTCGAAATTGCAGATGCACATCGAGATGCCTTGCCAAAATTTCTTTCACTTCTTCCGGATCTTGTAATCATCAATGTTGAGAATTCTGTCGGTGATGTAATAGAATTCCTTGAAAAAAAACAGGCCGATCCGAACGGTAAAAAAATACCAATCATTATGACAGGTCCGATAATCGCTCATTATGAAGTTACCGACCTTGTTCAGTATGGCGTAATCAAATATTTCACGCGCCCGATTAAATTCGACATTTTCTTTGAGTCTGTCGGCCGGGTTCTTCATTCTCCGCTTTCTTTTGATACGACCCCGTGCGTCCTCGACCTTCACCTTAACGACGACATCATCTTCATCGAAATTGCGATGGGGCTTAACCGCGAAAAAATCACTCTTCTAAAATACAAGCTCTCCGAAATGATTGAGAACAACAAGGTCGCTGTTCCAAAAGTCATTCTCATGATGTCGGACCTCAGTCTGAGCTATGTTGACGGCCTCAATCTGGAGCTTCTTCTCGACAACATCACTTCGAACAGGCGAATCATGCGGCGAAACATCAAGATTCTTTCTTTTGACACTTTCGTCCGCGACTTTATTGACGGTCATCCTATTTACGATGGCGTAAAGGTCGTAAAGGATTTGTCTTCAGTCCTCAATTCTCTGGTCGAAGGCAGCGCAACTTCAAGCGTTCAGGATCTCATTACCGACAAGATTCTTTCTGCTTCAGACGATGTTGATTTGGGCTCAGTTGACCTTCACTTCTCAGCTGACACCGGAAATTCATCTGGAACCGACGAACTTACTGCCGGCCGCCTCCGTGTTGCAATCATCGATACTGATCTTACCGTCATCAAATTCCTCAAGGATGCGACGGAGACAATCGGTGATGTTTCAATCTTCCTCAGCGCAAAGGAATTCATATCAAAAGTCAGGCCGGATCAGTTTGACATCGCAATCACCGGAATGTACATGCCGGAAGTCACAGGCCTCGACCTTCTCAAATATCTTATTGACCAGCACATTGACCTTCCTGTAATCGTCTATTCAAATGTCGTTCAGAGGGAAGTCATCATGCAGACTGTAAAGCTCGGGGCTTCAAGCTATCTCGTAAAGCCTCAGCCTGCCGAAGTCATCGTGCAGAAAGCTCTGGAAATAATACATGCCAAACGAAAGTCCTAGTCAAACAAACATCAGTTTAAATGACACGGCGCGTTTTTTGGCGAACACGCTGCATGAGATTCGCACGCCGATTCAGACAATAATCGGTGCGGCGGAACTCTTAAAGGACACCAAGCTCGACAAGGAGCAGAATGAATACATCCGCCAGATTATGTTCAGCGCGGAAGGCCTGCTGGAGCTTGCAAACAACATCCTCGATTTCGCCAAGATGAATCAGGGCGACTTCAAAATCGACAATTTCCCTTTTGACCTCGTATTTGTAACAGAGCATGTCGTGAATTCTGAGAGCATCAAGGCCTTCAACAAGGGCGTGGAGCTTGTCCTAGATATTTCGTCGAATGTTCCGGCCCTCGTCACGGGCGATTCAATGCGCGTGCGGCAGATTATGCTCAATCTGGTCAGCAATGCCGTAAAATTCACCAACACAGGCTTTGTTCATGTTGAGCTTGATTATTCAAAATCGGACGGCATCCGTTTTACGGTTACAGACTCAGGCGTTGGAATCAGCGAGGAAAAACAGAAAAAACTCTTCACCGAGTATTTTCAGGCCGACATCTCAACCTACCGTCTTTTCGGCGGAACCGGGCTTGGTCTTTCAATCAGCAAGAATCTCGTTAAGCTCATGGGCGGGAATATCGGCGTAAAATCAAATTTAAATGGCGGTTCAGTCTTCTGGTTCACCCTGCCTTTGAAAGCCGTGGTCGAAAAGCCACCGACGATTCGTTTTTGCAAGAATCCCGAAACTCACAGAATTCTCATAATCGACGACAATCTTCTTGCGGCGGAAAGTTTCAGGAAAAAACTTAATTTTTACGGATTTTCTTCAGTTGAAATTTGCGGAAACAGCGAAGACGGAAAGGAAATGCTCCTAAAGGCTGATTCCGAAAACAAGCCTTACTCCGTCGTTTTCATCGACATGCTTCTTGCCGGCGGAATTGACGGCTGGCATCTTGCCTTTGACATCCGCAATTCAGAAAAATTCCGCACCCCAAATTCGCTTTATCTCCTTGTCCCAGAAGGGCAGATGCATAAGGAAGCGAAGATGAAAATCCTCGACCTTTTCAAGGGCTACCTTTACAAGCCGATAAAAAGAGATCCCCTTGTTGACCTCCTCAAAAATGAATTCTCCGAGATTGAAAGCCTTCCGTCACCTGATTCAGTCGAAGAAAGCGAGGAAAAGAAACTTGCGGCCGGGCTTAAAATCCTTGTTGCCGAAGACCATCCGATGAACCGCCGTCTCCTCGAAACTTATCTCAAACGCTTCGGGGCAGAGGTTTTCATCGCGGAGAACGGAAAACAGGCTGTGGAGCTTGCCCTGAACAATCCAGGAATCAGCATGGTCTTCATGGATATTTTCATGCCGGAAAAGGACGGAATCGAAGCCGTAAAGGAACTGCGCTCAATGCACTTCAATGAAATCATAATTGCCTGCACCGCGAACAACGACAAGAATGACTTCGACGAATACAGGAAAACCGGAATCAACGACATCCTCGTAAAGCCGTTCAGGGTCGCTGCCTTGCGCGCAATCATCGAAAAATGGAAGGAAGTGCTTCAGACTCTTTCTCTGGAGCAAGTTAACCTTATCAGAGAAGTTTCAGTTTTTGGAGAAGAAGAACTATGACCGGATACATCAAATCAAACCTGCACACTCACTCGACATTCTGTGATGGAAAAAACACGCCCGAAGAGAATGTCATTTCCGCAATTCAAAAAGGCCTGAAGGTGCTTGGGTTCACCTCGCACTCGATGTACCCGTTCTGGAGCGACACTTACATGCAGCCGGAAAATTTCGCCTCATATTGCGAGGAAATCCGCCGCCTGCAGAAAAAATACGAAGCTGAAATCAAAATCCGTCTTGCCTTTGAGGCAGACTTCATTCCCGGAGTTTCCGTTCCCCGCCACGAAAATTATTCAGCCTTCAATCCTGATTATCTGATTGGCTCGATTCATTTCATCTTCCAGCGGGACGGTGTTTTTGCAGTCGACAATAATCCCGAAACCTTGCAGGAAGGGGCGAAAAAATAT
>JAEEGL013210592.1_pt1 | contig 14296 bp, 8 predicted proteins | sample 9134231 | NCBI WGS metagenome assembly JAEEGL01 (sample SAMN16246548, study PRJNA631951) | gut metagenome | biome: gut microbiome; feature: rumen; material: fiber-attached | host: Bos | place: Iran: Karaj | collected 2018-10 | reverse complement strand
ATAGCCAAGATGACGATGACGGTGACGCGTGTGAAATACGGTGTCAGCGACAATGTCTTCAAACTTGACCTGTCGAAATATCCTGGTGCGGTCATTGTCAGGAAGTGACACCAGAGGGCAAATAGCAAAATGTCTCTCTCACTTATCTCTTACAGCCCCTGACGAGGAACGTACAAAGGAATCCCACCAGGAAGATGACCGTTGTGCCAAGCACAATAGCCAGGTAGGGATGCAGGTGGGGACCAGGCAGGTTCCACATGGCTGCCAGCGAAATCCAGCCAATGACGACGATGCCACAGACACAGCCTGCCAAAGCAGCCCAGCGGTTGATTCTCTGAGGAATACAACCCAGCAGGAACAGTCCCAGCATACCACCAGAGAAGATGCTCGACAGCGTCCACCAGGCGTCAATGATGCTCTCTACCGACAGCATGGCAATGGCAACCAAGGCTCCCAGGATGCCCACACCAAAGCTCGACAGGCGCACGATGGCCAACTCCAGCTTCTGATGACGATGGTGGTCAGCAGGGTCGTGATGGCGCAGGTGGTCAGCCACTCTACGCGCTTTGAGGAAGAACGGACGCACATAGTCCGTCAGGATGATGGTAGCCGCCGAGGTCACAGATGTCGACACGGTGCTCATGCCGGCAGCAAAGATAGAGGCAATAAGCAGGCCTCGCAAGCCGACGGGCAGTCCGTTAACGATAAAATAGGGGAACACATAGTCGGGCTTCTCCGCAATGTCGGCAGGCAACGGAGCCACACCTGCCTCGTAGTAGCTGTACAGCGCAGAGCCTATGAGGAAGAACAAGGCAGAAACAGGAATGAATAGGTAGCCGCCGAAGAGAGCCGAGAACTTGGCGTCCTTGTCAGTCTTGGCAGCATGGTAGCGCTGTACGTAGTTTTGGTCGATACCATAGTTCTGCAGGTTGATGAAGACACCATAAATCAGACACACCCAGAACGTCGAGGTAGTCAGGTCGTCGGTAAAGGCACCCAGCGAGAACTTATTACCCATGGGCGAGTTGGCTGCCAGTTCAAAGGTCTGCATAGGTCCTTCAGGCATTGAGAACATCAGAATGCCCAGACACAGCAGGGCACCTCCTATCAGAATAATACCCTGTATGGCGTCTGCCCAGATGACGGCCTTCAGACCGCCCATCATCGAATAGATGATGATGCCAATGGAAGTCAGGATGATAACCGTATGCAAGTCCCACCCCATCAGGATGTACATCGGCACAGCCAACAGATAGAGTATCGAGCCCATGCGGGCAATCTGTGTCAGCAGATAACAAGCAGAGGCATAGAGACGCGCCCATGCGCCGAACTTCTCTTCCAGGAAAGTGTAGGCCGACACGGAGCCCGAATGCCTGTAAAAAGGCACAAAATACTTGGCGGCAAAATAGCTGGCTATGGGGATGCTGAGCGAAAAGACAAAGGCATTCCAGTCGGCAGCAAAGGCCTTGCCCGGATAGCCGATGTACGAGATGCTCGACACATAGGTGGCAAAAATGCTCATACCCACCACCCAGCCGGGAATAGAGTGGCCTGCCGAGGTGAACTCGTCGGCACTGCTGCCCTTCTTGAAGAACGAGCAGCCAAACACCACCACACCCAGCGTGAAGACGAGGAAGATGACGAAATCTATCAGATGCATAGCTTACCGTCTTTGATAGGCAGCGCGTTGAGGGCCTCTTGTATCTTGGCTCGCTCAGGCGCCTCGAACTTATAGAACGGAGAGGCTACAAAGTCGTCGTTGATGATGCCCAGCAACGAGAGCGCACACTTCAAGCCCTTCAGATAGCTGGAACCATGCTTGCCGACGGTATAGATAGAGGTCGAAATCTGCATAATCAGCTGTTGCAACTTCAGTACCGTCTCGATGTCGCGGTGCCTGGCTGCATGGTACATGCCTACATAAAGTTCGGGGAACATATTGGCACCGCCGTTGATGCCTCCGTGACCACCCAGCAGCACACACTCGCCCGTAATCTCCTCTGGGCCTACCAGCATGGCAAAGTCCTTGCGGTGCTGCACCTTATACATTACGCTCTGGAAATACACCGCATTGGCACTGGAGTCCTTGAAGCCCACCACCTGCTCCATATCTGCCAGCCGCTTCACCGTGTCGGGGGCAAAGTTCACCTTCACGTGGCTGGGCATATTATACAGGAACACTGGCAAGGGCAACTGGGGAACCAGCTCCTCATAGAACTGTGCCAGCTCAGGCTGACCTGTGGCAAAGTAATATGGGGGAGCAGACACCACACCGTCAGCACCACAGTCGGCAGCCACCTTGGCCAGCTTGATGCTCTCGACTATCGAGGTATCCGTAATGCAGGCCAGCAGGGGCAGACGACCGCGATTGATGCGACACGACTCCTTGATCATCTGCTTGCGCACATCGTACGAGAGGCTCTGTTCCTCGCCTGTCGTACCCAGCACAAACAGACCGTGCACGCCGCCTGCTATCAGGTGTTCTATCAGACGCTCCAGACTTTCCACGTCCAGCGTCTCGTTATCTACTAAGGGTGTTACCAGTGGCGGAATAATGCCACTTAAAGGGGTCTTGAAATTGGGTTTCATTGCTATATTTTTTTACTTTTTAGACGATTTCATCGGGATTCTGTCATCACTTCATCAGTCAGTGAGTGGTGTCCTTCACCGACTGTCTGCTCACGTCCGGAATAGGGCATCCGGACCTTGACCGACTGCCCCAGGGGGACATCGACTTCCAGCAAGAAACGCTTTCCGTCAAGGTGCCAAAAGGTCTTGATGCCGTTGGACTCCCCTCGGCACCAGGTCAGGTCGCCCATGGGATGGGGCGCTATCACCGTCAGCCCATTGTTGCGCCAGATACCAAGGATATAGGGCACCAGCAGATTGTTCAGGTGGCCCATCATAAAGTGGTTCATCGAAGCCCCATGCTCTGGGTTCCATTGCTCAGTCAGCGTGGTGTGTCCCAGTTTAATCTGATAGCCGTAGCCTGGCACATCATAGTGGTTCAGCATCTTGTAAAGCAACTCCTGTTGCCCGTTGTGGATAAGAGCGTTGAACAGGTATCGGTTGCCTACATCGCCCGTCGTCAGACGGTCGCCGTGGGCATGGATATCGGCAATCAGTTGCTGCAAGACAGCCTCCCTGTCGCACTCTGGCACCAATCCCATTTCCAAGGCGATGGCTTGCGCACACTGGCTACCTGTGGCGAACTGATGCGTGTCGGTATGATAGAACTCACGAATGAAGGCAGCCTTGATGCTGTCAGCACGAGGTTCCCGCATCAGTTTGTTCCAACAGTAGTAGTGAGCTGTCGACACCAGCGGCATCGGGGTGTTTTGTGCAAAGCCTGCCCGTCCCGGGCCGTAGTCGTACCAGTCGCCAAGGCCCTGCTTCAGGATATAACAGGAATCCTGCGTATGCAGATAGTCCACATAGCGCTTCATCTGCGTCTTATAGCGGGTAACGAGTCTTTCGTCGCCATAATACTCCTGATACAGGAACGGCAAGGCGACGAATGCCCCACCCCACTCAGGCGACTCCAGGAAGGGCGGAGCCCACGAACCTTCAAAGACACACAGGTTGGGGGCTATCTCGGGCAGGGCACCATCAGGAAACTGAGCATCGGCTATCTGCTGCATGGTCTGCTCTATCATCGAGCGACAATCGTAATTGGCCACTAGACCTTCGCCGTTCAGCCAGTCTTGCTCCAGCCATCCTAGCTTTTCACGATGTGGACAGTCTGTCCAGACGGCTTGCCAATTGCTCCGAATAGCTCTGTCGATAATCCGGTAGGCATCGTTAAACAACTGATTGGAGCATTCAAACGAGCCCGTCTTCGGCGCTGAGTTGTAGACAAAGCACGACTCTACTTTCTTCAGCACCTCAAGGTCACCCTCCACCTGCAGATAGCGAAAGCCATAGTACGAGAAGCGTGGGTGCCAGGTTTCGGAAGTTCTTTCGTTCCCCCGAAGGGTATAATTATAATAATGTGGGCGACCTGTCTGCTTCTGGTTGACAAGCCCATCCTTGGTCAACGTCTCGCCGGGAATGAGCCTCAGCTGCTGACCCGCCTTGCCACAGACGGTGATTTCAGGAAACCCGCTCAGGTTCTGACCCATGTCGAGTACCAGAACGGAATCCTTACGAATAGTGTCTCTTACGCCGAAGCGCTCCATAATCTTCACAGGTTCAGCTATCTGTTTGCGCAGTGTGCCACGCGGAGCCTCCTGAATGACCACAGAGTGCCATTCTTCTTTCCCTTCCAGCCTCGCGTCGTAGTCCTCGCCGCCATAGATGCTGTTGAACGTAATGGGCGACAATGTCCACTGCCACGAATGATCGCTGACCACATCGTCGGAAGAGCCGTCGTTGTAGGCTACATGCAAGCGGAACAGCAGTGTGGGAGGGCCGAAGGCTATCTTCATCTTCGCATAGCGCTTGCCCTGCTCGTTGTAGAATCCGTTGCCCAACAGGACACAAATCTGGAACAGGGAGGAGGGAGAAGGGAGTAGAGTAGTGACATCGTAGGTGTTGTAGAACACCGATTTGTCGTAGTCGCTCCACAACGGGGCAAACTCGCTATCACCGACTTTTTGTCCGTTCAGTGTCAACTCATAGAAGCCGAGACCACAGATGTGGACAGTAGCCCGCTTGACACCTTTACGGAGCGTCACGTCACGCCGGATGCAGATGCTCCTGTCAGACAATGGGTGAACAGCAGCCCAGGCGGCCTTGACAGCAGGTTCCTTCAGTTTGGCACCAGTGAAGTTTCGTCCCTCGGGCAGTTGCGCTTCCTGCTGAGTCATAGCTCCTATCCATCGGGCTGAGCCAAAATCTGCCTGAGCTAAAACCAATGATACGTGCCAGACGGCAAATAGTAAGCCTAACAGTTGTCGTTTCATAGCGCATCAGGGATTATGAGACGTCCAAGATCTGAGCGCTGACCCTTCAAATGACCGTTGACATAGACGCGAAGGCCCTTCCCGACATGATAGCGTGAACCGTCGCGGTCGTAGACGATGGTCAGCGTGTGACCATGATAGCGCACATTGTCCAAGCAGAAGTACGTCCACTTGTCGGCGGGCAGCAAGGGATTGACCTCAATGGTATTGTCGGCATGGGGGCGCAAACCACAAAGACCCGTAATGATGAGGTCGTTGAAGGTCGAGTGGTTGTAGTAGCGCGAACGCTCCTGGTCGCCCTTCAGCCAGTAGCCCGTGGTCTCGTCCAGATACTCCCCAATATAGGGTTTTCCACGCATGTGCTGGCTCTGCATGTATTTCTCCATCTCGGCGAAATACAAGGAATCCAACTTTAGTGATAATAAACGACTCTGGGGATAGTCGTTGGCGAAATTAGCCAAGGCTGTGAGTGTCTGCGAGGTGGCAAAAGGCCATACGGCACCGTCCCACTCGCACTTGCCCACGCCGTGGGTACGGAATTGTGGGTGGCGACGCTCTGCTGTGGTCTGCCCATAGGGAGCCGAGAAACCCTGAGGGTCGGCAGCCTGAAGCCAGGCGACACCATACTTGGCTTCGTCCTTGGCCATGCAGGTGTACCAGGGCATGAATCCGATAGCCTCACGAACATTGGCACTGGAGTCGACGCGATGGGTCTCGAAGAACTGGTGCTGTTCGTTCCACAACTTGGCATGTGCCTTCTCCTGCAAATCGGCAGCTTTGCCGAAGTAGCTCTTGGCCTTGGCTGAGTCACCAGCTAACTGGGCTATATTGCCTATAGCCTGGGCGTTGCCATACATATAGCTGTTGATGCTGGGGCGCAGGTACTTCTTCTTGCGTCCGCCAGAGATGGTTTCCTCCATCGCATCCTGCACGTCGGCCTGCCAATAGAGGCCTCCCTCACGAGTATGGGTGGTCTCCCAGTGGTTGTACTCCCACTCCAGCGAGGGCAGCATGGAGACAATCCAGTCCTTGCGACCATCCGCCAGATAACGTTGCCACAGGGAGTGGGCTATCCACGACGAATAGTTGCAGAGTTTCTTCATCGGCTTGCCGTTGTTTCCCTTGTACCAGGTGTTCATAGCCTGGTCCAGATAAATCGGGTTGCGCAGCCAGCGCGACTCATGAATGTGATGGCCTACTCCCGAGGAGATGAGGTTATACTGGTCAGCATAGCTTCTGTTGACTAGAAATTCGGTCATCGCATAGCCTACGGGAGTCTGTTTGATATGCTTGCGCAAAGTCCACCAGCGGAAGTACCAGAGTTCTTCAAAGTCCTGCTGAGAACACTCGAAGAGGGGGACGTTCTCTATCATCCACTGCCAACTATCTTTGTTGGGAACAGCCTGCTGAATGCCCTCTGGCTCCATCGTATTGAAGTAGTCAACGTAGTGCTTATAATCGTCGTAGCACAGAAAGGCTGGGGTGTCGCCACTGACAGGACGGGTGCAGAAACGGGAAATGGCAAAGACGGCCTCCGGATCACGCTCGCCGGCATGGTCTAGCACGCCGTCCCAGTCGGCTGGGGTATCAATATCGGGGAAGGTTCGACGGGCTCCTGTACGGAACATCACACGCTCAATGCTCTCCACCGGGGCAAAGAACATGCGCTGGCCAGCTTTCTTGTCATTGACATAAACCTCGATAAGGCGTCGGCTGACACTGAGGACAGCTTTCACGCGATAGACTGTATTGGCTTCATATTTGCCCAAACCTCCATAGCGGGCTCCACCTTTACATCGCATCAAGCCCTCGTCAGTCAGCTCGATGCGCGAACAGGCTGTGCCATGCTGGTCGAGGAACTCAATCTGCAAAAGACCTGTATTATTTTGCCCTGCGCGAAGGTCAAATACAACCTCCAACTCCTTCGTGGCAGGAATCTTCCGCTCCACACGGGCGTAATCGAAGGGATCGCTGTCGCGAAGCGTCAGCCAGCCATCTGCCAAAGACACGGGGGCATAGACTGGCGAATAGAGATTCCAACCAGCGAGCTCAGCAAGTCCGTTTACACGAAACTCGCTACCGTCTGCATGGCTATGTGCCTCCGTTTGAACGGGCACAGGGATGTGGGCCACCCACATGTCTTCCTTGTTCATGGAGTAGGCAACCCAAAGGTCGGAATCCTTGGGCACACCATTGCCCTCCTGAATGCCACGCACATACTGCGGACCATAAGACTTGTAGTTGCCACCATAGCGCATTGGGGGCACTTCGCCCTGAACGAGGTTCAGCGTAGTATAGTTCAGACCATCCTCAGAGAGGCTGATGCCCAATGGCCAGCGATATTCTGAAGGATTGTAGATGGTGGCATAGGTGCCGTCGGAGAGGCGTTGCCCCCATATCTTGGCATTGCTGTTAACAAAGCCCTGTGCACGATTGACGGGTTGTGCCCACGTCTGGCCTCCATCGTCGCTGATGCTGGTCAGAGCATGCTTCCACAACGAAGCAATACGGCCGTCAGGCAAGGTATAGTCGCAATAGGCTTTATACTCCTTGTGCAACGGAATCAGCGGGTCGTTGCGGTCAGCCTCCTCCACCCACTGCATACGATAACGCGGGTTTGCCAAAATCTCCTCACAGGCCTTACGCGTGGCCTTATCGGCCTTGGTGTAATAAGGGAAGGCAGTCTTGTAAGACTTGTAGGTATGGTTCAGATAAATGAAATAGATGGGGCCGAAAGTGCCGTCTTTCCTCACCTCACGAATAACTCGTCCTATACCATTGCCGTCGTTGGGATCGTCCTTACGATCAAAGGCGACACCATAGTTGCCAAGGGCATAAAGTTGACCACTCTTGGATATATACCACCCCACACGTTGGTGCATGATGGCAATGAGGTCGTGTGCCTTCTCCGGACGCCCGGGTTTCTGAAAACCTTCTGGCACCTTCATTTCGGGAAACAAGATTGCGGGCTCTATCCACGTATAGCCGTCTACTGAAGTCTGGAGCATAGTACGCGAAGGTGGTATGTGCTCATCGCTGGGGTCACAGAGATAGTGCAAGTAGAAACGGTTATTCCAATAGGCCATCATAGGCTGGTGGTTGTACGTCCAACCATCGTTGTTGGCACGGGTGGGATGTTCGCGATTGGCTCGTAGTATCTGGATGTTATGAACACCAACCACAGGTGACAAGCCACCGTCATGGCGCTCTGGATTGCTAAGTGTGGTGCCGGTATAGTGGACGCGATCGTTGGCATGAAGCAGGTTGTAGACCACACGCTCGTCAGCCTTGAAGATGGTACCATGCTTGTGTAGCACAGGGACGCGAACCTGCTTGGAAACATCCTCGAACTTGACAAAGTCCTTGGTAAAATGAGCACCGAAGTCCTTCAGTTCATATCGGTCATAATAGATGAGCCATCCGCCATCGACTTTGGCAGTCGTAGGACCTTCCATCATCTTGCCGGTAAAAGGCTCTGAGGCTTTTGACCAAGGACCGTAGGGCGACTTGGCATAGGCCACCTTGATGTCGCGCTCTGGACGGGTGTTGTCCTTCAGTACCATCACATAGTCACGCTTGCCACGCTTGACCAATGTGGCATCGATGCATGAGAAACCAGGATCAATCATCAACTTCGCGGGGGCAAAGGTCTTGAAATCCTTCGTTGTAGTAAAATACAGGCGATGGTTGTTCTTGTGTTCCTCCTGTCCGTCAGGGAACTTACCGGGTATGCACGAAGCCCAGATGATAACGGCTTGCTGGCGTTCGTCATCCCAGAAGAGTTCTGGAGCCCACACATTGACGGTCGCGGTGTCAGTCATCACCTCGATGAAACGCTGATCACTCCAATGCTTTAAGTCCTTGGAACAAGCATAACCGAAGCCGCGGTCACCACGCCAGGAACTGGTCCAAACGAGGTGGAACGTGCCATCAGGGGTACGGATGATGCTTGGATCACGCATGACACGCTGTTTGCCCACCTCAGGCTTCAGCCACGTGCCAGGAATGGAGTCCCAGTGCCAGCCATCATAGCTGTAGATGAACCTCAGACCATCGGTTGCCGGCTCATGGAAGGAGGTGGACACATATACTTCACGCTGGGCTGACAGCGAAAAAACGGTCGTCAGCAAAAGGAATAAGAAACAAAAACGTTTTGCCATGTTACATATTATTATTTATTATTAGACGAAATGTTTGGCGGTTTGTAACTAAATCACTACCTTTGTATCCCATAAACAAAAACAACGAAAAAAACATGAAACGACTGACATCTATTATCATTGCTTTAGGTCTGACCATGACCATGCAGGCTCAGAACCGTTCAAACGGCTATCCTATTACCCAAGTTCCATTTACTGCTGTAAAGGTTACTCCCAACACATTCTGGGGAGATCGCATCCATGCAGCTCGTGAGGTTACCATCCCCCTGGCTTTCCAGAAATGTGAAGAAACACACCGTTACGAGAATTTCAACATGGCTGCTTATACCCTGCAGCACCCTGGGCACGAGGGGCTGAAGACGCCCAAATGGGATGTGTCAAAATTCATGGGATTCTCGTTTGACGATACTGACGTCTACAAAACCATTGAGGGCGCCAGCTACGTTTTGCAGACCTATCCTGACAAGAAACTTACTGCCTATATCGACTCTGTGCTTGTCATTGTCGCTGCTGCACAGGAACCTGACGGCTATCTTTATACAGCCCGAACCATTAACCCTGAACATCCGCACCATTGGTCAGGTAAGAAACGCTGGGAAACAGAGGATTTTCTCAGCCATGAACTATACAACCTGGGCCACATGGTCGATGCAGCCTGTGCACACTATCAGGCTACGGGAAGTGACAAGTTCCTGAATATTGCCAAGCGTTATGCAGACTGCGTGGTACGCGAGGTAGGCGCCCGTGAGGGGCAGGCCTGCATCGTACCAGGACATCAGATAGCCGAAATGGCTCTGGCTCGTCTGTTTGTGCTGACTGGTGAACAGAAATATCTGGATGAGGCTAAGTTTCTGCTGGACTATCGCGGAAAAACTGGTCGCCGCGACCTCTACTCGCAAAGCGACAAGCCTGTCACTGAGCAGAAGGAAGCCTGGGGGCATGCCGTCCGTGCTGGTTATATGTATGCCGGCATGGCTGACGTAGCAGCCCTGACAGGTGACCAAGACTATCTGAAGGCCATTGACGCCATCTATCAGAACATTGTATCCAAGAAGTACTATATTACAGGTGGTGTGGGTGCCCGTCATGCCGGTGAGGCTTTCGGTGCAGACTATGAACTGCCCAACCTGACATCATATAATGAGACTTGTGCAGCCATCTCAATGGTTTACCTGTTCCACCGCATGTTCCTGCTACACGGCGATGCTAAATATATCGACTGCATGGAGCGCACATTGTACAATGGTGTCATCAGTGGCATGTCGGTAGACGGAGGCCGTTTCTTCTACCCTAACCCACTGTCGAGCGACGGTAAGTATGCCTTCAATGCCGACAACACCGTGGAACGCCAGCCGTGGTTTGGCTGTGCCTGCTGTCCATCAAACCTTTGCCGCTTCATCCCTTCGTTCCCTGGCTACATGTATGCCGTCAAGGACCGCAAAGTCTATGTAAACCTATTTGCAGGCAATACGGCAACCATCCAAATAGGTGGAAAGAACGTGGTATTGGAACAAACCACCAACTATCCTTGGGATGGTGACATCACCATTAAGATGGTACAGAACAAGGCTAAGGATTTTACCATGATGATTCGTATCCCCGGATGGGCTACCGGGAAACCGGTTCCCTCAGACCTCTATCGTTATAGCGACGACGTGCTGCCCACTGTACGTTGCACCGTCAACGGTCACAATGTAAATGTCAAAACCGAAAAAGGCTATCTGGCTATTAATAACAAATGGAAAAAGGGAGACATCATACAACTGCATTTCGACATGCCTGTCCGCACTGTCAAAGCCAATGGACATGTAGCCGACGACCGGGGTCGCATAGCCGTTGAGCGAGGACCATTAGTATATTGTGCCGAAGGTGCTGACAATGCTGGTTTCAACATCTTTAACTTCCTGATGCCTCGCCAACCTCATTTCACCATTGCAAACCGTCAGATTGTCGGGAAACGCGATGTGACGTTCCATGTGACTGCCATCACCGTTGACGGACAGGCTGTTGACACAAATGACCAAGGCAAGGTAGTAACGAAGGATGCCACACTGACCATGGTGCCTTACTACGCATGGAACCATCGTGGTCCTGGCCTCATGGAAGTTTGGATGCCGCAAAGCATTGGTGCCTTAGGCAACTATTAATATTTCTGACTATTGATAAACTCTAATATGGAACGGTTGAACTCGTTTGGCCGTTCCATATTTAGCATATGACCACAGTCTTCAATGACGACAAAATGACCATTTTTCGTATATTTCAGTTCAGCGGGCCGACTATGCTTCCCTTTGAGTTCATTGGCTCCACGAATGCAGAGCACAGGCACATCAACCTGCCCTCGTTGCTTGAGATGCGCCCAAGCTTCCTTCCCATAGAACAAACGGACTTCTTTATGAAACGGTTGCCAAGCCGACCAGGCTTGTATCATTTGAGTCAACGGCTTTCTCATTCGCTCACGATGGCTACCACCGCTGGACATCAGTTGCTCAATCCATTCCGACTTCATCTGATCGACACCTTTCGCTTTTAACACAGCAATCTCACTATCTCGCTTAGCACTTTCTGCCGAATCCATCGGTTCACTGGGTCCTTTCGAACTTCTGATTCCTCCACTGGCCAAAGTACAAGTCAGTAGCCGCTCTGGATACATAGCCAACATGTCGCCAGCCACAAAAGCCCCCATCGAGAGTCCTACTACGTGTGCTCTTTGAATCTGCAGAGAATCCATCAGCGTCACCACATCATCTACATGACAGAACTGCAAATCTTCACGCTGTTCACTGGAACGCCCATAGCCGCGAAAGTCCAACCGTATGAGACGAAAATGTCTGGAAAGCGGTTTCCACTGTTCGTCCCACATGTGGCCATCCAGAGAATGACCATGTAAAAGGAGTAATGGTTCGCCCTTACCCCGTTCTTCATAATAAAGGCTGCCACCGCCCATCGTAGCTACTCTCCCGCTATGCGTCGTAGCACATCCCGACAACAGCAAAACAATGCTTAAAAACCAAAAAATCTTCATTCTGGGTGCAAATATACGAAATAATTCGTAACTTTGCAAACCGAAAATAAAACAATAATAAAGATGTACGATATCAAGAAGATACGTGACGACTTCCCCATCCTATCCCGTCAGGTGTATGGCAGGCCATTGGTCTACTTAGACAATGCTGCTACTACACAGAAACCATTATGCGTACTGGATGCCATGCGCGAAGAATACCTGAATGTAAATGCAAACGTCCATCGAGGAGTACATTACTTGTCGCAACAGGCAACTGATCTGCATGAAGCAGCCCGAGAATGTGTACGGCAATTCATCAATGCCAAGAAAACGGAAGAAATTGTCTTCACTCGTGGCACCACTGAAGCAATCAACCTCATTGCCTCTTCATACTGTGAGTCACAAATGAAGGAGGGCGATGAAGTGCTGGTAAGTGATATGGAGCACCACTCTAACATTGTATCCTGGCAACTCCAGGCACAGCGCAGAGGTATTGTTGTCCGCCACTTGCCCATCAGCGACAAGGGCGAGCTGATTCTCGATGAAATAGATGATTTCATAACGGAAAAGACCAAGATCGTCAGTATCGCCCACATCAGCAATGTCTTGGGAACTATCAATAATTTACCATATATTGTACAGAAAGCCCACGAACACGGAATACCTGTCATGGTGGACGCAGCACAGAGTGCCCCTCACATGAAAATCGACGTTCAGCAACTGGATTGCGACTTCATGGCCTTCAGCGGGCATAAGATGTATGGTCCCACTGGCATTGGTGTATTGTACGGTAAAGAGAGTTGGTTGGAGAAGTTGCCTCCCTATCAGGGTGGCGGTGAGATGATAGACAAGGTCTCATGGGAACAAACTACATTTGAGCGCCTACCCTTCAAGTTTGAAGCCGGCACACCTGATTATGTAGCAACTCACGGTCTGGCAACCGCCATCAACTATCTAAACGGTTTGGGCTTTGAAGCCATCGAAGCCCATGAGCAAGACCTTACGCGCTACTGCATGGAGCGACTGAAGACCATCGATGGAATCAGAATTTTTGGTGAGGCTGATCACAAAGACGCAGTAGCATCCTTCTTGGTTGGCAATATTCACCATTTAGATATGGGTACATTACTCGATCGTCTGGGTATTGCCGTTCGTACTGGTCACCATTGTGCCCAACCTCTAATGGATCGTCTTGGAATTTCAGGAACGGTTCGCGCGTCTTTTGCTCTCTATAACACCCGCGAAGAAATTGACATCCTCACTGAAGGTATTCGCCGCGTGAGTCAGATGTTCTAACTCAAACTTTGAAGTTAAATGCTGGAAAGTCATTACTATCAAGGAAAAGTAGAGGCTGGCTGTGACGAGGCTGGACGAGGCTGTCTGGCAGGCAGCGTATATGCTGCGGCAGTCATCTTCCCAGAAGATTATCAGAATGCAGAGTTAAACGACTCAAAACAGCTGACGGACAAACGCCGCAAGCAGCTACGTGAAATCATCGAACATGACGCTATCGCCTGGGCTATAGGTGTAGTGACTCCCGATGAGATTGACAAGATGAACATTCTGAATGCCTCCATACTAGCCATGCATCGCGCTTTGGACCAGCTGAAAGTCCGTCCCGAGGCCATCATTGTAGACGGTAACCGGTTTAAGCCTTACCAAAACCTGCCTCATACTACCATCGTAAAGGGTGATGGAAAATACCTCAGCATTGCCGCAGCATCCATCCTGGCAAAGACTTATCGTGATGACTATATGGACCAGTTGGCCCAGACCTATCCCCAATACGACTGGCTATCCAATAAAGGCTATCCCACCAAAAAGCATCGTGAGGCCATCCGTAAGTACGGAATCACCCCATTTCACCGGAAAACCTTTAACATGCTGGGCGATGGCCAGCTCACCCTGGAGTTCACAGATTGAGACGCTGGGTAGAGTATGGCTGAAGCCTGATTTGGGCAAGGCCTCATCGTTTTCGAATTGCTATTTTTCCACAATCTTACACTTTCTGTTATAAATCATTTAATATCAACTTGTTAACTGCAGTGTAGGCTTATTTGAATCTTACACTACCTACACTCAAGTAAAACAAGTTGTTTTACTCAGATAGAAGCCATGTCTGCGCTGCATTAAGGGTATGTTATTGGTAGTAAAACAACTTGTTTTACTTTTGAAGATTTCTTCCCTTTTGGGAGAAAGTGTCAGTTGGCAATGGTACGAAGGGT
>JAEEGL011839469.1_pt1 | contig 14296 bp, 9 predicted proteins | sample 9134231 | NCBI WGS metagenome assembly JAEEGL01 (sample SAMN16246548, study PRJNA631951) | gut metagenome | biome: gut microbiome; feature: rumen; material: fiber-attached | host: Bos | place: Iran: Karaj | collected 2018-10 | reverse complement strand
ATGAGAAGCACTATACATTATTATATTATAATAGCTCTTGTGGCAATCTCTTGCGACAGGCTATCAGAAAGTACCGCGGACGAGAGCCTCATCGGGCAGACCAAGTATGCCAAGGCTGAAGGCCCAACCGGCAGAAAGGTTGACGCAGCCGAGGAAAATGCGCTGCTGGTTAGTCGCATTGGCAAGCAGAGCAGGCTGTTTACAGCAGAGTACAAGGTGCACAAGATTGTGACGCACGAAGATTTGCTGAAGTTGAAGGGTCAGGTGCTAGGCATCGATTTCGAACATCGCTTCCATATCGGGGACCGGCGGATTGCCATTCCATTGGAGGTAACGCTGAAAGCATACGTGGATTTCTCCAAATTCACGGCCCGCAACGTAGAACAGCGAAACGGGTTCATACACATCACCCTTCCCGACCCGAAGATTGTGCTGACGGCATCGAAGGTAGATCACCAGGGCATTCGCCAGTTCACCAGTTTCTGGCGCTCGGCCTACACAGACGAAGAAATGACCGATTTCACCCGGCAGGGCGTAGAAAGCATACTGGAAGACGTGCCTAACATGAGTCTGCTGCATACAGCCCGCGACTGTGCCGCACAGACCCTCATCCCGCTTCTGTCAAGCCTGGGCTATGAGGAGGATCATATCATCATTACCTTCAGGGACGGACTAAAGCCCGACGGCATCGAAGGCCTGGAGAGACTAAAAGAAATAAGGAATGAAATACATTAAATGGACATTCTGGATTCTGGCCACAGCACTGGTGGCCTTTGTGGGGTATAGCTTCTTCGGATGGTGGAAGGACATAAAGAAGCCCGTCGATATGGAACTGGGCTTCCAGAAGGAGATAAACCAGACACCAGCCATCCTCCGCAGCATAGAACGCCTGGGGCAATGGGAGTTCCTGAGCATCGATGACGAAGTATTGGTGGACACAACGGAAACCCACTTCTTCTCGCCAGACGACCACTTGGTACGCATCTACCACGGCACGCTGAGACTGGGCATAGACTTCAGCCAGTGCGAAAGGGGCTGGGCCACGATAAGCAACGACACAGCAACCCTGCGATTGCCGCCCATCCAACTTCTGGACCGCAACTTTATTGACGAAGGGCGTACACGAAGCTTCTACGAGCAGGGAGACTGGGATGCTCAGACTAAGGAAGACATGTACCAACGCGCCCGCTCCATGATGATAAAGCGGGCAATGACGTCTGAGAACATAAAACAAGCGGAAGAAAATGCCCGTCACCAAGTGGAGGCACTCTTCCGCTCATTAGGTTGCAAGGTGGTAAGAATTACAGTCGAACGTTCTTCTTAGCGCCTTTGGACTCATTCTGCAACCGGTCCAAGGCCGTCACCACATAAGTATAGGAATTACAGCCCCCTTGATACTGCAGAGGGAGCATATTCTGACTGGTTATGGCAAGGATATGAGTGGGATCCTCAAGATTAATACGCTCGCCTCGCATAAAACGATAAACCACATAACGCGTGGCCACATCCATTTCTGAACGGGCCTTGGGCGCACTCCAACAAAGGACAGGTCCGTCTTCGGTCCAGATAACTGTGGTCTTTCTAGGCTTGCCGGGTGCCTTGTAGTCTATCCAGGGCATTACAGGCTGCAGGGCAGGCGTGCTGTGGAACTGCTGCCGCAAAACCGTTGCATAGTTACCGGGATTATCCACTACGGCAGCAGCATACCATTGACAACTGCCGAAAATACCGGGCAATGAGCGCTGTAGCTGGTATTTGTGGTACATCTGGTGAATCGAGGGATTCTGCGGATCCGGGTATTTCACAGTACGTTCCACACTCTGTCCGACAAAGATAGGCCGATCGCCGGAGTTGGCACTCCACCAACGGATAAGTGCTTCATAGTCTGCTGCCTTGTTACCTATTTCCCAATAGAGCTGCGGAATATTGTAGTCCACCCATCCCTGGCGCACCCATTCGAGGACGTCGGCATAAAGGTCATCATAGTTTTGCAAGCCGTTGGTAGCACTACCAGCCGGATCGCTTGACTGATTGCGGTAGATACCGAAGGGGCTCACACCAAATTTCAGCCAGGGCTTAACCTGGCGCAAGCTTTCATGCATCTGCTTCATGAAGAGATTTACGTTCTGGCGACGCCAATCTGCCCGGTTCATACCCTGTCCGTACTGATAATAACTGGCATCGTCCGGGATGGGGACGCCTGCAACGGGATATGGATAGAAGTAATCATCAAGATGGATACCATCTATATCGTAACGGCTAGCTATGTCGCAAGCCACCTGGCAAATCCAGACTCGATTCTCGGGACGACCGGGGTCAAAGAGTATCAGACCATCATAGTCCAGGAATAAAGAGGGGTCGCGAAGATATGGATGATTCGTAGCCAGGGCCGTTGTACCCTTCGTCTTAGCCCGATAGGGATTAAGCCAAGCATGCAATTCCATGCCACGGGCATGACACTGCTCTATCATCCACTGCAAGGGGTCCCAGTAAGGATTAGGAGCCAAGCCCTGCTGACCGGTAAGATAGCGGCTCCAGGGTTCCAACTGGCTCTGATAGAGTGCATCTCCCTCAGCCCGAACCTGGAAGAATATGGCATTGATACCGTCCTTCTGCAACTCGTCCAGTTGATAAGTAAGGGTTTTCTGCATCCGGTCCCGACCTATGCCCTGAAACTGACCGTTCACACACTGAATCCAAGCTCCACGAAACTCCCTCTTGGGATTCTGAGCCATAACTGCTACTGAGAAGAAAAGTAGCAAGAAAACAATCTTGTTCTTCATATATTTATGTATTTGTCTGCAAAAATAGTGACTTTTCCTCGGGTTACAAAACTTTTTTGCCTAAAGTTTCACTAAAAAGTGCTCCAGAGCCTTCAAGAGTGCCAACATTTTTGTAATTTTGCAGCCAAATGGAGAAAAAGGAAGCAAAAAAGCCCATAGAGCATGGCATACGGCCTAGGGTACTCCTCATATATACGGGCGGTACGATCGGCATGATTCGAAACCCGGAGACAGGCGCCCTGGAGAACTTCGACTTCGACCATCTTCTGGACGAGGTTCCGGAGTTACGACGCTTCGACTATGCTATAAGCACCTATACATTCCAACCGCCTATCGATTCATCGGACATGGGACTGGAGCACTGGGCCCGGCTGGTGAGAATAGTTGAAAGCCACTATAATGAATTCGACGGTTTCGTGATTCTGCACGGTACAGACACGATGGCTTATACTGCATCGGCCCTAAGCTTCATGCTGGAAAACCTGGGTAAGCCCGTCATCCTGACTGGAAGTCAGCTTCCCATCGGAATGCTGCGTACAGACGGTAAAGAGAATCTCATATCTGCCATCGAGATTGCCGCTGCCAGGAGGGAAAACGGAGAGCCGATGGTACCCGAGGTTTGCATCTACTTCAAGGAAAAGCTGCTGCGAGGCAACCGAACGACAAAGATCAATTCCGAGCAGTTCAACGCGTTCCGTTCCTTCAACTATCCCGAACTGGCCACGGCAGGCATTCAGATACGTTATAACACACAGGCCATCCGCCTTCCCGACCCGACCCGTCCCTTCAAGGCCCACTATCTGGTTGATCCGAATGTGGTGGTGCTGACTCTCTTTCCCGGCATACAGCAGAGCCTAGTACACGCTGTACTGGGTATTCCTGGCCTGAAAGCTGTCGTGCTGCGCACATTCGGAGCCGGCAATGCCCCACAACTGGAGTGGCTGAAGAAGGAGCTGAAGGCGGCATCAGAGGCTGGCATACTGATAGTGAACATCACCCAGTGCCAGTCGGGCAGCGTCCACATGGGCCTTTACGAAACAAGCCTGCCCTTACTGGATGCCGGCGTAGTGAGCGGATATGACAGCACACCCGAATGCGCCATAGCCAAATTGATGTTTCTGCTGGGTCATAAGCTTCCTCTGAACCGTATGCGCGAACTGATGAACAGCGACCTGGCTGGCGAGATCACAAAGGAATAAGACACAAAATGAAGAAAAGCATAAAAGACGATAGCATCGAAGCAAAGAACCTCGGGATGAAAGCACCCTACGAGAGCGGGAACATCGTAGCGAAGGGCGTTAGGGTGAATAACCTTAAGAACATCTCGTTGGAAATACCGCGCGACAAGCTCATCGTTGTGACAGGCGTAAGCGGCAGCGGTAAGAGCAGCCTCGCCTTCGACACGCTCTATGCAGAGGGGCAGCGGCGATATGTGGAAAGCCTTAGCTCCTATGCACGACAATTCCTGGGACGTATGAACAAGCCCGAATGCGACTACATCAAGGGCATTCCTCCAGCCATTGCCATCGAGCAGAAGGTGACAAGCCGCAACCCACGCAGTACTGTGGGCACAAGCACAGAGATATACGAATACCTGCGTCTGCTCTTCGCCCGCGTAGGACACACCTTCTCACCCATCAGCGGGAAGGAGGTGAAGCGACATACCACGGAAGATGTCATCGCCTGCATGACTGCCCATCCTGCTGGTGAGCGTTTCCTGGTGCTAAGCCCCATCCACTTGCCCGAAGGGCGTACCCTGGAACAGCAGCTGGAAATGTATCTGAAGAGCGGATTCAGCCGCATAGCTTATCGCCCATCTATAAAAGACCCCTCTCCGGAAGTCGTAAGAATTGAGGACTACCTGGAAGAACAGAAGAACAAGAAAAAGGCAAACGCCTCGCTAAGTCTCCTTATAGACCGCCTGACTGCGTCTGATTCCAAGGAGACGATAGCCAGGCTGGTAGATTCTGCCGAGACGGCATTCTACGAGGGGCAGGGAGAGTGTGAACTGGTTTTCGTGCCATCAGGTGAACGCCATGTCTTCAGTACACGGTTCGAAGCTGACGGGATGACATTCGAAGAGCCCTCAGACAATCTCTTTTCTTTCAACTCGCCTATCGGGGCCTGCCCTGAGTGTGAAGGGTTCGGACGCATCATCGGCATCGATGAGCACTTGGTCATTCCCAACAGTGCCCTTAGCGTTTACGATGGAGCCGTTGTTTGCTGGCGAGGGGAAAAGATGAGCGAGTGGAAGAACTGGTTCATACGCTTCAACTCAGAACGCGGATTCCCCATCTTCAAGCCATACTTCGAGCTGACTCAAGAAGAAAAGGACTGGCTCTGGCACGGTACATTCCCGTCCAGCCTGCCCGCATCGAAAAAGAAACTGGCGCAGGAAGAGAAAGAATGGGGTCTCGTCAGCATAGATGCCTTTTTCAACTACCTTCGCGAGGGGCAGTACAAGATTCAAAACCGCGTGATGCTGGCACGTTATCGGGGCAAGACGCAATGCCCGAAGTGCCACGGCACCCGTCTGAGACCCGAGGCTAACTATGTGCAAGTGGCAGGGCATACAATCAGCGAACTGGTGGAAAAGCCTATTATAGAGTTGACAAAGTTGTTCGGCCAAAAGGGAGCCAAAAGCATAGAAAGTGCACTTTCGGAACATGAAAAGCAAGTGGCAGACCGTATCCTGACCGAGATACGCAACAGGCTGCAGTTCCTGATGGATGTAGGGCTGGGCTACCTGACGCTGAACCGAGTGAGCAACAGTCTATCTGGTGGTGAGAGCCAGCGCATCAACCTGGCCACGAGCCTAGGAAGCAGTCTAGTAGGAAGCTTGTACATCCTGGACGAACCGAGCATCGGTCTTCACAGCCGCGACACAGCCCGCCTTATCAAAGTCTTGAAGCAACTGCGCGACCTGGGGAATACCGTTCTTGTGGTCGAGCACGACGAAGAGATCATGCGAGCAGCCGACTGGATTATCGACATAGGACCCGATGCGGGGCGCCTGGGCGGCGAGATAGTCTATGAGGGCAAGCCCGACTTGAAGGGTATAAAGAGAAGCACAAAGGGAAAGGATACGACAGTAAAGGTGTCCCACACACTGGCTTTCTTGGCTGGTGAAGACGTGATTCCCGTACCCGCATCACACAGGCCTTGGAACAGCTATATCGAGGTCGTTGGCGCACGGGCCAACAACCTGAAGGGTATCAATGTACGCTTTCCACTGAACGTTATGACATGCGTTACCGGTGTGAGCGGAAGTGGAAAGAGCAGCTTGGTGAAGGACATTCTATACAATGCCATGAAACGAGAGTTGGACGAGGTTGCCGAACGACCCGGCGAGTTCCTACGGCTCGATGGCGACAAGAATATGGTTCATGCCATAGAATTCGTGGACCAAAACCCGATAGGCAAAAGCACCCGGTCGAATCCGGTAACATACGTGAAGGCCTGGGACGAGATACGCAAGCTTTTCGCCATGCAGCAGATCTCGAAGCAGATGGGCTACACAGCGGGCTATTTCAGTTTCAATACCGAGGGAGGCCGATGTGAGGAATGCAAGGGAGAAGGCACCGTCACCGTCGAGATGCAGTTCATGGCCGACCTTGTACTACCTTGTGAGAGCTGCCACGGACAGCGCTTCAAGAAGGAAATACTCGATGTGCAATTTGAAGGTGTGAACGTTTTCGAGGTGCTGAATATGACAGTGAATCAGGCCGTAGAGTTCTTTGGCAACCACGGACAGAAACGGATAACCGACCTCCTCCGGCCTCTGCAGAACGTTGGCCTGGGATACATTAAGCTCGGGCAGAGCAGCAGCACACTTTCGGGAGGTGAGAACCAGAGAGTAAAGCTGGCATATTATCTGGGTATGGAGAAACACAAGCCTACGATGTTCATTTTCGACGAACCGACCACAGGCCTTCACTTCCACGACATCAAACGCCTGCTCGACAGTTTCGAGGCCCTCATCCGCCGCGGACACACAGTTCTCATTATTGAGCACAACCTGGACGTCATCAAGTGCGCAGACCATGTTATCGACCTGGGCCCGGAAGGAGGAGAAGAGGGTGGAAACTTGGTAGTCTGCGGAACGCCCGAGGAGGTAGCCAACTGCCCTGAAAGCTATACGGGCAGTTATCTGAAAGAGAAACTCGCATGCCAGTAATACAAGGAAATCGATGAAAAGATATAGTTACAATATAAAATAATAAGGTAAGATGATATCGTTTATAATAAGTCTCATAGCCTTAATTGTGGGCTACATGTTGTACAGCCGAGTAGCTGAACGCGTATTCGGTCCTGATGACCGTGTCACACCAGCAATTTCCCGTGCCGACGGCATCGATTACATTGTTTTGCCTGGTTGGCGCATCTTCATGATCCAGTTCCTGAACATTGCAGGCACAGGTCCCATCTTCGGAGCTATCATGGGCATGTGGTTTGGGCCTGCTGCGTACATTTGGATTGTGGTAGGTTGCATATTCGGAGGTGCAGTGCATGACTACATGAGTGGCATGCTATCGCTGCGGCACGGGGGCGAGGGCCTTCCCGAACTGACTGGCCGCTACCTGGGCTCAGGGGCACGTCGCAGCCTGGTGGTCTTCACGATGATGATGATGATGCTCGTGGGTGCCTTCTTTGTCTATTGCCCGGCCATCATACTTTCCGGCATCTGGGGCTCGAAGATGATGTGGGTTTACGTTATCTTCATCTATTATATTGGTACAACAATGCTGCCTATAGACAAAGTCATCGGGCGCATTTATCCCATATTCGCCATGTCAATGCTCTTCATGGTCGTAGCCCTAGGCATTGTATTGTGCCTGAAGCACCCCACCCTACCCGAAGTATGGGACGGACTGGGAAACTGGGGACAGACAAGACTTGGGCTTCAGCAACCTCTCTTCCCTGCCTTGTTCGTCACCATCGCCTGCGGAGCCGTCTCAGGCTTTCATGCCACACAGTCGCCGATGATGGCACGCTGCATGAAGTCTGAGCGTCAAGGGCGTCCCATCTTCTATGGTGCCATGGTGACCGAAGGTATCGTAGCCCTGGTATGGGCGACCATCAGTAGTTACTTTTTCTTCCAGGATGGTTGGCGCCAAGTCTGCCCACCCGATCTCATAGCCCGCTTCGAGGGGCAGGAGGCACTCTCGCTCATTCAGTTCTTCGATGCGCCAACAGTAGTCAACCTGGTGTGTGCCAGCTGGCTGGGCACGTTCGGTAGCATACTGGCATTGCTGGGTATCGTAGCCGCACCCATCACCACTGGCGGTTCCTCCTTCCGGGCAGCTCGGCTCATACTGTCCGAGGCATTCCACCTCGAGCAGACTAGCATGCGTAGCCGCCTTCTTCTCTCGTTACCGGTGTTTGCCGTAGGCATTGCCCTTCTAGCCTGGCAGATAGGTAATCCGTCAGGGTTCGGAACCGTGTGGCAGTACGTGGCATGGGGAACGCAGGTTATGGCCGCAATAACTCTATGGACATGCACATCGTTCCTAGCCAGTAAAGGCAAGTGCTACTGGATGACACTCCTGCCAGCTCTTTTCATGACGATGGTCGTCACAGACTTTTTCTTCGTATCGCCTACCATTCTGGGACTCGATTACAATCTATCCCTCGGCCTCTCGGGCATCATCACACTGTTGGCGCTTGGCTGCTTCGTCCGCTCGAAGCGCAATAGAAAAGGAAAAAGTGAAGATTGATGTCGAAAACAATGGCGAGGCTACAATTCTTTAAGCTATTTAGAAAGAAAACCTCAATTTCCCTTTGCGCTTTGAAGGTTTTTTCATAATTTTGCATCTCGTAAACGAATATATAAAAGAAAGGTTATGATAAAAAGGATTTTCAGCGGGCTGCTGGTTTGCCTTTGCATAGCAAGTCTCAGTGCGCGGGCCGAGGAACCCGAAAAGAGTAGCCTGCAGCAACGAGCCGAGGCTGCAAGTGAGTCAAACAACATTGCCCTGGCACGCTCATCGTACATACGTGCCTTCGAAGACTATGCCGGAAAAGGCAAAATGCGGCAGGCCGTAGAGTGCGGTGTAAAGGGTACGGCTTTATACTACAAAGAAAACTACTACAAGGAGGCATTTGAACTTCTGAGGCGTATCGACCAAAGCATACTTCAGGCCCAAATGGTCAATCCTGCCGGACTACAATATCTCGTCACGAAGGAACGCCTGCAGATGTACATGAAACTCAGAAAGCCCGCGATTGCGCAGGAACAGTTGAACTTGATGGAACGGCAGGCAGCAGCTGCTAGTGACGAACAGGTGACAAACGACTTGCTTTATACAAAGGCCCTCTTCTACTACACCACCGGACAGAACGACCGGGGAAATGCCGTCTTCAAAGAGATGGTGAGCAAGCTAACGGGTTCGAAAGAATACGGGAAGGTTGATGAGGTCTATAAGACACTGATTGACAATGGTCGCAGGTCAGGCAGCGCCAACCTGGTGGCTCAGGCATACACGGGTTACATATCCTGGAAGGACTCGGTAGCCGAACTGAAGAGAAATGACGAGGTGAACGCCTTGAACCAACAGATTCAGGAACACCAGACGACAATAGACCAACGCGATAGTTCGCTCAAGGCCCGTAACGGCATCATTTTCGGCCTCAGCGCCCTGCTGGTGGCACTGATTGCTGTTCTGGTGATTGGAGCCCTGGTCTTGATGCGCTTTATTATGCTGACCAGAAAGCAGAAAAAGCTGATCAGGCAGGCTAACGAGAGTAATGCACTCAAGGCACAGTTCATCAGCAACATTGCGGCTCAGCTGACTCCCACCCTGCAGAAACTCGGTCCCGGGCAGCCCGAGGTTAAGGCCTTGCAGGAATTTGCAGACCACATACAAACGCTCTCGAAACTGGAGACAGCCATCGATGAGCAGGTTGAAACTGAGGATACCGAGTTGCTCCCCTTCTGCGAAGATATCATGAACCAAGTGCGCCAGCACGCCCCCAGCGGCATCGCCTTTGCAATGGATGTCCACAAGAGTAGCATTCCCCTGAATCGTGAGTACGTTTCCCACATACTCCTACACCTCCTGAACAATGCAGTTTTCCACGCCCCAGCTGACGGCCATGTGAAGCTTGAGTTCAAGAAACGCAGTGCCCACAAGTGTCAGTTCCTCGTTTCCAATACAGGTTCATTTATCCCCGAGGAGAAGCGCGAGGATATCTTCAAGCCCTTCCTCGAAGTACGTGATCTCACCAAGGGTGACGGACTAGGACTACCCATCTGCAAGCAAATGGCCATCTGCATGAATGGTGATATCACCATTGACCCAGATTTCACCAAGGGCACCCGTTTCATACTTAACCTGATGGTCTGAAGGAAAGATTTCCTCTCTTCGCTTTGAGAACCGACTATGCCGGTTCTCTAGATTCTCTTTGCTCAAACAAATAGCACTTCCCTGGCATGGAAGAGAAAGCCGCCCGCCACTAGGTACTCGCGGCAGGTGGGAGAGAACTGGTCCTCAACGGTGATGTGCTCGTGCCCGGCAAGTATGCAACGAAGTAGCGGCTCATGCTGCAAATACTTTATGAAATTACTTGTCACAGAGTCTTCTTTCTGCAACTTGTATGCTCCGCTTATCTTTGGAAGCTGGCCGCTACTCAACGGTCCTTTATCGCGCCAGAACCGCATCGATGCCCGCCATAGATTGTCGGTAAAGAACGGTACATGCATACATAGCACAATGGGTATTCCTTTCTCGACCTCTAAACGGAAGCGCTTCACCTGTTCCTCTGTTACGTAGCCATAAACATCGTCCAGGGTGATGAAGTTCACACCTCTCACCACCTGGGACTGGAACGTCACGTCGTAAGGATAAACCTCCTGAAGGCGTTGGCGTGTCAAGTCTTTGAAGGCTTCGGTATGTTCCTCCTTCGGTTCACTCAACCACATGTCGGGCGAGAACTCATGATTGCCCATCGACCCTATCACATCTCGGCCGAAGTACTTCCTCACTAGGTCGAAGTTAGCTTTGCTTTGCCAGTCAATGAGGTCACCTGTATGGACTACGTAGTCCACGTGTTGTTTGGCCCAAGCCAAAGCGTCGCGCAATGCTTCCTCTTGCCGACCGCCAAATGTAGTAGTGCGTGTTTCACGCAACTGAAGTTTCTTCTCACCTTCATCATCGTTGGCCGATGTCAGATGAGAGTCTGAGATGTGCATAACCGAGAATGGTTCGCCCAGCCCTATCTGCACTGTAGCATAGCTTAGTGAAAGGCGTTCATACTGCCCACGATTGGGAAAGACTGCGGGGTTGTCTTCTGCAAGAACTGGCAGGTCGGACGTGGCGATGAGTGCTCCCACTCCTGCCATGCGCTTGATAAAGTCTCTTCTATTTGGCATAGGGATAAGGTTTAAAGGTTCAAAAGTTCAAAGTTAAAGGTTCAAAGTTAAAAGTTCAAGAGTTCAAGGGTTCAAAGTTCAAGAGTTTTCCGTTGTTTATATTGGTCAAGGTACTGGTGAAGCCTCGCTCTCATTCCAGTAACGGTCGATGGCTGTGACGGCCAAGTGGAGGCCATAGAGGGTAGAGGAAAGCAAACTATAGGTGTACTCAGGCTGCCAGGTAATGCATACCAGGTTCTCAGGCCGTTCCGTATCCACCGGCACTTCGCGACTTGCATAAATGGCATAGCGGCAGGACTGGCCGTCCACCTCCACAGGTTTCCATTCCAGATGCTCGTTAGTACCGTCCACACGCTCCTGCCTTACTAACTGGGGCCGGTCTGGTTTACGGTCACTTTGCCAGGTCATTGCCGGTAATAGTGCAGGACGCATATAGAAGGTTTTCTGGAGATAATCGTATATGCCTTTCACATTGTCTGTCAGGAACTTGCTCCGGAAGTAGGCCTGCCCTCCAAGCCCCTGTTGCCGCAGATAGCAAAGTTGCCGTTGTACAATGCCCCACTCCCAATCCCTTTCCTTGGGATGCAAGAAGTAGATGCCCAGCCCCGGTGCCACGGTACGGCCAAACGCCTGCTCCTGCCAATCGGCAGCGAAGGGATAAAAGTGGTCGCCGTCAAAGTACATCATGGGGCAAAGCATGTCCATAATCCCGTCGCGGAGCCATCCTTGCGCATCCTGGTGCACAGTGGTGTATGCTGCCCATCCGCGTGCAGAGAAACGGGACACATCGCGGAACTTACCCACGGGTGAGCAACTCATGCGCACCCAAGGCTTCAAGGCTTTCACATCGGTATATATCCGCTTCACTATACGGGTGATGTTATCCCGCCGCCAATTATCTTTCTTCTGCTTGCCGCCGTACTTCTTATAAGTAGCTCCATCGGGGAAGGCCGTAGCGCCCTCGGGATAGCGTATGTAGTCGAAGTGTATTCCGTCCACGTCATATCGTTTAACTATCTCCTGACAAATGCGACTCAGGTAGTCTGCTGTTTCAGGCAGACCAGGATCCAGGTAGTATGTATCCTGGTGTTTGCGCAGCAGATTCGGATGTTTGCTTAAGAGACTCTTTTTGCCTATCTTTTTGGCCACAGCAATCTTGAAGCAGGGAATAGTTACCACCCATGCATGAAGCTCCATTCCTCGGCGGTGTGTCTCCTCAATGGCAAACTGCAGGGGGTCGTAACCAGGGTCCTTATCGTAAATGCCAGTCAGTGCCACATCCCAGGGTTCTATCTGGCTGGGATAGATGACAGCGCCACGTATGCGGGTCTGAAGGAGTACCGTGTTTATGCCGCAATGCTGAAGCTGGTCCAGTATCTGGCATAGCTCACGTTTCTGTGCCGTGCGCCCCGCCTCTCCTACCGCCTTTGTCTTCGGCCAGTCTAGGCCATTGAGGGTGGTAAGCCATACGGCTCGCACTTCCCGTTTGGGTGCGGGTTCCGCGGGAACAAATATTTCCTGCCCACGGATAGCCGAAACGGCCAATAAGAAGAACAATATGAGAGTTTTTCTGCAATTCATGGTACAAAGATATGCTTTTTTCTTGGTTTTTCCTTATCTTTGCATCCAGAAATGTAAATATATTGAGCTTTTATGTACACATTTTGTCTTTCCTTAGTCTGTCTGGTACTCGGTTATATCATTTACGGTGCCATAGTAGAGCGCGTATTCGGTATCGAGCCAGAACGCACAACGCCAGCCTATGTAAAGAAGGACGGCGTGGACTATACGCCCATGTCGCGCTGGCGCGTTTTCCTTATCCAGTTCCTTAACATTGCCGGTACTGGTCCCATATTCGGAGCCATAATGGGCATCCAGTTCGGTCCCTCGGCCTACCTGTGGATTGTGCTCGGTTGCATCTTCATCGGTGCTTTCCACGATTATATGTCTGGCATGATAAGCCTTCGTAAGGACGGCCTCTCTCTGCCTGAGGTATTAGGAGATGAATTGGGTACGGGCGTACGCTACCTGATGCGTGTTCTCTCCATGCTCCTGCTGGTTCTGGTGGGCACGGTCTTCGTAGTTACGCCTGCCGATCTCCTATCCGAAATGACTGGTCTGGCCTCCCTCTGGTGGTTCTTTATCATCTTGGTTTATTACCTGTTGGCTACTATGCTTCCCATCTCTACGCTTATCGGCCGACTCTATCCTGTATTCGGTTTTTCCCTTCTGCTGATGGCCGTGCTGGCCTGCTATGGTATATTCACGCTCGATGGCGGTGTGCCAGAACTCACCGACGGGCTCCATAGTTTCCATCCCAAAGGACTCCCTGTCTTCCCGATGCTTTGCATCACCATAGCCTGTGGTGCCGTAAGTGGTTTCCACGGCACGCAGAGTCCTATCATGTCGCGCTGCCTGCAGTCTGAACGTGACGGGCGTTTCGTATTCTACGGCGCTATGATTACTGAGGGAATCGTGGCTCTTATCTGGGCAGCAGCAGCCATCAAGTTTGCCGGTTCATACCAGCATTTGGCTGAATTGGGCACTCCTGCCGTTGTGGTTCACATGGTATGTAACACATGGTTCGGCCGCATAGGAGCCATACTGGCTGTGCTGGGCGTGGTAGCTGCTCCCATTACCTCGGGCGATACAGCCTTCCGCTCTGCCCGCCTAATCATTGCAGATATGTTGCATATCAGCCAGAAGCAGTTTGGCAACCGTTTCCTGATTGCCATCCCCATGTTCGTTGTTGCCATCGGACTGCGGTTCGTAGATTTCAATGTCCTGTGGCGCTATTTCGCCTGGACCAACCAGACACTGGCCTGCGCTACCCTATGGGCCGTTACGATATGGATGGCTCGCCGCCAAAAATTCTACTGGATGGGCCTTCTGCCCTCACTCTTTATGACTACGGTCTGCACGACCTATATCCTCACGGCTCCCGAAGGTTTCCGTCTGCCCTGGCTGCCCAGCCTTATTGCGGGTACTATCGTTACCGTCGTGGCAGCCATTGCCTTTTATGTTTGGATAAAGAAATTCAAAACCAATATTAACTAATAATGAAATGAGTATGAAAAAGTTTGTTATGGCCCTCGTATTGGGTCTTGTTAGTCTGAGCGCCAGCGCACAGTTCGAGAGTGGT
>JAEEGL011538946.1_pt1 | contig 14296 bp, 8 predicted proteins | sample 9134231 | NCBI WGS metagenome assembly JAEEGL01 (sample SAMN16246548, study PRJNA631951) | gut metagenome | biome: gut microbiome; feature: rumen; material: fiber-attached | host: Bos | place: Iran: Karaj | collected 2018-10 | reverse complement strand
GTCGGATTTGTACGAGAGCTGTACCTTGCCGTCGACGTAAGTTGTGATGCCCTCTTTGGTCCATTCCATAGCGTATGTATGGAAATCGTCTTCTGCACCTTCGCAAAGCATTTCGTGGGTTACTTGGTTGCCGAGCGTGTGAACGTGACCTTCGGCATGAAGGCTCGACGAAACGTAATTTGGATTTGCGCCAACCTCTTCCATGATGTCTATCTCGCCGCACTTTGGCCAACCTTCGTTAGCCCAATCTACATTGACGGGCATCATCCAGAATGCGGGCCATGTGCCTTTGCCTTTAGGAAGTTTGATGCGAGCTTCAATGTAGCCATATTTCCAACCTTGGTTGTCGTGGGCATAGACTCTGCCGCTGTAGATTTTATTGTTCTCTTTGAAGCACTTAATCTTCAAAATACCATCTTTTACCTCTGTTACGCGCTTTCCCTCAGGCGATTTCTCGTTAACGTAGTTCTGAAGTTCGTTGTTTACCCAACCTGAGTTTTGCACCTCGTGGCGCCAATCATTTGCGTTGAGCGAGGTAGATGTTTGGTTAAATTCGTCGTTCCATACAAGTTTGTAACCTTCTATAGGACAAACGATAGCATTAGGGTCGGGCACGCCGTCGCCACCCGCTTGTTTGACGGTGACAGCTTGTCGGGCTAAGCCAGACATGAATGTGATTGTAGCTTCTCGTGGTTCGTATTCGTCGCTTTTTAGAACGTTAACTGTTACTACTGTTGACTTTTCTGTAGAATTATCGGGCGTAAGTGTAACCCAATCTTTATCAATAATAACAGACCACTCTCTTTCTGACGTAACCGTAATATCTTTTTCACCTGCAAATCCATCGAAATTAAGTTCCGATGCACTTACAGACAAAGCAGTTACTGTAGGCTCGACATTGTTGTCATCTTTATCGCAACTTGGAGCTATAAAGAGCGCACCACAAGCGAGTAATGTAGATAATAACATCTTACTATTCATATCAAGGGTTATTAGAACAAAACTGCCGGCCGTGAAGCCGGCAGTTAATCAAATAATTAGATTGCTATCTAAAGTTGTCTGGTTAGTTCTTTTTGAATACTATGTTGCTAATTTTTACGTGAGTACCTGCAGGTATTCCGCCAAAATCGAACACAAGAGACAGCGCATGAGCATCGCCCTTTGCAAGCTGAACGCCCATAGCTTTATATTCAAATGCTTGACCGCCAGTGATGTCGTGTCTGTCACCAAAGAAGAAGTTGTCGTCGTGCTTTTTATCAGCCGATTCGTCAGACTGTGTTAGCTTTATTGTTACACCTGCAACATCATCATCAGTTTCAATCTTGCAAGCAAAGTTATAAGTAGAGGCCAATTCTGCTGGAATATTGGTATGAAGTGCTACCTGAGCTTGCCATTGTGAACCACCATTCTCTACTGCAGTGAACGACAATACGCCATCTTCGAAAGTATATGTTGGAGATGTCAACTGTTGCCAACCTCCGTCGGCCCACCAAAATGTTACAGGAGAAACGAGGTCCGACTCTGATTTGATGGTCCAAAGGTTGTCCTCATCAGCAGGATCCATTGATATATTTTCAGCGAAATATATGTCGTGAACTTTTATCTTGGTGCCTACTGCTGCACCACCAAAATCGAGTACGAGCATCACTTTAGGAGCGTCGGCAGCTTTAGCCAATGAAACGCCTTCGATCTTGTATACGAATGGTTTGCCACCCGTAACATCATGACGGTCGCCAAAGAAATAGTTTTCGTCGTCGCCATCTTGAGTGAGTTTTATAGTAGCACCTTTTACGTCTTCATCAGCTTCAACAACACAATAGAAATCATATTTCTTAGCTTGTACTGCCGAAATGTTGGTATGGAGTTTTACTTGAGCTTGCCATTGTGAACCGCCATTTTCTACGGCAGTGAGCGACAATTCGCCATTTTCATAAGTATATGATGGAGATGGCAACTGCTGCCAACCACCGTCGGCCCACCAAGTTTCTACAGCAGAAGCGAGGTCAGATTCAGATTTGATAGTCCAAAGGTTCTGTGCTGAATTGACATCCCAATCCATTGTTACTTCAGGTTCAGTAGGCATACCTTCATCCTCTTTGCTGGTAAGAACCATACGCCAAGCAATGTTGCCATTGTCGCAAACGAGAGCAAGAGTGTTGCTGGTTATCGACTCGATGCGATACAATGGGTTGTTGTATGTATCATCGTTAGGTATGTATGGCAAGAGAGTTTTAGGAGCGAACTGTATGTAGAGACAATCCTCGCCATTATACTTGCCAGGAATGAGCGTATACTTAGCGGACATTGCTTCTACTGGAGCCATGAAGTCGTTATTATCATTGGTGTTGTGTTCAGCAAATATTGAGCAACCAGTATTTACATAAACAGTTCCGCCCTCGCCAGGGTTGTAGGTATATGTACCTTCAGCCGCGCCATCAGAATCGGAATGAGCGAATGTGAGGCGATCGTCGTATACGCCCCAATCGGCTTTATCGTTAGGAGAAGCCGACCACCAGTTAGAACCGTCGGTACCAGGTTCGCCACAGCCAAGGTGACCTTTCTCTGTGTAGCTTACACGCCAAGTTTTGTCAACAAGTTTGTTGAAATAGATAGAGAAATCGACCTTGGTCTCGTTGAAGGTAAATTCGGTCGTTTTAGCAGCATTAGATATACCGTTGCGGTTGCCCACTTTGAGCGTAATAGTGTGAGTACCAGCTTCCATGCTACTATAGCTAATGGTGGCAAGGCTCGAATATTTCACGTCGTCGATATACCAAATGAGGTACTGACCAGGAATTTCCTCGGTTTTTGCCGTCATGGTGTTTGTCTCTTGGTCTACATCAACGGTGATGTGGTTGGCTTCGATAGTGGGCAAATTGCTTAAATCTACTCCGTCGAACTCTTCTGGCGAACATGAGGCCATTGAGCCTACAACAAGAGCGCCCAACATATATTTATAAATACTTTTCATATATAATCTACTTTTTCCCATCGGTGCTCCGATAGCCTACTTAGAGGCTATCAAGAGCTGATGGATTGGTAAACAATAACATTACTTACTTATATGCATTCTGCTTGAGGTTAGAGTCTGAGTCTAATTCGCTCTGAGCTATTGGAAGATATTTCTTCTTCTCGGTCCAGGTGCCTACACGACCTTGATCGGCTGGGTTTGTACCATCGCAAGGTGTAGGAACGAGAACTGTAGCAGCAAGACCCGTACGAACAAGATCCCAGTAGCGTTTGCCTTCGCCAACGAACTCGAGTTTGCGCTCGTTAATAATGTTGTCGATAGTAGCATCAACGGCATTGAGACCGGCACGTTTGCGCACTTGATAAATAAGTGCTTTAGCATCGCCCGAACCAGCGCCACGAACAATGAGTTCGGCAGCGTTGAGGAGAGTCTCTGCGTAGCGATAGTAACGATAGTTGTTGTTGTAGTTAAGGTTGTTATCGAAACCAGCATCACCATTGTTAGCGCTCTGAGGACGATACTTCTTGAGCCAGATGTGGGTGTCTTGGAAACGATTGGTGTACTCTACACCTCTAACATCCCAGCAAGTAGCATCGCGGCGAGTGTCGCCTTCTTCATACATATTGAATGTAGATACGCGAACTGGAAGGAAGCCCCAACCATCGGCGCCTTTGTCCCAACCATCGCCACCAGGCCATGAGTTCGGAGAGATGAGCGTTGGCAAGACGGTGCCACCTGTTGCAAGTGGAGAGTTCCAGCCACGATCGTTGTTGTTGTCCTCATAATTGATTTCCCAGATAGACTCTTTGCACCATTCGCCGCTCTCTTCCCATATTGCTGCGAAATCGTCGTTAAGTTCGTATTCGCCACTATTGATAATCTCGTTCATGTAGCTAAGAGCTTTGTTGTAGCGAGATTCATCGTTTTGATACATAACCATTTCGGCGTAGAGCATATAGCCCATAGCTTGCGATACTTTGCCAGCATCAGTATTTCCCCATTTCATAGGGAGAACTTTTGAGTCGAGAATGCTCTCAAGCTCTGGAATGAGCTGACTATAAACCTCATCGGCCGAAATTTGTGGAGCAGTATATGGGTCTGACAAATTCTCGAGGTAGAAAGGTATGTTGCCGAAATAGTGCCACAACATGTTGTAGTAGAACACGCGGAGCAATTTGCCCTGTGCTTCGTATGATGCGTATGCCTCGGCCGACATGTTGCCTTGAGCCCATCCGAGATACTTCAAAAGGTCGTTGCAACGTTTGATGCCCGAGTAGTCTACTGTCCAAAGTGAGCTGAGCGTGTTGTTCTCATCGGCTTCGAAGTTAGAGATCATGTGCCAGTTTTGCATGTCGGTAAGGTTTGAACCGCCCACCCAAAAGAGGTCGCCCATAATTTCTGCATCGATATTTAGGGCATTGTACTGACCTAAGCCCCAATCTGGCCAATGGATAGGGTCGTATGCAGCATAAAGAGCCTCTTTGATATGATCTTCAGTAGTATAGTATTCTTCGAGAGGCTCACCGTTCGGGTTTGTAACCTCAAGGAAATCTTCGTTGCAGGCTGTTGCTATTAGCAAACTTGCCGCACAGTATCCTAATATGTTTATCTTTTTCATAAATAATCTGTTTTAGAATTAGAACGTAAGGTTGAAACCAACAGTGTAGGTGCGAGCCTGTGGATATACGCCACGGTCGATGCCGAGTGATGTACCACCAGAAGCAATTTCAGGATCGAAGCCCCAGTACTTAGTCCAAGTTACAAGGTTGTCGGCCGATACGAATACTCTGAAACGTTCGATGAATGCCTTTTCTGTTATGTTCTTTGGCAATGTGTAGCCTATCTGAAGCGTTTTGAAGCGTAGGTATGAACCGTCGCATACGTAGAGATCAGAAACTTGCCAGTTTTTAGAGTCGCCCAAGGCAAGACGTGGATATTTGTTCGATGTTCCTTCGCCAGTCCAGCGGCTAAGCATCCAAGTTGGGTAGTTACCCGAATAGATGTCCTGACGATAAGTAGCGTCGAATACATCGGCACCTTGAACGCCTTGGAAGAACATATTTATATCGAATCCGTGCCATTCTGCATTGAAATTCAAGCCGAATGTCCAATCAGGATTACCATTGCCGATGTTTGTGCGGTCGCTTGTGTCGATCTTTCCGTCACCATTAACATCTACAAAGCGAACATCACCAGCTGTAATGTCGTCACCCTGAAGAGTGTTCTCTTTTTTACCACCGAGAGCAGCTATATAATCGTTAACTTCTTTCTCGTTTTGAAGAATTCCTGCGGTCTTATAACCATAGAAGAATGGGAAAGGAAGACCATTTTCGGCGCGGGTTACTGTGCCAGTTATACCCTGAACACCATCAAGATTCAAGAAACCTTCAGTGTTACCAAGGTTCTTAAGCTCGTTCTTTAGGTACGATACATTTGCAGTAGTAGAGAATTTAGCGCTACCGATGCTCCATTTATATCCCAACTCAATCTCGATACCTTTATTCGACATATCGCCAACGTTGCCTTGAGGTTTAGTCTCGCCAACGTATGAAGGAATAGGCATTTCGATAATCATACCGTTAGTCTTCTTGTTGAACAAGTCGACAGTAAGGGTAAGAGAACTATTCAAGAATGCGAGGTCGAAACCGAGGTTAGTTTGCTCTGACTCTTCCCACTTGAGGTCGGGGTTTGCAGTCTTATCGGCCTTAGAACCAATATACTTCTGAGCAGTAGTACCAAAAAGTACATTGTTGTTGATAGAAGTAAGAGTGGTATACTGGAAATCGCCAATGTTATCGTTACCATTTTTACCCCAGCTGAAACGAACTTTTGCTGAGTTAAACCATTCAGGGAGTTCCATGTAAGGCTCGTTGTGCAAGTTCCACATTACAGATGCTGAAGGGAAGATACCAAAACGGTTGTTAGTACCGAATCGTGAAGAACCGTCTCGACGTATTGTTGCCGTAACGCCATAACGTTCGTTGTAGTCGTAGCTCAAACGGCCAAGCATAGAGATCATGCGGTGCTCGGTGTAAGGTCCGCCCCAAACGCTGTGCTGAATCTGAACTTCGGTTTTCTCTTCACCTACGGTAATTACATAGTCGCCAGTAGCATAATTGATAGATGGCTTATCGATATTTACCAAGTTCCAACGGCTGCCACCAAGGTCGTTACCTTTAGATTTCATGATTGAGTGAGCAACAGTAACACCAATTGTGTGAACATCGGCGAATGTCTTGTTATACGACAAGGTGTTTTCTATCTGCCAATAGCAGTTTTGCGCCTTAGAAGAGGTCGCCTCTGTATGCTCGTTATGGTTGTTACCAGAGAAGTAGTTGAGTTTCTTCACTGCACCATCGTAGCCCCAGAACGACATGTCGGCGCTATAAGTACCACGATACTTGATTTCGTCCCATAACTGAATGTCGATTGAAGCTGAAGGAACGAACTTGTGCGACCAGTTTTTGCTTGGATTGGTGGCATCGAGAATTGCTAATGGGTTGTTCATCTCTTGGTATGTACCCTGATAGCCCGGAATGGTGTAATATTCGCCAGCGCTATTCTTAGCAAGTTCATAATTAGAATAGGTGTCGGCCATCTCTTCTGCAAATTTACCTGTTACGGTAGGGGTGAGAATTGGCGACATATAAAGTGCAGAACCAAGCGCAGAACCATATTCAGAGTTGGTAGAAATACCAGTGCTATGAGTGCGCATGTATGCAACGTTCACACCCAAATCGACTTTGTTTAGGAAGTCGCGCTCATTAGATGCGTCAACCAAAGTAAATTGGGTGTTGCTGCGGAGTGTAAGACGGTCGTAGTTCGACTGACCATAGTTACCACCAACGATACCTTCTTGGTCGAAATAGCCTAACGACAAATAGTAGCTAACGCGGTCTGATGCACCACTTACAGACAAGTCGTGATTCTGAACCGGAGCATTGTCGTTGAATACAAGATCTTGCCAATCGGTACCATCACCTACAATAGCATCGCCCTTGTAGTCGGTCAAATTGTAAGGATCTTTGAATGGTGCCTCTTTGCCACCGTTTACATACTTCTCGTTTTGAAGAATAGCATAGTCTACAGCGCCAGTCACTTCGCGATGACGTGCTGCACTTTGCCAACCCCACGAAGCATTGTAGTTGATAACAGCGTCGCCCTTCTTACCTTTTTTAGTGGTAACAAGTATAACGCCGTTGGCAGCACGTGCACCATAGATAGCACCCGAAGCCGCATCTTTCAACACCTCAATCGATTCAATATCGTTCGGGTTGACGAAGTCGAGACCACCTTCGATAGGCATACCATCTACAATGTACAATGGGTCTGAATTGTTGATAGTACCTATACCACGAATGCGAACTCGCGATCCTTCACCCGGCTGACCTGAATTAGATGTAACGTTGACACCAGCTGCAAGACCTTTCAGCGCGTTATCCATACGTACAGGAGCTTTACCAGCAAGGTCCTCTGCTGTTACCTTGGCAATGGCTGCAGAAACTACGCTCTTCTTTTGTACGCCATAACCAATTACCACGAGGTCTTCAAGCATTGCCGATTCCTCTTCGAGTACAACATTAATAGTGGTCTGATTACCTACTACAATGTCTTGTGATGCGTAGCCTATAAACGAAAACGAAATCGTTGCGCCTTCGTTTACCTTCAGATTGAAATTACCGTCGGCATTGGTTAGAGTACCATTAGTAGTACCTTTTTCAATCACATTTACACCAATTATTGCTTCTCCAGAGTTGTCTACAACTTTGCCGTTTATCGACATTGTTTGTGCAAAAGCAACTGTGGATAGAAGCATTGCAACGAAAGCAAGTGCTACTTGCCGCGCTACTATAAATGTTCTCTTTAGCATAATGACAGTTTGTTGTTGATGAATTAGATTTTATTAACACATAGTGCAAGTCTACTACTCTTATTGCTCATAGCTTTTTACATATTTATGTAAATATGGATTACTTTCGATGTTCGATTTTGTAATTTGTTGTGTTTTAGATGTATACAAAAATAATATAAAAAATAAATATGGATTATTGCGTCCTAAATATTGCGATTTGAAGCCATAATTTTATCGATATTCTGCTCATAAAGCAAAGTAAAATTATCTTTACGGTCGCAAATGAAATGTAAAAGAAATGAAAAAAGGCTCTTTACTTCTAATACTCATATCATTAACTACTCATGTATTGTGCATAACTCCCCAACAACTCGACTCTCTCTACCGTGCTATCGATCTCGCAATAGATTCGTCGCATATATACTTACAGCGAAAAACTGAACGCATAAATCTTCTAAAGGTTCGCCTGCAAAAGACTGAGAGCCTTGAAGAGCGCTTTGCTTGGTCCAAAAGTATTTATGAAGAGTACCAACCATTCAACAACGATTCGGCGATAGCATACCAATATATATGTCTCGACATTTCGCAGAAAATGGGCAATAGAGATTTTTACCAGCAAAGCCTTATGGCGCTTGCCGACCAGCTTACCGAATCGGGCTTCTATCACGAGGCATACATACATTACAACAAGCTAAAGACCGAGACTCTCAGCGATGAGATGAAGCATAAATACTATTATTGCCTTGGTCGACTCTATGGCGAGATGAGCTACTATACGCACGAGCCTAAATTCAGAAATGAGTTTTCGGCCTATGCAGCTGCAATGCGCGATTCGCTCTTGGCATATCCCGATAGCTTGTCGCTCACGTGGATTCACGAAATGACTGTTATGCAGATAAATGAAGGGCGATTCAATGAGGCTGCCAAGAGTTGTGATTTTTGGGAGCAACATTGCGAGCACGGTAGTCGCGATTGGGCTACTATGGCCTATTTCCGTGCATTGATTTATGGCGAACAAGATCAGATGAATATGTATCGCTATTGGTTGGCTCAGGCTGCCTTGGTAGATATTCGGCTCGCCATAATGGACCAGGGAGCTCTTTGGTCGCTTGCTCAAACTCTCACCACCGATGAGGCCGACCGAGCCTTTCATTATGTGGACTTCTCGTGGAAATGTTTGTCGCAATTTAGCACCCACATGCGTTCGTGGCTTGTGGCGCCCATCGTTATAAATATAAATAACCAATATAAGCAGAGCTTGCAGGATGCCAACAGACGACAGACGTATACCATTGCTGCTATTAGCATACTTGCAGTAGTGCTTCTGCTTCTGTTGTTCTATGTGTTGAAAAAACGCCGTCAGCTATCATATTCGCGTAGCCAGTTGCAGCTTGTTAATCAGCAACTTTCAGAGGCTAATAGCAAACTCTCGGTTATGAACGAACATTTGCACCAATCGATGTTGCAGCAGAATGAACTCAATCGAGTAAAAGACGAATATCTCGGCTCATTCTTCAGCATCTGTTCTGAGTATATAGACAAGCTCGACAACTACCGCATCAAGATGAACCGAAAGCTAAAGGCGGGTCAGTATAAAGAACTCTTGCGCATGACCGATTCGGAACAAATGAAGAGCGAAGAACTCGAAGAACTCTTCCATCACTTCGATGAGGTGTTTCTGCATATATTCCCAACCTTCGTCGACGATTTCAATGCTCTTTTGCGTCCAGAAGAGCGCATGGTCCCTCCAGAAAACAGCCTCTCTACCGACTTGCGAATTTTTGCACTTGTGCGCTTAGGTATTACCGAAAGTTCCAAGATTGCCGAATTCTTGCACTATTCACCCAATTCTATCTATGCCTATCGTGCTCGCATCAAAAACAAAGCCGCAGGCAATCGCGACGACTTTGAACGCAATGTGATGAAGATTGGTCTTAACTGATAGCCCTATCAATGGTGAATGTGGAGAGCAATTGCTCAACGCACGCTTCATAGCTTGTAGCTCATTCTAAACTCTTTAGGCGACATACCAGAGCGGCGGCGAAAGAATTTGCAAAACGCCGCTTGGTCGGAAAAGCCAAGGTCGTTGGCTATCTTTTGTATTGTGGCCGATGAGGTGGCAAGGTGGTTGCGCGCTTCGGCATATAGAAGCTCCGAGATGAAATCCGAAGGTTTGATACTTGCTTGTTGGTTGGTTATTCGGGTGAGATATTGAGGCGTAATGTTGAGAGCATCGCTATAGAACGACACATCGTGATGCGCAACGAAATGTAGCTGTGCTAAATGGATAAATTGGTCGAAAATCGATGATGCCCGTTTGCTTCGATTCTCGTTTGGTGGTATGTTGTTGGTTCTCAGACTGTCGTATTCTAAAAAGAATCTGCACAAAGCATTTTCTATTAACTCTTTCCAATATATATGGTCGCGCCGAGAGGTTTGTGTATAGAGGTCGTTGAAGGCGCGAAGAATAGTGCCCACTTCGTGAGGCTTAAGTTTGCTCACTGGGTGACGCCCCGTGTCGAGCCCACTTGTTATTCTACTGCGAAGATCGATGAGTGGCAATTGGTCAACCATTTGCGTCGAAATAGACATGACGAAGAATTCAAAATCGCGCGAAGTAGACACATACTTAATCAAATGAAGTGGAGTGCACACAATCAAATTACCAGATGACACATTGTAGCTGTGTTGTGCAATGTTCATTTCGGCACTGCCATTGAGCACAAGCATGTAGCTATAGGCTTTTAGGTAGAATGCCGTTTGTCCATTTATTCCTGCGCGAAAGCTCTCGTTTGGCTGGCTATGGTATATCGAAAGAAGATCTCCGTAGGTCATTCCTCGGTGCGAGCGCTCTATGTCGGGAATCGAAAATACATGTATACTATTCTTAATCATAGAATTAATATTATTTGTGTATGGACAAATCTTTTTGCGCAAATATAGATAGTATGTATGATTTTGGTTCGAATTTGACAAATATCGTGTTGGTTTGAACAATTGTAGCATGTCTTATGAGCGTAGTTTTGCTCTGCGAAAAAATAGGATATGTATATTAATTGTAAATATTTGAAATTTAGCGCGTTACTAATTGTTGCTACTGTTAGCATAAGTAATGCCATAGCACAAACGAAACGATTGTCGATGGACGAAGTTTTTCAGCTTGCCGACGAACAGAGTCTGTCTCTTGCAGCCTCAAGAAGCGAAATAGAAGAGGCCGAAGAGGGAGTTAGTTCAGCTAAGAGCAATCGAACTCCCGACATCGATTTCAATTTGCAACTCTCTTATTTGGGCGATGTCCGTATTATGGACCGTGATTTCTCGAATGGCTTCAACACCTCCACACCACATTTTGGAAACACATTTTCGGTGGCTGTCACTCAAGTGTTGTTTGCTGGCGGTGCAATAAAGAAGTCTATTGAGTTGAGTGAACTGAAAACTACAATTGCTAAGCTTCGTTATGAAGGTAATCGTCAGGCCGTCCGACTACTTGTGGCTGGCTATTATCTCGACCTTTGCCAACTGCGTAACCAGATACTTATTCTTCAGAAGAATAAAGAGCAAACGCAAAAACTCGTAGACGACATTGAGGCTAATTATGAGGCTGGTACGGCTCTGAAGAGCGACATCACTCGCTACGAAATGCAACTTCAAGATCTCGACCTCCGTTTGACTCAGGCTCATAATGCATTCGATATAACTAATAGCAACCTTGTGGCAGCTCTCGATTTGCCTCATTCTACTGTTATTGAGCCCGATACTAATATTGTCAACCTTCAAGAGTCGGTTGCCAACGAGTCGGAATGGTTGCAAAAAGTGGACGTCTCTCCTGCCGTGCGCATCCCAGAGTCGATAGTCGACATAAATACCAAAAGCGAAGAGATTGCAAAAGCTGCTTATCGCCCCACTATAGTGCTTCGTGCTGAGGATAACTTGAATGGACCTATCACGTTTGAAATTCCCACTATCGATAAAAATGTTAATTATTGGTATGTTGGCGTAGGTGTTAGTTATAATCTTGGTGCTATATACAAACAAAAACACGCGGTTAGCAAACTCCACACCGCCACTGCTACAGCTCGTACGCAATATGAGGCTCTTCAAAACGATATGCGTGCTAAAGTGCATGCTGCATATGTTAAGTATCAAGAGGCCTTGTCGATTCGTAGGACGCGCGAAAAAAGCCTTCAACTTGCTCACGAAAACTACGATGTCATTCAGTATCGCTATCTGAATGGTATGGCATTGGTCACCGATATGCTCGATGCATCGAATCAGCAACTATCGGCCGAATTGATGCTTATTAATTCACAAATGTCGATTGTTTATAGCCACTGCTTGCTTCTTGCAGCAGTTGGTTTGTTGTAGTAATATATTGATTTATAGATATATATAAGTAATAATTATGAAAAATTCAGCTAAAATTATATTTAACGTAGTTGTCGTATTGATGCTTGTTGGTGGCGTGTGTATGGTATGCTCACGTTTTATTCACCTTGGAAATGTAGAATATACCGACAATGCTCAGGTTCGTCAACTTGTGACGCCAGTAAACTCGCGAGTGCAAGGTTTTGTGAAAGAGGTTCGCTTTTCAGAATATGCACAAGTAAAAAAAGGCGACACTCTTCTCATTATTGAAGATGCCGAGTTTCGACTCCGTTTGGCTCAAGCAAAGGCCGATTTTATGAATGCCACGACGGGAAAAACGGCAATGAATACGACCATCTCGACCACCGAAAACAATATCGCTGTTACCGACGCTGGAATAGAAGAAGTGGCTATTCGTTTGAAAAATGCCGAAACGGAGCTTAATAGATATGCTGAACTTGTGAAACGTGGTGCTGCCACTCAGCAGCAATACGATAGGGTAGAGACGGACTACAATGCTACCAAGGCTCGCTACGAGCAACTTATGCGTCAGAAAAATTCTACTGCGCTCATAAAGCAAGAACAGACTGTTCGTCTTGGGCAGAACGATGCTGCTATTCAAGTGGCGGCTGCGCAACTCAATTTGGCGCAACTCAATTTGTCGTATACCGTGATTGTTGCTCCGTGCGACGGTACTACGGGTCGTAAGGATATTCAAGAGGGACAACTTATTCAACCTGGGCAGACTATAGTTGACATTGTTGCCGACGGCGAAGCATGGATTATTGCCAATTATCGCGAGACTCAATTGTCAAATATCGCAGTGGGTGCCGAAGTAGAAATAAAGGCCGATGCTGTTCCCGATGTTGTCTACACCGGACATGTGGTGGCTATTTCTCGTGCTACTGGTGCCGCCTATTCTGTTATTCCGCAAGATAATGCCACTGGCAATTTCGTGAAGGTAGAGCAACGCATTCCTGTAAAGATCATGCTTGACGATAGTGATAAAAACAGTCTCTTGCGTGCGGGACTCAACGTTGAATGTGAGGTGAAGTATTAATATACATAGGAGAGCAAATAATAATGGAACAGCAAAAAATGCAGACTCATGCTGGCCCTCCAATGGTCTTTGCCATGCCCATGATGCGCGATTTTGTGCCTAAGCCTCTGCGCCCGTGGATATATGTAGTGTTTGCCTTCTGCTTTCAACTTGGAGGCGGCTTATATCTGGGTGCTATCAATGAGATAATAAGTACTCGTCAGTTTTTGCTCGAAGATGTTCTTATGTGTCTCTATTGCAATTTGGCTGGAATGGCAGTCTATTTTCCTCTGCTTTTCAGAATGAAGTTCCATTTTCCCAATAAAGTATTGCTACTTGGGGCTTCTGTAGGTCTGATTGTGTCGAATATTGGTGCTGCCTATGCGCCCAACTTGCCTATGTTGTGGCTGTTCTGCATAATAAGCGGATTTTGCAAAATACAAGGAACATTCGAATGCATGAGCAACATCCAATTATGGATGACTCCTAAGCGTGATTTCCGCGTCTTCTTCCCTTTGTTGCACATATTTATTTTAGGTGCAATGCAAGTGAGCGATTATTTGGCTGCTCAAATAGCCTATACCTCGGCTTGGGAAAATATGCATTGGCTCATGTCTGGCATATATATGACGATAGCTATTGTGCTAATTATCATTACGAAGGCTGTCTATATTATGCCTCCAGTGCCGCTTAAAGGCATCGATTGGATAAGCGCGTTGCTATGGCTGGCTTTCCTATTGCAGTGGGCTTTCTTTTTTAGCTATGGTCAAACTCTCGATTGGCTCCACTCTGCATCTATGCGAACTGTAGGCATTGCTGCTATTGCAACTTCGATTCTCATTGTGGTGCGTATGTTGTGGTTCAAGCAACCATATATCGATCCGCAGATTTGGCGCGTAAAGCATTTCTTGCCTATTCTATGTATCATCACCATTGCAGAAATATGCTTCGCTTCCGAGCATGTGCTCGAAGAGGTGTTTTATGAGCATGGTTTGGAATATACCGATCACGTTGCGGCTCGGCTCGATTGGTGGTCTTTTATGGGCGTGGTTATTGGCTGCCTATTTGC